>OBLT010000286.1_pt1 | contig 35897 bp, 14 predicted proteins | sample 1518721 | NCBI WGS metagenome assembly OBLT01 (sample SAMEA3539307, study PRJEB22396) | soil metagenome | biome: tundra; feature: field; material: soil | place: USA | collected 2010-05 | depth 0.15 m | reverse complement strand
TGCTCGACGGCACCCAGGCCTATGTCCTGGCGGTGATCGAGCACGCCACCAGGCGGATCCGCATCCTCGGAGTCACACTGCATCCAACCGGGGAATGGACCGCCCAGCAAGCTCGCAACCTGGCGATGGACCTCGGTGAGCAGGCACAGCGGGTCAAGTTCATGATCCGCGACCGCGGCTCGAACTACACAACCGCGTTCGACGCGGTCCTCGCCGATGCCGGGATCCGGACCGTGCTCTGCAACGTGCAGACGCCCCGGATGAACGCAATAGCCGAACGCTGGATCGGCGGATGCCGGCGCGAGCTTCTCGACCGCACCCTCATCTGGAATCAGGACCATCTGCGGCAGATCCTGCGCCAGTACGAGACCCACCATAATCAGCACCGGCCGCACCGCTCGCTCGACGCCGCTGCCCCGCTGAAACCGCTACCTCAACCGGTCGTTCTCGAGCAGTACCGCGTACGAAGACAGGCTCGCGTCAGCGGCACGATCAACGAATATCGCCTGGTCGCGTAGCGCGGATGAGATTTTCGGCACTCACAGGATGACAAACGACAACTACCCTAGCAATCCACCATGAATCGATGCCGCCTCATGCTACACTCCTCATTTGTTGAGAGATGGACCGTTTTGGCTTCCGGGCAACAGCTACTCGCCGAGGGACGGGCGCTGCGAATCCGTAGCGTGGCTTAGTGTTGCTCAATTTGCCCTGATGAGGTGCGCGTGTTCTCTACACGGACTGCGACTCGGCATCTGCAAGGCCGGAGGCTAGTCTGACTCAGGAAGAAGAAGCGGAAGAGCGTTACACGGTCGTCGTGAACACCGAGGAGCAGTACTCGATCTGGCTGGTGGGGGAATCCTGCCCGGAGGGCTGGCGCGAGGTCGGCTTTTCCGGATCGAAATCCGAATGTCTTGAACACGTTGATCGCGTGTGGACCGATATGCGACCGCTGAGCGCACGCATCTCAGGCGCTTCTGCCTAGTGCCGCTTACCGACGACACCGGGCCAGGCCACGCTGTGACCGTCCAGGCTGAACCGGCCACACAAGGTCGGACTATTGACGAGGTCCTACGCGAGCGCGTGTCAGCCACGCCCGATCGAATCGTGTTCACCTTCTGCCGGTACCGGCCCGACGGGACCTGCAGTCGATCGACACTGACATTCGCCGAGCTCGACAGGCGAGTTGAGGCAGCGGCGGCCGCGCTGGCCGCTTGCGGGCCGCCCGGGAGGCCGGTGCTGCTCGTGCATCCACCAGGACTGGAATTCGTGGTTGCCTTTTTCGCGTGCGTGCGCGCTGGGCTCGTCGCGGTGCCCACGTCTGTCCCGCAAGGAAGGCGCGGGGCCGAGCGACTCACCTCGATCGTCGCCAGCGCCGGGGTGGGGATCGCCACCTCGCAGACCGGGGTGGCACCAGCGGAGCGGCTCCGCGAACTGGTCCCGGGCCTGCACCTGATCATGACCGACGCTTTGCCGCAGCCAGCCAATACCGCGAGTGATACGGCCAGGTGGACCGATATCGCATTGCTGCAGTACACGTCAGGCTCTACCACCGTGCCAAAGGGCGTGATCGTCACACACCAAAACATCCTGCACAACCAGAGGACCATCGCCAAGGCCTTTGATCATTCCGCCGCCACGACGATCGTCAGCTGGCTCCCGCACTTCCATGACATGGGGCTGGCCTGCCTGCTCCAGGCGGTGTACTGCGGCAGTCACACAGTGCTGTTCCCGGCCGTGCAGTTCATGAGCGACCCCGCGCGGTGGCTACGCGCGATATCGGAATTCTCAGCTACTACCAGTGGGGCGCCCAATTTCGGCTACGCGCTCGCCGCGGAACTGCCCGAGAGCGCGCTGGCGGGGATTGACCTGAGCTCTTGGCGGGTCGCGTTCAATGGATCTGAGCCCGTGCGTGCAAGCACGATCCGCCAGTTCGCCCGTGCCCATCGAGGACGCGGTTTCCGTTCGGACGCAATGCTGCCGTGCTTCGGCCTAGCCGAGTCGACCTTGCTTGTTACCTCAAAGCAACTGGGTGCCGAGCCCACTATCCTCCAATTGGACCCAGCACGCCTGCGCGCGGGTGTCGCCGATGACACGACCGGCGAAGACCACGTCGAAATGGTCGGGAGTGGAGTCGCGCGGGACCAGCGGGTGGTAGTGGTGGATGCTAACGGCCACGCTCTCGCGGATAATCACGTCGGCGAAATCTGGGTGAACGGGCGCAGCGTCGGTGCCGGATACTACGGGCTACCGGGAGAGACCGCGGTCACGTTCGGAGCTCAGCTGGAGAGTGCGGGCGCCGACCGGTTCCTGCGAACCGGAGATCTTGGATTCCTCCGCGCCGGACAGTTGTTCGTCTCTGGCAGGCTCAAGGATGTCATCATCCTCCATGGCGCCAACCACTACCCGCAGGATATCGAGGCGACCGTCGCCGAGGCCCACAGCGACATCATTGCCGGGCGCGTTATCGCATTCGGTGGCGATGGGACCGAAGAGTGGCTGACGATCGTGTGCGAATGCCGCCGCGGTTCCATCGACACAGCGGCGATCGCGGCGGCGATCGTCCACGCGGTCACGCAAACGCACGGGGTTACGCCTGGGGTGGTGGTGCTCGCCACCCCAGGCACAGTACCCACCACCACAAGCGGCAAGCTGCGCCGAGGTGCCTGCCAGTCGAGCTGGCGCGCCGGCGAGCTCACCACTCGCTTCATCCTGGACACGCGGATTGCCCAGCAGCCACCGGACGCCGACAGCGTCGGCGAGTGGATCACCCAGTACCTGAACCGCCTGGCCGGCCAGGCGTCCACGCCAGCGACACTCGCCGCCGGCGATATCGCGGGCTACCTCGACTCGCTGCAGGCCTTGACTTTCTGCCGGGATCTGGAAGCGAAGTGGCGGGTGCACCTTGAGCTCGCCGACCTGCTGGAGCTTCGGTCGGTTGGCGAACTCCTCACGTTGGTCAATGGCCGCGTTCACAACACGGTCGCGACCGCAGCGGGCGACGGCACCTCGCCAGCGGCGCATCTCGAGCAGGACGATTCCGGCTATGACAGGACAGGACCGTTCCCTCTCTCCCACTCCCAGCAAGGGATCTGGTACCTCGATCAGCATGCAGCCGCGTACTCGGCATGGACTATCCGGCGCGCCTTCCGAGTCACCGGCATGACTGACTATTCGGCGTTGGCCGACGCGTTCGACGCGCTGGTAGCACGGCATCCCGCGCTCCGCACCACCCTCGTCGCGGGGGAGACAGTACGACAGCAGATCCGGCCCAGCACGCCATGCCCGTTGCACGTCTGGGAGACGCCGGTGCCAGCGGAGGAACTGCCGGTCCTGCCCCGCATCGACCCGTACACGGGCCCGCTGCTCCGGGCCGACCTCCTGGCGACCACAAGCGGAGAGCATGTTCTCGTAATCCAAGTCCACCATCTAGCGGTGGACCTTTGGTCAGCGCACACGCTGCTCACGGACCTCGACATCATGTTGCGGGGAGATACCGAATTGCCCTCGCCACCACGGATGTCTTACCGGGATTACGCCAGTACCGCCCCGACCACCAGCGACGAGCCTGGCCTGAGCTACTGGGCGGCCACCCTGGACGGCGCTTCGCCCACGCTCGGACTGGCCGTGGTCAACGATCCGCCCACCTACGGCGCTACCCATGCCGGATTCGTCGCGGACCCCGCGCTCCATGCCAAGATCGAGGCACTCGGCCAACTGAACGCGGCGACACCGTACATGGTCTACCTGGCGGCGTTCAGCCTCGTGCTCGCACAGCAAACAGGCCGGTCCGACATTGTGCTCGGCTCACCCGTCTCGACCCGTACTAAGCCAGAGCTCTGGGACGTAGTTGGCTGCTTCATGCAGCCGGGCGCGGTACGCGTGCAGGTGCCGCCTCAGCAGCGGTTCGTGGACCTGCTGCAGCACGTCCGCCGCCGTGTTATCGATGGCCTGGCCAACGCCGGGACATCCGCGCAAGGGCTGGCCGCGAATCTGGACTGGGACCGGCAGGCCACCCCTGAGATGTTCGACGCGGTACTGCTCTGGCAGCAAACAGCACCCGTGACCGGCGGCGGCCTCGCCGCAGCGGCGCTGGGTCCGCCCGGGTCGGTCGGGCAGACCAACGGCATCACGTGGGAGTTGCTCTCGGATTGCGAACAGGCTCCCCGGTTCAAGCTGGAGTTGAGCCTACGACCGCATCAGGGCCGTTTGATTGGCACACTCGCCGGTGACAGCCGGTACGTCTCAGCCCGATTCGCCAGGCTGATAGTCCAGCGATTCGAATCTGTCCTGCGGGCGGCCACCGACGATCCGGGCAGCACCCTGGCGGCGGTAATGCGTTCACCCGCTCCCCAGGTCGAGGAAGCAATGCGCTGGGGCAGCCCCCCGCCGGTTCGCGATGAGCCGGAGACGACGCTGCACGGACTGATGCACAATTGGGCGCGCTCGCACCCGGACCAGATCGCGGTGGAGTTCAGGGAACGGCGGCTGGATTACCGGACGCTCGCACAGACTTCGCGTCGCGGCGCCGAGGTTCTGCGGGCAAGCGAGCCAGCCGGCCGGATGGTCGCCGTGCTGATGGAAGACGGCCCCGCTCTGGCGACTACCCTGTTCGCCGTGCTGGAGGCGGGCGACGCCTTCGTCTGCCCTGGCACCGATACCCCGCTCGCCCGGGTCCAGTCCATCCTCGACGAGGCGTCAATATGCGCCGCCATCGTGGACGAGGCCACAGAGCTGTCGAATCCAGCGCTGCTGGCCGCCTTGCGCTTGTCCGCCGTCCCGGTATTCCACTGTGCGCCTTCCGGGGCGCTCAGCCCGGACATGCCCGTCTCCGAGCCGTCGCGGGTGCCCATAAAACCCGTCAACCCACGTAGTGCCGCGTTTGTCGCGTATACCTCGGGCAGCTCCGGCGTCCCCAAGGGGGTCGTCCAAACCCACGAGGCATTCGCCCGATTCCTCAACTGGCAAAGTGAGGAGTTCCAGCTTCGGCCTGGCCGCCGCATCGCGCATTGGTCGGCGAGCACCTACGATGCCGCTTATTGCGAGATTCTCGGAGCACTCTGCCACGGCGCGACCGTGTGGATGGCGCCGAAATCGGTCCGCCACGACCCACATGCCCTGCTGATGGCGATGCGGAGCGCCGCAGTCCACGTGTGGCAGGTGGTGCCCAGCTTCCTTGCCCAGGTGCTGGCCGAATCGGGTATCGAATCCGCGCTTCCCGACCTCACCCACATATTCTGCGCCGGAGAGGTCCTGCCACCGAGTCTCGCGGCCCAGGTGCACAGGCTGCTGCCGGGCGTGACCCTGAGTAATCTGTATGGCCCGACCGAGTCGGTGCTGGCCACACATCACCGGGTCACCGCAGGTGATGTCGCCAAGCGGGCGATCCCGCTGGGCACTCCGATCCCGGGCCGCGAGCTCCTCGTGCTCGATGAGCGGCTGAAGCCGGTTCCCATCGGGGTGGTCGGCGAAGTCCATTTGGTATCGGCCATGCTCGCCACTGGCTACCTGAGCAGACCAGCCCTCACCGCCGAGGCTTTCGTTCCGGCTCCCACGGTGGCGGGGGACCGGATGTACCGGACCGGGGATCTAGCCCGCTGGACCGCTGAAGGCGAACTGCTCTTCTGCGGGCGCAAAGACGAGCAGGTGAAGGTTCGCGGCATGCGGGTCGAACTCGGCGAGATCGAGGCGGTGCTCGCTCGGCACAGCAGCGTGTCACGCTGCGCCGTCCGCACCCGTAACGCGGGCGCGATGATGCGACTCGAGGCACACGTTGTCGCCGGAGCTCCGACCACCGAACAAGAACTGCGCACCTACCTGGCCAGGTACCTCCCCCACCACATGATCCCCGGCCGGATCCGCCTCGCCGCCGACCTGCCCATGACCCGCACGGGCAAGATCGATCGGGCCGCGTTGCCGGAACCGCCGAGAGCAGCCGTGGAAACCCTGACGGCACCGGACACCAGATCGTGGGTGGCACGGCTATGGGAGCGGATGCTCGGCGTCGAAGTGGGGGCGGGCGACGACTTCTTCGCGCTCGGCGGCCAGTCGATCGACGCTATGCGGACCGCCAACCGGGTCCGGCTGGAACTCTCCATCGATCTGCCGCTGAAGGCACTCTTCGATGCATCCACCCTGGAAGGCTACGCGGCGACTGTTCAGCAAGCCCGGATCAGCGCCGCTTTGGCATCACCCGACATCACGCAGCATATACGGGACGTCCTGGCGCTGACCGACGCCGAGGTCACACAGGAGCTCGACCGCCTACGGGCAGCATCACCTGCCCAATGGAGTGACCACTAGTCATGAGCCTCACCTCACCAGCGCAGCACGAAATCGACGATCGCCGGTACACCATGCACGATCTTGGGCGGCTCGTGGCCGAACGGCCACGCCTGTCCTTGAGCGCTGATGTGGCTGAGGCGATCGATCGCGGCAGCGCGTTCCTGATCAAGAAGCTGGACCAGGATCTGCATATCTACGGGGTGAACACCGGATTGGGCGCGCTGTGCGAGATCCGGCTGACCGACGACGAAGTGAACCAACTCCAGCGCAAGTTGCTGATGTCACACGCGTGCGGGGTCGGCGAAATCGTTCCCGAGGACCTGAGCAGGCTGACACTCCTGATCAAGCTCCTGACCTTCCGCTCCGGCCACACCGCGATCGCCGAGTGCACTGTGCGGCGCCTGATCGATTTCTGGAATGCCGACGTAATCCCCACGCTACCAAAGCGAGGAACCGTCGGCGCCAGCGGCGATCTAGCGCCGCTGGCGCACCTGGCGCTCCCGCTGATCGGCCTCGGCCAGGTGTGGTCCGGCGGACGACCGCAGGACGCGGGCCCTGTCCTCGCAGCTCACGGTTGGGAGCCACTTCAGCTACGTCCGAAGGAAGGACTAGCGCTCGTCAACGGGGTGCAGTACATCAACGCCATGGCCGTCCGCTCACTGCTTGAGATAGATCAGCTAGTGCGATACGCCGACCTGGTCGCGGCTCTCAGCGTCCAAGCATTCAGCGTGTCCCGGTCGTTTTGCCATGCGCGCTACCACCAGACCTCGCTGCATCCAGAACGCGCGATCGTCGCCGCCAACCTGCGCAAACTGCTCGAGGGCAGCAACCACTACAGCTTGACGACTGCGAACAAATCACAGCAAGACCCTTATTCGTTTCGGTGCATACCGCAAGTGCATGCTGCAGTCCGGCAAGCCCTGGCGTTCGCGACCACGGTGATCGAGCAGGAAGTCAACAGCGTCTCTGATAATCCGCTGTTCTTCCCCGACGAGGACCAGATTCTCTATGGTGGCAACCTGCACGGCGCGTCCACCGCGATGGTCCTGGACCTCCTGGCAATCGCCACCACCGAACTGGGGTCGATCTCAGAGCGACGGGCCTACCAGTTGCTGTCCGGCAGCCGAGGGCTGCCAGATTTTCTGGTCGAGAATGCCGGCGTGAACTCCGGTTTCATGGTCACCCAGTACACTGCGGCCGCTCTGGTCAACGAGAACAAGGTGCTATCCACCCCTGCCAGCGTGGATACCATACCCACCTGCCAGTTGCAGGAGGATTCGGTAAGTATGGGTGGCACCTCTGGCTACAAGCTTGCGCAAGTCATCGAGAATTGCAGGCAGATTCTCGCGATCGAACTGCTCTTGGCTATGCAGGCTATCGATCTCAACCGCGAGTTGATGCCTTCCGACAGGGCCAAGGCGATGCACACACACTTCCGCCAGCACGTCGCTTTCCTAGCCGAGGACCGGTTGATGAGTTCCGATATCGAGCGATCGACCGAGTTCCTAGTCAACCATGGCCCACGGTACATCGATGACATCCGCTGACGCTACCCTCACCAGCGCTGAACTGACGGCGCTCGACCCGCGCCGACTAGAGCTAGTGCTCCGGCGCTGCGAAGCCGACAGGCGCAGCCGGGTGGCACGCGCGCCGGAACCCCACGCCAGTACCGGCACCTATGAAGTCCCGCTGTCCCTCGGCCAGGAACGACTCTGGCTCGCCGAGCAGTTCGCACCAGGTAACACTTCGTACAACATCACGCTGCCATTGCGGATTCAGGGGCCGCTAGACATCCCCACACTGTCCAGCGCCCTCGACTGGATCGTCGCCAGGCACGAGGCGCTGCGGACCACAATCATTAGCCGGTCCGGTCGGCCATACGGACGAATTCACCCCGCGCATCCAGGCGTGCTTCGCGTACTCGATCTCCGCGGACTCGACGAGAAACAGCGCGAGGACTCCGTGCGGCAGCGAATCGCCGAGAATATCAGCACTCCGTTTGACCTGGAGCAGGGTCCTCTCTTCCGAGCCCAGCTACTCCGCACTGCGGCGCGGGAGGCGGTACTGCTACTGGCCGTCCATCACATCACAGCGGATAATTTCTCGATACGGGTTTTCTGCCGAGATCTCGCGTTCTTTTACGCTGGCGCCCAGGGCACCGAGGAGGTAGGCGACCCGCTGCCTTACTCGGTCTTCGCCTCGAGGCAACGTGTTGAACTAGCCGGTGTGCTCGACCGGCAGGCCCAGTACTGGCTCCGGGAGCTTGAGGAACTGCCGGGCAGCCTCGCCCTGCCATATGATTACCTTCGCCCAGTTGAGCGAAGTTTTCGCGGGGCACAGGTGCGGTTCCGCGTCCCGACATCGGCGCGAGTGGGTTTCAAGCAACTGCAGACCCGGCACGACGTCACGCCATTCATGATCATGCTGGCCGCCTTGACCCTGATTTTGCAGCGTTACACCGGCCAGGACGACCTAGCGGTGGGCACCGACGTAGCGAACCGGACCAGCGCGGACACCGAGGATGTCATTGGATTCTTCGCCAATCAGCTAGTGCTACGCATCCGCATGGATGATCACCTCACCGTAACTGAATTGCTACGGCGCACCAAATCCGTGTGCCTGGGGGCTTACGAGCACCAGGATCTTCCCTTCCAGCAGCTTGTTAGCATGCTCGGCCGGGATCGCGATAGCAGCCACTCGCCGTTGTTCCAGGTAAAGCTGGGATACCTGCAGTTCTCACCGGAGCAGCTTGACCTCCCCGGCTGCACCGTCACGCTGATGCCGACCGAGGGCACAGCCAAGTTCGACATCGAGGTAACCAGCTGGCCAACCGCGGACGGCCTAGTCGAGGGTTCCCTTGAGTACGCTACCGACCTGTTCGTTCCTGAGACCATGCGGAGAATGAGCGATCATCTGGCCGAGGCAGTCGCCGCCATGGCTGCGGACGACACCGCCAAGGTACTGCATGTGCCCTTGAGTGGCGCGGGCGGCGATGTGACAGCAGTCAACCAGCAGGACATGTTCGATTTCGAGCGACCCAGCGCGAGTCAGCCCTGATCGGCAGCTTCGGCCAGGGAAGCCACGTACTTGGCGGCGATCGCTTCCACGGTCGATTGGTCAAACAGGTCTGGCCGGTAGGTGAGCCAGCCCGTCAAACCCTCGCCCCGCTCCGCCAGCGTTAGCGAGAGATCCAGCGTAGTGGCCGTCACTCCACCATCTGGACAGCTGAGCGTCACCGGCTCAACGGTCACCCCGCTCAGCTGGGGCAACCGCATCGGGGCGGTCTGCAGTACGAGCTGATGACGGAACAGCGACTGTCTGCTCTCAGACGCCAGAGCTAGCTCGCCCAGCAACGCCTCGAACGGGATGGCCTGGTGGGCGAAGGCCCCGAACGTGGTGTCCCGGACGCGGCTTAGCGCGGCATCGAAGGTGTCCGCGCCAGCCAGGTCGAAGCGCAGGGCCAGGGGGTTCGCCAGCAGCCCCACCGTGTCGGTGACCGCTCCGCTGCTCCGGTTGGCGCTCAGCGTCCCGATACGCACATCGTCATGGCCGGTACGGTCGCGCAGCAATCGCGCGAACTGTGTCACCAATACCATGAACAGCGTCGCGTGCCGCGCTCGCGCCACCGCTTTCAGGCCGGTAAGTGTCACATCGGGCACAACTATGTTCACTGTGGCCGATCGCAGGCACCAGGCCCGCTCGCGGGGACGGTCGGTGCCCAACTCCATCGGGGCCAGCGGCGCGGCGAGCTGCTTCCGCCAGTAGTCGATCTGCGGAGCGAAGTGACCCTCGCGTAGCTGATCCCGCTGCCAGTGCGCGACGTCGCGGTACTGGATCGCGGAAGGTTCGGCCCTGCTCGGCGCGCGCCCCGCCACCTGGTCGTGGTAGGTGATCGCGATGTCATCGGTAATGACGCCGACCGACCATCCATCGGCGATCGCGTGGTGCAGTGACAGCAAGAACAACCACTTGTTGGTAGCCAGCCTGACTAGCTCGGCATGCACTAGCGGCCCGGTCCGAAGGTCGAATGGCCAGAGCACCGCTGCCCGCTCACGTTCCGCCCGCTTAAGTGCCCGCTGGTCAGCGGTCAGGTCACGGAGGTCAGTGAATAGCGGCCGGAAGCCGCCTGCCGGCGCGACGATCTGGACCAGCTCACCGTCAACTTCGGCCAGGTGCGTTCGGAGCGCTTCATGCCTGTCCACCACGATCCGGACTGCGTTTAGAAACTCCTCCGCCCGCAGCTCACCGGTAATCATGACGGCCATCGGCATGTTGAACAGCGGGACGGCCGACAACTCCGAGGCGATATCCCAGAAGTTGACTTGCGCCCAGCCCGCAGCAGCCGGTCCACCATCAACCACCGCCAGCGGCTCGGCAGGCATCGGTTCGGAGGCAACCACCTCAACTCCCGCAGCCGTGGCTTCGATGGCAGCGGCTAGATCGGCCAGCCGCGGCCGGTCGAGGATGGTAGCGAGCGGGATTTCGACGCCGAAAACCAGCTGGATGCGGATCTTGAGCCGCATCGCCGCCAGGGAATGGCCGCCGAGCTGGAAGAAGTCATCCGTCACGCCGGGTATCTCAATGTCGAGTACGTCTGCCCAGAGCTGCTGAAGCAACTCCTGTACTGGCGTTGTCGCGGGCACTGGGAACGCGGGCAGATCGATCTCCTCAGCGCTGGTGTACAAGTCGGCGTCGGCGGCCGCGAATCCTCCAATCGCCCGCGTCTCTAGCCATGCCGGTCCATCGGGGTCGCTGAGGAGTCGAGTCACTCCGGACTGGAATAGGTCAGCGAGAGCCTCCACGTCGGTGGCAGCCAGCATGGACGGGTCCGCCGTCACCGCCACTGACAATTCGGTGCCGGATGGATCCAGATCGACATTCGTCACCAGCGGGATGCTCGACGTCGTGTGTGATTCCTGGTCAACGATCTCGTACGGACTATCACTGGCCGGGTCTTGGAGAACTCCCGCCAGTAGATGGAAATTGGTGAAGTTAAACAGCGTGTCGAAGAGGACCTCGGTGTCGTGTGCGTGCCGCAGTGCCTCCATCGGCATGTGCCTATGAGGCATGACTGCCCGTTCTAGGTCGAAGGCCTCTCGGGCCAGGTCGGCCCAGCTCAGACCATCCACGGACACCGGCATGGGGAGGCTGTTGAGGAACAGGCCGAGCGCGGCGAGTCCACTGTCGTCCGCTGACCTGCCATGCACGGTCATCCCAGTGACGAGGTCAGCGCGGCTAGACGCCGCCGCGAGCACGGCGCAGTGCACCGCGAATAGCGTGCTCTTGAGTGACAGGCCGCGCTCCGCCGACCAGGCTCGCAACGTGGTCAGGTGCTGTGGCGCGATCCGCGAGCGCGCGGTGTGATGGGGTCCGCATACGTGCCTGCTACGGTCGGCCGGGGCGCTGAGGAGCGGCCCGGGCCGCACCTCGGCGAGGGCCTGTGCCCAGAAGTCGCGGGAGCCGGCGTCGTCGCGTGCGCGCAGCTCCTGCGCCACGTGCCAGCGAAACCCGTTTCGGTCCGTCGGCGTCAGCGTCGGCTCGCGTCCATCGATGATCGTTAGATAGGCGCTGACCAGCTCTACCGCGAGAGAACTCAGGCTCCAGCCGTCTAGGATCGCGTGATGGTGCGGCAGGGACAGACGGAACGTGTCTTCGCTGAGCAGGTGGACGTGAAACCGGATAAGGGGCGGCACGGCGAAGTCCCAATCCGCTTCCAGCTGCTGGTCAGCCCAGGCGCGGAACTCACGCCGCCCAGCGGCCTCGTCCATGGCACGCAGGTCGGTCACCTCGATGTCACACGGGGCAGATCCATGCACGATCTGGATCGGCGCCCCGTCGATGTCGAGGTCAAACGATGTACGTAGGACAGGATGCCTCGCCACGAGCAGCCGGACCACGGCGGACAGAGCCGCATGGTCGAACCGCGCCCGCAGCAGCACACTGTCGAAGTTCTTGTACAGCCGGGTTCGAGGCTGGTCCAGCGTGTGAAAGACCATCCCTGTCTGCAGGGCGGTCATCGGGTATGCATCGACGGCGGACTCAGGGAGGCCGCGCGGGTCCCGCTCGCCGAGCAACGCGAACGGCACGTCGGCCGCGTCCTCAGCCACTGGCGCCGTGGTCACGCGGGCCGCCATGCCGGCCAGAGTCGGCGCCTCGAACACATCCGCGACGGTGAGGCGTAGGCCAGCATCCGCCACTTGAGCGACCAGCCGTAGTAGCACGATGGAGTCACCACCCGCGGCGAAGAACGAATCATCGCGTCCTGGCTCGGCCTCGGTGCCCAAGACTTGCCGCCACACCCGCGCCAGCACCTCTTCCGGCCCTGGGGCAGGCGCGGTGTATGGCCGCGACCCGGCGGGCAGCGGATCCGCGGCGGGCAGCGCCGCACGGTCAACCTTGCCACTCGCTGTCCGCGGGATCTGATCTACCTCGGTCCAGACTGAAGGAACCATCACCTGTGGCAGGAATCGCTCCGCATATCCGGCCAGTTCGGCGCCGTCGACCGGCCCGCGGCGCACGTAGCACGCTTGCAATCTGCCGCCGCCGACGGAGTCAACCACGCGTACCGCGCAGTCCAGCACGGCTTGATGGCGGGAGAGGACGGATTCGACCTCGCCGATCTCCACCCGCTGGCCGCGGATCTTCACCTGGTCATCGTCACGGCCGATGAAATCGACCGCTCCGTCTGCACGCACGCGGGCGATGTCACCGGTACGGTAAAGCCGCTGGCCCGGCAGTGCGCTGAACGGATCGGGCCGGAACCGGTCCGCGGTGAGCCCCGGCCGCCCCAGATAGCCGCGGCCCACTTGGACACCGCCGATACAGAGTTCGCCCAGGGCATGCGCGGGCTGCTCGCGCAGCTTGTCATCCAGGACATAGATGGTGGTGTTGGCTACCGGCCAGCCGATCGGCAGGCGCGGCGGCACTGGCCCGTCCCCTGCCGTCCACCAGGTCACATCGATCGCCGCCTCGGTCGGGCCATAGAGGTTATGCACCCGAGCAGGGGCCGCTTTGCTGGTGTCCTCATACAGGGCGGCGGGCAGCACCTCACCACTGCAGATGATCCTGGTAAGCGCGGTGCACTCAGCCAGGAGCCCCGCGTCGACGATGCCCCGGAGCAACGACGGCACGAAATGCACCGTCGTCACTCGTGCGTCGCGCACCAGCCGGGCCAGGTATTCAGGGTCACGGTGGCCCCCCGGCGCGGCCAGGACAATCGTTGAACCGGCAAGCAACGGCCAGAAGAGTTCCCACACCGACACGTCGAACCCAACCGGCGTCTTGTGGAGCACACGGTCCGACGCCGTGAGCCCGAAATGGTCCTGGGCCCACAGGAGCCGGTTCGCCAGCGCCTCATGACTGATGACCACGCCCTTTGGCTGTCCGGTCGAGCCGGAGGTGTACAGGATGTACGCCGCGCTAGCCTTGCGCAACGCTGGCCGGGTCAGCGGGGGCGGCGGCACTTGGTCCGCGTCGTCAGCTAGCAGGACGGGCGGTCCCGCCTGGCTGATCCGGCTGGCGTGCTGGCTGTCGGACAGCACAAGCGCTGGAGCCGAGTCAGCGATGATGTAGCGCAGCCGCTCATCGGGGAATCCCGGATCGAGTGGCAGGTAAACGCCGCCCGCTTTGAGGATGGCCAGCGCGGTCACGATCAGGTCTGGGCACCTGTCCAGCAGGACGCCGACTCGGACCTCCGGCCCCACGCCCGACGCTGCCAGCCTGGCGGCCCACCGGTCGCTGGCATCGTCAATATCGCGATAGCTGACTTGCTCGCCGTTCATCTCGACCGCGATTGCCGCGGGCGTCCTGGCTACCTGCTCACGTATCAGCTCGGGTACCAGGAACTGTGGCCCGTAGTCCCTGGTGGCGCCGTGGCCCTCCGGCTTGCCCCCGCGCGCGGGTGGCTGGGCAGTGGCCAGCGCGACGTCGCCCGCTCGAGCCTGCTGGCCTTTCGCAAGGCCAGTCAGGACTGTGAGATAGGCCTCGGCGAGCGCGCGCATGGACGCGGAGTCGAAGATCGCGTCGCGGTAAGTGAACCGCAGCGACACGTGGCCAGCCGACTCCCAGACGTCCACCTGCAAGTCGAACCGGGCCGGACGTGGGCCAAGATCGAACTCGGTCACCGCAAGGCCCGTCCGCCCGGGCGCTGGCAGTTCAACTCGCTGGAAATCAAGCAGTATGTCGAAGAGCGGACTGCGCGCGTGGTCGTCAGATCGCGCGAACTCCCGTACGAGGTCCTCGAACGGGACGCCCTTATGCCGCATGGCCTGCGCCACCACTTCCTGCTCTGCCCGGAGCAGGTCCCCGACCGGCTGGTCCAGATCCACGCCACGACGTAGAACCAGCGTGTTGAGGAGTGGCCCCACCACACCGCCGAGCTCGGCGGTCTCGCGCAGCGAGACTGGTGTGCCAATGGCGATCTCGCCTGTCACGCCGTAAAAGCGGGCCAGCGACAGGCGGAGGGAAGCCAGCAGCATGCTGAATACGCTGACTCCCGCGTGCCTGCTCGCGGACTGCACCTCGTCCCACAGTCCTGGGTCCACTTGAAAGCGGATCTCGGCTGGGGCCATGGCACGCCGGGCCACGGGCCGCGGCTTGTCGGCCACCAATGCCTCCGGCAGCGGGGTCGCCAGGCGCGAGCGCCAGTACGTCAGCGCCTCGCTGGCGGCCGCGTCTCCCGGCACCAGGCCGCGGGCGGCGACCGCGTACTGGACGGCGGCCGGCAACTGGGGTTGCTCGCCCTTGCGCAGCGCCCCGTAAACCTGGCACAGCTCATCGACCAGGATGGCCTGGGACTGGCCGTCGGAGATGATGTGATGCATGACGAGCAGCAGAATGTGCTCACCCGCACCCGTGGCGTAGGCCTCAACGCGCAGCAACGGTGCTTGGGCGAGATCGAACGCGAGCCTGGCCGACGCCTGGGCTCGGCGCCGCGCCTCAGGAAGCCGCTCGTCCGCTGGCAACCCCAGCAGGTCAGTGAATCCGACCTGACCGTGGCAAGGTGCCTGGACCGACGCCGCTGGCGTCCCCGCCACCGTGGTGAACGAAGTGCGCAGCACATCGTGCCGCGCCACCAGCAAGTCGACCGCGCGGCGCAGGTCGGGCAGATCGAGCACGCCCCGCAGCAGCACCGCAGCCGCGGTGTTGTAGCTGTCCCCGTCCGGATCTAGTTCATGTAGGACGAAGAACCTGAGCTGAGCGGCCGTCAAGGTGTCATCCAGCCGCGCCGCCGGGACCTCCGCGATCGCTGGGCGCGACCCCGCTGAGTCGATCCGGCGCGCCAGCGCGCTCACGGTCCGGCAGGTGAGCAGATCGCCCGCGGTGAACCGGCCGCTGATCGCAGCGGGAGCTAGCGCGACGATAGTCATGGCCAGCAGCGAGTCTCCGCCAAGCGCGAAGAAATCATCATCGCCACCGACCGCCGGGACTTCCAAGGCATCCGCCCATAGTGCCGCGAGCGCCGTCTCTGTCGGCCCTTCAGGCGTCCGGTACCCAGCTGAGTCGACCGCCAGACTGGCCTGGAGCCCGGCCAGCGTCTCTCGGTCGATCTTGCCCGAAGCCGATGTGGGCAGCCGCGGCAGGAATTCGTATTTCGCGGGGACCATATGCCTGGGCAGCAGTCTCTCAAGATAGCCCACGAGATCAGCGGCGCTGGGGCGGTCATTACCGGCCGGCACGATGAAGGCCTTCAGTGCGTGGTCGCTGTCCGGCACCACCGCAGCCGCCTCAACCCCCGCCAGCCCGGCGAGCTTCGCCTCGATCTCGGCGGACTCGACCCGGAAGCCCCGGATCTTGACCTGCCCGTCTTTGCGCCCCAGATACACCAGGCCACGCGGTCCCATCCTGACCAGGTCACCAGTGCGGTACATCCGAGCGCCAGGGATCGCGCTGGCCACGTCAGGCAGGAAGGACTCCGCCGTCAAGCCCGCACGGCCAAAGTAGCCAGTGGCCAGGCAGTCTCCAGCGATGAACAGCTCGCCTGGCACCCCGTCTGGGACCGGTCTCAAGTGATCGTCCAAAACCCGGATGCCAGCACCGGCGATTGGCGTCCCGATCGGCACGGAGGCAGTGTCACTCCTGTCCTCGGCGAGACAATGCACGACACATCCGACGGTCGCCTCGGTCGGTCCGTACTCGTTGTAGAAGACCGCGCCAGGATTGTCGGCCGACCACTGGGCGACCACATCGCGGCGCAGTTCTTCACCGCCGATCACGAATGTGTCAGTCCGGTCCCTAGGGCGGTCGGACTGCAGTGCCACCAGGTGAGACGGCGTCAGCTTGACGGTGCCCACGTAGGACGGGGAGGCAAAATGCTCGATAAGCGCACTGGCTCCCCCGCCAGGTGCCAGGAACCGGATAGCGCCTCCCCCGGCCAGCGGGCCAAGCAGGGCGGTGACCGACAGGTCGAACGTGGGTGAGGAGTGCATCGGCGTCACAGTGCCCGGCCCAAGGCGGTAGGTATCCACTGCCCACGTCAGGTAGTTGGCCAGCGCGCGGTGCGGGATCACCACGCCCTTGGGGGCACCCGATGACCCGGAGGTGAACATAATGTACGCGGGGTCGTGGGGGCTGACGCCGCCCGCTGGGGCGGTAAAAGCGGAGTCAGCCCCAATGCTAGCCGGCCCGTCCACCGGGATGATTGGCGTGCCGCACCAGGCCGCGACGTCAGACCCAGCAGTTCTGACCAGCGTAAGCTGCGGCTCTGCGCTGCGGTGGATCTCGCGCTGCCGCGCGGCTGGGTCGCTGGGATTGACGGGCACGTAAGCAGCGCCGGCTCGCAGGACCGCGAGGAAGCCGACGAGGAGGTCCGCCGAAGACTCGATCACAACAGCGACCCTGCTGCCGTTGCCGACCCCGTGCGATCGGAGCACGTCAGCCAGCTGAGCCGCCCGGCGGTCGAGCTCGCCGTAGCTGAGCCGCTGGCCGCCGTCAATCACCGCGAGAGCCGCTGGCGCAGCCGCCACCCGGTCCGCGAACAGCAGGTGCGCCGGCCGCGCGGGCGGACCGGCCTGGTCACGCGTGGCGCCGGACGTCACAAGCCGAGCCACGCTGCTGACCCTGTCGCCTGGCTCCAATGCCACTATCGCGCCGAGGCAGCCAAGGAAGTAATCCAGCAACCGCGCAGCGGTCCACTCATCGAAACGGTTCCGGTGAAACGACACCGAAGCCGTACCCTCCTCTGGAACCACGACGGCCGACAGCGGCGGCCCGGCAGCCCCGTGCCAGCGCACATCGGTGATCTGGATGCCGTCGAGCCGGTGCTCGACGTCGCGGTCAGCTGGGTAGTTCTCAACCGCGATAGCGCTGTCGAACAACGGCCGGGCACCGGTGACGGCACTCGCCGCCTTGATGCTGGTCAGGTCGAGGTGGTGGGCCGGGCCTGCAAGCACCAGCTGCTCAGTAAGGTCGTCAAGGCAATCACGCAGGGGGCGGTCCGCGGTTACCAGCAACCGGACAGGAACCGTGTTGATCAGCGGCCCGAGAATGCCATCCGAGCCAGAAACGGTGCCCGCCCGGCAGCTCACCGTGGCACCGAACAGCGCGTCGGGCTGACCGGAATACGCGAGCATAGCCAGGGACCAGGCCAGGTGGTAGACACCGCCCGGGGACAGCTTATGGCGCCGGGCCCATTGGTGGACCTGGTCCATCAGCGCTTCCTGTTCGCGGCGGGTGACCACGTCCCGCTCGTTGTCCCATTGCCCCGTCCCGGCGTGGGGACTACGGTCACCGTGGATCGGCGCAGGCCCGGGATGGCCATCTAGCAGTGCCTTCCACCTGGCAGTGCCCCGCGTCTGGTCGGTCTCCCGCAACCACCGTAGATACCGCGAGAATGCAGGCGCGGCGTCGTGCCGCGGTGGCTGACCGGCGGCCAGCGCCCGGTAGTTGCCCAGGACCTCATCCAGCAGCAGCGCGGTCGACCAGCCGTCCAGCACGAGATGATGATGAGTCCAGAGCAAGCGGTAGCGGTCTGATGCCTCGTGCAGCATCGTGACCCGGGTGAGCGGTGCGGTCGAAAGGTCGAAGCCACGCCGCCTGTCGTCCTCGCACAGCGTCGCCCACAGCCGGTCCGCCGACTGCCAGTCACTGTCAGAACCATCTCGTTCGACCACTCTGAACGGCATCTCAGCCGTACTGTGGACGACCTGCACCGGGGCGCTCATGCCACGCCAGTGCACAGAGGTGCGCAGCACCGGGTGCCGCCGGATCGTAGCCTGCCACGCCTCACGCAGCAGCTCCGGGCGGACGGGACCACGCAGGTCGCAGGTCATCTGGATGACGTAGGGATCACGCGCCGCCGCGGAGGTGCTCTCCACCAGCAAGCCACGCTGAATGGGGGACAGCGGGTGCATGTCCTCGATGCTGGCGCGGTTCACTGGCGCCCGATCCCGCCGTCGAGATCCGCAAGCAGCGTCTCGAAATCTGACCCGCGCCACGCCACCTCGGGAAAATCGGACTCCCTGAGCGCCGCGGCACCTATTCGGTCCCGGTTGTCGATGACATCACGCAGCCACTCGCCGAAGTGGTGAAGCACGCCAGTCATCTCCGCCTCCTGATGGCTTTCATCGCTGTACTCCAGCAGGAAGTGCGCCTGACCGTCTACGACGTGGCCCTGGAAGTAAAGGTCCATCGGCCGACTGCCACCCTGATCGACCATCGGCCCGGTCACCTCTGGCGCCAGGGTGAACATCGACGTGGTGTCGAACTGCGCGTCGAAACGTCCGAGGTAGTTGAACCTGATCTGGGGTTGTGGTCGCGCTGCCAGCGCCTCACGCACCGCCGGGTCATCGCACAGATACCGCAGCACCCCGTAGCCGATGCCGCGGTTGGGCACCGCACGCATTGCCTCCTTGACGCGGGCGAGAATGCCCGCCGGCGTGACCTCGCCTTGCTCAGCGATCCGCAACGCGACCGGATACATGGTGCTGAACCAGCCGACGGTGCGGGTGATGGCGAGCTCAGGCAGGACTGACTCCCGCCCGTGGCCCTCGAATTCCACCAGCAGTGATCGGTGCCCAGTCCATGAGCGCATGCCCTCGAACAAGGCGGCGAGGAGAACCTCCTCGATTCTGGCGTGGTACTTGGCTGGCACGTCACGCAGCAACAAGTACGTCTCGGCCCGGGTCAGGGCGATCTCAACGCGCCGGGAGTTCGCTTCCAGTCCCGGGCCTGCGGTAGGCAGCTTGGGCATATCAGCGGCGGGCACCTCCAGCCAGTAGCCGAGCTCCTTCATGGCCTCGTCCGAGGTGGCGTATGCAGCGAGCCCGAGAGCCCACGCCTGATAGGACGCTGACCTCGCCGGGAGGCTGGCGCGCTCACCGGTCGCCAGCTCCCGGTAGATGGCCTGGAACTCCTCAAGCAGAACGCGCCACGAGATGCCGTCGACCGCGAGGTGGTGGATGATCAGCAGGAGCCGGTCTTCCCCGTGACATCCGCCGCGGATGACAGTGGCGTCGGCGAGTGGACCATCACCCCGGCGGATGCGGAGATGACTTCGCCGCGCATGCTCGGTGACAGTCTCGGCGAACGGCACGCCTTCGAGTGCCACCACCTCGCTGGCACTCACCGCGGCAGCTGGCGGCAGCCGCACGCTGGTCGCCGCCCCGGGCGGGAACACGCTGCTAAGCGCTTCGTGACGCTCGGCGAGGCGACACATTGTGCGCCGCACGAGATCGAGCTCCAGTCGCACATCGGCCATCAGCAGGACAGCTATGCTCCAGTAGTCAGCGACGGGCAGGTCCAGGCCGGTGAACCATCGTTGCACTGGGGTTAGTGGCGCGGGCCGGTCGTCGTCCGCCCGATCCGGCTTGCGGGCGGAAATGTCCGGCAGCAGTGCGGCCTGCTCAGCGATGGTCGGGTGGGTGAAGAACTCCCGCATCGTGATGCTCAGGCCGCAATCGTTGGCCGAAGCGACGGCCTGGGTGGCGATGATGGAGTCTCCACCGAGTTCGAGGAAATGATCGAAGACGCCGACTTGATCGACCTGGAGAACCCGGCACCAGATGGCCGCCAACGCGGCTTCCCGGTCGTTGCGCGGGGCGGTGGACGCGCCGTCGACCGGAGCCAGTACTTCCTCGGGTACGGGGAGCGCGCCAGTGTCGACCTTTCCCGTCCTTGTTACCGGAAGCCGGTCAAGCAGGGCGAATACCTGTGGAATCGCATAACTGGGCAGCGTGACGGCCAGGTGCTCTCGCAAGTTGACTTCCGGGCCGAACGAAGCGCCCGGCACCACGTACGCGACAAGCCTGCCGTCCCCCGGACCGTCCTCGCGCTTGACCACTACGGCTTGGTCAACGGCAGGATGACGGAGGAGCGCGCCCTCCACCTCGCCCGGCTCCACGCGGTGTCCGCGGATCTTGAGCTGCCGGTCGTTGCGGCCAAGGAACTCGATGGCGCCGTCCGCACGGCGCCGCGCTAGGTCGCCAGTGCGGTAGATCCGGTCCCCAAGGCCATGCTCAGCACCGGAGACGAACCGCTCGCCCGTGAGCGCTGGATCCCCCCGGTATCCGGTGGCCAGTGCTATCCCGCCAACGCACAGTTCGCCTACGACGCCGACGGGCACTGGCCGGAGCTGGTGGTCAGCGATGTGGACGACGGCGCCGTCAATAGGCAGGCCGATCGGCGGCAGCAACGGCCACCTAGTGGGTGGCCCCGTCAGCGTGAACGATGTCACGACATGGGTCTCGGTCGGCCCGTACTGGTTGCGCAGAACACAGCCGGTATTGGCGCGGAAGAACTCGGTCAGCGCGGGGAATGCTTTGAGCTGCTCGCCCGAGGTGATCAACTCCGTGAGCTCAGGCAGCAAGATTTTGCGGCGGACGCAGTGGGTGACCAGTTGCTGGAGACCGACAAACGGGAAGAACGCCCGCCCTACCCGCTGATCTGCCATGAGCGCCGCCAGCGCGGCCGGGTCGCGCTCCATGCCTGCTGGTGCGATCACCGCAGTGCCGCCGAAGCACACTGTCGCGAAGATCTCCTGAAAACTGACGTCAAACCAGAGCGGGCTGCGGACCAGCGTGCGAGCGCTACCGCCCAGCCCTGAACTCTCCGCGTGCTGCCATCGCAGCAAGTTAACAAGCGCGCGATGTGGCATCTCGATGCCCTTGGGCACACCGGTGGAACCTGACGTGAACATGATGTAGGCCGGAGCGGCCGCCGGGGCCTGCGCCAGCGCGGCGACGGGAGCGCCTGGGGCGCTGGTCAGCGGCATCACTAGGACGTCATCACCGAGGCTCACGTCGATGTCGGTCAGCACATGTCGCGCGCCAGCAGCATCGACCATGGTGCGCAGCCGATCTGGTGGCGTCCCTGGATCCAGGGGCATGTACGCGGCGCCCGCCAGCAGGATGCCTGTGATGCCGATGATCGCCTCGATGGACCGTTCAGCGCACAGCCCCACGGCGCTGCCGCAGGTCACCCCAGCCTCCGCCAGCCGCGCCGCAACGCCGCTGGCTGAGTCCATCAACTCGCGGTAGCTAACCTCCGTCGCCTCCTGCACCAGGGCGACAGCGTCTGGCGTCCGGATCGCCTGCTCCGCCAGCAGTTCAGGCACCGTGGTCTCATCCTGAGCTCGCACCGGGCGGCCACGAGCCGCGGTCATCAGCTCAGCGCGCTCCCGCTCCCCGGGACTGAGCAACTCCAATTCGGCCACGGGCCGGTCCATCCCGTCCAGGCCGACCGCGAGGACGGCCCCCAGATGTCCAGCGAACCGCCGGATCGTCTCCGCTGTGAACATGCGCGGGTGGTAAGACATTGCCAAGCTGAAACCCGCCGGATCGGCGCGCACCAGCAGGCTCAGGTCATTGCCCTGAGCGCCCACGGGATCCCCGTGCCCCTCGACGTCGACCCGAACGTTGAACAGGGCCGGAGGCCCACCTTCCGTGGCGTCCGGGGCGGACTCTATCCTTTCGAGCGGAAAGTACTGATGAGAGTACGCGTCGGACAGCCGCTGCCGGACCAGCGAGAGCAGGGAGCGAAACGTCGTGGCCTCAGCCTCGCCAACCACTATCGGCAGCAGTTGCGGTTTTTCGGCCCCGGAGCTGGCGGTGCCGAACGCGACCGATTCGAGTCCGCCATAGCGCAGTAGGCACACAGAGGTAGCCGCAGCCACCGTCGCCAAGGTCAGCAATGCCGAGCCCTTGCTGAGCGCGACGATCCTTTCGGTCAGCTCGGCGGGCATGGACACTGACAATGAACGCTGGTCCACCTGGACGGCGGAGCGCCTGCGATCCGCCGGGAGGGTGCCAGGGTCACCGCGCCCCGCCAGTTGCTCCTGCCAGTACAATCGATCGAGGCGCTGCTGTGGCCCGAACAGGAATGCGGACCTGGATTCGTCGGTCATCAGCGGTATCCCCCAGTCTGGCTTGACGACATCCACAGCACTGGGCAGATGTCCGGGTCGGAATAGTCGGGCAATCCAGCGTCGTCCGCACGGCACAGCACCTCGTTTACGTGAACGATCGGCGCGCCACGCTCGTCGACCGCCGGGGTATGCCTGTTCGCCTGGTCCTGGAAGTGAACCGCGAGAGCGATCCTTGGTGACGTGGAGGAGTTCGGCAGGCTGCCGTGGATGAGCCTGCAGTGATGGAAGCTGGCCTGGCCCGGCCGCAGTTCCACCGGAATCCGGCGTACCGGATACCCAAGTCTGGTGTACCTTTCCTCGACGGAATCATGGTTCTGCTCGCCGAAAGTCGCCAGCTCCTCCACGCCCGGCCACTTGTGGCTGCCGTCGAGGAACATCAGCGTGCCGCCTTGCGGCGAGGTGCTGGCGAACGGCACCCAGGCGGTCAGCATGTTCTCAGAGGTGCACGTCTTCCAGTAGGCCCGGTCGCTATGCCATCCCACGGTGGTGTCCGGTTCGGCCGTTGGTGGCTTGCAGATCAGCTGGTCATGGAAGAGCCTGATCGCACTGGTCCGGGCGAGCGTGCCAGCGATCGCGCCAAGCTGCGGGGAAGCGACCAGCTCACTGATCTCATTGTTCTGCAGCGAGACGTAGTCGTTGAGGCGGAGCACGTCACCGTCCGAGGGTTTCCAATCAAGGTAGCCTTGCTGAATGGGCATGAGGCGGTCACGTTCGCCCGCGTAGAAGCGCCGCATACCGTAGATAGCGTCCTGGATCTCTTCTTCGGAAAAGACAGCGTCCGGGACGAACCATCCATGCTCCTCGTAGAACGCGATGTCGTCCTCAGTCGGAAGTAGTGACGCTAGGGCGTTACTCATGGGAACCTCCTTTGCGGCGGCTCGGTCAATTTACGCAGCCAGAATGCAACCATGAATTCCCAATCCCGCCGGGGAACCATGGCCGGGAGCAGGTGGTACCAGCGCACCAGCGCAGCATGCATCACCGCGAGAGGGCGGGTGGCCTGGTACACAGCTTCGACATCGACGTGGGGAAATGCCTCCCGCCACGGCCCCAGGTAACTCTGGGACAGTTCGGCTCTCGCGTCCGCCGCCGAGTTGCCGGCCCATTCAGGCAGTCGCTCAAAGTCCAGCATGGTGACCGCGCTGAAGAAAGGGTGCGAGATCGCGGCGTCCGCCACATCGAAGAACCGCACGGCGCCGTGAGAGATCACCACATGGCCGGGCCGGAAGTCACCATGCTCGAACGAATCGGGAATGCCGGCGGCGCCTAGCGCGTCCCAGGCACTCGATATCCTCGTAGCGTTGTCCAGCAGGTAGGCGGCATCCGGTGCAGCAAGCCCTGGGATACTCCCTGCCCGCACCGGCCCGACCGGTCCCAAGAACTCGTCTGTCCATCGGCGCATCTGCTTGACGCCGAAGTCGGGGCATCCCGCAGCACGGATTGCCGCCAGTTCGCCGAGCGCCTGAATCTGCACCCGCGCCATGGCTTCCAGCGCCGCATGCCACCATGTCAACTCGCAGTCCAGCAGCGAGGCCCCCGCCAGGTCTTCCATGAGCAGCCACCCTCGTGCCTCGTCGCGCGCGAGGACGATGGGAAACCGCTCGGGGAAATGACAGGAAAGCACAGCCGCGATGCTGCCTTCGTTCTGGTACACCCTGGGCGACGCCTTGAATATCCACGAACCGCCCTGGCCCGAAACGCGCCACACCGACGACCTTGACCACGTGCGCAACTGGCGCAGTTCGAACGGGGCGTCCAGGCGCGCGGCCACGAAGTCCTCGACTTCACCCAGCCATCCGGGTTGCTCCCAGTCCCGGGCGTCGGCGTCACCGGCTAGCCATGCGCGCAGACGGGGAAGCGCCTGCGCGGTTGGGCCGGTCAGCGGGGGCAGATCGGCAAGGCCGAACCACCTGCCGCCGTCCTGGCTCACCGCGTCCGTGATGGCGCATCCGGCGTAGAGGCGATCAGTGGCTGGGCTTTCGTTCTCGCCACCGCCAAGGCACCGCTGCACGAACACGTCGATGCCCAGCGACTCAGTGAGCCGAGCTGCGACGTCTCCGGTCTCGAACCAGGCGGAGTCACTGTCGACGGCTGGCAGTTCCCAGCCCTCTTCCGCTTGCCGAAGAAGCATTCGTGACCGCCCGCGGTCGAAGATCGCCACACGGCATCGCGCGCGGAGCGCACTCGCACCTCCCCTTGTCGTCCCGCTCACCTCAGGACAGACCGATCGGTATCGTCGTGCACCGGCAGGTCGAGAAAAGAAGCGTGCTGCGCCGACCGGTGAACCCGGATGACTGGGGCAGGCACAAGCCGCGGCGTCAACGCGTTGTCGGCATCGCTGCCCGCGATCGATACCCGGATCCGGCTTCCGGCCGGGAACTGCCAAGCGATCGGCGACAGAGCACATACGAGCCGGACGGGGTCAGCACCTATGGGCCGCATGTCCTCCCGCCAACTGCGGTGATAGGGCAATCCGACGTTGTTATAGGGGGGGATCGACATGGCGCGGTGAGACGCGCGCAGCACCCCTTCGGTCACATAGCCGACCGAGCCATCCGGGTTGACCTGTTCCAGATAGATGAAGAAGTCACCATCATCAGCTGTGCTGGAAACCCACAGCGTGACCACAGGACTGCCAGCCGTCTCGACCGCCTGGCCTAGCACTGCCGACGTATAGGTCAGACAGCGCTCATCGTTGGCGCGCATGTCCGTGTACCCGAAGGGGCCGCCGCAAACATTGGTCCACCGTGACGCTGGACCAGAGGTAGCCTTATAATCGACTTCGTACTCGTCGGAGCTGGCAGCGCCACCGTCGCCCTGTCCTTCCGATGTGGTTAGGCCGCCGTCGTTCACCGATCCGACGGTTTCCGTGCTCCCGGCCGAGAAGAACAGCCGAACCTGTCCGTATCCCTGCGGCGGCCAAGTCGTGGAAGCCCGCCAGCGTGCTCCCGCCGGGGCTCCCATCACGTAATACCGCACGGGTGGCCCGTCGATGACCCCGTTTTCCTCGTGCCGCAGCCACTGGCCGAACCACCGGCGGTACTCCCGGCCCAAGTCCATGCCCGCACTGCCCGAATGAGCCCAGGGCCCGATGGTCAACCGTTTGGGTACGCGGATGTTGGCGAACCACAGAATCGCATCCAGCACGAAGGGGTCGAACCAGCCGGCCAGATGGTAGGTAGCGCTGTCCGGTTGGCGGAAACCCTCGCCGTCATGGCTTGGCGAGTTGGTCAGGTATGGCACGGCTCCGGTGACCGGATCCGTCGAGTCACGGTAGGGGAGGGCCGAGAAGAGCGCGTATAGATCACGGTTTGCTAGGTGTTCAGACCGCGCATGCCGCAACTGCTGCGCGTCTCCGTCAACCGCCACGGCCATATCCATCTTGTCCCTGCGGTCCACGTCAGCGAACCAGGATGCCGCGAACTGCCGCTGAAAGACGCCTCCCCGGTACACCGTCGAGTAAAGGTCGAACGGCGCCATCTCGGGAAAGATGGCACTCAGGCCGCTGTCGCCCATTGCGGCGAGATGCTGATTGGCACCCATATAAGAGCGGCCTGCCATACCGACCTGCCCGGTGCAGAACGGCTGGGCGGCGATCCAGCGGGTGACGGCCTTGGCGTCCAGCGCCTCCTCGTTCGAGAACGGAAGCTTTTGGCTCCCGAATGATGAACCGGTGCCACGGATGTCGACGATAGCCACAACAAAGCCCGATCGCACCAGATCGGCGAACGCCTCACCGAGTTCAAGAGGACTTGCGGGAGTCGCCAAAATCGCATCAAACTGCCTGAGCAACTGAGGGAACCGCCGTAGCCAGGCTTCAGCCTGCTTAGCAGACATGCCGCCTCGGTTATACCTGTTGTAGACCCAAACGGCCGGGCGCGGGATACCGTCCGAGGCTCCGTAGATAAACGCGGCCAGCCGGACTCCATCATGCCCAGGAACATAGATCCCTCTAGGCTGGAGAACTTCTTGAGCAGATCCTGGGACAATAACCGCACCCATCTTCTCACTAGGCACCGAGTGTTACCCCTCGAATGGATCGACATCGACATCGACATCGACGGACCTAACATCGATGCTGGCCAAGAGCCCTGCGATATCCGCAGCGGACAGGTCCCTGATAGCGTCCTTGTCAAGCAGCGAGCTCATCATAGTCAGACTCGGATCATCCCTCTCAAATTACGGAGTCGGCTTGCGTTCCAAAGAGGTCTCTCGTGTAATTACGACGTGCATGGGGGCATAATAAGGCTCCCGCAAGCAATCACGCCAGACGAATACCGCAACAAGTAGGCATTGCACTCTGACTTGGGCCGCAGTCGGCCGCGCGACCATCTCCCGGTGGTTAGCCCTCCTGGTGCTCAGCCGTCTAAGCCTGCTTGCCCTTGCCCCCAATCATGACAAGCACGGGACGTCAGTGTCAATAAGGGTTGTCGATGCCAGGGCGAAGCCGGATCGCCTGCCAAGCCGACGATGCCTCGGCGAGGGGGGAATTCGCCCATGTCAGGGCTTCAGGGGTGGTTATCGTGGTGGTGCCGCGGGTTTCGAGGTTGCTGACGAACTGGCCGGGCAGCCGGGCGTGGCGGCGAGCTTGAAGGCCAGGGCGCGCCGCAGAGCCAGGTAGCCAGCTGGCTGGCAGTGACACAGGTGACCTCATGATGTTGACAGGTGACCTCACAATGCGGCGTAGTATATAGCGCTATAAATACTAATAGTGGATGTACTGGCAGGCCTCGCCGGTCGATTGGAAGCACGTGGGAAAACAGGCTAATGGATGACCTCGCGCCTCACGAGCCACTTATCCATCGTGCTGTCGCCCGCTTCGCGGATACTCAGCCAGACGCCACGGCCCTCATCTCCGGGGACCGTTACATCAGTTACGGGGCACTCGAAGCCGCCGCGAGCAGTTACGCGGCCGATCTGGCTGAACGTGGAGTAGGCGTCGGCGACGTGATCCCGCTGTTGCTGCCGCGCTGTGCCCAGCTGGTGGCTCTCCAATTGGGAGTGCTCAAATGTGGCGCAGCGTATACCGGGATAGACCCGAGTTGGCCCGTCCAACGGCAGATGGCCATTCTGGATAAGATATCACCTGACCTAATCGTCAGTCCTGGCACGGATCACGCGGGCCGCTTCACCGTGTACCGGCCGCCTGCCGAGGACATTGATTCTGCAGCTGCCCGGGGCGGTGCTTTCGAACCGGTCACCCCCGACGCGTCGGCGCCTGCCATGGTATTCTTCACATCCGGGACGACCGGAGGGCCGAAGGGTGTCGTCTCTCCGCATCAGGCGGTTACACGCCTGTTCTGCCGTGGCGGGATAGACGGCTTCGGCCCTGGTCACGTGATGCCGCAAGCTGCTCCGCTTCCTTGGGATATGTACGCATTCGAACTGTGGGGCCAGCTCACGAGCGGGGGAACCTCGGCGCTAGTCGAGGAAGCCCATCTGCTGCCGGACGCTCTGCGAGATCTTATCCAGGTCAGGGGGGTAGATTCCCTCTGGCTCACCACCTCGCTCTTCAACCTCTTTATGGACGAATGTCCGGACTGCTTCAGCGGCCTGCGGCAGGTCCTCATTGGCGGCGAGAAGCTTTCCCCCGAACATGTCCGTCTTTTTTTGAAACAGCACCCAGACATTCCGTTGCGGAATGGCTATGGTCCTGCTGAGAACTGCATGCTGACGACGACGCATCTACTCCGACTGGAGGATTGCGACGTGCCTGGGGGTATTCCTGTTGGAACGGCGGTGCCCGGCACAACGGTGCTGGTGCTTGACTCCAATAATCAACCACGTCCCGCTGGCGATCCCGGGGAAATTTGTGCGGCCGGGCAAGGGCTTGCCTGTAGTTACCTCGGGGATCCAGAGTTGACTGCGCTGAAATTCCCCACCATTGAAGTTAATGGTAGACCTATACGAATTTACCGGACGGGCGATATCGGACTAAAGGACAGTTCAGGGGTACTGCATTTCCGCGGGCGTCAGGACCGTCAAGTTAAAGTAGGCGGGCACCTAGTGGAGGTAGCCGAGATTGAGGCCACCACGCGTCGCCTATCTGATATACGCGACTGCGTGGTGCTTCCCGTGACCACGCCGGAAGGCCAGGTGAAAAGCCTGGCCCTGTTTTATATCTCTGGCCCTTCTAGGGGGAACGGGCGCGGCGGTAGCCAGAATGACCCGCTGGGCGTACGGGATCAGCTGCTGCGCCTGCTGCCACGTTACCTAGTGCCTGGCATTGTGCGTGCGGTGTCGCGGTTCCCAGTAACCGCGAATGGCAAGCGTGACAACGCGGCGCTTGTGCAGCTGCTTGGCCGGTCGAGGCAGGGGGCTGGCGGCCCTGCAGGCTCGGCGGGCCCTAAAGGGTTAGCTCTCACGGCGCAACTATCAATTTCATGGCCGCGGCGACGATAGGACCGGTCCACCGGACCACCGAGGCATCCATCACTTCGTCATGCGCGCAATCCAGCCGGTGAGTTTCGACGCCCCTGCTAGTGAGATCGGCCCAGCCGATCCCGGCCCGGTCGCGCGCCGAGCGGGATTCCTCGGTCTCGAAGCTGACCATCAGACCGCCGAATACCCGCGACCGATGGCCGTCCGCGGCGCGAAGGCAGTGGGTCGCGATCTCCGCCAGTTCGCGAAATACCGGCTCCGTCAATTCGCCGGAGGCGACGCCACCGGATCGGCGGATTGATTCCGCGACCGCTTCGAGCACGTCGCCGGGCAGGTCCCCGCTCTCCGGCGACGGCCCGCCAGCAGCCGGAACGGCGTCGAACACTATCAGGTTGCGGACGTCGCGCCCGGAGGCCCGCGACATCACCGCGATCTCATGCGCGACGACGCCGCCGAACGACCATCCCATCAGGGAGTACGGGCCTTCCGGACACACTCCCCGGATCAGTTCGAGGTAGGTTTCGGCCAGCTCACGGAACGACTCCGGCCGACCTGCCGCCCCGGCGAACCTGGTGGCCTGCAAGCCGTACACCGGGTGTCCCTTGGGCAGGTATGGCAGGAGCCTGGCGTAGCACCAGCTCAACCCGCCAATCGGAGGCAGAAAGAAGACTGGGTCGAGGTGCCCCTCCGCCCGGAGCGGCAGGAGAGCCGCCAGTGAATCGGACGCCTCGTCACCCATTCGCCCGGCCAGCCCCGCTACCGTCGGAGACTCGATCAGCCACCGGACTGGCAGCTCCAGCCCCAGAACCGATCGCACCCGCGACGCCAGGCGTCCGGCCAAGAGCGAATGCCCGCCTAGATCGAAGAACCCGTCGTCAATCCCGACGGCCTCGACTCCCAGCACCTCAGCGAACAATCCGCACAGGAGCTCCTCCCGGGCATCGCGCGGCGCCCGCCCCGAACCCGGACCGCTAGGTCCGGGATCCGGCAACGCCAGCCGGTCAAGCTTTCCATTCCGGTTCAGCGGCAGGGCCAGGATGGGCATGATCGTGGTCGGAACCATGTACTCGGGCAGCGTCCTGGCCGCGAACTGCCGCAATTCTGCGGGATCAACCTCCCGTCCCCCCTCCGGGACAACGTAGGCGACGAGCGAGCCACCGCCCGGCCGGTCCGTGCGGGCGATGACCGCGGCTTGAGCGACGTCGTGATGGCCCGCGAGCACTGCCTCAATCTCGCCGGGCTCGATTCGGAATCCGCGGATCTTGACCTGGGCGTCGGCTCGACCGAGAAACTCCAGCGCTCCGGCCGGGTTCCAGCGGACCAGGTCGCCGGTGCGGTACATCCGGGTGCCGACCGGGCCGAACGGGTTGGCGACGAATCGCTCCGCCGTCAGGGCCGGGCGGCCGAGGTAGCCGCGGGCCAGACCGGCGCCCGCGATGTACAGTTCCCCGGCGACCCCCGGCGCGACCAGCCGCAGCGCCTCGTCGAGTACATACACCCGGGTGTTGTCCACCGGGTGCCCGATGGGTGGCGTAGCTTCGCCGTCTCGAAGCCGCCACATCGTTGCGCATACCGTCGACTCGGTTGGCCCGTAGGCGTTGAACACCGTGCCGAACGGCTCGACGGCCTTGACCACCGCCGACGTGCAGGCCTCGCCCGCCGTCACCAGCGTTGTCCCGGCGACCTCCGCGCCGAAGCGGGTCGCCAGCAGGACCGCCGGCGTGAGCGTGGCATGGGTGATCGCCTCGGACTCGAAGAAGCTGGCGAGCGGGGCGCCGCCGGATCGGACCCGTTCCGGGGCGATCACCAGCCGGGCTCCGGTCGCCAGGGCCATCCACATCTCGTACACCGAGGCATCGAATCCTGGCGAAGAGAACTGCAGAACCCGGCTTCCGCCGTCAACGCGAAGCGCCACGACCTGCGAAGAGATCATGCTCGGAAGCCCGGCATGCGTGACGGTCACGGCCTTGGGTGTTCCGGTCGACCCGGAGGTGTAGATGACGTATGCCGGATGGGCAGGGAGAAGCGAGCTCCGGTGGCCCTGGTCGCGGATACCCGCAGCGCGATAGTCCGCGGACGCCGCATGGGACATCGACAGCACCGGGATTCCGGTGCCGCCTGGTAGCCCCCCCGCGTGCTCTGGATCGGTGATGATGCTGGCCGGCTGGGCGTCAGCCAGCATGAACGCGACGCGTTCGACGGGATGCGCCAGGTCGATCGGCAAGTACGCCGCGCCGGCCTTGAGGACCGCGATGAGGGCGACGATCAGGCTCTCGGATCGCGGCAACGCCACGGCCACGACGCACTCCGGGCCGATCCGCCGGGCGACCAGTTCGTCGGCCAGAGCGTTGGCGCGTCCGTCGAGTTCCTGGTAGGTCAGCTCGACGCCGTCATATGCGACCGCCACCGCTTCGGGTGAACGCCGCACCTGTGCTTCGAAGATCTCCGGCAGCGTCATTTCCGGAACGTGCCGGGTGGTGTCGTTCCAGGCCTCGAGGATTTGACGGCGCACCGGTTCCGGCAGGGGGCTCTTCCGCTCGGCGACGTCGATCAGGTCGATATCGCTTAGACGGATATCCGGATTGGCCGCACCTACCTCTATTACCCTATCGAACCACCGTGCCAGGCGTATCGCCGTGGACCGCTCAAAAATATCCGTGGCGTACTCCAACTCGCCCTGCAGGCAGGGTCGGCCATCAGCGTCCGATCCCTCCACCAGCACGAATGATAGATCAAAGTTTGCGATATCGCACTCATCCACCATTTCTTCAACTTGCAGGCCTGCCATGTCAAAGCTGGCCGGAGCGTTATTCCCGAGTACGAGCATCACCTGGAACAGTGGATGCCGCCCGGCGACGCGGGTGGGATTCATGATCTCGACTAGCCGATCGAACGGCATGTCCTGATGCTCGAACGCCATCAGGTCAGCATTCCGGACTCGTGCGAGCAGTTGCCGGAAGGTTGGATCACCTGACGTGTCAGTCCTCAGGACAAGCGTGTTGACGAAGAAGCCGATCAGTTCGTCGAACGCTGCATCCGACCGCCCTGCGGTGGGTGTTCCAAGGGGGATGTCCGTGCCAGCCCCAAGCCTGGTGAGCATTGCCGCCAGCGCGGCGTGGAAGACCATGAACGGCGTTACCCGCTCCTGGCGGGCCAGTGCGAGCACGCGGTCTCGCGACTCACGACTGATTTTGAAGGGCACCGAAGCACCCTGATAGGTCGTGACCTCGGGACGGGGCCTGTCCGTCGGCAGTTCCAATTCCTCTGGCGAACCAGTCAGTGCCCCCCGCCAGAACTCCGCCAGGCGGGCCATCGCGCTGCCCGGCTCCGAATCCGAGCCCAGCGCCTCCCGCTGTCGTAGCGCGTAGTCAACGTACTGGAAAGGAAACTCATGCCATGTGGGGCCCACTCCGCCACAGCGGGCGGCATATGCTGTCCCGAGATCACGCGCCAGCAGGCTCTGCGACCATCCATCCACCGCGATGTGATGCATTAGCAGGACGAATACGTGATCCCGGGGACCCAGCATGAAGCCCTCAGCGCGCAGCGGAACCTCGCTTTCCAGGCGAAAGCAATGACTTCGTGCTCGCGCGAGCAAGCCCGCCAAGGCAGAAATCTCCGCTTCAGCCCAGGAAACTGTCGTGGCAGCTTGATCTGGCGCGAGGATCCGCTGAACCGGCTCCCCGTCGACCTCGGCGAATGTGGTCCGAAGGACCTCATGCCTGGCGACCACATCGTTGAGGGCCGCCTGAAGCGCGCGGCGGTCCAGGTCTCCGTGAAAACGCAACGTCAACGGAACGTTGTAGTTAGTGCTCGGCCCGTCCAGCTGATAAAGAAACCAAAGCCGCTGCTGGGCGTAAGACAACGGAGGCAGCATTGGAACTCCAACCATTCCTAACATCATATGGTATCTGACGCCCCGCTGCACCTCGTTAACCAACACAACATGCAGCGCGCAGACATCATCGAAGGGATTGCCGTTTCACACTCCTCGCTCTGAGGGACGGCCGCGTGCGGGCAGCCCCGGCGGAGTGCTTCGCGAGGCGGCGCTCGACTGTGTCGCGGCTCATGGGCGATCCGGACGGCCTGGAGAACAAGGGATCTCCTCCAGCCAGACACCCCCGCGGAGCATGCCCGCGGCGCACTAAAGCTGCTCCGAGCTGCATGAATGCGACTTTGCCATGGTCCTGCTCTTCAGGCCGTCGGACGTGACCAGACCCGCATGCTCGGCTACCTAACGCCATGGGGCGCAGATCCCAAATGATTTTGCCGATCTCGTGATACAATTACTAAGGAGAAACTCTTTAACTGGACAATTTTGGCCCCGTGAGCTGCGATGATGCGATTATTCAGTCCAGTAGCAGAATTTCTTGTTAGTACAGGAATGCTGGAATTTTCAGAGTGGGAATTAATATGCGTAGCGCCGAGTTTCCTCTCATTTATCGAAGGCGGCCACACGGGAACGCGCAGGACTTTGAACCTACTTCGAAACCGCGATTTCCGTCAGCTATTTTTTGCTGACACTATTAGCCAATTCGGTTCGCAGGTCAGCCAGCTAGCATTGCCGCTCGTAGCGATACTGGCCTTGCATGCGTCGACCATAGACGTCGGACTTCTCCTTGCAGCCCAGAATGCGGGTTTCGTGGTCAGCCTGCCGGCGGGCGCCTGGGTTGACCGGATGCGCTGCCGCCCTGTAATGATCACCAGCGACATCGCCTGCGCCATCGCGCTCGGCTCCATTCCGGCGGCATGGTGGGCTGGCACCCTAACCATTTTCCAGCTCTACCTGTGTTCGCTGATAGCAGGAGTTGGCACCGTCTTCTTCAATGTTGCTTACCAAAGCTATCTTCCGAGACTGCTGGCCCGGGATCAACTGATAGAAGGGAATGCGCAACTAGAGGTAGTGCGAAACATCAGTCTCGTGAGTGGCCCTACTGCCGCAGGTGGCATAATCAGCGCCGTCGGCGCGCCATTTTCAGTGGCGGTAGATGCTGCGAGTTTTATTTGCTCAGCCCTATTCGTGACCCGAATCCATCACCGCGAGGCAAAGGCGGACCGCCCAAAATCCCGCCTATCGCGCGAGATCGCCGAGGGTGTGCAACTGGTGCTCGGAAACAGATCGCTGCGGGGCATCGCCATCAGCAGCGGAACGTACAACCTATTCAGCAGCGTCGTGTTGACGATGCTGCTCGTCCTGTTCGCCAGGGATCTAAGAATGTCCCCAGCGTTTATTGGCTTGGTATTCTCAGTGACCGCCATTGGCGCCCTCGCGGGTGCGCTCGCGACGCGCACTATTACGCATACGATCGGCTACGGGCCGACGATCTGGCTTTCCTTGGCCGTGACCACGCCGTTTGGACTACTGCTGCCCCTGGCCACTCGCGGCTGGTCTTTGTGGATGGCGATCGCCGGCTATGCAATAATCTGGTTTGGAACTACAGTGTACAATATCGCTCAAGTTAGCTTCCGGCAGGCACTCACCCCGGTCCCCCTGCTCGGCCGGATGAATGCGAGCATTCGCTTCCTCGCATGGGGAACAATGCTGCTCGGTAACCTGATGGGTGGGATACTCGGACAGATCATTGGCGTTCGGGCCGCGATTTGGTTCGGCTCGATCGGGTTGGTGACCTGCTTTCTGCCGGCGCTTTTCTCACCGTTGCGGACAACACGCGAGCTACCTGCGATGATCCCGGACGTGGACACGGCCTGAGCTGTATCGGGGCCAGCGGAGGTAAGCATCCGGTACGTATTACAGTCACTGTTTTTCGCTCGGTGAGCGCGCTACAGCTCAGCGTGGTGCGTGATTCCTGGTGTCTGGTTACATGGCGTCACCTCCTTTCGCCGGGCCGGGTTCAGGTGGCGAGGGCGGCCACCTCCAGCTACTGCGGGCCGATGAGCCAGCCGCGGTCACGAGCGTCGGCCAGCCGGCCACGCCCGCCGAGTACTTCGCTGACCTCCGGCTTGTCTGCAGCCTGATCAACGGAGCCTGGCCGCACAGCAGGAACCTGATCGCCGGCCCCGGCACGGCCCAGTGCCTTGACCAGTACATCGCCAGCACGAGCGGCTCCGCGATCCGGCGGCACGCACTCTTCGACGCCCCGCCGCTGGACGCGCGGCCGGCCGCCGCCCTCATCACCGCCGCCGCCCGCATCCTCGACGGCGACAGCCTGCGAGACCTCGGCGAGCTCCTGGCGCCCTCCCAGGACGGCGCCACCCGGAAAACCCCCCGAGGCCGGTGGATCCGCCGCTACCACCGCGCCGGGCACGACTACTCCAACGGGTTCCGTGACGCGCTCGAGCCCCTGATCAGCAGCTTCCAGCGCGCCGACCGGCGCTCACGCGGACGCCGGGCACCCTGTGCGTGCCGAAAACCTATGCCACCAGGCGATATTCGTGGATGACGCCGCCCGCGCGGTCATGCCGCCGGACGCGGAAGTGGTCCAGGTCGGTGACGCCATCTGGCAGCGGGCGGAGCGGCGCGGCCTGGTTCAGGGTGCGGTGCGGCCGGTGCGTGTTATAGAAGTCCTCGTACTCGCGCAGCACGGTCATCAGGTGGCGCTGGTTCCAGATCAGGGTCCGGTCCAGCAGCTCACGCCGGCAGCTGCCGACCCAGCGTTCCATGATCGAGTTCATTCGCGGCGCCTGAACAGCGGAGCGGACAACCCTGACGCCAGCGGCCCGGAAGACAGCGTCGAACGCGGCGGTGAAGCTGGCGTCCCGATCATGCAGGACGAACTTCACTCTCATTCCCCGCATCTTCCAGGTCCATCAGCAGGTTCCTGGCCTGCTGTACTACCCACGACTGGACCGGATGCCCGGTGGCTCCGAGGATCCGGATGCGGCGGGTGCCGTGCTCGATGACGGCCAGGAC
>OBLT010000285.1_pt1 | contig 36107 bp, 32 predicted proteins | sample 1518721 | NCBI WGS metagenome assembly OBLT01 (sample SAMEA3539307, study PRJEB22396) | soil metagenome | biome: tundra; feature: field; material: soil | place: USA | collected 2010-05 | depth 0.15 m | reverse complement strand
GCTGGCCGGGGGCGATGGACTATCGCTAGCGCGACGCTGCGAGGATGCGTTCCTGCCAGCATTTCTGACTTGATCCGAAGGATCACGTTCGCTGCGGTGGTCCAGTAAGCGGGGTCAGATCCCAAATTGGCTACGGCGCTCACTGAGGCGAGGTTGCTGGTTAAAGCGCGGTAAAGCTCGTCCGCAGTGCGCTTGAAAGCTTCCTTCCAGTCCACAACCCAGAATTGCTTGCTCGTTTTAGGGTCAGTCGTGCAGCAGTTCCCTTGCAAGCCGTCGTGCGACTTTGTTGTGGGGCCTGTTGCTTATTCAGAATCGCTCTTGCAGAATGCGCTTGACGTTACGGCTGCCGCGAAGCACGGCCATGATGCGGATCGGCTTCACATCCGGCTGATAAACGATCAAGAACGAGTACAGTGGAAAAAACAGGACAGGGCGCTTGGTGAGGTCTTTGCGAGTATGTCCCTGGCCCGGCATCCGTCCCAGCGATGCGAACAATTCGGAAAACTCGCTTTCGATGCGATTAGCCAATGCCACGCTGTCATCTGCAATGCGACGCCAATTTCAAAAAGATCGTTCTGCGCTTCGGCGGAAACGTCGTAGAGCGGCGTCATCAGTGCCGCTCACGAAACCATGCCGCCTTGCGTTTTTCCATGTCGGCTTGCGATTCCTCGGCTGAGAAGAACTCACCGCGGTCAAACTGCCCGAAAGCCCGCTCGATGACTTCATCCGGGTTCTGGTAGGCACCCGTCTCGATCGCCTGGGCGATCAGTTTTTCATGCTCCGGTCGAAAGGTGATCGTCATACGTACCTTCCTGCCATTGTCGCAACTTCTGCCTACCATGGGAATGCCTGGGACTTTCCCGCGGGAATGGCTAGCGAGAAGAGCGGGTCCTGGAGGACCCGCGCAGACCTGGAGGTCTGCCCCACTAGGAGTGACCAGTAGAGTTACGCGTCGACGTGCGTGCTGAAGAAGCGGTCCAGCGCGACCTTGTTACGGGCGGCGAGGCCGGTGGATAGCCGCCGCATTTCGGCGGGCGGCAGCGGTTTGAAAGCTTTCGCCAGCGCCACGTTCTGGTCGATGAATTCGAACTTCGGCATACCCGCCACGGCCAGTGTCACGCCCTCCAGCGAGAGCGCATAGTAGAGCAGCTTTTCGGGCGGCGCCTGGCCCACAAGCGCTTCCTGCGCGAATATCTTCATGGCGATCACGCCCATTTTCTTGCGGCGCGCGACCGGCAACGCCACATCTTCGAAGCTGGTTTTCAGATCCGGGTTCGGCACCATCCCGCCCGTGCCGCTGCGCATGCCCACACGCGCGGCGTTCAGCGCCATCTGGGTGCAGTCGAAATCGTGCCGCTCGAGCGCCGTCTTCAGAACGACCGGATCCGTATGGCTGGTGATGCCGATGAATCGCGTCACCTTCTGATCGCGCAGCTTCAGCAGTACTTTCAGCACGCCGTCAGGCGCTTCCACTTCGCCCAAGTCTTTCTCGTCGGTCAGGCTGTGCACGTGGATGAGGTCCACGTGGTCTGTTTGCAGGCGCTTCAGGCTGCCTTCCAGAATGCGCTGCGCTTCGTCGCCTTTGCGCGCGTCGATCTTGGTGGCCAGGAAGATGCCTTTGCGGCGGGTCTTCATGACCTTGCCGACGCGCTCCTCGCTGCGCCCGTTGCCATAGCTGTAGGCTGTGTCCATGTAGGAGATGCCCAGGTCGAAGGCGCGGTTGAGGGCCTCCAGGGCCTTGTCCTCGTCTTGATACATCAGGAAGCGGCTGCCGCCGCCCATGGCCAGGATCGATACGCGCGCGCCGGTGCGTCCGAGGATGCGGGTGGGCAGGGCGTCCGCCGCTGCCAGCGCGGCGGTGCCAGTAATGGCCGCGGTACCCAGAAAGTCACGCCGTGAAATCTTCATAAGGCCAGCTTAGCTCAGTGTGGGCAGGGCGGGGTTGCCGGGCGGATTTGGTTAACCCAATCCGAATGCATGGGCCGCGCGGGCCCGCGCGAACAGGGCTATCCACACATCGGTTTGTTACGCAAAAACCATGGCTGCAGCACGCAATATAACCTCGAGTCTTCCCGACGATCTGATTCGCAAGGCCAAGGTGCATGCCGCGAAGTGTAACAGCACCGTGAATGCGCTGGTGCGCAAACTCTTGGAAGAGGCCTTGTCGGATGGCCGGCGGACGCGGGCTGCGGCCGGTCGACTGCTGGCGATAGCCGCACGCGGCCCGTATTTTGACCGCGATCCACGCTCGATCCGCCGGGCACAAATACATGCGCGACGTTAAGGCGTTCTTCGATACAACCATTCTGATGTACCTGTACGGCGGGGCGATCCGGCGAAACCGGCCAAGGCGGCGGAATTATTCAATGTGCAGGTGGTGAGTACCCAGGTCGTCCAGGAGTTTTACGCGATGACCACTCGCAAGCTAGGCATGGCGCGCGACGTGGCGGGCCGCATCGTCCGAAATTTGCTCAATCTTCCCCTGGTTATGGTTGACGCGGATTCGATCCTGACGGCTTTAGCCATTGAGGAGCGTTACCGCATTTCATTCTGGGACGCTCTGATTGTGGCGGCGGCTGAGGCGGGCGATGCGCAGGTGCTCTATACCGAGGACTTGAACGACGGACAGCAGTACGGGCAAGTGGTCGCGCGGAATCCGTTCCGCGAGTGACGCCACTTGCCAGGCGTGTTTCCGACCGTGTGATGTTGTGGTCTTGCGGGAACCACTCCCTTACGGACGTGGCTCAGTTCAGAGCCGCGGCCGTGAGAAGCTGTGAAAAAAATAGCGGATCGCAGGCGGAACCGCCTGCGCCACCATCACCAGCGCCGCAGTTTGCGCTGCTATGGTCCGGAATGTGTGGCGCACAGCCAGGCTTACGTTGGCCCAGCGACTGCGGCATAGTCAACTTCGTACAGTTACCTGCTTGCCCTGCGCCGCCTACCGAACAGTCCAAAAGCCAACAGGCCTGAGCCTAGCAGCACCAACGACACTGGTTCGGGGGTCGTAGCCGAAGTAACCGGCATAAACGCCTGCTGCCCTGGTTCCGAAGTTGTGTCCAACAGAAACGATCCGGAGTAATTGGCGGTCTGATAGGTTGCCTCCATCGCCGCTGTATCCGCCAGCATCCCGCTATCCGGCGTGTAGGTTCCGCCAGTGTAATCCCAGATCGCCTCTTGCGTATCGACGTCCGCCTGGGTATTCCCTGAAGGCGTAGCGCCGAAATCCAGTCCGAGCGTGGCTTGCTGTTGAAGCTGCGCAAGACTCAATCCCAAGCTATCGCCAGTAAAGGCGCCGCTCACAAGACTGACGACCGTAACCTCATAGGTCGCCGGAATTTTGATTTGATTGAAGGCGTCGTCGCAGAACATCCAGACCGATTGGGACGGGTCGTTATTGATATATCCCTCGGTCAAACCGACGAAGTAGGCGCCATTGTTCTCTCCGGACGCATACGGTTCCACCGTAAGGGAGACGGTCTGTCCAACCAAGGAACCAAAGTTAATGGGTGACGCCTGACAGAAAGTTACGCTAGTCAAGAGCACGAATAAACATAAAATGCATTTCATCTTTTCCTTTATATTCCTGAAGTATTATCATCTTTATGGTGCGAAAGTCAGAGCCAACCGCCGCTGAAGAACCGATGGACGTAACCAAAAACGCTCATATGGAATCGTATCAGGACCGATAAAGCTAAACAAGTAGCCCTAGTCCCATTACTTTTTACCCCATCGTGCTCTAATAATTTCTAACAATGCGTTGCCGCTGTATCCGATTGCCTAAGCACGGCGGCTTGTCGATCCTGAGCCAGGCGGTGCAGGTTACCGCCCGGCCACGGCGCAATATGCGAAGGGATTACGATGCGCGCGGCTACCGATACCCCTGCTTAACGCCGCGGATTATAATGACCTTGTGAAAAATCGATGGCTCGGGTTGGTTCTCATGACGGCGTTTGCCGCTTTCTTGGCACGCGGGCAGGACACGCCGGCGCCTCCGCAAGTAACTGCGCAGCAAGATCATCAGCGGATGATGGACCTGTTGCACATCACCTCGCTGCGTCCGGGTGCGGATGGCAATCACCCGCAAGCGCCGAATGCCGCCAACTACGATGAGGCGAAAGCCAATCCGTATCCGAAACTGCCCGATCCGCTGGTGCTGAAGAACGGCAAGAAGGTGAAGTCGGCCAAGGTTTGGTGGAGCAAGCGTCGTCCGGAGATCGCGGAGGACTTCGATCGGGAAGTCTACGGGCGCGTGCCCAATGTCACGCCCAAGGTAGTTTGGGAAGTGACCGGCACGACGCAGGAGAAGAACGGCGATGTACCGGTCGTCACCAAGAAGATTGTGGGCCATGTGGACAATTCCGCGTATCCGGCGATTACCGTCAACATCGAGTTGACGTTGACCACGCCGGCCAACGCAAGCGGTCCGGTGCCGGTGATCATGGAGTTCGGTTTCGGGAATCGCCCAGCCGGCCCTGGGCGCCCCATGCCGCCGCAACCCGCCGCCAGCGGTCCGACCTGGCAGCAACAGGTGCTGGCCAAGGGCTGGGGCTACGCCATCCTGATACCCACCAGCGTGCAGGCCGACAACGGCGCGGGCCTCACGCAAGGCATCATCGGCCTGGTGAACAAGGGTCAGCCGCGCCAGCCGGACGATTGGGGCGCATTGCGCGCGTGGGCCTGGGGCGCCAGCCGCGCGCTCGATTACTTCGAGACCGACAAAGCCGTGGACGCCAAGCAAGTGGGCATCGAGGGTCTGTCGCGTTACGGCAAGGCCGCCATTGTGGCGATGGCGTACGACCAGCGTTTCGCGATCGGATTTATCGGCTCATCCGGCGAGGGCGGCGTCAAGCTGCATCGCCGCAATTATGGCGAGATCGTGGAAAACGTAGCCGGCTCCGCCGAATACCACTGGATGGCCGGCAACTTCATCAAATATGCCGGGCCGCTGAACTGGAACGATCTGCCGGTGGATTCGCACGAGCTCGTTGCCCTGTGCGCGCCGCGTCCGGTGTTCATCAGTGCCGGCGCGTTCAAGGGCGACGCATGGGTGGACGCCAAGGGCATGTTCCTGGCGGCCGTTGGCGCGGGGCCGGTGTACAAGCTGCTGGGCAAGAAGGATCTGGGGACCACCGAGATGCCGCCCATCGAGACCGCGCTGATTGACGGCGACGTGGCCTTCCGCCAGCATAGCGGCGGGCACACCACAGGTCCGAACTGGCCGACGTTCCTGGAGTTCGCCGGCCGCTATCTGAAGGCTCCCGCGATTATTCCGACTCAGTAACGAACGTGCCGACAAACGCGCTGCGCTTGTCGGGGCTGCGCCAAGTGGTATCGAGACCCTGCCCTTGGAACTGGTTCGCCAGCGCGTAGGCCGGCATGGCGTGGTCCAGCTTGGTCAGCGGCCGATACCAGACCTCTTCGTTGTGGCAGATGTGGTCGCCTTCGCTCAGCGCGCGCGTGCTGATCTTGGCCAGGTTGCCGGCCGTCAGGTTCGCCTTCATGCTGTGGATGTCGTCATCCGCGAAGGTCAGCTCGATCGGCTGATAGTCCACGCGGACCACGTCCTGCAACAGATCGCCGGCCATGTGTTTGGCGAAGCTTTGCAAGGCCAGGCGCTGCTCCGGGTTGGCGCGGCTATCCACGATCATGACGGCTTTCACGGGATAGGCGGATTCGAAGACGTCGCCGAGCGTGTGATGCGCTCGCACCACGCCCACCACGGACATGCCGTCGAGATCCACGCCCTGCCAGGAGCCTTTGGTCACCTTCCAGCCGAATACGGCCAACTGGCCGACAAGCCCGACTTCGGCGTTGGCGAAACAGGGGCCGGTGTAGACGTCCGCCGTGCGGGCCTCCACATAATTGCCATAGATGTTGTGCGCGGGAATTTCAGCGCCGAAAGTAAAACCAGCCATCGCCAGCAACACGACGGCTATAACGATTGTTCGATGCATCTGCCCTCCACTGCTACTATTATAGGCCGATTGGCGCGGAACTGTCGGCTAAAGCCGACAGCGGCACGCTAAAGCGTGCGCTACAGCGCCTTGTAGCACTCCCGGGCCGGGTTGCATTCGTAGTCGTCGACGACTTTGCCGTCCGGGCCGAGGCAGTTGTAGGTGTGCTGGCACCAGAAGAGCCGGTCGTTGCCGTGCTGGACCGTGGGGTCCCATTCGGCTTCGATGAACTGGCCTTTCCAGTTGAGGTTCTGGCAACGGTCCATGCCGATGTTGGTCAATCCGGGGAGTTCCATGCTATACCTTTCCGATTGCGGCCATGAGCAGCGCGCGCTTCACGGCGACGCGCGCCAGTTGCACTTTATAGCGATTCTGGCTGAGCGGCGTGGCGCCTTCCAGCGCCGCTTTGCCAGCGTCCGCGGCTACTGCCTGCGTGACGGTTTTGCCCGCCAGCGCCGTTTGCGCCTCGGCCGCGACCCACGGCGTGGGCGCCACGTGCCCCAGCACGATGCGCGCGCTGGAGACGGTGTCCCCCGTCATATTCAAAACCACGGAAGCGGTGGCCAACGGCCAATCCAGCGCTTCTTTTTGACGTACTTCGTAAGTGGCGCTGTGGGTGTCGGTGGCCGGCAATACAATCTCTGTGACCAGCTCGTTGGGCAGCAGCGCGATCTCGCGGCTGTCCGCGTTTTGCGGCGTGACGAAGAACTTCGCGGCATCCACCTCGCGGCTGCCCGAAGCCGAAACCAGCCGGATCTTCGCGCCCAGCGCCACCAGCGCCGGACCCAGGCTCGAAGCGCTCACGAAATACGCCGGACCAGCGTTGCCCAGGATGGCGTGATACTTATTCTCGCCGCCCGGGACCAGCGATTTGCCGTCCTTATCCTGGCCCAGCAGGCCGAAGCCGTTGCGGTAATACCAGCAGCGCGGCCGTTGGCAAAGGTCGCCGGCCACCGTTCCCATGTTGCGGATTTGCGGGCTGCTGACGCCGCGCGCCGCTTCGGCCAGCACCGGGTAAGATCGCCGGATGTCGGGATTCCGCTCCAGCTCATCGAGCGTGACGGCGGCGCCGATGCGCACCTCCGCACCGTGCTTTTTGATGCCGCCGAGTTCCTTGATATTCTTGATATTCACCACGCGCTGCGGCGTTTCGATGTGCTCCTTCATCAGGCTCAGCAGATCCGTACCGCCGGCCAGCACATCCACTTCGCCCCAGCGCGCGCCCAGCATACCCACCGCCTCGCGAACGGTCGCGGGGTTGGCATATTCGAAGGCTTGCATTTATGCGTTCCTCCCTTCCAGGGCGGCCAGCACGCGGTCCGCGGTGAGCGGCACGTGCGGCACCCTGACTCCGATGGCGTTGGCCACCGCGTTACCGATCGAGGCGATCACACCGATGGCCGGCGGCTCGCCCAACCCGATTACGCCGCGTTTATCGTTCTCCGGCGTGATGTCAAGCTGCACCACGATCTCGCCGATATCGGCGATGCCGGCCAGCTTGTAGAACTCCATGTCGGCGTTCAGATACTTGCCGCTTTGCTGGTCCATGATGCGCTCTTCAAAGAGAGCGGCACAGATGCCCATGATGGCCGCGCCGTGAATCTGGCTCTCGGCGAGTTTGGGATTGATGATGAGCCCGCAGTCCTGCACGGCCACGAACTTGTTCATCTTGACGATGCCGGTCTCGGTATCCACGGAGACGTCGGCCATTTGCACGCCGCCCACGCCGCTGGACATCAATCCGCCGGGCTGGCGCGGGTTGTTCTCGCCCATCTCCGAGATCTTGGTAGTGCCCAACTTGCGGCACGCGTCCTGCCAGGGCAGGCTCTTGGACGGATTATCTTTCACCTGGATGCGGCCATCCACGGCCGCGAGCTGATCGGGCGTCGTGCCCAGGGCCGGCGCCACGGCCGCGAACAATTTTCTCAGGGCGTTGGTGGTGGATTTCAGCGTGGAAGGCGAAACGCCCCCAATAGTAGTTGAGCCGCCGGATGCGCCGTCGGGCGGGTAGTCGCTATCGCCGATGCGCAACGTGATGGCCCCCAGCGGCAGGCCGAGCGTTTCGGCCGCCACCATGGTGATGGCGGTGCGGGTGCCGGTGCCCAGATCCTGAGTGCCGATTTCCAGCACCACCGAGCCATCCGGATTGATGGTGGTGCGGCACTGGCTGGCGTGCCCGCCGCCGCCCCATGTGTTGACCGCCAGGCCGAGTCCCTGCTTCACGGGACCGTGGCCTTCGCCGCGCGGATGCCAGCGCTTCTGCCACTCCATGATTTCGGCGGCCTTTTGCAATTGGGCTTTGTAGGTGGCCTCGCGCGCGGTGTAGCCGAGGTTCTTGCCGAACAGCTCGAGCGGATCCATGCGCAGCTTGGCGGCCAGATCCTCCAGCGCCGAACAGGTCAGGAACGACGCCTGCGGATGGTTCGGAGCGCGCCAGGCGCGCGCGCCGCCCGCATTCACCGCCACGGCCGTATGGTTCAGCCGTATGTTGGGGATTCCGGTGAAGACGTAGGGCAGAGGAGGCATGCCGCCGCCGCCCATGCCGCCGGTCGCCCAGGAGACTGATTGCCAAGCCGTGATGGTGCCATCCTTCTTGGCCGCGACCTTGATATTCGCGAACGCCGATGGACGGTTGCCGGCGATCTTCAATTCCGTGGCGCGGTCGAGGTACATCTTCACGGGTTTGCCGCCGCTGGCTTTGGAAAGCAGTCCGGCCTGCACGCCCCAGTTATCCGCCACGAACTTGCTGCCGAAACCGCCGCCGATATATTGCATCTGCACGTGCACATTGGTGGCCGGCACCTCCAGCGACTTGCCCAGATCGCCGCCGATGCCGGAAACGTTCTGCGTCGAGGGCCACAGGTTCACGCGATCGCCGCTGAACTGCACAATGTTGCCGTGCGGCTCCAGGCAGCAGTGCGTGATCACCGGAATGCCGTAGCTTCCTTCGATCACCGCATCGGCTTCCTGGAAAGCCTTGTCGGGATCGCCGGTCACCTGCTCGCCCGCGGGTTTGGCGCGATTGCCGGCTTTGGCCAGATCGTCTTCGCGCACCAAGTGCGGCAGAACTTCATATTGCACCTTGATCTTGCGCACGGCATCGTTGGCGAGTTCTTCGCTCACCGCCGCTACCGCCGCGATCTCGGCGCCTTCCCACTGCACCTCTTTGCCGGCCGCGGTCATCACGCGCACCGCCGTGACGCCCGCGATGTGCTCCGCCTCGCTGGTATCGATGCTGGTGATGCGCGCATGCGCGTAAGGCGAAGTCAGCAGCGCGCCGAACAGCATTCCGGGCGGCTTCAGGTCGGACGAATATTTCGCCCTGCCCGTGGATTTTTCGAGTCCGTCGCGGCGCTTGGTGGGTTTCCCGATCACCCGCCGCTGGTCCATCGGAGGCCAACTGTAATCAGGCAAATTAGGCATGGTTCCCTCCCTTCATCTCCTTGGCGGCTTCCAGCACGGCCTGGCGCACGCCCACATAGGTGCCGCAGCGGCATAGGTTGCCGCACAAGCCTTCCTTGACCTCTTCGTAGCTCGGGTTCGGATTGTGGTCGAGGAAGGCTTTGGCCGCCATGACGAATCCCGGCGTGCAGTAGCCGCACTGCTGCGCGTCGTTGTTGACGAAGGCTTCGGAAACCGGGTGCGGCTTGCCGTTGGAAATGCCTTCGATGGTCTGGATGTCTTTGCCTTGGGCGTCGATGGCCAAAACCGTGCAACTATATACGGATTTGCCGTTGATGATGACGGTGCAGGCGCCGCAGGTGGCCCGGTCGCACACCCGTTTGGCGCCGGTCAGTTCCAGTTGATTGCGCAGCGCATCGAGCAGCGTGACGCGCGGCTCCAGGTTGAGAGTTTGCGGTTTGCCATTGATCTTGAGCGTGATGGGGACCGCGCCGGGGCCCACGAACTTGTCTGCGGCCGCGGGCGCAGCCAGCGCCTTTTTGTCGAGTATTCCCGCGCTTAGGACGCCGCCGCCGATGCCCGCGCCACGGATGAATCCGCGCCGGGAGACGCCGCGTTTGGGCTTGCCGGAAACCTCAGAATCGTTCTTTGAACTCACCGGACACTCCTTTCATGCCGTCGAGAGGGACTCGCAGACGGTCCGAAAACGTATTGGATGCGATGTTCCCCCCGAATATACCAGATTTTTTTCGGAGTGGCGGCGGGGCGGAAAGAACATTTCAACTCATGCGTTTTTGAACAGTCGCGGTAGGGATAGCGGTCGCCCGCTACCCCCCGCACAGATCCGTACGAGCGGATTTCCCGCATACGGCTCCTACCTTGGATGAATGGCGTCAAAGCGAACACTCGGATACGGATGCGAGATGCGAACGCTGGGAATCCACCGGCGCACCAGACGGTCCATGCGCTCCCAATCGATACGGCTACGCTGGCTCCGACGGCGTAACGTCTGCCGCCAATACCGGGTAACCGCATCCCGGAACGCCCGAAGCCGTTTCCCGTTGCCGGGAACCGCGTGATAGTTGAAGTAGCCCTGCCCGACCGACCGCAGCCACTTCCCCGTCTCCGGAACCGCATCGTGCATGCGTTGCCGCAACTTCTGCCGGATTTCCTGCAGTTTCGCGCGCATCCGCTTGCCTATCGTCTTCCGCTTCACGGTGAAGCGCCCGGTTGTCCGGGTCCTCCCACACATGTGGGTGAATCCCAGTAAATCGAACGTCTCAGGCTTGCCTTCCCCTCTCCGCTTCCGGTTGCGTTCGGCGAATCGCCCGAACTCCATCAGTCGGGTCTTCTCCGGGTGCAGTTCCAGTCCGACCTTCCGCAGTTGCTCTTGCAGTTCCCTGCGCAAGCTCTCCGCTTCATCCCGGTTCTCGAACCCCAGGACCGCATCATCGGCATACCGCACCATGATCACGTCCCCGCGCGCCCGCCTCCGCCAGGCCGCCACCCAGAGATCCAGCGCGTAATGCAAGTAGACGTTGGCCAGCAGCGGCGAGATCGACGATCCCTGCGGCGTGCCCACCTTCCGTCGCCTTCCATTCCCCGTCCTCCATCACTCCCGCCTTCAGCCATTTACGGATCAGGCGCAGGATGCGAGGGTCGGCGATACGCTGTTCCACATGGCGGCAAGCCGCAAACGGAACGTAGCCCGAAAGCCGGCGGAGGCCACCTAAAAGGCGGCCTGCACCCAAGATTGGCTGCCCCACAAGAATCTTCGCGAGCGCTCGGCTACAATAGCTGCATGCGGTACAGTCTTCATATTTGTCTTTTCGCAACTTTTTCCCTGAGCATGTATGCCCAAAAAGCCACCACGTGCACCGTCTTCGCCGCGCCCCCCATCGTGCACTCCGAAGGCCTGGCGGAGCGGGTAGGCGATATCATTCTACAATGTACCGGCACGCCAGGCGCGGTTGTCACCGGACAACTGAACGTGTCCCTTCCGGTTTCGATCACCAACCGCGTAAACGCCAGCGGGTACTCCACGGACGCGTCGCTGAGCATCAACACCGGCACGGGAAACGTGCCCTCGGGGGTATCCGGGCTGGTCACCAACCAAAGCATCTCGTTTAATGGCTTCCAATTTACGTTCCCCGCCAGCGGCGTTGTTTCGCTGGTGATTGACGATGTGCGCGCGAACGTAAATCAACTCGGCCTGCAGCAGCAGTCCCAAATCTACGCATATCTCGGAGGCTCTCTGGCGCTGGAGAACAATCCGGTGGCTGTGGCCATTGGGCACCAGGGCCTGCTGGCCACCAGCATGGACTCCGCCGTCACCTGCACCGGCTCGCCCACGCCTTCCAGCCTCAGTTTGAGCAACCTGTTCGCGGCCGGGACAGCCGTAGAAACCACGCGCGTCACCGAAGGCTTCCCGGCGTCTTTCCAGCCGAAGGACCCGACCAGCGACACCGGCACGCGCTTCCTGCTCTCGTATGCGAACATCCCTGCCGGCGCGGCCATCTATGTTCCCGATGCGGTGGCCGGCTCGGGCGCCGCTCTGCCCACGGCGGGCGGAGATCTGGGGACGGCCGCCGCAGTCGGGCAGTACATTCCGGGCAGCCACACGCTGCTGCTGGTGCGCGTGCTGAATGCGGATGCGACCGGCACGGGCGGCACGTTCGCCACGCTTCCCGCTCCCAATAGCTCCGGAGTTCTGGTGCTGAATGGAGCGAATGCCGTGCCCCTCACGAATGGCGCGGGCTACGCCGTATATGAAGTTGTGGACGCCAACCCGTCCGCAACCGAAAGCGCGCAGATTTCGAACTTCTTCGCCATCCCTGCCAACAGTCCGCCGTCGACTTCGAACGGCAGTCTCTCGCTGGCGCCCGTCTCGACGGTGGGCTCCGCATCCACCAGCGCGCCCATTCCGCGCTTCGTGGCGGTGACACCGCCATCGGATTGCACTGCCGTGGGAGATTGCAACGCCTCTTACTATCCGCAGTTGCAGGTGACGGCGACGCCTTTGCAGGCCACGGCCGTGGCCGGAGGGAAGAAAGTAGGGGTGGGCAACATCACGATTCGGGATACCAAAGGCGGTGTGCTCGACTGGTCGGCCAGCGTCACATATACGAACGGCACGGGCTGGGCTTCGTTCACGCAGCCATTCGGGGTTGACGGCGCCCTAATTCAAGTGTATGCCGATCCAAGCGCGCTCACGCCGGGCACCTACGAAGCTACCGTGCTGATCGATGCCGGACCTATCGCGGGCAGCCAGAGTATTCCACTAACCCTCACGGTAACCGCGCCCACGCCGGCGGTCGTAATCAGCGGCATTACCAACGCGGCCGATTTCCATCCCGGCCCCGTGGCGCCCGGCTCGCTGGCCACCGTTTGGGGAAGCCATCTGGCGGGACAGAACGTATCGGTCACGCTCAACGGAATGGTGGCGAAACTGTTCTACGCCGGCGCGCAGCAGATCAACCTGCAAATCCCGGCAGCACTGAGCGGCCAGTCGTCGGCGCAGATGGTGGTGACCGCCGACAGCGCCAGCAGCGCCCCATTCACCGTGCCGCTGACGGCCGTCGCGCCGGCCATCTTTACGCCCGGCGTGCTGAATCAGGACAACACCGTGAACTCACCCGCTACCCCCGCGCCGTTGGGCAGCGTTCTGCAGATATTCCTGACGGGCATGCCGGACTCCGGCGCAGTCGCCACGGTGACCATTCAGAATCGCAACCTGGTTCCGCTGTACGCCGGCGCCGCGCCCGGACTCCTAGGCTTGGAGCAGGTGAATGTGGCCGTGCCGGCGGATATGCAGGGCGCGACCTCCAACCTGACGATTTGCGTCATGGGGGCCGGCAACCAGCAGTATTGCAGCCAGCCCGAGTCGATCGCCTTGAAGCCATGAGTCTGAATCCGCGTTTGCGGGCGCCGGTCTTCGTCTTCGCTCTTCTGCCGCTTTTGTGGGGCTGCGGCTATATCGGGGAGCCGCTGCCCCCACTGATGAACATCCCCGGGCGCGGCGAAAACCTGACGGCGGTCGAGCGCGGGGCGAACATCATGGCGCACGTCACCTTGCCAACCTTGACCACCGAGGGGGTGGTCCTCAAACAGAGCGTGCGGCTGGACCTGCGCATCGGACCGAAGCCCAACGGGCCGTTCAATGCCGATGCGTGGGCCGCCGGCGCCAAAGCCGTGGGTGGAGCAACCACCGCGAACGGCATCGCCGAGTATCGGATCCCGGCCAGCGAGTGGATCGGCAAGCAAGTGGCGATCGCGGCCAAGATTATCGGCGCGAGTGGACGCGACGCGGGCTGGTCGGTCCCAGCGGAGCTTACGGTGGTGGCCCCGCCGGAGCAGCCGCGCGATTTGAGCGCCGAAGCCGTGCCCCAGGGCGTGCGCCTCGCCTGGCATGGCGCGGGAAACGCTTTCGCGGTTCTTCGGCGCGGCCCGGACGAGCGGGACTACCAGGCGCTGGGCCCGTCCCCCAAGCCCGAATACATCGACGCCACCGCCGAGTTCGGCAAGCGATATAGCTACCTGGTGCAGTCCGTGGTGAAGGCAGGAGACGGCGAAGCGCAAAGCGAGCTATCCAATGAGTTTGCCATCACGCCGGTGGACACCTTCCCGCCCGCGGCGCCCGCGGGCCTGGCGGCGGTGCCTTCCACGGCCAGCATCGAGCTGGTGTGGGAACGCAACACCGAGCCGAATGTCATTGGATATCGCGTCTATCGGGCGCTCGGAAACGGGGCTTTGGAACTGCTGGCCGATGCGCAGGTGCTACCCGCATACAGCGACCGCAAGATCGAAGCGGGCAAGACTTATCGGTACGCCGTCAGCGCGGTCAAGAGCAACAAGAAGGAGAGCAAGTTGTCGGATGCGGTGGAGGTTGCCGCACCTTAAGGATTCCTGATGGAGCTGGCGCACGCACTCCGTGTTCCTCGGCATGTTTCCCGGCACCAGCTTTCATTACGCCACCCGCAGACGCGCGGCCGATCGCGACTTGGGTTTGTTTCTGATGCTGATCTCAACATCTCTCCCGAGCAAGAGCAGAAATCGCATCAGTCGTTCAATTGAGAAACCGGCCAGCTTCCCCTGCTTGAGGGCCGAGATCTTAGGTTGATCGATTCCAAGAAGGGACGCCGCTTGAGCCTGTGTCAACCGCCGGCGCTGGATTTCCGCGATGATCTTCGTCATTAGTTCGGCTTTTGCCAGCAGATCATCGGCCTCGGGAAGGTTCAGGTCCGCGAATACGTTTCCACTGCTCGCCGTATATCCTCGATTGGCCATCTTCAGTCTCCTTTACTTTTCGGCCATCCTGCGCGCAAGCTGGAGCCGCTGCCGGATCAGATCTACTTCTCGCTTCGGAGTCGCAATGCCCGACTTCGCCTTCTTTTGAAAAGCATGTGCAGCACGTAGACGGCTAGCCGGAATTGGGCCACATAAACCGCGCGGTATGTCCCGCTCGGATCGTCGGCCCGCACCTGCCAGACTGTTGCTTCGAATCCGCGCAACGTCTTCGCACTCTCATGCTTCTGGCCGATCTGCGCCTCGTAGAGCGCGAAACCGAGCTTATGTCGAACCGCAGGAGGAAAGCTAGTCAGCCGGTCGAGCGAGTCGACAAGCCAAACCAACTTCCGTGGCTGCTCCGGCTTTTCCGGCACCATCTACATTCTATGCTAAAACTGGCATAAATGACTAGCGCGGAACGCAGCGGGCCCAAAAGAGGTTACTTGCACTATCCATTCTCCTCGAACGCCGCATGGACATTCATCAGCTTCAGCGGGAGATAATGGAAAGAGAATCATGAAGCCCGACCTCTTTTGGATACCAGGCCCATGGCGCGGGCGGCTGGCTGTTGCCGCCCGGCCCAGGGGAGGGGACTGGCTTGAGGACGAGGCAAGCGGCTGGCGGCGGGCCGGCATAGATGTCATCGTGTCTTTGTTGGAAGCAGATGAAGCGGCCCAACTAGACTTGGTTGACGAGGCTAAAGCCGCGGGAGCGAATGGCATCCGCTTCATCTCATTCCCGATCCCGGATCGTGGAGTGCCAGCTTCCGCTCCAGCGGCTGTCTCGCTCATTGCCGCCATTTCAGACGCGCTGGAAAGCGGACAGAACGTTGCGGTGCACTGCCGTCAAGGCCTTGGCCGCTCGGGTCTAATTGCAGCGGATGTTCTTGCAAGTGCGGGGATCGATCCCGAGCGGGCAATCGAGGTCGTCAGTTCCGCCCGTGGCCAGACCGTTCCGGAGACGCCCGACCAGCGTTTGTGGGTCCAACAATTGCCTTCCGAACCACCGGATGCACTGAAAGCTGACCGCCGAAAGCTGACCGCTGAAAGCTGATCGCTGAAAGCTGCGAAGCGCTAAAATCAACCCATGCGCGCATTCATGATCGTCCTGTTGGCAGTCGCGGGCGCCGCCCTGCTCCCGGCCGCCAAGAATCTAGAGATTTACTTCATCGACGTCGAAGGTGGCCAAGCCACGCTGTTCGTGGCGCCCTCCGGCGAATCCATGCTGGTCGACACCGGCTGGTCCGGCAACAACAGCCGCGATGCCAACCGCATCGCCGCGGCCGCCAAGCACGCTGGCGTGAAGGCTATCGACTACCTCCTGGTCACGCATTTTCACGAGGACCATGTGGGCGGTGTGCCGCAACTCGCCGGAAAGCTGCCGATCCGTACCTTCATCGACCACGGCGAGAGCGTCGAGCACGACCAGCGCGCCAAGGAGCTCTACAACGCCTACGTTGAATACCGCGCGAAAGGTAACCACATCCTGGCCAAGCCCGGCGTCACTATCCCGGTCAAAGGCCTCGACGTGAAGGTGCTGACCGCCGACGGCGACGAGATCGAAAACCCGCTGCCCGGCGCGGGGCAAGCGAATCCGCTGTGCGCGGAGGACAAACTGCGAGCCCCCGACGCGACTGAAAACGCCCGCTCGGTGGGCACCTTGATCACATTCGGAAACTTCCGCGCCCTCGACATGGGCGACCTCACCTGGAACAAGGAGCACGAGCTGGTCTGCCCCAACAATAAAGTCGGCACGGTGGATCTCTACATCGTCTCGCACCACGGCTCGGATCTGTCGGGCTCGCCCGCGTTCGTGCAAGGGATTCATCCGCACGTGGCCATCATGGACAATGGCGCGCGCAAGGGCGGCTCGCCGTCCACCTGGCAAACCATCCACAGCTCGCCCGGCCTGGAGGATATCTGGCAGTTGCACTATTCCATCGCCGGCGGCAAGGACAACAACGCGCCGGACACGTTCATCGCCAACACGGATGAGGTGGGAGACCAAGGGAATTGGATCCACGTCACCGTGCATCCCGATGGCAGCTTCACGGTGAATAACAGCCGCAACAAATACTCGAAGACGTATGGGCCCAGGGGTTAGCGGCCGGCATGCCCAAACGTCCCGACTACGGCATCGACGCACCCGGCGTCCTGGTTACCCTCGTGCTGATTGGCGTGGCCGGTCAGATACTCGGGCTTTTCGCGCCGCCGCTCAAGATCGGTCCCGTCACCATTGTTTTCGGCGTTTCGATGCAGATCGCCGGCGGGATCTTTCTGCTGGAAGGCGTGCTGATGATCGTCTATGTGAAGTGGGGAAAGTTCCGGCACCGCGATCGCATGCTGGCGCAGTTCCCGTGGACGGGCAACGAGCGCGTGCTGGACGTGGGCACCGGCCGCGGGCTGCTGCTTATCGGCGCGGCGAAGCGCCTGACGGCGGGCCGCGCGGTGGGCATCGATATCTGGAGCGCCAAAGACTTGTCCGGCAATGCGCCCGAGCGCACGCAGGCAAACATCGAGATGGAGGGCGTGAGCGGCAAGGTCGAGCTGCGTAGCGAAGACGCCAGCAAGATGAGTTTTCCCGATGGTTCGTTCGATGTGGTGGTATCGAACCTGTGCATCCATAACATCCCGAAACAAGCGGGGCGCGATCGGGCCTGCCGCGAAATCGCGCGTGTTTTGCGGCCGGGCGGTATGGCGTTGATCTCCGACTTCAGGTTGACGAAGAAGTACGCGGCGGTGTTCGCGGGCGAAGGGTTTCCGGTCGAATGGCGCGGGCCGTTCTGGCGCGACACTTTTCCGCCGCTGAAGATGTTCGTGACGCGGAAGCCATCATGAAAGTCGCGGTTATTGGGCTGGGCTTCATGGGCAGCACGCACGTGAATGCCTGGCTGCAAATCCCGGGCGCGGAGTTGGCCGCGGTTGCGAGCCGCGACCCGCGCCGGCTCTCCGGCGACCTCACCGGCGTCCAGGGCAATCTCGGCGGCCGGGGCGCGAAGCTGGATTTCTCCGCGGTAGCCAAGTACACCAGCGCGGAAGAGGCCGTGCTGGACCCCGCTGTGGAAGCTGTCGACATCTGCCTGCCCACGCATCTTCACGAGCGCATCGCGGTGCTGGCGCTCGCTGCGGGCAAACATGTGCTGGTCGAAAAGCCCATGGCGCTGGATGGCGCCGCCGCCGATCGCATGATCGCCGCAGCCGAACGTCACGGCCGCGTCTTGATGGCCGCGCAGGTGGTGCGCTTCATTCCGCCGTATCGCGCCGCCGCCGATATCCTGCGCTCCGGGCGGCTGGGTGCGGTGCGTGCAGCCATTTTTCGCCGGCGGTGCGCCGCGCCCGCATGGAGCGCCTGGCTCACCGATCCCGCGCAAAGCGGCGGCGGAGTGTTCGACCTGTTGATCCACGACATCGACTTCTGCCTGCATGTGTTCGGCAAGCCGGAAGCCGTAACTGCCTCCGGATACCAGGATCTGCCGCACGGCGTGGATTGGATACTGGCGCAATTCCGGTATCCGTCGATAGGAGCGGTGGCGATATCGGGTGGCTGGCATCACCCGGCGGCCTATCCTTTTTCGATGGAGTTTACTATCGTGGCCGACGGTGGCACGCTGGAGTTCAATTCCACCGGCGCGCCACTCGCCGAATACGGCGCCGATGGCCGCGAACACGCTCTGGATGTGCCCGGCACGGATGGCTACCGCGCCGAACTCGAATATTTCCTGGACTGCGCCGTGCGCGGTGAAAAACCGCTGGCGTGCCCACCCGAAGAATCCGCCGCAGCGGTGAAGTTGGCACATCTCATGCTGGAATCCCGCAACAGAAACGGAGAGAAGATCGCATGCAACCTTTGAGCGACATGGAAATCGGCGTCATGTTTTGGGCCGGGCGCGATCCGTATGAAACCGTACGCGAGCTGAAATCGTGGGGCGTGCGATGCGGCCAGATGGGCATCCCCGGAGACATGCCGCTGGAGGGCGCGGCGGCGCGCTGGAAGCAGGCGCTCGCCGACGAAAACTTTACTGTAGTGACGGTGTTTGCAGCTTATATAGGTGAAAGCTACGCGGACATTCCCACGGTCCAGAAAACGGTGGGCTTCGTGCCGCCGGCCACGCGCGCCGGGCGCGAGCTGCGCACATTGGCCGTCAGCGATTTCGCCGGCGAACTCGGCGTGCCTTCGATCGCCACACACATCGGCTTCGTCCCGGAAGACAGGTCTTCGGAGGACTACGCAGCCGTGCGCGAAACGGTGCGGCGCGTGTGCGATCATGCCGCCGTGCACGGCCAGACGTTCGCGCTCGAAACCGGCCAGGAGTCCGCGCCCGTGCTGCTCGAGTTCCTGTTGGCCACCAACCGCGCCAATCTCCGCATCAACTTCGACCCGGCCAATATGATCCTCTACGGGACCGGCGACCCGATTGCCGCGCTGGACACGCTCGCGCCGCACGTGCTTACAGTGCACTGCAAGGACGGCGACTGGCCGCCCCATCATTTACCTGCCTCACATGGCTCACCCGGCACTCTGGGCGAGGAAAAGCCGCTGGGCCAGGGATCGGTGGGAATGGAGCGGTTTATTGCTAAGTTGAAAGAGATAGGTTACAAAGGCCCGCTTACCATCGAGCGCGAGGCGAGCGACCCCGTGCGGCGGCAGCGCGATATCGCGATGGGAGCGGAGCTGCTAAGGCGGCTGACGGTGTAGTTTTCGCAACGTGCCCCAACGCCCCGCCGTCTGAATAGTTAGCTGTCAACGCATGCCCGGACTATCTTCCAGCCAGGAAATGCAACTCGAATATGTGACCTGGCGCGCGCCGGGGTCGCCGCCCATCGCTATTCGCCGGCGCGCGATGGAAGGCATCCACCAGGAAGTCAGCGAAGCTTTTGCCGCCGCGCCACACCGCGGCGCAGAGACTGGCGGGATTCTGCTCGGCCGGCGCGAGGAAGATCGCATGGTGGTGGAGGACTTCGAGCCGGTGCCCTCGGAGCACCGCTTCGGGCCTTCTTTCCGCCTCTCGGATACCGACCGCGAACTGCTGCAAGAGACTTTGGAGTGGTTTCGCGGCGGCGCGCAGCCGGGCCTGTCGGTGCTGGGCTTCTATCGCAGTCATACGCTCGCGGAGGTCGAGCTTTGTCAGGAAGACGAAGACCTCATGCGGGCGCATTTTGGTGCGAACGAGGACCTGGTGTTGTTGGTCAAGCCCAATTTGATGGGAACCAGCGAGGCGGACTTTTTCATACGCCGCTGTGGGCGCGTGGCGCCGGCGCCGGCTCTGGATCCGCCCTCCTTGAGGACGTGGCCGCCGCCGCGTCCACGTCAGTCGATGCTGGAGCCTGAAACTGAGCGTCCCACCGTGCGGCGCTCGCGATGGCCCTGGTACACCGCGGCAACGCTGCTCGGCTTAGCGGGCGGGGCGCTCGGCTATCTGTGGTGGCATCCGGATACGGGCGTGGAACGGATCGCGGTGACCACTGCCCCGCCGCCTGCCCCGCCGCCGGCCGTGCGCCCGATAGTGGAGGGCACGCCGGCCCCGCCCGAGCCGGATACCACGGGGATTCACGAGCTTCTGGATCGCTGGGCGGGCGCTTTGAAGCGTGGCGACGTCGAGGCGGCCGCGCAATGTTATGCGCCGGTGGTGAGCACTTATTTCACACGGCACGATGTGACGCGCGAGGCTGTGCGCCAGAGCATCCGGCAGGCCGCGCGCTACGGTCGTCTGGACGTTTATCGCATCTCCGGCCTGAGCATTACGCCGGTAAGCGACAGCCGCGCGGTAGCTACTTTCCGCAAGCATTGGCGGATCTCGGGACGTGGGCGGCCGGCCGGCGAAGAAGGGGAGCGCATGACGCTGGTGCGGACTGAGGGCGCCTGGCGGATTTCGTCGGAGCAAGCAACGCGGTAGGCGAGCTGCGCTCGCCTCGACAGGCTAAAGCCTGTCCCACTTTACCGCGCCGCGACCTTTCCTTCCTGGTAGATCGTCACACCGCGCTTCACAGTCCGGTTCACCAGGTTGGCTCCGAAATGGTAGGGAATCTCGCGGTAATCCGATGCGTTCAGCACGATCAGATCGGCGGGCTTGCCCACTTCGAGCGAACCGGCCACCTGCCCGGATCCGATGGCGCAGGCCGCATTGAACGTCGCCGCACAGATGGCTTCCGCCGGAGTCATGCCCAGGTGCGCGCAGGCCAGCGCGACGATGGTTGGCATGCTGTAAGTCGAGCTGGCGCCGGGATTGAAGTTCGTGCCGAGCGCCACGGCCGCGCCTCCGTCGATGAGCTGCCGCGCGGGTGCGCACCGTTCATTGCTATGGCGAAAGGCGGCGCCGGGCAGCAACACGGCCATAGTGTTCGAGCGCGCGAGTAAGTCCACGTCCGCCGGGCCGGCATCGCGCAGGTGGTCCACGCTGGCAGCTCCCACTTCCACGGCCAGGCGCACGGCATCGCTCGCCGGGTGTTGGCCAGCGTGGATCTTGAGTTGAAATCCGAGGGCGCGCGCCGCTTCCAAATAGCGGCGGCTCTGCTCCATATTGAAGACCTGCTCGCCGCAACGGAGGCCGGCGAAACGAGCGAACGATCTACGGCAGATCGCCGGCAGCAGCTCGGAGCACATCCAAGAGATGTAGCCGGCGGGGTCGCTCGCATGCGCGGCGGGAATGGACCGCGGGGTGAGGAACGTGGACGCGATATCCAGCGGCGCGCGATGCAGCCTGGCCTGCACGCGCAGGATCTTCAACTCGCCTCTCTCGTCGAGGCCGTAACCCGACTCGGCCTCCAGAGTCGTCGTCCCATGCCGGACCATGGCGTTGACGAATTGGCGCGCGCGCGATTCCAGGCGCTTGGCGGAAGCGTTGCGCAGCGCCAGGATGGTGGGTGCAGGCGCGTGGGCCGGCTCTTGGTCAGCGGCGATGCGCGCTTCGTAATCGTCCAGCGACGGAACGCCCCAGACGAGGTGCGTGTGGCAGTCCACAAAACCGGGCATTACGACATGCCCCGTGGCATCGATTTCCTGGGATCTGCGCACCAACGCAAGGTTCTCGACGCGCCTGCTGAGACCCACTTCGACGATGCGCCCGTCCTCGATGAGGAGCGCGCCATCGCGAATGATAGAGAGTTCCTTGAGAGCGGCGCCGCGTCTGGGCTCCGCTGGGCCGCGCAAGGTGATCAGTTGCCGCGCACCCCTCACAAGAAGAGTTCCAGACATTCGGAGGACCTTGTTTTAATATAGCAAGATGCCCCCGCAGCGCCCGTTGAAGACGCTGGAAAGAGTGCTTTCCAAAGCCGGACTGGGTTCGCGCACCGAAGCGCGAAGCTGGATTGGCGCGGGCCGCGTGCGCGTGAACGGCAGAGTGGTCGAAACGCCCGATCGTTGGGTGGACATCGAGCGCGACCGCGTCACGCTGGATGGACATCCCGTCCGCGGCGCCAAGAAGGTCTACCTGCTGCTCTACAAGCCCAAAGGCTACATCACGACTTATACCGATCCGCAAGGCAGGCCCACCGTTTACGATCTGGTGCGGGACCGAGGCGCGTGGGTGGTCCCGGTCGGCCGCCTGGACCTGGACACCACCGGGCTGTTGATCATGACGAACGACACAGAGTTTGCCGAGCGCCTGACCAATCCCGAGTATAAAGTTCCGAAGACATATCAGGCGAAGTGCGCCGACCGATTGTCCGACGAGCAGATCGCGCGTCTGCGCGAAGGAGTAGAGTTGAGCGACGGCCCCACGCGCCCGGCGCTGGCGGAGCGCTTGCGCGATTCCGGCAAATACACGCACATAGTGCTCACCATCGGCGAAGGCCGCAACCGGCAGGTGCGCCGCATGGTGGAAGCCATCGGAAGCAAGGTGATCAAGCTGGTGCGCGTGGCCATTGGTCCGGTGCGCATCGGCGATCTGCAGATCGGGAAATGGCGGCACCTGACCGAAGGGGAAGTGCGCGCTTTGCGCTCGTGGCGGCCTGGCGCGCCAGATCGGCGGCTTTCGTCGTGAAGGTTCGCGCTTGGCTAACGCTCAATCCGACCTGCGGAATAGCTTCACGTTCAGCGGTGGCTACGGCCGCGATATCGGTCCGAAGACAGAAGACAGAAGTCGGAAGTCGGAAGACACTTGCCCGGCTTCTGGCTTCCTCGACTTCCGATTCCTGCGGCCCCGTTAGTCCGTTACTCGTGAGACTTGCGCCAGTCTTCCTCCGAAATCATCGCGATGGGCGCGAGCTTCTTCGCCTGCAATCCCCGGTTAAGATCCGGTAATTGCCGACCCGTAAGATCGGTGAACTCGTGGATGACATCCTCGAGTTCGTGGCCCAACACGTCGCCGCGCGCGGCCTGCGAATCGGTTGGCCGGCCTTCGTAGGAGTTCACGTCGCCGTATAATTCGGCGAGGAACTCGCGCAAGCGCTCTTCGCCCGTGATCATGCCACCTTCCTTCGTGGCGACAATCTTGGAGCGGATTTTATCGGCGGATTCCGACAGCGCCACCAGCTTGGCCCGTAACGGGTCTGCTTCGGGCAGTTTGGCGGCGCTCTTTTGGGCGCTGTCGCGCACCCCGACGATGGCATCCACCGCCCAGGTCATGTGATTCAGCAAGCCGCCCAGCTTGGTGACCAGCTCGAACTGCGCCTTGCGATCCTCGATCGTGAACTTGGCGCGCGGGTCCAGCACGACGTTGACCTCAGCGTTGTAGACCTTGTCGCCCTTGGTCATCTTCACCGTGTACACGCCCGGCAGGATGCGCGGCCCGATTGCAGCGCCAAAAGCTCCGGTGGCCGCCGCCGGGACTTGGGGCGGCTTCATGTGCATGGACCAAACCGACCGGTTAATGCCCCTATGGCCGCTGGTGGGCAGCGTGTCCACCAGCTTTCCCTGCCGATCGAAAACCTCGATCTTCATGTCGCCATAGATGTGACGGCTTCTCTGGTAATAGGGGATCGCAGCGTCGGTCGGACGGTTGGGGCCGACGAATGTCGCATCGCCCTCGGACCAGCCGCCGCCCGTCTCCATCCACTGCACGGCGGGCGGAATCGGAAGAAACGCGGCGTATTCAGACATCAGGTCCGGCGTGAGGGCGCGCAGCGGGGAGATGTTATCGAGGATCCAAATGCCCCGGCCATGCGTCGCCAGAATCAGGTCCGACGTGCGCGGATGAATGAAAATGTCGCGCACCGCCACGGCGGGGAAGTTGGATCCCTTATACTGCGCCCAGCGCTGGCCGCTATCGACGCTGACCCACAACCCGAATTCGGTTCCCACGAACAGCAGGTTCGGATTGACGGTGTCTTCCTTGATGACGTGCGCGTAGCCGCGGATGCCGCTCTCTTGCACGGGCAACGCCGTCCAGCTTTGGCCGTAGTCGGTGGTCTTGAACAGGTACGGCTTCATGTCGCCGTACATGTGGCGGTCGAAGGTGGCGTAAGCGGTGCCCTCAGCAAAGCGGCTGGCTTCCACCCAGGAGACCCAGGGCGCTTTCCCGACCCCCTGCACATTGGCGGCGACATTGGTCCAGTGCTGGCCGCCATCGCGCGTGATCTGGACGTTGCCGTCATCGGTCCCCGCCCAGATAAGGTGGCCGTTCTTGGGCGACTCCGAAATCGAATACACGGTAGTGTGCATCTCGGCCACGGAGTTGTCCACGGTCACGCCGCCGGATTCCTCCTGCTTCTGCTTCTCCGGATCGTTGGTGGTGAGGTCGGGCGAGATACGCTCCCAGGACTGGCCTTGGTCGCGCGAGCGAAACACGAATTGCGCACCAATATAGATGGTGCCTTTTTCGTTGGGGCTGAGTTGCAGCGGCGTGTTCCAGTTGAAGCGCAGTTTCTTCTCGCCATACCGCGCGTAGGGCTTGATGGGGCGCGTTTCGTGCGTAACGCGGTTGACCCGCTCAACTTCCCCGCCCTGCGTTTCGACGTAGATATAAGCCGCGTCGGTGGGGTCTTCCCACATCCAGAAGCCATCGCCCCCGCACATATTCTCCCAGCGTGCATTGCTCACGCCGCCGGGATAGGACGAATCGCCCACCCAGCAACTGTTGTCCTGCAAGCCGCCGTATACGCGATACGGCTCGGCGTTGTCCGCGCTCACGTGGTAAAACTGCGAGACTGGCAGGTTCATCAGATGCTCCCAGCGCGTGCCGCCATCCTGGCTGCGCCACAGGCCGCCGTCGTCGCCGGTGAACATCATATTTGGATTTCCGGGATCGATCCAGACGTCGTGAAAGTCGCCGTGCGCATTGGCGACGGCACTGAAACTGCGCCCGCCGTTCACACTCAGCAACAACGGTCCATCGACCTTGAACACTTTGTTTTCGTCCTTGGGGTCGACAATCAGATTGGCGAAGTAGAACGGGCGCCACACCTGGTATTGGCTGGCATCCAGGCGCGTCCAGTTTTGGCCGCCGTCGGCGGAGCGGTAGAGCGCGCTGCTCTTCGACTCGATGGTGGCGTAGACTACCTGCGGCTTGGAGGGAGCCACGGCCAGCGCGATGCGGCCATAAGGCTTCTCGGGCAGGCCTTTGGCATTCGCGGCGGTCAGGTCGGTCCAGTGCTCGCCGCCATCGGTGGACTTGAACAGGCCGCTCCCGGGGCCACCCGAGCGGAAGGTCCATGCCTGCCGGCGGAAATCCCACATGGATGCGTAGATGGTCTTGGGATCCTGCGCGGCCATCGACAGCATGCCGCATCCGGTCGAACCATTCGCTCCGGCGAGCACTTTGCGCCAGGTCTGGCCGCCGTCGCTGGTCTTGTAAACGCCGCGTTCGTCGTTATCGTCCCACAGGTGGCCGGTGGCGCAGGCGTATACGATGTTGCCGTCCTTGGGATCGATCAGAATCTTGGCGATGTGTTCGGAATCCTTGAGGCCGGCGTTCTTCCAGTTCTCGCCGCCGTCGACGGATTTGTAGACGCCGTCGCCGACGGAGACGCTGTTGCGCAGCCAGCTTTCGCCGGTGCCCACCCATACGATTTTCGGGTTGGAGGGATCGATGGAGACCGCGCCGATGGACTGCACGTCGGGGAGATCGAACACGGACTTGAAAGTGGTTCCGCCGTTGATCGACTTCCAGACGCCGCCGCTGGCGGAGGCGGCGAAGACGGTGAGCCGTCCGCTATCGTTGACGGCGGTGACGGCGGCGATACGGCCGCTCATTTCCGCCGAGCCAATGTTGCGCGCGGGCAGGCCGGATATGGTGCCCGAATCGTACCGAACGGGTGCTTGCGCCAGCAACGCTGGGGCCAGCAGCAATGGCAGGTAGCACACTCGCGAATGAACACTCATGGTCAGAACTCCCTCTCGGATGCCGCTTGCTGGCGCATCGGCGGTTTTGGATTGCCGGGCTTCGCCTGCCCGGACGAAGCGGATGGGGCCGCCGGCATCTTGAATTCTGCGGGATCGATGGGGATATTGGCTTCGATCTTGTCAATGGTAATCTTGCTGGTTTCACCCGGGTTGCGCGGACTGCCTTGTTCCATCGCGAACGGGAAGTAGACGCCGTTGACCAGCTTGTAGGATCCCATTTCGGAGAACGATTCCCGCACCGAGCCGTGGATGAATTGCGTCTGCTCGGTGCGTATCTCGAGGAACGTCTCGGGATCCAGGTAATAGTAGACGATGTCGCCGTTCTTGAGCGTGAGCTTCAGGCGGTAAGCGTCGTCGCCGTCCACGGTGTCGTGGCCCAGGTACTCGATGGTATTGCCCTTTTCTTTGTAATCCACCAGATGGCCGTAGAAATCGGCTTCGTCCTGCAAGCCACGCAGGTCGTCTTCCCCGAGCATCTCCGGATCCTTGCGGCCGCCGAACGGCATGATGCGCCAGCCGATCGTGCCGTCGTACGCCGACATCCCGGTCATGCCCATTATGGTGAACGTCTGCCGGACCAGATCGGGCGCCATGCTATCGAGGCCGACCTGCACCGAGAAGCTGCCCTGCTGCATTTTGCCGGTCATCCGCAGCGAGTGCAGTGCCTTGAGCTTTTCAATGCCGCCGTGGGCTGTCAAGTTCTTGTTCACCAGTTCCTCGGCGGTCTGCGCCGAGAGCAGCGCGGCGAAGGCCAGTCCGGCCGTAATTCTTGTAACGTAACCCATCCAATTTGCTCCTTGTGGTGCGAAGAATATCGTAACAGGCAAACCTGTTAAAGCGTGGCGCGCCCGAAAAAGGCACGTGGAGCCTGAGCGTCACCCGCAACCGTTGTCCGACGTTCGGCGTCGACACCATCGAGTGCAAAATCCGCGTCAACCCACCTTGCCAGGATACGGAATTCAGGCGCAAGCGGCGACCTCACCCCCAGGTCCGCAGCCCGATTATGCCCCAGCTCGCCAGGTAGATCGTAATCGCCGTGCAGGCGGCGGCCACCAACAATGAATGTATCCACACGCCGCGGCGGACCGCCCAATGCCGCGCGCGCCATGCCTGAATCAGGGCCATGAGCGACGTCAGGGCGAACAGAATGGTGAGCACGCAGATGGATACCGACCATGCGGAGACATTGCCTAACCGGTCAATGGAGCCGTCGCCTGCCAGCGCAAAGATGCCAAAGGTCGCGAGGAGCAGCAGGATCGCAATCAGCGGGAGCGCGCGCACGCTGAGACAGAGCCGGCCGCCAGGCAACGGGCGCAGGCGGCGCAACAGCAGCGCCGGTATCCAATACACGGCGTACAGCACCGACGTCGCGAGCAGCAGAACCGCCAGCGCCGCGCCGCCGATCTCCGACCAGGCTTCCCATGCCGGAACGATCGCAAACATCGGACCATTAGTCTGGACGAAGCGCCCATCGCGCGTGTCCGAGATGAGGGCCAAAGTCGGCACCGGCTGTTTCACGTCGCGCCACAGACGGTCCGTCACGGCGACAAAAGTCCGCGGCGATCCCTGCAGCGGCGCCAGCACCAGATTCTGCCCTTGTAACGATAGCCGCGCCAGCCCCATGATCCGATCCATGAAATATGTCATCTGCACGCGCGGGTTGGCGGGCTCGGCCCAGCCGGTGTATTGCGCGGCCAGCGCGCGCTGGACGGCCGCTGGTGCGGGCATGGGCGGCGAAGCGAGATCGCGCGTCAGGAATGCCGTCACAAGCTTGTGAATGCGGCCAAACGCCGCGCCATTCGTGGCGTTGATCATGTACGCGTAACCGATGCCCGCTTCGGGAATGTAGGCCATCTCGGTGAGCCCGCCATCGATGCCGCCGTTGTGTCCGTGCCAAACGAAGCCCCGGTCGTCGACGGTCGCGTAGTTACTGAGTCCGTACCCGAATCGCAGTCCATCGCGCGCGGCGAGCGTGCTCCCGGGATGCTCCATGCGGTCGATGGACTCCGGCTTGACAATCGGTGTCCCATCGAGGGCGCCGCGGTTCAGGTAGAAGCGAACATAGTTGGCCATGTCCCGCGGCGATGCGTTGATGGCGCCCGACGGCCGCACCGTGATGTGCCTGTACAGGACCGTGTGCACTCCGTCGGCCGCGTACAGTGTGGTGAGATGCTGCTGCACCGCGGGCGTGTAGAAATAGCTGGCGGTCAGCATGTGGATCGGCCCGAAGAGATTCTCCTGGACGTAGTCCTCGAACCGCTTGCCCGTAAGCTTCTCGACGATGTATGCCGCGACGGGCGGGCCCGCGTTGCAATAAGCCATGCGGGTGCCCGGACGCCACCGCGAAGTGCGCGAATCGGGATGATACGCCAGGCCTTCAAACAGCGTCAGGGGCTTCGGATCGTTGCTGGCGTATTCGGCCAGGTGCAGGTCGTCCCAGCCGGTGGTGTGCTCGAGCAGGTGGACGATGCGGATGGGGTCGGTGGATTCCCATAGGTTCTGAAACGCGATATCCGGCGCATATTTGCGTACCGGATCGCTCAGTTGCAGACGGCCTTGTTCCTGCAGCTTAAGAATGGACAAGGTTGCAAACGCCTTCGAGACGGAGCCGATGCGGAATAGGGTATCGGCGTCGGCTGGGCGGCCGTCGCCAACGTCGGCTTTACCTATGCCGTCCGCCAGCATGATCTGGTCGCGCGTGACGATGGCGATTCCCGCGCCCGGCGTCTTTGTCTCGGTGAGAACCTGGGCGATGGCCGCCTTTAGTTCGTCCAGAGTTCGCGGTGCGGGTTCCTTCTTCTCCGCGGCCGACAGCACGGCCGCTGCCGCAGCGATCGCGACCGACAGGCAACGTGAGATCATTGGTCCATCCTATAGCAACACCACCCCTATGGCCAGCGTGACCAGGGTCACCGGAATGCCCAGCTTCGCGTACTCCCAAAATGAAATGTTGGCTTCCCGCCGCGCACGCTCGATCACAATCAGATTTGCCACCGAGCCCAGCACCGTCAGATTGCCGGCCAGCGTGGAGGACATGGCCAGCACCAGCCAGGCGTGACGCGGATCGGGAAGATGCGCGACCACGGGCTTGAAAACCAGCACCGCGGGCACATTACTAACGATGTTAGACAGCACAGCGGCCCAGGCGCTGAGCACCGCGGTGCGCTCCAGCCGGAAGCGCGCGGCGACCGCCAGCAGGTCCGCCGAGAGCGCCGTCCGTTCCACTCCGGCGACCACGATAAACAGGCCGATGAACATCACCAGCAGCGGCCAATCGATTTCGCGATAGATGGCCTCCGGGCCGACACGCCGCGTAATCAGCAGAAGCGCGCCGGCGGCCAGCGCCACTTCGGCCACCGGCCAGCCCGCGAAGAAGAACGCAATCATGGCAGCCGAAACCAGCAGCGATTTCCAGAGCAGTGCGCGATCCACCGTCACAGGGCGATGCTCGATGGCCATGGCGGTCTGCTGGCGGAACTCGCGGCGGTAGACGAAGGACAGCAGCGCGATCAGCGCCGCGAGGCCGGCCGCGGCGATGGGCGCGAGCGCCGCCGCAAATGCGCGATAGCCGATGCCGGAGAAGCTCCCGATCATCATGTTCTGGGGATTGCCGGTGATGGTGGCCACGCTTCCGATGTTCGCCGCCATGGCTACCGCCAGCAGGTAGGGAACCGGATTGCGGCGCAGCCGGCGCGTGATCTCGAGCACCAGCGGTGTGAGCACCAGGCACATGGTGTCATTTACAAAGAACGCCGAGAAGAAGCCGGAGACGAACACAATCGCGGCCAGCAGCACGATGGGGCGATGCGCATGCTCCACCACCCACGCGCTCACCAGGGTGAAGAAGCCCGACACCCGCAGGTTGGCGACCACGATCATCATGCCGAACAAAAGGACGATGGTGTTGTAATCGATGGCGGCGTAGGCCTGCGGGATGGAGAGCGAGTTCGTGGCGATCATCAGGGTCGCGCCGATGATCGCGGCGCCGGTGCGGTCCACGCGGAAGCCCGGTAGACGGCCGATGGCCAGCACCAGGTAGGTCAGCAGAAAGATGATGACGGCGGTCAGCAAGGCTCTGAGCTATCTTAGCAGCGGCTAAGCGGTGGCTCGGCGGGGGTAGAATGAATGAGGCAGAGCCATGAAGTTCTACAGCTTGTTTTCTCTCCTCCTCCTCCTCCTCCTGCCTGGCTCGCTCGCCATGGCGCAACAGGCAGCCCCCCAAAACCAGCCCACCTCCGAAATGGAGACCAAAGAAGCACCCGCGAAATTCACGTCGCGGGTGAACCTGGTGCCCGTGACCGTGGTGGTGCGCGACCGCAATGGCCATGCCGTGGGCAACCTGACCAAGGAAGATTTCCGGCTCCTGGATAACGGGAAACCGCAGGTCATCTCGAGATTCTCCATCGAGAAGCCGGGGGCTCCGGTCGTGCTGGAAAAAGAGGCGGGGGATCTGGAGCTGCAGCCGGACAGCAAACCGCCGGAAGCGGGCGCGGCCGTGGCGGCGCCTCCGGTGCTCGCCGACCACTTCGTCGCCTACCTGTTCGACGATGTGCACGTTCAGGCCGAAGACATAATGCGCGCGCGCGACGCCGCCGCGCGCGTGATCGCCACCTCCATGCAGCCGGCGGACCGGGCGGCGATCTACACTACCTCCGGCCAGATCGTGCTGGAATTCACCAACGACAAGGCGAAATTGCAGGACACGCTGGCGCGGCTGCGGCCGGCCCCAGTCGCCGGCGGGCTCGGCCATGGCATGGACTGTCCGGACATCAGTTACTACATGGCGGACCGCATCGTGAACATGAACGACCCGATGGCGATTCAGGTGGCGCTCGTCAATTATCAAGCGTGCAGCGGCAATCAATATGCCACCGCGAACGAGGTTATGGGATATGCGCAAGGCGCGCTGCACAACGGGGAGCACGAGACCCGGCTCGCGGCCAGCGTCCTGGTTCAGGTAGTCCGCCGGATTGCGGCGATGCCGGGACAGCGCAGCATCGTGCTGGCCTCTCCGGGCTTCCTGGTGCCTTTCGCCGACCAACCGGAAATCACCGATGTCATCAACCGGGCGATTCGCGCCAATGTGATCATCAGCACTTTGGATGTGCGGGGGCTTTGGACACCTCCAGGACTCGACGCCTCCAGAGTGACGCCGGCGGGAGGTCCCCAGGTGCTCAACATGGTGAACCAGTACCTACAAGAGGAGGCACAGGCCGGCGAATTTGTCATGGAAGACCTGGCGCATGCCACGGGCGGCGACTGGTTTCACGCCAATAACGACCTCATGGACGGCTTCAGGCGTCTGGCTGCCTCGCCGGAATTCATCTATGTGTTGGCTTTCACGCCGGAGAACCTGAAGTCGGATGGTAAGTATCATAAACTTCAAGTCACGTTGCGGGAGCCTAAAGGCGTGACCTTGCAGGTGCGCAAGGGCTACTACGCTCCCAGGCGCGAGACCGATGCGATGGACCAGGCGAAGCAGGATGTCGAGGATGCGGTCTTCTCCCGCGAGGTCATAAAAGATATTCCGCTCGCCGTGCACACGCAATTTTTCCGCTCCGGCGACGTCGATGTGAACCTTTCAGTGGTGGCGCAACTGGACATCAAGAGCCTGCACTATAAGAAAGAGGAAGGGCGAAACCACGACACTCTGACTATCGTATCCGTTCTCTTCGACCTCAACGGAAACTATGTTGCGGGCGAACAAAAGCTGCTGACTTTGCGGCTGAAAGACGAAACACTGGAAAAGAGGCTGGATTCCGGGATCAGAATCAAGACAAGCTTTAACGTCAAAGTAGGAGGCTATGTGGTGCGTGTGGTGGTGAGAGACAGCGAAGGCCAGATGATGGCGGCAGAGAACACGGCCGTGGAGATTCAGTAAGTGGGGCGTGCTTACACCACTTACTCCGCGATGAAGCCGTATTCCCGGGCTTCCATGAATTGGGCCGGCCGTCTTCTGGTGTAGTTGCGCCGGTTGGCGCGCACTGTGGCGATGGCTTCCAGAAAATATCCCTCAACCGGACGCGCGGCCTCTCCTGTGGCTTTGTCGTGCGCGAATAGGAGCTTGCCATCCTCCACCACCGCCCGCAGGTCGGCGCCCGTCAGCCCGTGGCTGGCTTCCGTGATCGCGCCGATGTCCGCCGCGGCTAGAGGCGGCGGGGCCTTGGACAATCTTGCGCTCAGAATCGCGGCGCGCGCCGCGGAGTCCGGCAAGCGGGTTTCCAACCATAGTTCGATGCGGCCGGAGCGCAGGATGGCGGGCGGCAAGCTGTGCGCGTCCATGGCCGTGATGATCACGCACACCCGCTCCGCGCTGGCGCTCTCCAATCCGTCGAGCATGGTCAGCAGGTAGCGGTAGAATCCCTTCCCCTCGGAATTCTCGAAGATCAGGTCGCCGTCGTCGATGAAAACGACGGAAGGAGCATTCCGGTTGGCAGCTTCAAACATTTCTTGAACACGGTCGTAGAAATCGCAAGTTCCCGCGATCACCGTGCCGTCGATCAGGAAGAATTTGCTCTTCAGGCGGGCCGCCAGTGCGCGTCCGATGGTGGTCTTGCCCGTGCCCGGAGGTCCCGCCAGCAGCACGCCGCGTTTGGGCCTCAGTTGAAGCTCCGCGGCTAGGGCGCGGTTCTCGAATGGCAGCGCGATCTTGGCTTCCAGGGCTTGGATGACGTCGTCGAAGCCCTTGAGATCCTTCCAGTCGACGGACTCGACTTGCTCCAGTTCGACGTTGCTGGTCATATTTTGCGCGGTCAGGTATTCGGTGAAGCGCCCGGTGTCCAACTCGCAATCGGCTCGCAACCAGACGCAGGCGTTCCTGAGCTGATGCGCGTTCAATTCGGGAGCGAAACGGTGGATTTCCGCATAGTCCAGCCGGCGTGCGGCGGCGGCGCCCAGATACGCGCGGCAGATGGATTCGTAGTCGGCCGGTGTGAAGGTCTCGATTTCGACAATGAAGGCCCGGCTTTCGACCGGCCGCGGCGCGTTGTTGTCATCCATGGCAAACAACACCTGTTTGTTGCGCGCGATCGCGCGGTCGAGGATCGCGGTCAGCGCGATATCCATCATTTTGCGGCGCGTGTAGCAGCAGTCTTTGACGACGGCGGCGATCAGATGGTGGTCGTCCAGGATCACGAAGTCATGGTGGTCCAGAGCTCTGTCCATGAGTGAGACGAAGGCCTCTTCGATGGCGGCGGCTTGATGTCCCGCCAAAACGCCCATGAAGTCCCTGGCGCCGATCAACGCGCCCCTGGTTGCGGCTTGGACGGCGCGAAGGACGGTGGTCCTTCCCGCGCCATGGGCCGCTTTAAGCACAACGATATTGCCGGCGCGGATGACGGCGAGCAAGCGCTCGGTAGCCACCCGTTGCGCGGGTGTCAATTCGTTCCGATCTTCACTGGCAATAAGGCCCTCCCGAATCGGCCGGGACGCCTGCCGTTCGACTAAAGTCAGCATAATTCCCTTATGATGAACTGCAACAACCGCTCCCTTTACGGTCGCGGCTCAGTAATTTAGTTATGAATGTTAACGGGGCGGAGCCCCAGATCGGAAATTACAGGTGACTGGCGGGAGCCGGACGAAGGCTCTCTGCCGGAATGCCGGTGTTCCTATGTTGCATGAGCGCCTCCTTCCAGTGAGATAGATGCTACCTTGAGCAGGCTATCATAATCGCCGGTATTCGAGCAAGCCGTTTTTGATTAATTTGTATTAAGGCGCTCGGCCGGGCGTGAGCAACGCTAGAATGGAAGCGTTCGATGTTTCAGCTCTTCCGGTCATTTCTGCCTCTGCACAATCCGATCGGCTTCGGCACCAGCGATTTCATCGAGCTGGCGCTGGCGGCACTGCTCGTCTTGCTGATCGTGGCTCACGCGGGCCTGGGCGGTTGGGCGCGCAGGCTGGCGGCGCGGACCGGATGGTGCATGCTGGCGCTCGCGATCCTGCCCATCGCGCTGCGGCTGGCGATGCTCGCGCAGAGTCCGGCGCCCACGCCTAACGGCTCCGACGATTTTTCGCACCTGCTGGTGGCCGACACCTTGCGCCACTTCCGCCTGGCGAATCCGCCGCATCCGCTGCACCAGTTTTTCGAAACCATCTTCGTGTTGCAGGAGCCCACTTACAGTTCCATCTTTCCGATTGGGCAGGGCATGGCGCTGGCGCTCGGACGCATGCTTTTCGGCCATCCATGGGCTGGAGTGGCGCTTTCGGTGGCGGCGCTTTGTGCGCTGTGCTACTGGATGCTGCGGGCCTGGACTACGCCGGGTTGGGCGCTGGTGGGCGGATTGCTGGCTGTCATCCAGTTCGGGCCGCTCAGGTATTGGATGAATACGTATTGGGGCGGCGCGGTTTCGGCGGTCGCGGGTTGCCTGGTGTTCGGATCGCTGCCCCGTTTGCGGGCGAGCTGGCGGACACGGGATGCGGTCTTCCTGGGACTGGGGATCGGCATCCAGTTACTCACGCGGCCGTTCGAGTGCGTTCTGCTGGCGGTGGCCGTCATCTTGTTCTTTCTGCCGGCGCTACGCCTCCCGAAAGACTGGCGCAAACTCGCGCGAGTGACAGCGGCGGCGACTCTTACTGTCTTGCCGGCTGCCGGATTGACCCTGCTCCAAAACAAACAAGTCACTGGCAGTTGGACGGCGCTTCCATATATGCTCAGCCGGTATCAGTACGGCGTGCCTACCACCTTCACGGTGCAGCCGAATCCGGCGCCGCACAGGGAGCTCACTGCCAGTCAGCAGCTCAACTATGAGGAGCAAGCCGCCACGCACGGTCAGGGCACTGACACGATCAAAAACTATCTGGAGCGGCTTGCTTACCGAGCGCGGTTCTACCGCTTCTTCTTCCTGCCTCCGCTGTATCTTGCACTGCCGTTCTTTTTGCCGTCGCTGCGGGAGTGGCGGTTTGTGTGGGCCGCCCTGGCGCTCGCGGCGTTCAGCCTGGGCACGAACTTCTACCCTTACTTCTATCCGCATTACATCGCGGCGGCGACGTGTCTGTTCGTACTGGTGAGCGTAACCGGGCTTGAGAAGCTCAGCCGGGTCACAATCCGCGGAACGGCAGCGGGCCGGGAAGCCGCCCAACTTCTCGTGTTGCTTTGCGCGGCGCAGTTTCTGTTTTGGTACGGCTTCCACCTGTTCGCGAATACGAACGCCTCAATCGCCATGCTGCAATACGATGCCTGGAACGACGTGAATCACGGCGATCCTGTAGGGCGGATCGCGGTGCGCGACCGCCTAGCGCAGGCCGCCGGCAAACAACTGGTGTTCGTGCGCTACTGGCCGCAACACCGGTTCCAGGAGTGGGTTCAAAACGCCGCCGATATCGACAAAGCGCGGGTGGTTTGGGCGCTCGACCGCGGCGCGGCGGAGAATGAAAAGCTGCGGCATTACTATCCGGATCGCACGGTTTGGTTATTGGAACCGGACGCGCACCCGCCAACGCTCGCTCCCTACCGGCAGGCGCAGCAGCCGGCGCCGGAACCGCCTAAGGAGCCGCGGGAGAAACCCAGCCCGGAACAGAACGGCATCCAACTGCTGCCGATACAATAGGGCATGCATTCGCCCGAGTTGCCCACAGGATTTGCGCCGGCTGTCGGGCCGGTCTCGGCCGCTACCATCGCGACCGACACGGAGGGTCTCGACGCCGGCGCGGTACGGATTCCCCCCCCCGGCGGAGCGATTCCCGGATACCGCGCGCGGCCCGCCTCCGGAGATGCATTCCCGGTGGCGCTGGTGGTGCACGAGATCTTCGGCGTACACGAGCACATCAAAGATGTCTGCCGGCGCTTGGCCAAGCAAGGTTACTTAGTATGCGGTTTCTGAAATACGCTCGCGTATTCAAAATGGCGTCTTTGTGGGGCAGCGCCTCGCGCTGCAGCGGCGTCTCACGGCGCCCGGCCGGAGGCGGACCGAGGGTCCGCCGCAGCGCACGGCGCTGCCCCAGTGTGCGCAGCATGGGCAGAATCTAGCGAGATGAAAGGATCTCGACGGAGTTGATGACGACAACCGTAGCGAAACGCAAGGCGTAGCCGCGAGGTGAAGCTGAAAGAAGCGCGTAGCAAACTCTCGACCGTAGGAACACGAACCGGCAGTGAGGCCGGGTGCGGGCGGCCAGCTGGCTGGGAACAGCGAAGCCCAAAAGTCATCCGAGACGCACCAGGTAGAGCCGGACGGCCCGAGGGGAAAGATTCTG
>OBLT010000284.1_pt1 | contig 36196 bp, 33 predicted proteins | sample 1518721 | NCBI WGS metagenome assembly OBLT01 (sample SAMEA3539307, study PRJEB22396) | soil metagenome | biome: tundra; feature: field; material: soil | place: USA | collected 2010-05 | depth 0.15 m | reverse complement strand
GGGGGCGGGGGCGGCGGCGGCAAGCGGGGCGGCGGCATGGGACTGCCGGCGCTGGGCGACGGTTGATTCAGTCGCGGTGGTGGTCCGCTTTCGGTCCGCGACGGCGTCCCGTCGCTGGCTTTGGTCGCGTCCGTGGCCGTAGGCGAGGCGGCCCACAGGATGACGCCGACGACAACCAGGCCCAGGGACAGCCCGCCGGCCTTGCCCGCCGCGGGCCATTGCACGAGCAGCTTGGAAATGGCGGCGATGGTCAAGCCAAGAGCGCCGACCACAACGAGTATGATGCCGAGGGATTGCATGGCGTGATCCTGAGGAAGAGACGTGAGGAGGAATCGCATGATAACCCAAGCGCGGGGATCTCGCCTGATTGGTGCGGAAGAAACGCGGGGGTTAGCGGCAGGTATCGTGCGCGTATCCCTGCCACGAAGGCTGGGCAAATTGTACGGCCGCCGGGGCCTATCCGTCGTGTGGGCCATTGCTGGCAGCAAGGGACGCGCACAGACTTAGGTCAGCCCGGCGATGACCAACAACAACCCAGAGCCCTTCGAGATCGAGATGGCGGCACTCAGCGATGCCGGCACCGAGCGCGGCCACAATGAAGACCACTGTGGCAAGTATATCAAGAACAAGACCAGTGGCCTCGTTGCGGTGGCGGATGGCATGGCCACCCTGGAGGGGGGCGATCTCGCCAGCCAACGCGCCATCCTGGCTCTCATGCGTTCGTTCCGCGAGCTCGCGCCGGGAATGACCCAAGCTCAACGACTGGTGCGAGCGACCCGCAACGCCAATTACGAAGTCTACGACATGGCCGTGGTGGTTCCCCAGTTGCGCGGCATGAGCACAACCCTGACCGCGGTGGCGGTCAGCGAGGGCGACATGACCGCCGCGCACGTGGGCAACAGCCGTGTGTACTTGATCCGCGACGGCTACATCAATCAGCTAAGCAAGGACCACACCGTTGGCGCGGAAGCGGCAGCCGAGACCGGCCACTACGAGCTCAAGGGCAGCAACACGCTCACCCGGACCCTGGGTCGAGAGCTGATCGTTTCCGTCGATCTGTTCGAGCTCGATCTCGTACAAGGCGACGTGGTGATCCTGTGTACCGATGGCCTGAGCCGCGTGTTCGAGGATCTGGAGATCGCGGCGCTCGTGAAAGGCCTCGACGCCGCCACCGCTTGCCGAAAGCTCGTCGACGAAGCGAACGCCATCGGCACCCTCGACAACGTCAGCGTCGCGGTCGTGCGCACGGTCGGCGAGACGCCCGGGACGCGACGATAGGTCGGAACGGGTCCGATCGCTCCCACCAACCTACGTTTTTCTTGTCACCACCCACGGCCCGGCGGCATCCCATAGGCAAGCTTAGCTTGGGATCCTTTTCCCGGACCAAATGGGGCTAAAGCGGTCCCATTCAAAAAAGGGAGGCCAGCATGTCCGATCTACGAACGAGCTACATGGGAATTCCGCTCAAGAATCCCATCATGGTGGGCTCATCCCCGCTTTCGACCCGCGTCGACACCATCAAGGCCATGGAGGCCGCTGGAGCCTCCGCGGTGGTTCTCAAGTCCCTGTTCGAGGAGCAAGTGCGCATCGACGCCGAGGCCTTCGAGCGCGACTTGGCCGAGCACGACGAAACCTCGGCGGAAGCCACCTCGATGTTCCCGCACCTGGAACACGCGGGTACGCGAACACACGTGTATTGGGTTTCCGAGGCGCGCAAGGCGGTCAAGATTCCGCTCATCGCGAGCATCAACTGCGTGACCAAGATCCAATGGGCCGAGTACGCCAAAGCCCTGGAAGGCGTCGGCATCGACGGCATCGAGCTCAACCTCTACTCGCCCGTCAATGACCTCGGCGTAACCGCGGCCGACATCGAGAGCCGCGAGCTGGACATTCTGAACGAGGTTCGCAACGCCGTCCGCGTCCCCATCGGCGTGAAGCTGCACCCTTTCTACACCAACCTCCTCAACGTCGTCTCCAGGTTCGAGGAGGCGGGCGCCGACGGCTTCGTGATGTTCAACCGCCTCTTCCAACCCGACATTGACGTGGATGCCGAGGTCAAGAAGGCGCGCTACCAGGAAACCGAGTCGCGCGATTCGCTCCTTCCCCTGCGCTGGGTTGCGCTGCTCGCCAATCGTATCCGGTCGGGCATCGCGGCCAGCACCGGCATCAGCAGCGGACGCGACGTGGCCAAGATGCTGCTCGCAGGCGCACGCGCCACGCAGGTGGTCGGCGTTATCATCCGCGAAAAGCCGGCCGTCATCACCAAGATGCTGGACGACCTCAGTGGGTGGATGGATGGCCACGCCTACAAGAACGTCGAGGATTTCCGCGGAAAGCTCGCGCGAGTCAATCCCAACGACGCCTGGGGGTTCTCAGCCAGTCAATATGTCGAAGGTCTCCTCGGTCTTGGTTGAGTGAGGTTGCCTGCACCGAATCGATCGCAACAACATCAAAGGGTTTACTCCTGTAACTAGGTGGAAGTGGGGGGCCCTCCGTACTCAGCATCCGTTTGGTCCACGGAAGAGAGCCTGCTGAGTACGGGGGGCCAATTTATTGTGTTCCCTCGTCGCCAAAGGCAAGCAAGGGAACGTCGGGACAACTTTCGTTGGGGCAGGGCTCGCCGGCTTTTCGCCCGCTTTCGAACTGGGCCAGGCACGAGGGGCAGTAGGTTTCCGCGTGCTTGCCTTCGCGCACGGGCGGGGCCAACAGAGTTTCCAGGTCGACGGTCTTCTGGGCGAGCACGCGCTCCATGCGCTGGCGAATCTCCGCGTGCCACCAGGCGAGATCGTCGCTGTGCCGCGGTTGCATTGCCACCAAGAATGGGCGAGCGAACTTCGCCAGATCTCTCGGCGAGAGCAGGGCAGCGGCCACGGTCATGGGATCCAAGTTGGCCCACACCTCGCGGGCCAGCATGTCCACGCCGCGCATGCCTGAGATGGGAGAAAGCAAGGCCACCAGGCGCTTGGAAAGCTCGGGCCAGTGCTCGCGCAGCAGCCAGCGCAACTTGCGCAGGGTGATGAAGAAGACCACGGAGCTCACCGGCCAGAGCAACAGGGACATGGCCGCCGCGACCATCAAGACCAGCATGCTGCGCGTGAACACCGCCACACCCAATCCGCCGAACAAAGACAGCCAAAGCGCGTTCGAGCAAACGCGCAAGGCGCGGACACCGGACTCGAACTCTCGCTGCCGGGCCAGGGGCGCATCCGCGTCGAAGCGGGAATCGAGAAATCTGCGCAGATGGGCTTCGCGCTTTTTCGCGGGAAGGATGCGCGCCTTTTCCAACGCCTCCACCAAGGCGGCCGCGCCCTTGCGCGAGGCCATGGTGGCAAGCAGGAGCGCGCCGCTTTCCACCCGATGTCCACGCGCCGACACCGGATCGAGCTCTTCCCAAGTCAGCCGACGTTTGTCCGATTCAATCAGCGTGATGCCAAGCGGATCGATGGCCACGGGCAAGGGCTCGGCGAGCCAGGGCGGGGAAAGCGGAGGCCAAGGCTTGCCAAACACCACCGAGATGGACCAACTGGCATTGGGCCGGAAAGCGGGACGTCCCCGCCAGCGTCCCGAAAGCGCGAAAAAACCAACCGCCCTGCGTGGAACCCAGGCCAGGCACTCGACGAGGTACAGGACCAGGAAAAGGACGTAGAGCTCGGCGAGTTCGCTCAATCGATGATCCTATAGACCCTACCCATCGCGATCACCGCGGGAACGGCTGGCTACTCGCCTTTGTTACCCGTATCGGCTGGCGGAGCTTGTTCCTTCTTCTTGCCGAAGAGCAGGCCCTTGAGGCCGGCACCGAGCGCGGCAATGCCCAGAATGATGAGCTTCCACAGTTTACCCAGCATGCCTGCCAGCTTGCCCAGCAAGCCGAGCTTGGCCGCCACGCCGACGGCGCCGCCCACGACCAGGGCCGACAGCCCGTACTTGGCGATCTTGTCCCCCGACTTCCATTCCGAATACTTCTGCCCCTCGGTGTAGGAGAAGCCCTTGAGAATGGTCTTGATGCTCGGCAGGGTAACGTCGAGCTGTTCCGGAGCCACCAGCAGATTGGCGCTCATCACGCCGCCGCGGCCCAAGATGCGCGTGTTGTAGTTGACGATGTCGTGTCCCTCGGACGCGCCCTTGATGCACCATTCGAGGTTGTTGGTTTGCTTGTTGTAGAAGGGGGCCGTGTGCCAGCCGACGATGGTGATGGGCGCCCAGCCGCGCTTCTTGCGCTCTTCGTTGCCTGCCTCGTTACCCTCGCGCAAGGATTCGAGAATCGCACTGCCGTCCAGCTTCTCCTTGTCCGCGTCCTTGACGTAGCCGATGTCCTCGAATTGGAAAATGACGAACCAGTCGAGCTCGTCGTTGGTCAAGAGCCCAAGCTCGTTGCCGCCCGTCGGGTTGTGCATCATTTCGAGCATCTTGCGTGTGCCAGCCGAATCGGTGAAGCGCGTTCCTTCGGGCACCTGGATCTCGGCAAGATTGCCGACCTTGGCCTTGCCGGGCCCCACCGTCCACTGCAAACTGCTGAGGAACTTGGCCTCTGCGCTCTCCTTAGCCGGGACCTCGTCATTCGCCATGCCTGGCGCCTCATCCTCCGGCGCAGCGGCTGCGACTTTCTTCGCGTTCGCGGACGACACGTAGCCGGTGGAAAACAGGAGCAACGCCCCCAGGAAGGAAACGCCAAGCTTGGTGGTCATCGTGATTTGCCCTTCGAGATTTGGGCGATCTTGAGGGAACACCCGACCCCTGTCACCCGAAAAAGGATGCTCAATTCCAGCGGAAGTAGCGCAGACCAAGCACGAACGAAGGCACGCCCCACAGGGCCAGGATGAGCAGCGAGGGCAGCACGCCGCCGAGGCCGGCGCCGTCGATCATCACCGCGCGCAGGCCGTCGCACATGGCGGTGAGGGGGAGGATGCGGATGACGGGTTGGATGGATTCGGGAAAATTGCTGGACGCGAAGAAGACGCCCGAGGTGATGAACATGGGCATCGTGATCAGGTTCATGAGGCCGCTTACGGTCTCGGTGTTCTCGGCTCGGCTTGCAACCGCGATGGCCATGGATGCAAAGCACGCGCTGCCGGCGAAAGACACGGCTACCAGCGCGAGATACGATCCCGTCACCTGCACCGAAAAGGCGAGGCGTGAAAAGACCAGAATCACGATCAACTCCAGGGGAATGATCACCAGGCGAGCCAATCCGAATGCGTACATCAAGTGGTGGCGCCGCATGGGTGCGGCCAGCATGCGCTTGAGCAGCTTGCGCACGCGCATTTGCACCACGACCCAGGCCACGCCCCACATCGACCCCGACATGAGGTTCATGGCGATGAGCCCTGGAATCAGGAAATCGATGTAGCGCGAGCCGGGCTCGTGCACTTCCTCGTCGCGTACCAGGCGCGGCTCGGTCTGCCCGGCCGCCCGCTGCAGGATTTGGTTTACGGCCGCGCGCGCGGTGCGCGCCTCGGCACGCGCCGGATCGAAGCGATAGACCAGCGGCTGCCCAGGTGCCGGCGGTGGCGCCAGCAGCAAGCTCACGCGACCGGCGCGCAATTCGGCTTCGGCCGCGGCCCCGTCCATAGGCTTGACCGTGACTTTGGCATCCGCGAGTGCCCGATGGGCCTCCGCGGAAATCCCCGGCAAGGCCCCAACAACGACCGGCTCGGGCCCGCGTGCACGAAAGGCAATGCCCAACGCCAGGGACATCACCACGGGAAAGCCGAAGGCCCAGAACAACACCCCCGGCTCGCGGCCGATCTCGCGCAGTCGCATCAGCGTCAGCTGAAGGATTGGGTTCGGGCGCTTGTTCAGGGACTCAGCCATCGCGCAAGTGCCTTCCGGTCAGCGCCACGAACACGTCTTCGAGGGAAGCCTTGCGCGTGCCCAGACGGGCCAGCGTGCATCCCTTGCGCTCGACTAGGGAAAGCACCGCGGCGACCGCGTGTTCGGACTCGCGCGCCGACAGTGACCATGCCCCCTCGGCCGACAGGTGCGCCTCCATCACCAGGGGCAGTCCGCGCAATTCCTCAATATCCAGTCCTCCAGCGGCGGTCTTCTCGATCTCCAGTTCGATGACATGGTCACCGGGCAGCGCCGCGATCAGCTCGACGGGTGTGCCCAGACGAACCAGCTTGCCGTGATCGACGATGGCCACGCGATCGCAAAGCCGCTCGGCCTCTTCCATGTAGTGGGTGGTCAGCACCACGGTCCCGCCACGGGCGCGGTAGGCGGCGACCAGCCCCCACACCTGGCGCCGCGACTGCGGATCCAGTCCGGTGGTCGGCTCGTCGAGAAAAAGCACCTCGGGCTCGCCGACCATGGCGCAGGCGATGGCCAAGCGCTGGCGCTGCCCGCCCGACAACTTACCCACCCACGCCCGCCGCTTCTCCTCGAGCTCGACCTCGGCCAGCAGATCCGCGAGCGGGCGCGGCCTGCGATAGAAACTGCGAAAGAGCGTGAGCAGCTCTTCGACCATCAACTTTTCGGGCAGGTGAGTCTCTTGCAAGGCAACGCCCACGCGTTCGCGCAGCTTTTGCTCGTCGCCGTGCCAGCGCAGGCCAAGCAACTCCACGTCACCCGCGCTGGGCGGAAGCAGGCCTTCCAACATTTCGACGGTGGTGGTCTTGCCCGAGCCATTGGGTCCAAGCAGCCCAAAGCACTCCCCGCGCTCGATGCGCAAGTCGAGCCCGTCAACGGCGACCACGGCCGGCGAGGGCTTGCGAAAAAGCCCGTGCCTGCCGTCGTAGACCTTGCGCAAGCCGCGGCAAACGACGGCAGGGCTATCGACCTGTTGGTTCACTGCGCTCGTCTATAACGTGCCACGACGGCTCTCGCCACCCGCGATTGCAGGGCATTCCGAGCGGAATATGTAGGCTCGACGGGTATTGTTTCTTAAAAGTATCTAATTGAATAACTCACAGTTACTTCCGAGTGTCTCTAAGGAAAATTCTTAAAGTCTTATGAAACCTGGACTTTTCTCGTTTTTTTCAAAGATGCAACCTCCTCGACATGATTAATACCGGCGACACCGCGTGGATGCTGATTTCGACTGGACTCGTGCTTCTCATGATGCCTGGCCTGGCGCTCTTCTACGGGGGACTGGTGCGCACCAAGAATGTGCTCTCCACCTTCATGCACAGCTTCGTGGTGCTGGGCCTGGTGACCTTGCAGTGGGTGCTCTTCGGTTACTCGCTCGCCTACGGACCTGACCACGGCGGTCTCATCGGAGGGCTGTCCTTCGCCTTCATGCGCGGCGTGGATCTGGCGCCACGGCAGGGCGACACCATCCCGCACATGCTGTTCTTCGCCTATCAGATGATGTTCGCCATCATCACGCCGGCGCTCATCTCGGGCGCTTACGCGGAACGCCTCAAGTTCTCGGCCTACGCCCTCTTCACGATTTTGTGGGCGACCCTGGTCTACGATCCCCTGGCCCACTGGGTCTGGGGCAGCGGCGGCTGGATGGCCAAGATGGGCGTGCTCGACTTCGCGGGTGGCATCGTGGTCCATATCAGCTCGGGTGTGTCGGCCCTTGTCGTCGCCCTGGTGGTGGGCAAGCGCCTCGGCTATCCGCGCGAGCGCAGCCTTCCCCACAACCTGACCATGGTGCTGCTCGGCGCGGGAATTCTGTGGTTCGGATGGTTCGGCTTTAACGGCGGCAGCGCGCTTTCGGCCTCGGGCATCGCGACCCTGGCGCTCGTCAATTCTCAGCTCGCGGCGGCCGCAGGTGGGACCGCGTGGCTCATCATTGATGTGCTCCGCTATGGCAAGGCGTCCGCGCTCGGCTTCGCCTCAGGCCTGGTGGCAGGCCTCGCGACCGTGACCCCCGCCTCGGGCTTCGTCGGCCCCCTGGGCGCCATCGCCATCGGCACGGCCGCAGGACTTGCCTGCTACGGCGGGGTCATGCTCAAGAGCAAGTTCAACTACGACGACACCCTGGATGCCTTCGGCGTCCATGGCGTGGGCGGCGCGGTTGGGACGATCCTGCTCGGCGTATTCGCGACCAAGGCCTGGAACGCCAGCGGCGCCGATGGACTCATCACCGGCGATGCCACGTTCCTCGGCAAGCAGCTCCTCGCGGTCGCCGTGACCATCGCCTTCTCGGTGGCCGGCACGCTGGTCATTCTGAAGGTCGTGGATGCTACCGTCGGGCTGCGTGTCACCGCCGATGAAGAGCGCGAAGGCCTCGACATCAACCTGCACGGTGAAGAAGGCTATTCCATCGGCAGCTCGACCTACGGCCGAGCCGACATGGCGGTCGCGACCGACTCGACCGAGCCCGCCGGCAAGACCAGCCCGGCTGTTGTGTCATAGACAGCCGATGGGGCGAGCCCAAGGTCGTCCGACGACTACGACAAATTGAACAGGCGCCGGATCTTTTCGCCGAGGGCACGGTGATGCTCGGCGCCTCGCGCCGCGGCTTTCGCAGAAATCTCGCCACCCTTGCGGGCCAGGCCTTCCTGGCGCGCGGCGAGTAGGGCCGACATCTGATCCGCGATGGCTGGCCGGGTGGTGAGCACCCCCTGCAAGGTCGCGTGGTCGAGCTCGTAGCAGAGGACATCTGTGGCCGCGAGGCAGGACGAGGTCGCGCAGAAGCAGCGGGAAGCGAATGTTGGCCCTGCGAGGCAGGATCTCGAACACACCCATCACCGCGGTGCCGATGACCCCCATGGCCACGAAGAAGGTGGACAGCATGGTGAGCAGGCGACCCATGGCCAAAAGCCCGACGCCAACGGTGAGCAAACCCAGCCGGACAAAGGCCAGCAGTGCACCCACGCCAAGGAAGATTTTTAGCACCCCGCCGTGGTCGCGGTTCTCGGGCGGAAGCATCCGGCGCAGGAACACCAGGACGACCAGCGCGGCCAGTGCGGTGACCAGGCTCATGCCAGCCCCGGTGAAGGGACTGGCCTCGGTCAGTTCAACGAGACGCTGGCCCAGGTTCATCGCGAAAAATCATGCTAACACGAGTCGCGGCGACGGACTTGGAAGTCAAGATTCCGAGCTTGCGAGCTGGTACCTTCTAGACGTTCGCCAGGTGGACTTGATTCAATCCCTCGCGTCGTCCCACACCCGAGCCACCCTCCCGCCACCACATACAGGATCCCTTGCCCTTCCAGGTAGTCGATGTTGTCGACGCCCGCGCCAGTCTCCACTTGCTTCCGTACTTGGAGTAGGCTTCGCGCCATGCGGTTGCCCATTCCCCTCAAACGCCGGCCATTGGACTTCGGGCTGCTGGGCTTCTTCGTCGTCAATCTGCTGTTCGTCAGCTACGTGATCAGCATCGAGCAGATCGTCATCGGCAACCCGGCTTCTTTCGTTCGCCCCTTCTGGCCCCCACGCAGCGCCATCGCGCTGATCCACTGGTGGGAGAAATCCTTCGATCCCTTGCTGTGGGCGCGCCCGGCCTGGTATCGAGCGACCATCTGGCTCGATGTTTTGATCTTTGGGCCGTTCTACGCCGTCGCTATCTACGCCTATGCCCGCGGGCGTGAGTGGATTCGCCTTCCTTCCATCCTATGGGCCGGGATGATGCTCGCCAACGTGACCATCATTCTGTTCGACGAATTGCTGGGCGCGCATGCCTCGCCCCGTCCTTTCATCGTGCTGGCCGCGAACGCATCGTGGATCGTCGTGCCCATGATGGTGGTTTGGCGGATGGCACGCAAAGAGCACCCATTCACCGAAGAAATGGTGATGCCCAAGGAATGAGCGCGTTCCGCGAGCAGTATGGCCCATGGGCCGTGATCGCCGGAGCCTCGGTCGGGCTGGGCCAGGCTTTCGCTCGGCAACTCGCGCGGCGCGGGCTCAACCTGCTGCTCATTGCGCGGGGCCAGGCTGCCTTGGACACCTTGGCCGCCGACCTGCGCGCTGCCCACAGCATCGAGGTGCGGACCCTCGCCGCGGATCTGGCGCGTCCGGATCTGCCAACCGCTATCCAGGAATTCAGCGCGAATCTCGAAGTCGGCATGCTGGTCTACAACGCCGCCTTCTCGACCATCGGCCCATTTCTCGACCATCCTGTTGAGCAGCACCTGCGCGTGATCGACGTGAATTGCCGAGCGCCGCTGCTTCTCGCGCATCTCTTCGGCCGCGCCATGGCAGGGCGAAAGCGCGGTGGCATCGTGCTCATGACCTCCACGGCCGGCTCGCAAGGTGGACCGTGGATCGCCACCTACGCCGCGTCCAAGGCCTTCAATCTGATCTTGGCCGAAGGGCTGTGGGACGAGCTTGCCGAAAGGGGCGTGCACGTGGTCGCGTGTCGCGCGGGGGCCACGCGCACGCCTGGATACGCAGCCTCGAAGCCGCAGCCAAGCAAGGTTCCCTTGCTCGATCCGAATCGCGTCGCCGAAAAAACCCTCGCCGCCCTCGGCCGCGGACCCAGCGTCGTTCCAGGCGCGTTCTACCGTCTTTCGGCCTTCGTCATGGATCGCCTGTTGCCGCGCCGGATCTCGATTCGAATCATGGGCCGCGCCACGCGCAAGTTGTATGGCAAGTCGCAAGGCAAGTCGCAAGGATAGCCCCATGCGCGTCGTAACATCCCAACGCGCCGGTCAAACCTTCGTTGCGGCGGCCTATGTCCTCGCGTTCTTGGTGGCTCTCGCGGTCGGGCGCGCGGCCGCGAACGCTCAGCCGATCTGGATCGCGGCGGTCGCCGACACCGCTGCCACGCTGGTCGTGTTCGCTTGCAGTGTCGCGCTCGACAATTCCAGCGTCTACGATCCGTACTGGAGCGTGGCTCCCTTGCCGATTGGCATCTACTGGACCCTTGCAGCGGGCACCGACTTCGGTTTGAGACAGATCGTCATTCTCGCGCTGCTGGCCATCTGGGGCGCGCGCCTCACGGCCAATTGGGCCCTACGCTGGCGCGGCCCCACCGACGAGGATTTTCGCTATGTCGAAATCCGCGCCAAGACCGGAAAGGCCTACTGGCCGGCCAGCCTGGCATCGATCCACCTCTTGCCGACAGCCTGGGTATTCTTGGGTCTGGTCCCCCTCTTCCCGGCCCTCACTCGGCCCGGGTTTGCCATTCTGGACGTCGCGGCGGCGCTCATTGCTGGCCTGGCCATCGCCATCGAGACGGTCGCCGACCATCAGCTGCGCCGTTACCTTCGCTCGCCGCACAGCAAGGATGGCATCCTCGACAAGGGGCTCTGGGCAATGTGCCGCCACCCCAACTACTCGGGCGAAATATTGTTCTGGTGGGGACTCTTTCTCTTCGGGGTGGCCGCCAATCCCGGTTGGCTTTGGTCCGTCGTGGGCCCCCTTTCCATCACCTTGCTCTTCGTATTCGTCAGCGTGCCTTGGATGGATCGTCGCATGCTCTCCCGCCACCCGGCCTGGGCCGAGCACATGAAGAAGACGCCAGTGCTTGTCCCTCGATGGCGATGATTTGTTCGGCGAACGGCTCAAGGTGGAAACGATCGGGCTGAATTGCGCCTCGACGATCGTGCAGACGGCGGCCACACAAGCTCCACTCATAGCGATTGAACGCGTGGCGATACCAACTCGGGATGCTCGCCGAGGTGCTCCCCCATTCCAGTTGCGCGGCACCCTATTCAATGGGAACCTTAACCTTGAGCGTCTACACGGTGTACGGGGAGATAATCGCCAAGCTAACCGCTCGCCGCGATCTAGCGGCGGAGGAGATTACCGAGCTGCTCGGCGCGATCAGGAACGACGAGATCAGCGAGGTGCAGACAGCAGGATTTCTCGTTGCGCTCCTAATGAAGGAGCCCACACCTTCCGAGATCTCCTCCATCGTGAAAGCGATGCGGCCATCGCGGCGGAGCATCTGGGAATTCCTGGACAGTCGATCACGGGCCGGCGGTTCTACGAACTTCTTCCTGTGGCGATCCAGAACGAACGTCGGGAGCACATCAATGTCGCCTTTTCCGAAGGCAAGACCGCACGCTGGGAAGACAGCTGGAATGGCCGGTTCTTCGTAAACACGGCATTTCCGGTCAAGGATGGTGAGCGGGCGGTGGTCATCAGCAAAGAGGGAACCGAACAGCTGAAAGCGGAAGAATCGGCACAAAATAAGCGCGCGCGGCTCAAGACCCTGATCGAGACATTGCCGGATTTGATTTGGCTGAAGGATACCGCGGGCAGGTACGTCAACTGCAATCCCAAGTTCGAACGCTTCTTAGGGGCCGACGAAGCAACCCTCAAGGGCAAGACCGACGGGGACTTCCTGCCCCAAGCACAGGCGGAGATCTTCTGCCGTGATGCGGACGCCGCGCTCAAAAGCGGTCGTCCCGTGACAACCCAGCAATGGGTCTCGTACGCCGACGACGGCCACCAAGAATTCGTCGAGGTCATCCATTCCCCGTTCGTAGACAGCAATGGCGTGCTCAAAGGGGTTATGGGCATCGCACGCGATGTGACGGCGTTTAAGCGGGTCGAGGAGGATCTGCTCTATACCAACAGCCTCTACAAGACCCAGCTCGATCTGTCGCTCGACGGCATCCTGGTGGTGGATACCAGCGGCCGGGTCATGACCTACAATCAGCGGTTCGTCGAGATTTGGGGGATCCCGGAAGCGGTTCTACGCCAGGCTGCCGACGACGTATTCCTCGAGGCTGTTCTGGATAAAGTCGATGCATCTGAGGAGTTCCGTCGACGCAACGGGTATCTGTATGCGCATCCCGAGGAGAAGGGGTTCGACGAGATCCGACTGAAGAACGGTCGACGGCTCGAACGCTACACCGCGACGATTATCGACGACCATGGCGCGTATCGCGGCAGAAGCTGGTACTTCCGAGATGTCACCGAACGATGCATGGCTGAGGAGCGGCAGCGCAAATTGACGGAGCAACTGTTTCAGAGCCAGAAGATGGACGCTCTCGGGCAATTGGCGGGTGGGGTCGCCCACGACCTCAACAACGCGCTCGGCGCGATCCTCGGTACGGCGGATCTTCTTCTAGGTGAAACCAGCGAGGAGCTACGCAAAGAGTATGTCGACGTGATCCTCAAAGCCTCGGAACGGGCAGGCGATCTCACCAAGAAGCTTCTGACCTTCTCCCGGAAGAGCCAGAAGGTGAGCAGCGTCATTGATGTGAAAAAGATCGTCGACGATACCGCGTCCATCCTGAGACACGCGATCAACAAGAACATACGAGTCAGCGTCGAAAATCATGCTGCGAAGACCGGTGTGGTTGGCGACGATGCGCTTCTTCAGAATGCTTTGCTCAATCTCGGAATCAACGCGAGCCACGCCATGCCTCTCGGTGGCACGTTGGTCTTCTCACTGGAGAATGTCGAGCTCGACAGCGACTACTGCGAAATAGTTCCTTTCGACATCGAGCCGGGTGAGTTCGTGGCGATTTCGGTGCGCGACACCGGGGGTGGTATTCCACCCGACGTTCTTCCACGCATCTTCGAGCCCTTCTTCACGACGAAAGAGCCGGGGCAGGGAACTGGACTTGGCCTGTCGGCGGTGTACTGCACGGTTCAGAAACACCTCGGCGCTATCACCGTCTACTCGGAGACCGGCAAGGGCGCCGTCTTTCACCTTTATCTACCGGTTACGGGACGGGCCGAGGTGGTAAAGGCGGACAAGGAGGTCGTAGGTGCCACCGGCACGGTGTTGATCGTCGATGATGAGGAGCTCATCCGGATTACCGCCAGATCGATTCTTTCTGGGATCGGCTATCAGGTCCTCGAAGCGGCCAATGGGGTAGAGGGTATCAAGATCGTGAAGGAACGTGGCAAGGAAATCGATGTGGTCCAGGTCGACATGATCATGCCAGTCATGGGGGGCCGAGAGGCGATCCTCGAAATCGGCAAGTTGGACAAAAGCCTTCCCATCATCGTTTCCTCGGGATTCTCGAAGGACGCAGAAACGGCGCAATTGATAAGCGACGGCGCAACGACGTTCCTACATAAGCCGTTCAGGCCACGTGGACCTTGCACAAGCGGTCGCGAATGCCATAGGAAGTCGGAAGGAGCCAACGGTCTGACGGTCCATTCCGAATAGCACGGTCGCGTCGACTCAACGTGAAGCGGGCCGTTGCGGTGGGGCGAAGGCGGCCTGGGCGATCCTCGGCAACGCAAGCGCGGTGATCGAGGTGCCGATCCGGCATCTGAGCCACATTGGCACCTCATCCTCGGCGTAGAGACTATTCCTTATCCCAAACTCCATCTCGACTCTACGCTGCCTCGCTCTCCCCGCCGACGACGGGGGCGGGTGCGCCCAGGCGGGCGTTTTCGGCCTTGCGCAGGGCAACCAGCTTTTCGCGCAGCTCGTCCGCGAGCGCGGGGTGTTCGCCGAGGTACTGGCAGGCCTTGTCGCGGCCCTGGGCGATGCGCTCGCCGTTCCACGCGTAGTAGGCGCCCGATTTTTCGATGAGTCCGGCCTCGCTGGCCAAGTCCACGATTTCGCCGACGGCGCAAATGCCGGTGCCGTAGGTGCTCTCGAACTCGCACTCGCGGAAGGGTGGGGCGACCTTGTTCTTGACCACCTTCACGCGCGTCTTGTTGCCCACAGCCTGTTCGCCATTCTTGACCACGCCGGTCTTACGGATGTCGAGGCGAACACTGGCGTAGAATTTCAGCGCGTTGCCGCCGGTGGTGGTTTCGGGGATAGCTCGGCTTGGTTCGGGCATGTAGGTGAGTGTAGTTTACGTAACATTCTTATATCGGCCATTTTGCAGATGCGATTCGGTGAAGGAAGAATGGCGCTTAAAACGACTACGCTCCAGGCGCCGCTTGACCGAGAATATGCAGCGGCTAACGTGCGTCCATGTCCACTGCTCCGACATCAACAAGAACGCGATACCAAGAAACGCGCCTCAACTGGCTTGTTAGCAGTCTCGAACGCCGGCTTTCTTCGAAGCGTCGTGAGCTGGAGGCGAGAATCCGCGGTTCTGGCTACTACTGCGCCGCTCTGGCGGGCGAGTCAGGATACAACATCACCATCAACTCCGATCTGACGGTTTCCTGCAATTGCCAGGACTATGATGGGAAAGGGCACATCGGTGACTTGCGCAAGAACTCGTTCGAGGAAGTCTTCTTTGGCCCAATCGCCGCACGCTTTCGTAGCGAGCTGGCCCACGGACGAATGCCAATTGGCACGTGCGCGTGCTGTGATGAATTGAAGCCTCTGCCAGGCGGCAGAGCCGCACCCAAACCGCGTTTGCCCTATCGAGGAATGCTGCTGGAAAACACGGTTCGCTGCAACGTGGATTGCGTCGGTTGCGCGCGCGGCATAGCCGCTGATCTGCGCGCGAGCAAACAGATGAACCTGGAAGAAATCGGCCAGATGGCGGATCTCGTAAGCCGTCTACAATTGCAGCAGCTATTCTTGCTGAACCTTGGCGAGCCCTTCTTGTCACCGAATGTGTGCCTTGAGATTCCCATCCTGCGTGCCAAGAATCCCGAATGCAAAATCATAGTCTCCACGAACGGAATTCCACTGAACAGCGATGCCAAACGTGAAGCGGCGCTACAGTTGAGTCACATCTTCTTCTCGTTGCACGGAACCAGCGATGAGATGATCAACAAGTACATGCGCCTCGCCAAGTTCAAGGCGGCCTATGCAAGCATGAAGGCGATGGTCGACTACCGCAACGCTAGCGGAAGGAAGGAGCCGGTGGTGGAGTGGAAGTACCTTCTCTTCAACTGGAACGACCATCCTTCGCATATCCAGAAGGCGATTGAACTAGCCAAGCAGGCAGGGGTGGACGCAATCTCGTTTTGGCCGACTGGTACCCCCTTCTATGGAATCTCCTGGCGCTACCGACTGGGGTTGCTCGACCATGTCGGTGTGAAATCCTGGAAGGGCCGGGAGCTCGATTTGCGTGTAAAGAACCCCACGTAGCGCAGCCTTTGCTGGCTACCCAAGGAGCTTAGAGACGGGCCGTTGTATGCGTGTGCTCGAAGGCCGGGTATAGGGGATAGATCGGTTTGGTTCTGACATGTAGGTGAGTGTAGTTTACGTGACATTCCTATATCGGCCATTTTGCAGATGCAATTCGGTGAAGGAAGAATGGCGCTTAAAACGGCTACGCTCCGGACGGGTGCGGGGCTCTGCGGTGACTCGAAAACGGCGCTTGGTGGTCTTTCGGCGACACAGCAAGGCGAGAAGCCGCGATCCTGCTTCCTGACGTCGGCGTTGCTTCCGTGCTTTCGCGCTTTCACCTACCGGCTCAAACAATCTACTGATGGCTGGTAAGGTTTTCTGTCCTGTCCCAACAATGTAGACCGTCATGAAGGATCCAATGACCAGACTCGAGGTTGCGTCGGCGGCGGCCATGGCGTGCCGGCGAGACGCGATCGACGCGGTCTTGGATCGAATCTACGAGCGCCATGTGGCTGACGTCGACCGCTGGGTACGCCGGCTGACGGGTCCTCGCGAGGATGTGGAAGACCTCGTTCACGAGGTGTTTCTGGTTGCCGTGCGTCGCCGTGGCAGTTTTCGTGGCGAGGCAAGTGTCAAGACCTGGCTGTTCCGCATCGCCCACAACGTCGTGAGAGGTCGGCGTCGCCGCGAGCGGGTTCGACGTTGGTTGTTTGCACGCCACGTGGAGAAGCTGCCGGCAGAGCGCGTCGCAATCGTCACTCCGCTGGAGGAGATCGAGCAGCGCGAACAGAGCGCCCGTCTCTACGCAGCACTGGATCGCATCCCTGACGACTATCGCGCGGCGCTGATTCTGTACGAAATCGAGGGACTGTCCGGCGAGCAAGTGGCCGAGTTTTTGGGCGTACGGCTGGGCACGATTTGGGTCCGGCTTCACCGAGGACGCGCCAGATTGCTACGCGAACTTTCTCGGGAGGAAGAGCCGTGAGCCGATACCCTGCGGAGCCAGATCGCCTCGTGAACCTTCCGTCGGAACAGGATCTCATGGGCGTGTCCGCGTTGGTACGTGCCGCTGCCACGCCGCCGCGGGAGATCGCGCCTGCCGCACGCCAACGCATGCGCAGCAGGCTCCGCCGCACGCTGGCGGGACGAGGCCGTGTTTTTCACCATCGCTGGCGTCTGGCTCTGCCCCTGGTCTTCACCCTTGCAGTCGGAGGTGTGGTCGGGGCTGCCACCCATTCCGTGATCATTTGGCGCTTGTCACCGAACAAGAGCTCCGTCCCCGCTGCCGAGCCGCCCGCCACGACGAAGCCGCAAGCAACGCAGAAGAGATCCGTGCGTACGCCGGCCGAGGCCGATATTCCCGCACAACAGGCCGCCACGATCGACACGAATCCCATCGAGCCCCCCCTTGTGGCTGTACCAGCGACGAGCCGCCCCGCGCCTGTGCGATTGGCCCGACGAGATTCCATGCCTCCTTTGCGCCCTGGCCCGCCGCCAGCGCCGGAAGCCCCCGTGACTCCTGCGATGCCGTCGCCCATCGCGGTCGAGCAAGCCCTGCTGGGTGACATTCTCAAGTTGCTGCGTACGGAGCACAATCCGAAGGCTGCGCTCGCCTTGCTGGATGAGCACGCCAAGCGTTTCCCGGAGACAGTGCTCGCGCCCGAGGCCTGGATGTTCCGCGCGGAGGCGTTGTTGGGCATGGGGCGGAAGGCCGAGGCGTTGTCGGTGCTGGATGGCCTTCCCCTCGCGTCGATGCCAAGTCGGAACGAGCGGCTGGCGCTCCGGGGTGAGCTCCGGTCGGCGGCGGGACGATGGCAGGAAGCCCGGGAGGATTTCGAAGGGCCCCTTTCTGCCCTGAAGTCCGGGATCGATGCGAGGTCACGTGAGGTCGTGGAACGGGCGTTGTGGGGGCGGGCCTCCGCGCGTAGCCATCTGGGCGACGAGGCCGGAGCCCGCGCCGATTTGGTCTTGTACTTGCGTGAGTTCCCCTCGGGGCGCTTTAGCACCCAGGCCGCGGCGTTGCTGCGTGGTTCGCCATGAATCGGCTGGCACACAGGCTTGCGGTGGCTTTGCCCCTCATGGTCGCTTCCAGCCCTGTCAAAGCGGAAACGAACCTGGTGGTCCGGAGCTCTGGCGATTGTCCAAGCGCTCGGGTGGTAAGCGAGGCCCTGTGGGCCGCTCGTCCAGACCAAGAATGGCCTCCGCTCACGGCCAGCGTTGAAGTCGTCGAGAATCGGATCCGCGTCAGTCTTGGGGAGGACCAAGCCGTCTGGCGGGAGGTTCCTGCGCCCGCCGATTGCGCGGATCGCGCGAACCGGGCTGCCTTGGTGATCGCCGCCTGGTCCGAAGAGCTTCCCGCGCAGACTGCCAGCACGCCCAGCCTATCGGTCGCCGTGCCTGCGCCATTGCCCGTCCAGGCGGTCGTGGCGAAGCACTCGGCCGCGGTCTTCGAGCTGGGCTTCTCGGGCTTTTATTCGATGGTAGGCGGCTCGGTGCCCGGTGGACGGATCGAGCTCGCCTGGCTTCGCCGGGAGGGTTGGTGGGGTCTCCGCGCCGGTGCATCCTACCAATCGACGAAGTCATTGTACGTGGATATTGGCAGGACCCAGTACGACCGGACCCTGCTTGGCGCGGCCCTGGTGCTGCAATGGAATCGCCCACGCTTCTTTCTATCCAGCGATTGGGGGCTCGCCGGGGTCTTGGTGCGGGTGCACGGCGACGGCTATTCCCAAAATGAATCCGCTTCCGGCCTAAACGTGGCGCTGGATGCCGAGGGACGCGTGGGCCTGCGACTGCGTTCCGTCCGCATTTGGGCAGACGCCGTCCTCTATCGTTGGCTGGGCAAAGAAACCATTCGCGTGGATCCCCTGTCCACCGGCTTGTCGAGCACGGCCGCCGCCTTGCCCAGGTGGGACGTGCACCTCGGATTAGGCGCTGGTGTCAGGTTCGACTGAGGAGCAATGGTGACCAAACAAGGAAGCCTCGGAATTGTGGTCGTGGTTGCCGTAGTGGGGTTGACTGTCGCATGCGACCTGACCCTGCGCGCGGGCAAAGTGGGCAACAAAACCAATGCCCCGAATCCGGACGGAAGCTGCCCGACCGGCCTCACCGCTTGCGGCAAGGACGCCTTCGCGCGATGCCTGGACCTGCAGAACGACCGCGAGCACTGCGGAGCCTGCGATAACGCTTGCGTTCTAGGCATCGCGTGCGCTGCCGGCGTCTGTCAGCAAGCTGCTTGCTCGGGTCCACTCTCGCTCACGCCTGGCCCCGTTGCCTCGCAGAATACGCAGGTGTGGCCTCGCTACACCAGCGCTGACATGAACGGAGATGGCAAACTGGACCTCGTCGAATGGAGCGACAGCGGTGCCATCAGAATCTTGCTGGGCAATGGCGATGGTTCGTTCTCTCCCGGATTTTCATCCCCGGCGTGGGCCGCAGCGAATGGCTATGTGATGGACCAATTCGTCGTGGTCGGTGACTTTAACGAGGACGGCCGTCCAGACCTGGCCGTGCCCGTCCCAGGCCGAGCAGACGCCGTGGACGTGTGGTTCGGGAATGGCGACGGCAGTTTGCAACAGCGACAACAGCGAGCTGGCCAGCCCATGAGCAATCTGTTCGTCGGCGACGTCAATCGCGACGGTCATCTCGATCTCGTGCTTAGCAACAGCAACAACGACGGCATCGCGGTGCTGCTCGGTCGTGGCGACGGCACGTTCAACAAGTCCGGCGACTTCCCGGCGGGCGAGCAGGCGGTGGAAGTCGTCATTCGCGACTGGGACGGAGATGGCACGCCGGACCTTCTCACCATGAGCTCGACCCTGCACGTCCTGCTTGGCATCGGTAACGGCAAGTTCGCCAAGCAACTGGACTGCGGGATTGCCATCGACCTGCGCGAGACGGTCATCGCGGACTTCAACCAAGATGGGAAGCAGGATGTTGCAGCTTTTTCCTACCCGGGCCAGTGGATCAGCGTCATGCTGGGTGATGGTCGATGTGGCTTCACACCACGCAACGACTACGCGACCTCCGCAGTGCCAATTCTCCTCGTCGGTGGCGATGTGACGGGTGATGGCATCCTCGATCTGGTCGAAGTCGATATCGACGATATACAAAGTCATACGCTCACTTTGGTCGGCAATGGCGACGGCACGTTCACGCCATCGGTGCAATTGACCGGCCCTCGGAACGTGCGGGACATCGTCATCGGCGACTTCAACGGCGACGGGCGCGCCGATGTCTTGGTCAGCGACGACCAAGGCGTCCACGTCGAGCTCAACGCATGCAAGTAGTGCCACAGATATACAGAGGTCTTGGCGCCGTCGTTCTCCCATGGGTTCTGTTGTCTTGCGGCTGCGGCGGAGGACGCACACCTCTCGCCCCTGCGACGGGAAACGCAAGGCCGTTCAAACCAGGGCCGACTCCGTCGAGCCCCCCGGGCGTCCGTCCCGAACCAAGCGGATTGTGTGCACCGGGCTTGGACCTGTGTGGTCAGGGCAGTGCCGCGTTTTGCTTCGACCTGCAAACGTCAGCGAGCAATTGCGGCGCCTGCGGCAAGCAGTGCCCGCTCGGCATTCCGTGCGAATCCGGCCGGTGCCGCCTGTACCGGTGTCAGGGCAACGTGACGATGAAAGTGCTCGCGACCCAGTCGCGAGGCGGTGTCGATACGGAAATGGCGGTGGGGGATCTCGATGGGGACGGATATCTCGATATGGTGTCTGGCAGCGAAACTCAGCAGCTTTTTCAATTCGGATCCGCCGCAAGCGCCAGCTCGTTTCTAGGCAAAGGCGATGGCACCTTCGCGACCAAGGCGTCATTTCCCGTCGCCAACCCGACCGGGGTGTCGGGTTGGTATTCGGCGGTGGCAGATCTGAACAGGGACGGGGTTTTGGATTTGGTCACTACCAGTCCGGTTCAGGATTCAATCACCGTGCGGCAAGGCACGGGCGACGGTAGTTTCCTCACCGGGACCGACTACGTCATGGGAGCGGGTCCAGCTGGCATTGTCTTGGCGGACCTTAATGCTGACGGCATTCCAGACATTGCCACCGCAGGGCAGATGGACAGCGTGGTGAGCTTGCGCTTCGGCATTGGAGATGGGACCTTCGGGGAGCGAACCGCCCTTCCTCTTGTCGGCTCCCCCTACCGCTTGGCCTACGTCGATTGGAACCAGGACGGAATTCCGGATCTCATCGCCTCCGACAACTTCCTGCACATCTTCCTCGGTCTCGGCAGCGGCTCATTCGCAAAGGCCGTCGACTGCGGCCTCTCGCTGAACCACTACGGATGGTCGCCAGCGGCCGTGCTTGCCGACTTCGATCAAGATGGGCGCTTGGACCTAGCCATGGGATACGGGGTTCTCTTTGGCATGAATGGATGCAACTTCGCCAGTCGCTTCGACTACCCGGACTGGTGGCCGCTCGTGGCCGACGATTTCAACGGCGACGGGCTGCCTGATCTGGTGGTTACAACCACTGCAATGATGGTTACCAACGGGCAAGCTGTTGCTCTGTTCATCTCAGGCGGTGCCGCCGGGCTCAACGGGCCTGCAAATCTTGCCAACATCGATAATCTGGGCGACTCATCCACGGCGGTCTCCGGTGATCTCAATGGCGATGGCCGCCTCGACTTGGTCGTGTCGGGGATGGGCGGCGTTTACGTCCTGCTCAACACCTGCCAGTGATCGAGCCGGACGTCACGGCGCGAGCCGTGGGTCGATCGGTAGGCAGATTCATTGCTGGAGCTCGGATTGCGGCTGGCCACGGCGCCTGTCGATGCCTTGGCGCCGTGGCTGATGGGTCGCCATGGCTACGCGGCCGCGGCCTCGTTGGCGACCGCCAGGACAGGCGCGCCGAGGCGGGCGTTTTCCGCCTTGCGGAGGGCGACCAGTTTCTCGCGTAGCTCGTCGGCCAGGGCGGGATGTTCGCTGAGGTACTGGCAGGCCTTGTCGCGACCTTGGGCGATGCGCTCGCCGTTCCAGGCATAGTAGGCGCCTGACTTTTCGATGAGGCCGGCCTCGCTGGCCAGGTCGACGATTTCGCCGACAGCGGAAATGCCGGTGCCGTAGGTGATCTCGAACTCGCACTCGCGGAAGGGTGGGGCGACCTTGTTCTTGACCACCTTCACGCGCGTCTTGTTACCCACAGCCTGCTCGCCGTTCTTGACCACGCCGGTCTTGCGGATGTCGAGGCGGACGCTGGCATAGAACTTGAGCGCGTTGCCACCCGTGGTGGTTTCGGGATTTCCGTACACCGCGCCGATCTTCTGGCGGAGCTGGTTGATGAAGACCACGCAGGTGTTGTTGCGGCTGGTAGCGGCGGTGAGCTTGCGCAGGGCCTGGCTCATGAGGCGCGCCTGCAGGCCCATGTGGGAATCGCCCATCTCACCCTCGATCTCGGCCTTGGGCACCAGCGCCGCTACGGAATCGATAACGATGAGATCGATGGCGCCGGTACCGACGAGCTTGTCGGCGATTTCCAGGGCTTGCTCACCGTGATCGGGTTGCGACACCAGTAGATCCTCGATGTGCACGCCCAGTTTGCGCGCGTAGGTGACGTCGAGGGCGTGCTCGGCATCGATGAAGGCGCACACGCCTCCCGCCTTCTGCGCCTGCGCGATGGCGTGCAAGGTGAGCGTGGTCTTGCCCGAGGACTCGGGCCCGAAGATCTCGACCACGCGCCCGCGCGGCAAGCCGCCCACCCCCAGGGCCAGGTCGAGGCCGACCGAGCCCGTGGGAATGACGTCAATGTCCTCGGCCTCGCCACCGAGGGACATGATGGCGCCCTTGCCGAATTGTTTCTCGATGGCCGCGAGGGCGCTGGAAATGGCTTTCAGTTTCTCTTTGATTGTGGACATTTCTACTCTCCTTCGTTTGTTGGTTGGTTGAACCACAGAGGACACAGAGGACACAGAGACGGACTTCGGAGGTTTCAAACGACGAACACCCTGTTTGAGCAGGCCGACGTTGAAGTTGATAAGAAGGCCAAGTGGAAGCCCGGAGAGCTTCAGATAGGACAGAAGCTGTGCACTGTGGAGAGGCACCAGTTGGTCGACCGCCTTGACCTCGACGATCAGCACATCGTCGACGACCAGATCGAGACGATATCCACAGTCCAGCCGTGTACCTCGATAGACAACGGGGAGTTTGCGCTGACCCTCAACCCGATGTCCCTGGAATACAAGCTCATGGGCTAGACAAATCTCGTACGCCGATTCCCAAAGCCCTGGGCCCAGAAACCGGTGAACCTCTATGGAACTTCCGATCACCGCCTCCGAGATCCGGTTCAACCAATTCCCTCCGATCTCTGTGTTCTCTGTGTCCTCTGTGGTGAACATCAAGCCGTCTCCTTATCTAAGAACCGGTACTGCAACGCCTCGGCCACGTGCTGCCCGTGCACGCCGTCGCTGCTCTCCATGTCGGCGATGGTGCGGGCCAGCCGCCGCACGCGCTCGATGGCTCGCGCCGAAAGGGCCAGACGCTCCACCGCGCGTTCGAGGATGCGATGTCCGTCGCTGTCGAGAACCGCGACCTTGGCAAGGTCGGGCGTGCTCAGGCGTGCGTTGGGGCGCGGGCCGCGTTCGAGCTGCCGCCTGCGCGTGTCCTCTACGCGTGCGCGCACCGTCGCTGTATTTTCCCCAGCTGCCGTGGCGGTCAGCTCGCGATAGGTCAGGGCAGGGACCTCGACGTGCATGTCGATGCGGTCGAGAAGCGGTCCCGACAGTTTGGCCCGGTAGGCGCCAATGGCGAGCTGCGAGCACGTGCAAGTGCGCAGGCGATTGCCGAAATGGCCGCAGGGGCAGGGATTAAGCGCGGCCACCAACATGAAGTCCGCCGGGAAGATCGCCGTACGCCGGGCGCGCACCACCGCGATCTCGCGTTCTTCGAGAGGCTGGCGAAGGGCTTCCAAGGCCGGTCGGCCGAATTCGAGCAACTCGTCGAGAAAGAGCACGCCGTTGTGTGCGAGTGAGATCTCCCCCGGACGAACCGACGGCCCACCACCGGCCAAGCCCGCCACGCTGACCGTGTGGTGGGGTGCGCGGAAGGGTCGCTCGGTAATTAGCGAGCGGCCCGCGAGCAGACCGGCGACCGAGTACACCATGGTGGTTTCCAGCGACTCGTCGAACGACAGCGCGGGCAGAAGGCCTGGTAGTCGCCGAGCAAGCATGGTTTTTCCCTATTCAGAGGCCATAGGCCTCGCGGCTCCGGTAGAGGCGCGGGCGCCAGAAATCACTGAAATCATTGAGATCAGAGAGCCTCGCGCCGAGACAGCATCCGGGTGGGCCGCACGCCTCCAGGCGCAGGCGTCGCTATGCGGATGCGGCTGCGGTGAACAGATAAGACTGAGACCTGACCACCGGGCCCCGACGAGGGGAATTCCCCGGTTCCTTCAAGGTCATCACTCGAACCCCCTGCGGCGCCTCCACGCAGCCATCCATGCGAAAGGGCTGCTGCTCACCGGAGAGATCTGCAAAGAGCTCGGAATCTCGGAGACGCAATACCACCGGCTAGAGAAAGCCGGCGTCTTCCGTTCCCCGGAGCGCTGGGGCCTTCGTCCGCTCCCGCGGCTACGCGTTTTTGCTCCTGACCATGTTCGCGCGCTGAGAGCGGCACTCCGCACGTGGCGCTGCTCGCGACGAGAGCGGACGGTGAGGAAGAAGTGTCGCTAGGACTTCTTTTGTGCACGAAGCGGTGCCCCGACTTGAAGGAGACGTAACACCCCAGACCGACCAACCCCGATAGCCGCGTTCGGTTCGCCGGACCCCAGATAATCGAAAGCCCCCAGATGCTCGAACATCTGAGGGCTGCCGCGCTGGGGCCATTTTCCAGAGGCCGATTCCCTACGCGGAACCAAAATGACAGAGACGAGTCTACATATTCGCCTCTGGACGGGCAACTTTTATCTTCGCTCGGCCAGAGCCTCGCGCCCGGTGACGCGTCGGAAAGGTGCCGCATGCACCTGACCTTTGGCAACCGCTGCGGTCACGTTTGCGCCGCCCCGACCCTGGACCCAACGCGCCCAATTCCCGTCGGCCGTGGCGGCTACCCTCGAATCCTCGCCGTCGCCGCCGAGCGCATTGAAGCCTTCTATTCGGCGCCGGAGGTGCTCCCGTCCCTCGCCCTCAATGCCACGTCCAGCCAGAAGCGCTCTGAGCGCCGGGAAGCGCTCGTCCGCCTTCTCAAGGCCATCCTGAAGTTCACCGACCTCGTCAGCCTTACCGTGGCTGTCCGTGACGCTCAAGCCGCTCTTTGCAACATCAGCATCGGTACTCTTGCCAAACACGCGGATCTTGAGCCTCGCCGTGCCGAGCGAGCGCTAAGTGACCTGGCCACCGCTGGCTTCCTGTTTATCGTTCAGCAACGCGTCCGCCTCCCCGAAGGAGGCTTTCGCTCCCAGCCGGCAATCAAGCGTCTCTCTCCTTCGCTTTTTTCCGCGTTCGGACTCGCGGTTGCGCTCAAGCTCGAGCGGACCAAGGCTCAGAAGCGCCATTCCCCCGCTCCCAAAGCCGATGACGTCTCGTCTCCTCCCTCCAAATTCCCCCGGCCCGGCCAGCAGCAGGACTTTCCTTTCCCGCACGAGCAGAGCTTCACATTCGCTCTTCGCAACCTCACTGCTGGCTTCTTCAAGAACTTCCACGACCCCAACGTTCATCCCCCGCAGCAGCAGCGCGACACCGAACGCCAGCGGCGCTGGAATGCCGTAGCGATTGCCCTCCGAGAACAGCACCCTGATTGGCCTGCAGACGAAATTCGCGCAGCAGCCGACAAAGCTATTGCCTCGTAGTTCCTTGGCTGAGGTTCCCAGCCCTATTCGAGCCGTCGGCGAGGCCAAAGGGACTCCCTTCGGGGCACCGTGCGTGCGCGGATGCTGCGGAAACGCCACCTGCCATCAGTCTTCGAGGCATTAAGTGTCGGGCTCTACCCCCTACCAAGTGTCGTTCCTCCACCAGGATCTTTAAGATCTACCAATTTACGATTAGCCCAACGGCCCCGACCGCCTTATCCGGTCTGGCGGCGAGGCACCATTGGACTAAAAGCCACGGCTCCGCTGGGCCTGCGCGCTTTGTAGGCGCGCTGGTCGGCCCAGCTCCGCGATTCGCCGCCCAGACCGAGACGATCCCTTCAGCCCAGATCCGCCAAGACCCCCAGCTCGAAACGCCCTACCCTCATGCAAAACCATCGACTTGAACCTCAGACCTTCAAGCAACGGCCTCCCTAAACAACGACGATCTAGAAAACCGCCACGTTCAGCAGGCCCATAGGGGCAATCGTTGCCATCGCTCCGCGCTAAAGCCAGTGCCTCACTCTCATAGACGGAAGCCCATCCGCTGCCTTGCATGCTTACGTGCCAGCATGCGTACATGATTACAACCTATCTCTCGGCGGATCACATCGTCGTTTCTATCTTGCCCGATTCGGCTAGCAGCGTCGCATACCGGCTGCGCCCATCGCGATCCTGTCGCCGAAATCTGCGACTATGCCCCCAAGGTCTTTCAGCGGGCCATTCTCCCTCACGCCAGATCTTCCACCGGCATTTCGGCAATCGGCGAGCGGCTGGCCGAGTTCTTCGAATGGGTGGCTAGTACGCTTACATCATCGCTCTCGATCTCTCCGCCCTACCCTCTCGGCTGGCGGGCTCATCCCGCAGAAGGACACCACACCTTCCCTTCAGGTTCGCACTCGCGATCACCGCATAGGCCCATCTCGTAGGGCGCGGTTAATGCCCCTACTCCGCCCCGTTGCTTTTTGTCGAATCCATACCTCCTAGTGCCTGCCCCACATGTGTGGGCGCGGACAACCCGGGTTCTCAATCGGAGTTGAAGCAAAGACAAACTTGCGCGGCTTTTGCTGTCATGATTACATGCCATCATGACAGCTTGTCATATTGCAAAGGTGTCAACATGAAGACGCTCGCGATTATTTCGCAAAAGGGCGGTGCTGGTAAAACGACGCTCGCCCTCAATCTAGCCGGAGCCGCCGAATCCTTCGGCCACCGCAGCGTTGTCATAGACCTCGACCCGCAAGCCAGCGCGAAGGGCTGGCATGACCACCGGCAGAAGGAAACGCCGATCGTCATCTCAGCACAAGCCAGCCGACTCGATGACGTGCTCGACACCGCCCGGAAACATGGTGCCGACATTTGCATCATCGATACGGCACCGCACTCGGAAACCGCGGCTCTTGCAGCGGCGAGAGCCGCCGACCTGATCCTCATCCCTTGCCGAGCGGGTATTCTCGACCTTCGAGGGATCTCCAGCTCGGTAGATCTAGTGCAGATCGCAAAACGACCAGCACTCGTAGTCCTCAACGCCGTTCCTCCTCGAGGAGGATTGCACGACCAAGCCGCACAAGCGATACGGCCGTACGGGGTGCGCGTGGCGAGTGCCCGCATTACACAGCGGGCCGTTTTCAACCATTCGCTGACGGCAGGCCAAACCGCTGTGGAGTTTGAGCCCGAGGGCATAGCGGCCGAAGAAGTTCGCAGCCTCTATCGGCTAGCTTGCAAGGAAGCTGGCATGATTACACGTAATAACCATACCAAGGAAGGGAAGGGCACATGACCAAGAAGCCATCACTCGTAGCGGCGCTCCAGACTTTCAACCGGACGCCGCCGCTCGATGGGGAAGCTGCGCCAAAGCCTCGGCCTGAGCCTCGCCAGAACAAGGCCAGGTCACTTCCTGCCCCCAGCCGGGCTAGTAAGAAGGCTCTCATCGGCTATTTCGATCCAGCGGTATCCAAGCAGCTCAAGCAAATCGGCCTGGACAAGGATCTCACGGTCCAGGCTCTCTTGGGCGAGGCGATCAACGACCTGTTTCAGAAATACAAGAAGCCCGCGATTGCCTGAGGTTTTCCTTGAAAGGGTAGGGGGGAAGAAATTCGCGGCCTCCATCAGCTGGCTTGTAAGCCAGCTGGCATGATTACACGTAAGAAGGCGGCACATGACCAAGAAGGCATCACTCGCGGCGGCGCTCCAGACTTAAAGCGGGACGCCGCAACCGCTCGAGGCTGAAGACGCGCCCAAGCCTCGGCCTGAGCCTCGACAGAACAAGGCCAGGTCGGCTCCTGCCCTCTAGCCGCGCCGGTCCACGACGTCTTAGGCGAGGCGATCAACGAGGGGCGATGCAAAGGGTTGTCTTTATTGCATGCTCACATGTGTTCACGATGGCATGATTACATGTCCGCATGTTGCCGGTTCTAGGTAGGCACGGAGGGCTGCCGTCGATGCTGAGTAATAGGAGAGGCAGGGTAGGGCGGTGAACACATCACCAGCGGGGGCTCGGCAACAGCTACGTCAGTCGCCTTCAGGGCGGAACCGACAGGCGGCCCGAGCGGATATAGGAGTATGCAACTTCTCATCCTCGAAAGCCCCAACAAGGTCAAAGACGTCCAAAAGTACACGAGCCAACTCGGTCAGCCGTACACGGTCATGGCCACATGCGGCCATATTCTGGATCTGCCGCCGATGAACCGGGGCGCCTGCATCAACCTCAAAACGTTTGCCGCGGACGAGCTCGTCCCTCGCGACGCCTCGGGTGAGGCCCGCATTGCCGCGCTCCGCAAGGCAATCTCACACGCGACAAAGGTTGTAGTTGCAACCGATCCTGACAGGGAAGGGGAGGCCATCGCGGCCGAAGTCTGGCCCTGGATTCCTGCAGGGAAGGCTTTCCGCGCAACCTTCGAGGAGATCACTCTCCGAGGCGTTCAGGACGGTCTCGCCAACATTCAGTCGGATCTCGACCGTGCCGCCGCTGACGCGGCCGCTGCACGCCGGGTGATAGACCGATTGGCTGGCTGGCACGCAACATCCACCGTTTTCGAGAAGCTCCGCCATCTGAAAGGAGTCTCCGCAGGGCGGCTGCAAAGCGCGGCGCTGCGCCTCATCGTCGACCGCTTCCGGGAACATCAGAGCTTCAAGCCAGCTACAACCTACGGCATCCGCCTAAAGCTTCGGACTGAGGCCGGCGGTGAATTCAGTGCGAGGCTTCTCGAAGGCGAAGCTCCGCGGGTCTTTGGCACTCTTGCCGAAGCCCAGGCGTTTCCGCGGCCATCGTCGGCTTTCATCTCAGCTTTGGACTCGAAACAGAAAAGCCAAAGGCCTCGACCGCCCTTCGAGGCGACCTCGTGGCTACAGGTCGCCCAGAAGGCCCTGCACCTCAGCGTAAAGGAGGCATCGCTTGTAACGCAGGCGCTTTTCGAGCACGGACACACGACCTACCCGCGAACGGACACAGTTCGCGTCTCTCCCGACGCCATCGAGTGGGCTCGCGCGGAAATAGCGCGTCGGTTTGGACCGAAGTACCTACCGGATTCCCCGATCGAGCACAGAGAACGCGGTAAGGTTCAAGGTGCCCACGAGGCAATACGCCCGACCATTCCCCATGAACCTTCCGAGCTTTCTGGACGCCAGACTGGTCCCCTTGCCCAAGCTTACGCTCTTATCGAGGCGAGATTCCTTGCCAGTCAGGCCGCTTCCCGGATCGTCGATGAGACAACCGCCGTCGTTACAGCCGGCGGCGCCAAGTACGAGGCCACCGGGCAGATCGAGATCTTCGATGGCTGGAGGAAAGTCCTGTCCACGGACGCTGAAGAGGAGCCTGAAAAAGTCGATCCCAACGCTTCAAAACCTGAGGAGGAGCCGGAGAAGTTGCCTTCGTTGACAGCCGGCCAGCAGCTGACTGTCGTCGATCTCGAAGTTTTCCCGATCACCACGAAGCCGAAGTCGCTCTTCACGCAGGCTTCCCTAGTGGCGGAGCTTAGGCGTCTCGGCATCGGCCGCCCGAGCACTTATCCCGCGATTGTTCCACTTCTTCTCTCGCGCGCGTGGGTAAGCGAACGAGCGACACCCGCGTCGAACAAAAAGAAAAGGCGAGCTGAGGCTCCCCCCGTACTCGTTCCAGAGCCCGTCGCATTCGAGCTTGCCGACTTTCTTGCGACGGCATTTCCTTCTCTCGTCGACTACTCCTTCACTGCGGCCATGGAAGAGCAGCTCGACCAGATCGCGGCCCAACAGATGTCACGGCTCGCGGTGGCGTCCGCATGGTGGAGCCGCTTTCAGCACGAGCTTGAGACAGCAAAAGCCATCAAACCCCGCGTCACCGAGCGACCAGATCTCGGCCTTTGCCCAAAATGCGAAGAGCAGGGTACGGGAGGGCACCTCCGACTGATCACCGGCATGAAGGATGACCGGCGCTACGAGTTCGCAGCCTGCGATCAAGACACGAAAACCAAACAAGTTTGCGGTTACACCTGTCCGACCGAGGGTGGCCTTCTCATTCCGCGCACCGATTGCCCCACTTGTGGCACAAGCATGCGCGCGATTCGTAGGCGCGATAGCGGGCATTCTTGGCTTTGCTCAAACTGCCCACAGCCGAAATGGTTCGTCGCCGATGAGAAGTGGAATATGGTGCCAGTGCCGAGCTGCTCCAAATGTTCCAAGTCGATGACTCATCGAGAGCGTTCGAACCACAAGGGCGACTTTTTCTGGGCCTGCTTCGGTTGCGAGGTCTTCCTCGACTCCGACGTCTTCGGAGGCTTGCCACCGGCGGCGAAACCTCGTCCGACCAAGGAAAAGAGTTCACGGAGGGATCCATGTTACGCGACGACTCCACGCAGACAGGCTTAAGCCTGAGCCAATCAACTTCGTCCATTACGGTGAACGTCGTGCCGGCCCTGACGATTCTTTGGCATCCAGACCCGACTCGCATCGGAAGCCTCTTTTCCTTTTCCGATAGCGGCAAAGACGAGGTCGTCTCTCTTTCTAGAAACAACCCCGTCTTCAGTTTCTACTGTGACAAGGCGGCGCCATTAGCCGACGCCTTTTTGAGCAGACAGCCCATCCTCGAGCTGGCTGTTCGTGGCCATAATCTTGTACTCACTCCTAGCCCTGGAGCGGCCATCGCTCTCGACGGCAAACCGCTCGGGGCGCGAGCGACGTTGTCTTCGGCCGATATCGCTCGCTCGCCCATCCTGACGATTGGCAGAAGAATTGCTCTTTGTCTTCATTTTGCTCGACAGCCGGCTTTGTCTTCCCCTCCGGATCTCGGTTTGCTCGGAAATAGCGACGCCATGGCTACCGTGCGACAGTCTATCCTTGCTGTTGCGCCGCTTTCCATCCCTGTCCTGATCCGAGGTGAAACAGGCACTGGCAAGGAACTCACGGCTCAGGCCATCGTTGGCAATGGACCACGAGCTTCAAAGCCCTTCGTTGACGTGAACATTGGCGCCTTGCCCGAAAACCTCGCGGCGGCCGAAATTTTCGGGCACGAGAGAGGCGCCTTTACCGGCGCCGCCCAGTCCCGCGACGGTTACTTCCACGAGGCAAACGGCGGCACGTTGTTTCTCGATGAAATCGGACTGGCCGGATCCGATGTTCAGACCGCGCTGTTACGCGTTCTCGAGACCGGCGAAGTCAGGAGGCTCGGAGGTACGACCTCAAGAAGCGTCGATGTGCGCTTAATCGCTGCCACCGACTCGACAACCATCGACCGGGCCGTTGAGGGCGAGGGGTTCTCGCAGGCCCTTTTCCACCGTCTCTCGGCCTCGTCCATCCATCTGCCGCCGCTTCGCAGCCGGCGCGAAGACCTCGGTGTTCTCTTGCTCCACTTCCTCAAAGAAGCTCTCGCTCAAACAGGCGACGGCCGAAGGTTGGAGACACCTCCGGACGCCAAGCGCCCTTGGCTGAGCGCCGAAGTGATCCCTGTATTAGCCGGCGCCGCCTGGCCCGGCAATGTCCGACAGCTCGGCAACTTTGCAATGGAGATCGCCGTTGCCAACCGCGGTCTTCCCTTGGCGCGCGTTCCACAAAAAGTTCTTGAAAGCCTGCGGCTAGGGACGCCGTCCGAGGCATCCCCGCTCGCACCGCCGGCAATGGCCCCACCCAGGGCTGAGCGAATCAGCCCAATGCAAGTGCGCGAGGCGCTCGAGCGAAACGGCTTCCAACCGGCGAAAGCTGCTCGCGAGCTTCGGGTCGCCCGGACCACCATCTACGATCACATGCGACGCGATCCAGACCTTCGCTTGCTTACGAACTTTACCGACGAAGATTTTCAGCGCCATGTCGATGACTGCAACGGCGATCTTCAGCTCCTCGCCAAGAGACTTCGTGTCTCGTACAGGGCTCTACAGCTAAGGCTGAAGAAAAGTTGACGGGCGCAGGCCACTGTCGCACCGAAGCCAAAGGGGGCTGATTGGAGCGGTCGGGCACCAACGGTGATAGCTACCGCTATCCTTTTCGCGCAACATGAGAAGAGACGACTTCGTCTGGCCCCGATGAATTCTTTCCATATTCCACCGGCATTCTGGCCGATCTTCCTTTTCCTTAGTCGGTGCTTGGCCGCCGCTTTGGCCGTGACCTTCGCTGTCATTCTCGCAGACATCGGCTCACAGCTGGTTCCGTCTAGCTATGCCGGGGCGACATACGTTCTCATCGGCGCGACAACCTGGACGCTCTTCTACTGGCTGTGGCGGAGTATCCTCATGCGCGTCGGCCTCATGCCGGAATGACGAGTGCCGGGACAGCTAACGTCCATCTTGGACATGACAGGGCCCGACGAGCTAGAGAGCTGAAAGATGAAAGACGCCGACCCTTCGCCCAGTTTCAAGCGCCTGCTCCGTGTTTGCCTGTTCGGTACCCGAGGCGGCCTGGCGATTGGTTTCGCGATGGTCTCGGCCGAACTGGCATCGTGGCTTACCCCGACTCGATACGCTTGGATTGCCTATGCCCTCGTCGGTGCAACCATGAGCGTCGTCTATTGGTGGGTGTGGGGCAGGATCTTCAGGAACGTAGGGCTCAAAGTCGAGTAGGCACCGGCGATACGTCCATCTCGCTTCCTTGATTCCCTGACGGTGATATCGTCGCGTCCACGATCCCCAGCCTAGCTCAGTGGTAGAGCAGGCGCCTTACACGCGGGCTTGGCGTTCTGAACGAAACGGTCCGTTTCAAACACACGCAAAACGCCGGGGTTTTCGACAATTGTACGGCGCGGCGATCGAGGCCGGACCGTCGCCGAGTACAAATTTCGGTACAGTTGGGTTCAGAACAGGCACCGGGTCGTGCGACCGAATCCGCGCGGGCAGCCGGTAGTGGGTCAGTTTGAACTCTGAGGCACAGGCGATGCGACTAGACGCCGGCCGCGACCTGTGGCAACCCTAGGGTATGCAAAAGCGCTCACGCATGCCTAGGGACACGAACCAACTAGCCTCGCTCGTGGTGGGACTGGCCACCGGGGAGGCACCAGCAGAGCCTGACACCGGCAAGAACCCCGCAGCGGTCGCGCTTGGCAGGCTAGGAGGGCTCAAGGGTGGAAAGGCGCGGGCGAAGGGGATGACGAAGAAGGCGCGCTCGCTGGCCGCCAAGAAGGCGGCCAAGGCAAGGTGGGGAGGCGCAAAATAGGGGCAACTCATCGCCACGCATCATCTGTTCAGTATCTGCACAGCGCAATGTGCAATATACTTTTCAACGAGTTGTACAAGACGCCGTGATCTGCCGCGCGCCCACTTGATTTTGAGGGGGAGCCGTCCTATGGAAACGGGCGTATCTTAGGAACGTATGAAGAAGTACCGAATCTAAAGAACAGAGGGGAACCTTGAACGCTACTACCTACCCACTGGTTTTTTCCTTTCGAGACGCGGTTTCTGGAAACGGGTTTGTCGCATACGTTGCCGTGTGTGGCCGAGTCCTGCTGACGGATGAAGGTGATGGGGATATCTGGATGTTCGGCGTCCAACCCGGCGGTATCGCTGGCGGTGGCCGCAACCGCTCGGAAGCATTTCGCGAATTCAAGAAGAGCTATCTATCCGTTTTCTTCGACATCGCCGCGGAAGCCGCCTCATTCGAGGATTTCGAGGAGTCAGCCAAACTGTTCTTCTCGGAGGTGAACGATCCGAATCTGGACGTGTGGGCTCAATCCGTCGCGGCTGTTCGGGCTGGCAAGTTGTCGCTATCGGATCTGAAGGCAATGGACGCCGATTCATGCCCGCCCAAGATCGAGGTCAGGCGGATCGATACGCGGGCCACCGCGAGCGACAACTCCTTCGACGAAATACGAGAGGCTGCCTAGTCTTCGGTGTCATCCTCGGGCACCATAGCCCTGATGGACATCTGGGCGATGCTCGATCACTGCGCCCCAGGACACACCCGCAAGCAGCGAACGCACAACTGGGCCGTGTCTTTTGGTGGAAAGACTTTTCCCAACTTACCCGTCGGAGATCACGGCGCAAGAAAGAACCCAGAAATTCAGGTTGGATGGGTGAAAACCATGGTCCGCCATCTTGGCATCATGGAATGCGCGAAGACCCAGATCGAACGTCTTTAGGAGCGACTAAGAAGACAGCATCAGCTCGCTGGAAGAAGTCGTAGCTTCGGTGTTTCGCGCTTGAACACTTCTTGGAACGCATCCACCGGTAGATGCACGACCTTCGCCACGTCAGCGTCTGAGTAGCCAAGCTGAAAAGTGTGCGTCTTTACGATGTCACGAATAACCGTCGGCGCTTCCACGGGGATTTCCAGCTACTCACGCGTTTTGTAACCAAGCCTGAGGCACTGGCGTTTGGTCGGCGGCCCTACCGACTTTTCGGGGGCCACGGGCCGCCACCCGTATCGGTGCAGATATGGTGAAAGGAGACGCACCGGCCCAGCGGTTCATCGCAGACCCAACTACCTTCTTCGAAGATGAATCGGAGGGCGTCCCGACGCTGTTGGCCCTTTTCCGGGAAGGTGAAGGTGACGCTGACCGCACCACCGCTGTAGTCGGCGCCAGAGGCTCGGCACGCAGGGTTGACATCGCGCTTGATGAACTGCGCCCATGACGTGGGCGGCTTTTCGGCCAGCGCGTATCCGGCGAAGAGAAGCTGCGCCAGCAGCACGAGCATGGTCCAGCGAATCATCGAGGTCCACCGCAAGATTTTGGCCGCAGCATACACCCAAGCCATGCTGCCGGCGTGAGCTGCCGAGGCGTCGAAAAGGTTGGCCTTGTAGGGTCCCTCTCGCTTGAACGCCGAAGTATGATGCGCCCCATGATCGTGACCTGTCCAAAGTGCCGACTGGCTTTCGAGGTACCGCTTAGCACCTGGGTTCGAAACGGGGCGAACGTATCGCGGACGCTCGATTTCGCCAGGATGATCCTCGTGACCGAGGTTTCCGGAATCCTCGACGGCGAGGCCGAGTACTCCAAGCGGCAGGAACTGGCCGTGTCGTGGTCCGAAGACCGCGAACGCGACGGGTGGACCGAGGACGAGTGGATGGCCATCGGTCGCCAGGAGTTCGACGTTCGCCGCATGCCCAGCGGCCTGTGGGAAGCTCGGCCGACCTATCGACAGTGGACGAGGGAATGCCTTTTCACCCAGCAAAGCCTTGAAAAATTCCGCACAGCCGCTGCTGAACGCCAGTTCGAAAAACTTCATGGCTACTCGTGGCAGCGATGGCTTGATCGCGAAAAAGAGCCTCTGCCCGAGAACACCGAGCGTCCGTGGTCACCCATGCCTGACGATTGGTGGCCGAGCATCGAGACAGCGTATCAGCGCTACATCCACCACGCATGAGGCCGACCCCGGCGCCTCAAGACAGAGCGCCAGCCCACGCAATAGGCTCGCGCCAGACGCCGGCATCTTCCAGGAGGCTGACACTCCGGACGCAAGAACGAGGCTGCGCTAGTATGCGCCGGGGAGCGGACCCGGAATGCGGAGCGGTGAAAGCTTCTCGGCTGCCAAGCGCACGTAGCAGAGGCGTGCACCCGTGTCGATATCGTCGTCCCACGATGCTGGCTTGACCCCTTTGGCGGGGGCGCACGGGGTCGTCGCCTCAGTGATGGCCATGTATGTGTACTTCTCATCCCAGTATACGAGATAGACGGTTCGACAGCGGGTCTCCGGGCCGGAGGCGATAGAATCACATCGGACTGATGCATCTCCCAACGTTGGATCATCGGTCGTAGGATCGTGTCGGACCAATAGCTGCGGACGGGCCCCGCCGAGCCAACGTGGTGATCGAGAATAGAGAAACGTAGAGAAATACGTCGCGCCCCAGACCACTCCAACTGCGAGCAAGCCGAACTTCCACACCGCATCCGATCTATCCTTCCGCCACATCCGGATGGTCAGCAAGCCCCAGCCGAACGTTACGACGACGAAGAGCGCGGAGTGGCCGAAGGAACTTGCACCAGTAAGATGGAAGACGGCCATCTGGGGGAGGCTCAACAGCACCAACACCGTGCCCAACAAAGGCAGACCTCCGCGGATGCGGTGGAGTAAGCGGCGAAACCCAGCCGTCGGCGCCTCTGGACTGGCCGCTGGGCTCGGAGGCTGTGCGGTGAGGAAGTACGCTAGCAGGGGCGAAAGCGCGCTCAAGCAAACAACTGCGAATTGGACTCCGGCTGCCAGGAACACATCGTGAGTCAGGGCCGACACCGGAACCCCGC
>OBLT010000280.1_pt1 | contig 36675 bp, 25 predicted proteins | sample 1518721 | NCBI WGS metagenome assembly OBLT01 (sample SAMEA3539307, study PRJEB22396) | soil metagenome | biome: tundra; feature: field; material: soil | place: USA | collected 2010-05 | depth 0.15 m | reverse complement strand
CAATCCCTCAATTACTATTACGCGCATGAGAACTGGCCCGCTTACCCGCCGGGAATTCCTGCAATCAACAGTTGTCGCAAGCTCGGGCGTCGCAATCGCCCACGCAACGCCCAGTGGTTTCTGGGAGCAATCCGCTTTGGCCCGCGGCTCGGAGGCAGTCCCTGCGTGGGCCTCCAAACCGATGCGCTGGATGCAACTTACCCTTGTCGAGGACGATCCCGCGCACTTTGCCCCGGAGTTTTGGCTCGACTACTTCAAACGTACGCAGACTGATGCCGTATGCCTCAGCGGAGGCGGATGCGTTGCCTACTATCCAACAGAGATTCCTTTTCACCACCGCAGCGCATGGCTCGGCCAACGCGACGTTCTCGGCGAGTTGATTGCAGGTTGCCGCAAGATGGGCACGTCCGTGCTGGTTCGAACTGACCCGCATGCTACCTACGACGACCTCAAGACAGCTCACCCAGACTGGATTGCCGCGGATGCTGATGGCAAGCCAAGGCGTCATTGGTCGTCGCCGGAGATGTGGGTCACATGTGCCTATGGCCCATATAATTTCGAATTCATGACAGCGGTGCACAAAGAGATCATGTACCGCTATCAACCTGACGGCATATTTCTCAACCGTTGGGATGGAAACGGAGTCTGCTACTGCATCCATTGCGTTGAGAACTTCAAGACGGCCACAGGCTTCGAACTTTCCCGTGCGACTTCCTTACAGGACCCCGCCCGGCGCGCCTGGTTCCAATGGCGGCAGCAGAGGCTGATTAGCCTTCTTGATCACTGGAACTCAGGGATACGCACCATCAATCCCGAAGCCTCCATGATCCCCAACAATGGCAGCGGTGCCACAAGCTCCCTCAACGCGCTTGAAACCAGCCGCCGCGCGCCCATGCTTGTCGCAGACCGTCAGGCTCGCCATGGACTCGCCGTACCCTGGCTCATGGGCAAGACCGCCAAAGAGTTTCGCGCCACCATGGGCAATAAGCCGGCGATCGGGCTCTTCGGCGTCGGCCTTGAGGAGGCCTATCGCTGGAAGGATAGCGTCAACAGCAACGCCGAGATCCGCATCTGGGTTCTTGAATCCATTGCCAATGGGATGCGCCCATGGTGCAGCAAATTCTCCGGCACTCTCCACGATGAGCGCTGGCTTAAAGGTGTTGAAGAGATCTACTTGTGGGCGGCAAAGAATCAGGGGTACCTGGCTGACCGGCAGCCTTTGGCTCGCGTCGGCGTTGTCTATTCACAGCAGACCGCGTGGTACTACGGCGATGAGCACGCAGATGCCCGCGTCGAGAATTACTGTCTCGGCTGGTATCAGGCGCTGGTTGAGTCGCGGATTCCATTTGAGATGGTTCATGACCAATTGCTCGACCCGGGACGTCTTGCCGCATTCAGAACGCTGATCCTGCCCAACATCGCCGCCCTATCTGACGCTCAATGCAACCAGCTCAGAGCCTTCGTCGCGACGGGCGGGAACTTGATTGCGACTCATGAAACCAGTCTTTACGACGAGGCAGGGAAGCGCCGATCGAATTTCGCGCTGGCCGGTCTGTTTGGTGTTGACTGGACGGGAAAGCTGGAAGGCCCAATGCTCAATTCGTATATCCGTCTCGAGCATGAGGCGCATCCGCACCATCAACTCTTTGGCGGTCTTGAAGACGCGCCACGCATCATCAACGGGGTTTCACGTGTTCAAGTGACTCCACGCGAGACGTTTGCTGAGACGCCGTTCACACTCATCCCCAGCTATCCCGATCTTCCCATGGAAAAGGTCTACCCGCGCACAGCCAGGACAGACGTCTCTTGCCTGTATCTTCGCAGGCCCGCAGGACGCGTTGCCTATTTTCCTTTCGACATAGACAGAACTTTCTGGGAAGTCCTCAGTGAAGACCATCTCAAGGTGATGCGCAACACGATTCATTGGGCCAGTGATGAACCGCCGATTGTTTCAGTTGAAGGGCCGGGGTTGCTCGACGTCACTGCGTGGCGAAACGCGGCCTCGATCACCATCCACCTCGTCAACCTCACCAATCCTATGGCGATGAAGGGGCCCTACCGCGACTTTTTCCCCGTAGGGCAACAAAGCATCAAACTCAACCTGCCCGACAAGATCGAGGCGAAGCAGGCGCGACTCCTGGTGGCCGATAAGCGCATTGAGCTCTCGCACTCAGGCACCACGCTCACGTTCAGCGTGCCGGTCATTCTGGATCATGAAGTTGTAGCGATCGATCTCTGACGCGGACTCTGCCAGCTTGGCGCGATCATACTTAGTTGCGGTAGGCCTCGCTCTGCTCGTAGAGGTTAAAGAGATTGGCTGCCAGGTCGTTCTGCACCTTGGCGTCGTCGGAAGCCATGGTGACTGCCTTCTTCCAAATCGCCAGTCTCAATGCCGCCAATCGCCTTCATGCCAATACCCTCCTTGACCCACGGTTCGCGATGGCGTTCGCAGACCCGTCTGCGGGCCCGGGCCCTGTCCATCGGAGGGACACGCCGAGGCACGATCAGTACCAGTATTTAAACGCGGGCCATTCGGCGGCATAGGTGCGCTTGCGGTTGCGCAGCCAGAAATAGTGGTGGTGCTCGTGATCCATGATCCATGGCGCGTCAAATGACCCCAAATCAACCACTTCTGCGTAATTATTCGTGTAATCCTTGGCATCGTTTCCGAGGGTCAACACCGATTCGCCTGTATACCCGTTCCACCCCCAGAAGAAGTAATTGACATGGCCGCTGATCGCCGTGGGCAAGCCGTATTTCGGCCCCAGTACATTCACGGCGCTGGCCTCACCGTAGTTCCCGCAGAAAATGGCGGTGTGAGCGCGCACTGCAGGCGGAAGCGCGTTGTAGCGGGCGGCAAAGCCTTCAACCATCTCCGGCCAGCCAAACCGGTCAGACAGGATCTCTGGCAGTGGGCTGGTAAACTTTTCTGATCGGGCAACGTTGGGAGTAAAAAAGGGCGCGGTGTAGGCACTGTATCGATCCGGCGGAAGAATCGACAGAACGATAGGGCCAGCAAAAAAGCAGAGCGCGACAAAGAAATTCACGGTCAGCGCAATAAACGGCCACTCCCGCCGTATAAGCTGCCCGGCTGCCACGGCTCCCGCTGCAAAAAGCACCGGATAAATCGGCGCCAAGTAGTAGTCCTTTGCATGCAGAATCATCATCATGCTCAGGAAGGCCAGATAAGTGAATGCAACAAATCGCCAAGGACGAGCAGCACGTGCGAACCCCAGCCACACCAGGCCCCCGATCCAGATCGGGGCATTCTCAAACATCAGTATCCTGACTTGCTCCAGGAGGAAACTCAGCGGCGGCAGCCTGACGTTTTTGTCGGAGTGGGCAACGCTGTTGAGCATTTGATATGTCGGAAAGTGGTTCGCCCACTGCCAGATAAAGTTAGGCAATGCCATCAGCAGCAACACGCCGACCCCGGCCGCGCACCAGCGTGAAAAAAGAATCTTCCGCTGGGGGCTGAGGATGAGCCCAACCAGAACCGCCAGCAGAAAAAACACCGTTGAATGTTTGTTCTCAATTCCCAGCCCCGCCAGCAAACCAAACAGCAGCCAAATCCGGGGAGATGCAGTACCCTCCGCCAGGCGAAGAAGGCAGAACAGCGCACCCATCCAGAAGCAAGGCTCAAACGAGTTCATCGAAAGATAGCTCGATGTCCCGAGGAAGACTGGCGCAGCGAGGATCGCCGCCATGGCCATCATTTGAACGCTTCGCCGGCCGCCAAGCTGCCACGCCAGCAGGCCGGTCAGGCCCACCATTACTCCGCCGGCCAAAAAGCTGAAGAGACGGATACCCGTCGGCGAGACCCCAAACAGCGTCTCTGCAACGCGCGCCTGCAGCGCTGTCAATGGCGGTAAGTCGACATAACCCCAGGTCAGGTGACGCCCACAAACAAGAAAGTAAAACTCGTCCCGAAAGTAGCCGTAGCCCAGGTGCGTTCCCCAAAGCGAGCAAGCTAGATGGACAAAAAAAGTAAGAGCGGTAAAAATGACGCCGAGCTGAATGGCGGAGCGAAAGGAAGTTCGGGTCGGGATGGGTGGGTCGGGTAGTGGCAAGACGGCATGCTCCCCGAAATTCGGTATGAACAATGGCTTATGGCGATTCTAATTCGGAGGGGCGGAGCCGGTTTGTGACAGTTCCAAACATGCGCGGCTGTCCCGTCGCCTCCAGCACGCTCATCCATAAATCGCCGTGCGGATCAACGGTATTCCGTTGCCGAATCGCCAAACCCATCGGCACATGCACAAACCGCCCGCGCCATCTTCCAATCACCGCTTCTGTTCGCCCGGAAATGGCCGCATGCACCGCGTTATGCGCTAGCCGCACACAATAAACGCTGTCGTATGGGTTCGCCGGCACACTCCGTATCTGGTAGCTCGGGTCAATATACTTCAGATTCAGCTCCTCTCCCGCGGACTTGAAGTGACTGCAAATCCGGTCGCGCAACCACGGACCAATGTCGGTCAGCCTGCGATTGCCTGAGGCATCGGTTCTCCCCGCCCCATCCGCTTCGCCGTCGCCTTCCATCAGGTTCTGTCCTGCGCCTTCAGCGACGACCACAACTGCATGCCCTCGCCTTTTCAGCCGCCGCTCCAGCACAGCCAACAGTCCGGAATCGCCTTCGAGTTGAAACCCAACCTCCGGAATCAGCACAAAGTTCACGTCGCTCATCGCCAGCGAGGCGTAGCAAGCAATAAACCCCGAATGCCGCCCCATTAGTTTCACCAGCCCCACGCCGTTCGGCGCGCCTGTAGCCTCAACATGCGCCGCCCGGATTGACTTGGTGGCCTCAGAGAACGCTGTCTGGAATCCGAAGCTCTGATCAATAAACTTGATGTCGTTGTCGATCGTCTTGGGAATTCCGATCACCGCTATCCTGCTGCCACGCCTTGCCACTTCCCGCACAATCTTCATCGCCGCGCGGATAGTCCCATCCCCGCCAATCACGAACATCAGGTTGATTCCCATGCGCTCCAGGCAATCCACCACCACGGCCGGGTCCTGTTCCCCACGTGACGACCCAAGGATCGTTCCGCCATGTTCATTGATGTCGCTCACTACCTCCGGTGTCAGCTCGATCACCCCACGCCGAGTCGCCGGCACAAACCCCTGGAACCCGTTGCAGAATCCGTACACCCGTTCCACACCGTATCGCCCAGCAGCTCCAGCGTCACTCCTCGGATCACATCATTCAGTCCCGGACACAGCCCGCCGCAAGTCACGATCCCTGCGCGTGTTTTCGCTGGATCGAAGAAAATCTTCCGCCGCGGCCCGGCTGGTTCAAATCCCGGAAGTTCGCCAGGCGGGCTGTTCCGCGCAGCCGCCGCTGAAAGCGTGTCGTCGAACAGCACTCGGTCCGATTCCTCCACATAATGCTCGGATCGCTCGTGCTGGTTCAACAACTCGCCCAGCGGAGAATCGAAGGCAGAGGCACCAAGAGTATTGACCACCAGATCAGGGGAATCGATCATGATCGGCTCCTAAGAAGAGGTTGCAATGCAAGCAGAAGTTGTGCGCTTTTTGATTCCCGAACAGGGCTGCCGTCAGTATAGCCGGAGTTGAACCCGCAAGCATGCCCTGCGTCATAGAAGGGTAGTCCGCCGTCGGCGTAAAATCCCGACCTGCGGGGGGATTATGAAGAGACTCGTTGCCATTTTTCTATGTATTTTGTTTCCTGTCACCGCGTTTGCCGGCGACACCAGCTTCAAGATTGCCTACGACGGTGGGTCAATCGCCGGCCTCAAAGCTGGAACCGACATGAAGCTGTTCATCGATGGCAACCAGATTCGCATCATGAGCGGAAAGAATGAGGTTGCCGTCATTCCTGCTGCTGCCGTCACTGAAATCAGCTATGGGCAGGATGTTCACCGACGTGTGGGAGCAGCCATCGGCTTGGCGGTTTTCTCGCTTGGCCTTGGAGCTCTGTTGGCTTTGAGCAAATCGAAGAAGCACTTCGTTGGCCTTACCTGGGATGACGCCGGCAAAAAGGGCGGCATCGCGTTTCAGGCCGACAAAAACGACTACCGCGGTCTCCTGGCCGGCCTCGAAGGCATCACTGGGAAGAAAGCCGTCGACTCAGACGCCTTGACAGTCAAGAACTGAGCAAGGGATCTCTCTGGCGGGTGCCCACCCTTGATGCAGCTTCACCGCTCAAAGTTGGAAGACCAACTGTTCGCTCCAAGAGTCTAAGGCGTCTGCCTCTCCGCATGTGGTCTGCCCGACCGCAGGTGGCCAAACCACAGGTTCCTGCTAAGACGAGCTGGCCTTCCGGTTCTTGATTTGCAAATCGTTCACCACCTGCCGCACGTTCGGAACCCCGATGGCTAATGCGGCGGCGCCCGTGCGCAGATCCTCTGAAATCACCTCTCCATTCAGCGTGACCACACCATTCTTTACGGAATACGACACGGTATCGTGCATTTTGTTCTGGATCAGCGCCGCGTCAAGATTCTTCTCGATCCCCTGGTCGAGGTCGGAATTCATGGCATTTACGTCGCTGCTTTGGCCCGCGGGAATCACCGCAATCTGGTCTGCCACCACCTGGCCACCAGCCAGTGAGACCGCCAGCGATTCGGCGTGGGCCTTTTCAGTTTCACTCAACACCTGCCCTCCCAGCGTGACCACGCCCTTGTCGCGGTCCTGACTTACGGCCACATTTTTCAGGCCCGCCTGATTGAGCGATTTGTGGATGGTGTCGGCAACGTCCGGCGATTTGGTTGAGATCCCATTGCAGCCCGCAATCATCCCCATCGCAACAAGGGTCAGCACCGCAAAAAACATTTGTCTGGTCTTCATCTTTGTCCTCTGTTTTACGCCCGGCCCGAGTCTGGGAGGGACAGCAATCCCCGGCTCGTGGGCCAGTGCTTAGATTCACTCAGGCGCAAAGGATGCGCTGTACAGAACCGCTCACCCCGCGTGCTGTTGGTACCCACCCACAGCGGCGTGGTGGAGCGTGGGTGAGATTCTCTCGATTTAGATTGGCCATTTCCCGCAAGGAGGCTCAGCCACAAGACTCGTGTCAGCGCTCGCGTTCCTCGCAGAGGTAATACATACCTTGAACAGTGCTTCGAGTGACAGGACATTTGAGGCGGAGGACGAAACCAAGATAGGGTGCGGCACTGTCGATCAGGTCATCGAACGGAATCAGTGGGACTTTGTGAAGGCCGCAGGCCGGAGGGTCGATGTCAGGCTCTTTGAAGCATGACCCGTTCATGAGCATGACGCCCGTGTGTACGGGAGGCTGGTCGCGGAACTTGCGCCTCGCACCAGGTTACTGAACCCCGTTTGCAGTCTGAGAAAAGAACTCCGGTATGAGCCGAATGAGTGATGCAAAGTTGCGCTAGCTTAGCCCCCGCGCGATTCGTTGCGGTGTTCCTTTTTGCTCAAGTTGAAAAGAGTTGCTGCCGAGGTGAAACTTCATTGCCGGCTACGGTGCTCAAAGGGACCGCCGGGAGCCTCGAAATTCCATGGCTGCCAGACTGACCGTGAGCGCACACTCACATTATGCATCTTGAGGACTGGAGCTGCGGTGTTGGTAACCAAGATTGTGTTCTGACAAATAGACCAATTGCCAGTCTCGGATTTCCTTCACCAGCCATGCGATCTCTTTCAGAACCCCGTCGATCTCCCGTTCGAATCCCGGCGCCTCGTCGGGAGTTGCAGAGCGCAGCCCGGAATCAAGTATCTTGAGCTTCTCCAATTGAGCGCGTTCATTTTTGAACAGTTCAGATAGGGTTTGAAGACTTCTCATCCGCAAATCTCACTCTCGATAGGCTGGGTTGAATGCATGAGTGTGCATCTTCAGGAAAACGTTTCATGTGATCGACATCAGTCTTTGCACGTTGATACCGGTACCTCTGCATTGGCTGACTTCCGATCAGGTTGAATGACCGTTTGAAGGGTTGGTAAGCGTTCATGTCGGCTCGGCAGCCTTGCCTGGCTCAGCCCTTGCTTCTGCAGAGACAAATTTGGTCTCCCTCATTAACGGCAGAATCCGAAAAGAATTCCACTCCGCAGGCTCACAGCCAACTTCGTAACCATGCCGGCCAACTCTCGGGCATCCGCGACACACTCCAGACAAACTGCTGCAGCCCGGATTTCGTCAACCTGCCGACTCAGTAACAGCACGCCCATTGCTGCTTTTGCAGCAGCCGCGGTCCCCAGGTACGTCTTCAAATCCTAAGCATAACTGATTGAATATAAATTGCTTATAGACGCAGATGCCATCGAGATTCTTCGATGCCCAGATGTTCCCGCGGGGGCCTCATGGCATTACGGATCACGCCCAAAAGGTCAAGCCTCGCACTCCCTTGCAGTCCACATCTCTCTTTTTGGGGTTCAAAAGCCGTCATTTCCCACACGTGATCCTGTGCCGTGCTCAAACTCAACGGCCAGCATCTCCGGATGCGTCTGCCGCATGAAAATGACGAAAGATCGTCTCGGCAGTTTTGCGGGGAACTACGGCGGCCAAAGACTCAGCCGTCGCCAGCTGCACATCGCGCAGGCTCCCAAAGTGCGAGAGCAGCCGCTGCCGTGTTTGAGCGCCCACGCCGGCAATATTCAGTAATTCCGAGTCGCGGTCGCGCATTGCTCTTCGCTGCCGATGGTAGCCGACCGCAAAGCGGTGGCTCTCATCTCGAATCAGCTGAACCAAATGCAGCACAGGTGACCGCCGATCCAGGACAATCGGCTCATCTTCGTTGCCATAGAGGTAGATGACCTCTTCCCGCTTTGCAATCGAAGCCAGCGGCTGCGACGTGAATCCAAGCGATTCGAGCGCTTCGGCCGCGGCGTGCAGCTGTCCGAGCCCACCATCGATCAGGATCAGCGACGGCATCGGCTTGTCCTCGTCCTTCAACCTCTTGTAGCGGCGCGTAACAACTTCGCGCATAGAAGCAAAGTCATCCACACCGACCACGGTCATCACTTTGAACTTTCGATAGAGCTGCTTGTTCATCTTCCCGTCTTCCCAAACAACAAGCGATGCCACGGTCTCAGCGCCCTGGATATGCGAGATGTCGAAGCACTCAATCCGACGAGGAAGCTCGGGCAGCATCAGCACGTCGGCCAGTGCCTCCTGAATCGCTTTGCGCGATGGTTCCAGAACGCGGAACCTTTGTGTGTACGACTGCTTGGCATTCTGTCCAGCCAGGTCGACGAGGGAACGTTTCTCCCCGCGCTGAGGCACAGCGATCTCGATGCGATGACCCATGCGCTCACTTAGAAGCGCGACAAGAGTCTCCCGGTCGTCGAATTCGACTGGAACCAAAATGCTGCGTGGAACATAGTGCTGGTCGATATAAAGCTGCTTGAGCAGGGCAGAGAAGACAGGCCCCGCATGAAAGCTTGGCTCTACGGGCACTGTGGCCCCTTCGACGTCGTTGCTTTCCAGAAACTCAGGCAGATCGTCCCAGAAGAACTCGCGCCGGTCCACAATCTTGCCGGCGCGAACGTGGAAGAGGTTCACCGCCAGGCTGCCAGTTTCGAAGTGGTAGCCAAACACATCTGCCTCGTCATCCTGTTCGGCAGTGGCAATGCGCTGCTTCTCATGGAGTTGGTGTACGGTGGACAGCTGATCACGCAATCGGGCCGCCGCCTCGAACTGCTCTGCTTCAGCAGCTGCCGACATGCGCGCAGTCAATGCGCGTTCCAGCTCCGCTGATCGCCCTTCGAGGAAGAGCTGGGCGTCATGGACAGCATTCTGATAGAGCTCGGGAGTGGTGAATCCCTCCACGCAGGGAGCCAGGCAACGATGAATGTAGTACTGCAGACAGGCGCGGGGATGGTAGCGGGAGAGGTCGACTTTGCAACTAGGGATCAAAAAGCTGCGATGGATGAGCTCAACGATGCGATAAGCCAGGTTGCCGGGAAAGTAAGGCCCGTAATACGCAGCACCGTCCTTGCGCAAGCGCCTGGTAACAAAGATCTTGGGGTAGCGGTCGGCCAGCGTGAGCTTGACGTAAGGGTAGGTCTTGTCGTCGCGGAGAAGAATATTGAAGCGAGGCTTGCGCTGCTTGATGAGGTTATTTTCCAACGCAAGAGCTTCATGCTCATTGGCTACAAGGATGTAGTCCAGATCGACGGCCTCGCGCATTAGAGAGCCGGTTTTGGCATTCGCCTGGGCAGCTTCAAGGAGATAGGAGCGGACCCGCGCGCGGAGGTTCTTGGCTTTGCCCACATAGATCACCTCGCCATCGGCGTTCTTGTACAGGTACACGCCAGGCTGAGTGGGAAGTGTGCGGATTTTCTCGTAGAAGTCCATCGGATGAGCCGCTGCCCTAGTCCCTTCCTAGATTAGCTGGTCCAGAGGAAGGGAAAGCATCTTGGTGTCGGATGGGCGGTGAGCCAAAGGAGTTACGTAATCTGGCCGGTGGTCGCATTCAGAATTGACGCATAGGACGCAATCCTTACCAACTCAGGTAAAAAGTACATTGGTAATGTGAGCCTATCCAGGTCAGGTTAATTCTGTAAATTACCTAGGATCAATTAATTAGTTGTTTTCCCATGGTTTGGCGGCACAAGTGCTAATTACTATTCCGAAGGCACCGCCGGTTGATCGGCGAACACAAGGAGCAGAATAATGATGATGCATCGATTTGGAGTTTTAGGATTGGCTGCGGGGTTGGCTGTGTTGGGCGCATCAGGCTGCTCAACCAAGAACTATGTACGCACGCAGACGGCGCCGCTTGTGGAACACACGGATCAACTGGATGCGAAGACTGCTGCGAATAACCAGCAGATTCGCGACGTGGATGACCGCTCGCAGGCAGGCGTGAAGCAGGCCCAAGGAGCGGCTGACTCCGCAACGCGAAACGCGCAGGACGCGAGCAAATCGGCTGGCGATGCGGAGACTGCGGCAGACAACGCCGTTCATCGTGCGGATTCGCTTGACAGCGTGGTGAAGGGCCTGGATAACTACAAATCCATCGCAAATGTCTCGGTGACCTTTGGCTTTGACAAGGCGGTACTAACCAAAGACGACCGCGATCAATTGGATGCCTTTGCCGCGCAGCTTGGGACGGCAAAGAGCTACCTCCTCGAAGTTACGGGGGGGACGGATTCGACCGGCCCCGCGCAGTACAACTATGAGCTCAGCCAACGGCGTGCCGATGCTGTGGTTCAATACCTGGCATCGAAGTATGGGGTTGCCGCGCACCGGTTCTACCTGATCGGTATCGGAAAGGACAACGCAGTGGCGCCGAATACAACCGCGGACGGGCGGAAACAGAATAGGCGTGTAGAGGTTCAACTGTTGTCAAACATGGGCGATCAAGGCGGATCGCAAACCGCGTCGAGTTCGGGCACTGGACAGTAAGTGCTTTCAACACGCCTGGTACATTGGAGTATTTACCGGCGACTGAAAGGGCCGATCCGTTGAACGGATCGGCCCTTTCTTTTTGATAGGTGAATGCACTTACTGCGTTTGGCGTATATGCTCGGCGCGGACGTCATTCGCGCTAAAGAGGGCCAGAAATGGGGCTCCAGCCGCTGCCGCCTCGACAGCGGGGCGCCCATTTGCTTCCTGACGTTCCACAATGCAGAGCACGGCAGCGATTGTCATTCCGGCTTCGCGGGCGGCCTCGATCGCATTGATTGTGGATGCGCCTGTCGTGCACACGTCGTCGACGATCACGACGGTGGCCCCTTGGCGGCAGAAGCCTTCGATGCGACGACCTGTCCCGTGAGCCTTCTCTGCTTTGCGAACGAGGAATCCATGCAGTAGGGGAGCGGTGGGATCCGTTTGGGCGCGCCATGCACTGGCCGTGGCCGCGTTCGAAACGATTGGATCTGCACCGAGCGTGAGTCCGCCAACAGCATCTGCTTCGATTCCTTTTTCACTGAGCAAATCGAGAATCGCTTCGCCTGTGAGGCGGCCGCCCTCGGCGTGAAGAGTCGTCGTTCTGCAATCGATGTAGTAGTCACTGGTTCCGCCTGAGGAAAGCTTGAATTGGCCGAGACGAAAGCTTGTGCGAGCGAGGATGGCGAGTAGTTGCTGGGCGTGGGTAGTCATCGTTCTCGATTGTATCGGGAGTCTCAAGCGAGTTTTCACATTTTGTCCAGGTGCTGGAAGCCCCCGGTCGTGATGAGCATAAGAGAGAACAGCACAAAGTTGTAGGAGGCATGGACCAGCATGCTGGCCGCAAGAGAACGGGTTGCGAGGCGAACCCCGCAGAGCACCAGACTCACCGAAATCAGCAGAAGAAATGGGCCCAGCGCATTGGCCGTTTGTTCGGCATGCATGAGCGCGAAAGGAATGCTGGTCAGGACCGAGGCAATGATCATGGAGGTAATGGACCACTGGGGGTGGCCATTCTGGTCGAGCGGACGGGCGCGCGTGTGTGTGAAGCGTTCAGCGATCCAATCGCACGCCGTACAAAGGGCAGGCAGCAGAAAGCCCCGGAAAAGAATCTCTTCAAAAAAAGGCGCAAAAGTAATTCCGAACACGAAGAGCAGCCAGGCCGCCAGGCGCGTCTGGAAAAGCTTATCAATGGGAGCGTTGTCAGGGCCAGGGAGCACCATCTGATCGATCATCGCCAGTGCGAAGCAGAGGCCCGCCGCTCCGAAAAGCCGACGCCGTAATCGAAAAGCGGTTGCGCCGTTCCATTGCAAGCCAGCAAAGAGACCCTCTTGCCAGACAATCGGGAAAACGATGAGACACCCGCCGAAGGTGAGGAGATAAAGCACAACCATGGTTCCAAGGGTGTAATGGATGTCGGTTGTGGCCTTTTGGATCGTATTTACCCCAAACAGATGGAAATGGAAGGCAGCGAACGCCAGACCGATAGCACCCAACCAACCCACCACTAGTAAAAGTGCCAGGATACAGAGGTGGCCAAAATTGGGGACGCGGGTGGGAGGGGGAGTCTCAGGTGCTGACCATGACGGGAAAAGAGCGGACCCGGTGTTTGCAGCATTCTCGGAGAGAATGGGTTCCTGCTGAGCATTCGGAAAGACTGGGTGCACCGTTGCCATCATCTCTTCCGATGGTGCGGGGGCCTCTCCTTTAGGAGTCGAGAATTCGGGTTCGAAGGGATCTTGCTCATGCATATCGTTCATGCAACGCCCGTTTTCTTTTGGCGTGGTCCGGAGGCCTTCGTGGATATTGGGTCTGGAGCTATGAGATTGGCCTTCGCACGCGTGGCTGCAAGATCCTCTTCGGCAGGAGTGGCTCGGGTGATGCGCTTGGGCTTCGTTTTTCCAGGTTCCTGATTTCCGACGCCCGGTCTCAAGGGTTGTGGAATGGAAGGCGGGTCGAGCATTGTTTCAGAATCCGCAGCGATGGAATCTGCTTCGGACTCAAGATCGCCAGCGGCCAGTTGGCCGTTGGCAGAGGAATAGTACCGGGTAAGAAACTGACCTGTGTACGAGCCTGGTGTCGCGGCAATCTTCGCCGGCCTGCCCTGGCCGACAATGCGGCCGCCATCTTCGCCGCCTTCGGGGCCCAGATCCAGAATCCAGTCGGCGTTACGGATGACGTCGAGGTTATGTTCGATGATGATGACTGAATTGCCGAGGTCGGCAAGTCGATGGAGGACTTCAAGGAGCTTCCGGACATCGTCGAAGTGCAGGCCGGTAGTGGGCTCGTCGAGCAGGTACAGCGTTCGGCCTGTCTGTCGCTTGCTGAGCTCGCGGGCCAGCTTCATGCGCTGAGCCTCGCCGCCCGACAGCGTAGTGGCACTCTGGCCAAGGTGGACATAGCCGAGCCCGACATCGACCAGCGTTTGCAGCTTTTGGCGGACCAGTGGCACGTCTGCAAGAACGGTGAGAGCGTCCTCAATGGTGAGGTCGAGAACGTCAGCGATGGAGTGGCCCTTGAACTTTACGGCCAGGGTCTCCTGGTTGTAGCGACGCCCATTGCACACTTCGCATTGGACGTACACGTCGGGCATGAAATTCATTTCAATCCGGCGCTGCCCGTCACCCTGGCAGGTCTCGCACCTTCCGCCGGTCACATTGAAGCTGAATCGCCCCGGCTTATAGCCGCGCTCTCGGGATTCCGGCAGCATCGCAAACAAGTCGCGGATCGGCGAAAAGACCTGAGTATATGTGGCGGGATTCGAGCGCGGGGTACGACCGATAGGGGACTGATCGATTCGGACGACCTTGTCCAGCTGTTCAGCACCGCTCAGAGACTCATGCGCACCTGGTTCTTCGCGAGAACCATAGATGGTCTGCGCGAGAGAGCGGTAAAGGATATCGTTAATGAGCGTGCTCTTGCCACTGCCACTGACGCCCGTGACGACCGTCATGACGCCAAGCGGAATGCGAATCGAAATGTCCTGAAGGTTGTGCTCCCGTGCGCCGGTGACGGTGATCCATTTGCCGGTGAGTGGCCGAGGTCGGGCCCGATGCAGCATGGTTGCCGCTCCTGAGAGATAGCGTCCAGTAAGCGATTCAGGGCAGGCCATGATCTGGGCAGGTGTTCCCTGGGCCACGACCGAACCACCGAGGCGACCAGCGCCGGGGCCGAGGTCCAGCACGTAGTCGGCGTGGCGGATGGTGTCCTCATCATGCTCAACCACTAGAACGGTATTGCCCAGGTCGCGCAACTTCTCGAGAGCATTGATCAGGCGCATGTTATCGCGTTGGTGAAGGCCGATGGAGGGCTCGTCGAGGACGTAGAGAACACCGCGCAGTCTTGAGCCAATCTGTGTTGCCAGCCTGATCCGCTGTCCTTCGCCGCCAGAAAGGGTCGCTGCGTTGCGGTCGAGAGCGAGATAGTTGAGGCCAACCGCACAAAGGAACTCCAGGCGCTCCACGATTTCGCGTCGAATGCGCTCTGCGACCAGTGACTCGCGCGCGGTAAAGCTGAGGTTGATGGCGGCGGAGAGAGCGCGGTTCAACGGCAGGGCAGTGAAGTCGGCAATGGAAAGACCGCCAATCTTCACAGCAAGGGACTCTGGGCGAAGGCGTTTGCCACGACAGACAGAGCAGGGAGTCGCGGACATGAAATTCATCATGTACTCGCGATAGCCCTCGCTGCGGGCTTCATCGATGGAATCGCGGAGAAACGCCAAAATCCCATGGAATCCAGTGCGCGGAGCCTCGCCTTTGGGGGGTCCATAGACGAGAATGTGTTGCTGGCGCGGCGGTAGGTCTTCAAAAGGAAGCTTGAGGTCAATCTTGTAGCGATCGGCAGCCAGGTGCACAAGCTTGAGAAGGTATTGCGAAGAGGAGCCTGGGCCCAGGCCGCCGTCAAGAAGAGGTTTGGACCAGTCTGTGATGACCTTGGCTGGGTCGAGGTCGTAAAGGGAGCCAAGACCGTGGCACTCAGGGCATGCGCCAAAGGTGGAGTTGAAGGAGAAGCTGCGCGGTTCAAGCTTGGGAACGTCGAGCCCGCAGTCTGGGCAAGCCATGGAGGCGGAAAACAACTGCTCGTCGCCTCCGGCGATGGCGGCAAGCGCCAGCCCGTTCGCCAACTGCAGCGCTTTGGCAACGGCAGCGTCGAGCCGCTTTTCGACTGAAAGCTTGCCTTGGGCTGGCTGGGCAGCACCTGAAACCGAGTTGCCTGGTGTTGTGGGCTTGAGCAGGATGCGGTCAATAACAGCTTCAATGGTGTGGTTCTTACGACGATCAAGAAGTAGGGGCTCAGATAAGTCATGGAGTTCGCCGTCTACCCGTGCACGGAAACCTTGCTGGTCCAGTTGGTCAAGAAGATCTTTGAATTCGCCTTTGCGCCCGCGAACGATTGGCGCCATCACGGTGACGCGTTCACCCATTCCCAACTGCAGAATGCGCTGCACGATCTGTTCCGCGGTCTGGCGAGAGATGGGGCGCCCACAGTTGGGGCAATGTGGCGTGCCGACCGATGCGTATAGAAGGCGCAGATAGTCGTAGATTTCCGTGATTGTTCCCACCGTGGAGCGGGGACTGCGGCTCGTCGTCTTCTGCTCGATAGAAATGGCCGGGCTCAGACCTTCGATCGAGTCGACGTCGGGTCGCTCGATCTGGTCGAGAAACTGGCGCGCATAGGCGGAAAGAGTTTCTACGTAGCGGCGCTGGCCCTCAGCATATATGGTGTCAAAAGCAAGCGAACTTTTCCCCGATCCGGAAAGCCCCGTAACCACCGTAAGGGTATTTCGGGGGATGCGCACGTTGATGTCACGCAAGTTATGCTGGCGCGCCCCCCGCACTGAGATGTGAGTAATTGGCATGATGAGTTCCGCGAGCCTGAAAACGAACAACTTATGTTGAACGTGATGCGAATGGGCAAAAACCGCTCAAGACTGAATTAGAGATGCTGCGGCACTAGATTAGGACTCCGGGGCCGACCTTCAGAATACATCGAATCGCTGCCTCTAGCAGGAGCGGCGAGCCCAGTAGCAGCTGGACTCCCGCTTCGATTTCGACCTCAGATGGTTGCCTAGCGAGCGGTCGCTTTATTCAATAGGAAACAATTTGCCAATGAGAGACGTCGAGATGTATAAATCGATGCGCGGTGATTTAGGTCGAATTTCCACTCGAAAGCACCGGGATCACCGCCTCGTTCCCCAACCCAAGGAGTGCGACCCATCCAATGACCAGAATTCTAGTCTTGATGATTGCTGCTTCCGCCGCACTGCTGCAGAACGTGTCTGCGCAAAACTTGCCGACCTCGTGGGTCGACAAGGATACCGGCCACCGAATCCTTCGACTCTCTGACGAACCTGGCTCTTCTGGCTTCTACTTCAACGTGAATGCCTTCACGCCCGACGGCGGATCCATGGTCTACAACTCGCCGGACGGCATTCGCGTTCTTGATCTGGTCAGCTACAAGACCCGGCTTCTTGTACCCAACCCTCCCCGGCCCGCCGGAGCTGTGCCCGGAACACCTAGCCTTTTTCGAGGAGGGGTGCATACCATCGTTGTCGGCAGAAAGACCAACTCCGTCTTCTACTCAAAGATGGATCAAGCTACCAACTTGAGCACGATCTACAAAGCCAATGTCGATACTGGCGAAGTAACAAAGCTCGCAACATTGCCTCCCCGTGCGAGTGTTGCAACCATCAACGCCGACGAGACACTTGGCGTGGGCACGTATGACGAAAACGAAACGCCGCCTGATCAGGAATATGGGCGCAACCGACCGCAAGCGGCATCGGCAGGACCGAGCGGAAGTCAGACACAGCAAGCAGGGAACCTGGTCCAGCCGGAGGGCAAAGGCGAGATGATGGAGCACCGCCTGGCCGCACGCATCCCAGTAGTCCTCTATACGGTGAATCTAGAGACGGGAAAAGTCACCATTTTGCTGCATTCGACCGATTGGATCGGTCACATGCTTTTCTCGCCGATCGATCCAACACTATTGATGTATTGCCACGAGGGTCCATGGCAGAAGGTCGACCGCATATGGATGATCCACACCGATGGTACCCATAATGAGTTGATTCACAAGCGGACCATGGCAATGGAGATTGCCGGACACGAGTTCTGGGGTCTCGACGGGCAGACCATCTGGTACGACTGGCAACTCCCAAAAGGAGAGGACTTCTTTCTTGCGGGCTACAACCTGAGTACCCACAAGCGCGTTGCTTATCATATGCAGCGGAACGAATGGTCAATTCACTTCAACCTCACGCTAGGCGAGGATTTGTTTACGGGGGATGGCGGCGATCCGGGCCAGGTGGCGAAGGCACCCGATGGCGAGTGGATCGAACTCTTTCATCCGCAGCTCCTTACCGTTGGACCAGGAGCAATCAATTCGCCGGATATCTGGCAGCCTGGGGTCTTCCATTCCGAACATCTCGTGAACATGTCTCACCACAATTATCGGCTGGAACCAAACGTTCGCTTTTCTCCAGACAAGAAGCTTGTTATTTTCACGAGCAACATGTTCGGCCCCAGTTATGTCTTCGGCGTCGAAGTTGCAAAGGCCGATAGCCCAGATCCATCTGATGTGCATTCGACACCAGAATTGGCGAGCCAATTCAATCCGACGAAGCCCAAGCCAATGAATCAGGTGCAGTAGCGAATCCATCAGCGGCGCCCCAGGTCGATGCAACTCGGCCGGTCAGCTGATAGCTATGCAGGGGCTATAACCCATTGTGGAGGTTTAGCGCGGGCGATGATTCAATACTGACTGGCCGTTGATTCAAGATGAGCTTTGTTCCGATGGGATCCATGAACAGGAGTAATTCGATGACGCTTGGGCAGTGCAAATTGTCAAGAAAGACTCTCGGCCGATCAGGGCAGGCATTAATAGGACTGGCGTTCCTTCTTGGACTGCCAACGGTTGTGCTCGCGCAAGATTCCAGTGGAGATATATTGAAGGAGTTCCAGGACCCGCCGGCTAATGCTAGGCCGATGATGCGCTGGTGGTGGTTCGGCCCAGCTGTGACAAAGCCGGAGCTCGAGAAAGAGCTAGAGACGATGCGCGACGCTGGCATTGGCGGAGTGGAGATTCAGCCAGTTTATCCTCTGATGCTTGACGATGAAGCTAAAGGAATAAAGAACCTGCAATACCTCTCGCCAGAGTTCCTTGATGACGTTAGTTTCGCCAACCGGACGGCTCGATCGCTGGGGCTGCGCGTGGATATTACGCTGGGCAGCGGTTGGCCTTACGGAGGCCCAAAGACAACCCTTGCTCTATCCGCGGGGAGCCTCAAAGTCATCTCTGTTCCAATTAGAGGCACAACCGTAACATCTCCTGCGCTTGCAAATGGAGATAGCATCATCGCGGCATTCGCCGTCAACGGCGCCGAGGAAGTCTTTGACGCGGCGTCTGCCAGGCGGATCAATCTAGCTAGTGGTGCCGTACCCGCCGGGACAAGTGCACAAACCGCGCTCTTCTTCATTGCGAGTCATACGGGAATGATGGTGAAACGGCCGGCAGCTGGTGCCGAGGGCTACGTGCTCGATCATTTCTCTCGCACCGCAATCGACGAGCACATTGATGATGTGGCGACTCCGCTGCTGAACGCTTTTGGCAGCCAGCCACCATATTCCGTGTTCTCTGATTCGCTCGAGGTCTACGCTTCCGATTGGACCACAAACTTTCCTGCTGAATTTCAAAGCCGTCGAGGCTATGACCTGCTCCCTCATCTTCCCGAGCTGCTTGCGGGAGGTACACCGGAGGCGGAGGCGATTCGGCACGATTGGGGCGAGACACTTTCTGATCTCATCCGTGAAAACTACCTGATCCCACTCACACATTTCGCCGAGGCGCATCAAACCCAATTCCGGTCGCAGACATACGGGGAGCCGGCAGTGACTCTAGCGGATGAGGCCGTTGCCAATTTGCCAGAAGGCGAGGGTCCGCAGTGGCGCGCCTTCTCATTTACGCGCTGGGCGAGCTCCGCCAACCACCTTTATGGCCGTAACGTCACATCTGCCGAGACGTGGACGTGGCTTCATTCGCCTGTGTTTCGCGCTACTCCTCTGGACATGAAGGCTGAGGCAGACCGGATGTTTCTGCTCGGAGTGAATCAGATTGTTGGGCACGGTTATCCCTATTCCCCTCCGGAAGCGGGAGAGCCGGGCTGGTCGCTCTATGCAGCAGCGGTCTTTAATTCGCACAATCCGTGGTTTCCGGTCATGCCCGATGTAACGAAGTACTTGCAGCGGGTAAGCTGGTTGCTGCGTCAAGGGAAGCCGGCCAACGACATTGCGATTCTGTTGCCTGAGGATGATGCTCAGGCAGCATTCACACCCGGTCACGTGTCGGTTACCGAAGAAATGAAGAAGCGGATTACCTCCGCTCTTATGTCGGCCATTCTCGATGCTGGCTATAACGTCGACTACATTGACGCGACCACCATCGACAAGCTTGGTGTGATTCCTTACCCTGTCTTGCTGATTCCGCCAACAGACCGGATACCACTGTCTACTTACAAAAAGATCGAGAGCTATGCAGGGACCACGGGCAAGGTGATCGCACTCGAGAGGGCTCCGTCGCTCGGGCCAGGATTCAAGGACCAGGACGCATCTGCGGAGATAGTTGCTCTTTCGGGCCGTCTGTTCCGGGGCACGGGCCACAAGGGCGTGCTGGTCGACTCGATTGCCGATCTATCCGATGCTTTGCATGCGGCATTGCCGCCGGACATTGAAGCCAACATGGATGCCAAAGGCAACGCATCCAATCTCGGCTTCATCCACCGCAGGCTTGCAGACAGCGATATTTACTATGTGGTCAACAGCACCAATCAGCTATTCGATGGGAACATTCATTTCCGGTCTACCCGCGCTGCAATTGAGGCATGGGACCCAGACACTGGTGCTGTTACAGGAACCCTCAAGGGTGGCCACGGCGCAGAGATTCCGCTGATGCTTACACCGTACGAGTCCCGGGTCTTTGTAATCAAGGACAACTTTGGGACCGAAGATAATGCGGCCGGTCCCCTTATACCGGAATCTTCCGGCATAAATCACGACTATCTCCCGGATACCGGCACTGAGCTTGCAGACTTGAGCAAGGGTTGGCAGGTGCGTTTTGCTGATGAAACGGCGTCAAAGACTCTCAGCAAATTGACTTCGTGGACCGAACTGCCAGGGAGGCAGAACTACTCCGGCGAGGCGGTTTACTCCCGGGGCGTTTTCATGGAAGATCCGCCGGCGGCTGGCACGCGGATTGTTCTCAATTTCGGGAACGGAACTGCCATAGTCGATGAGCGCAAGCCAAATGCGAACGGCATGCACGCATTGCTAGATCCGCCGATTCGTGAGGCGGCGATTGTTCTTGTCAATGGACAGCGGGCGGGGTCGCTCTGGCATCCGCCTTACAGGATCGACATCTCAAAGCTGGTTCATAAGGGTGAGAATCAGCTTGAAGTCCGCGTGTATAACACTGCGATCAACTTGTTGGCCGGGCGGCCGCCTCATGACTACACTGCGCTGCGAGCAAAGTACGGCCACCGCTTCGATGCTCAGGATATGGATCATTTGAGACCCATCCCGTCCGGGCTCTTTGGGCCGATTTATCTAGAAGAACAGAGGAGCCGATGATCAAAGGGAATCGATGGACCGTAACCTTAACACTTTTGGGTCTGCTTGCCACTGGGGCAGCCGATGCCGCTCCGAAGCAATTCGTCGCCAACGATTACGGAGCGAAGGGGGACGGCATAACTCTTGAGACGGCGTCAATTCAGAGGGCAATCGACGCGGCTGCTGTCGCTGGCGGGACAGTCACGATGAAGCCCGGGACTTACTTGACAGGCTCTTTGTTTTTGAAGTCGGGTGTCACATTCGAGGTGCGAGAAGGAACAGCGCTTATTGGTTCGGAGAGGGTAGAGGACTATCCGATGCTGCCAACTCGCATCGCTGGTATCGAAATGACCTGGCCCGCAGCCTTGATCAATGTTCGCGATCAACGTAACGTTGCTATCACGGGAAAGGGAACCATTGATGGAGACGGGCCTATTTGGTGGAAGTCGTATTGGGATTTGCGCGCCACGTATGAGCCAAAGGGGTTGCGCTGGGCTTCCGACTACGACGCGCGTCGGCCGCGATTAATACTGATACAGAATTCGTCAGATATTCAGCTCGGAGGCGGAATTCTGTTAAAACGCTCTGGATTCTGGACGGTGCAAATTCTTTATTCGCATGACGTTCATGTGGATGGAGTCATCATTCGCAACAACGAAGGCGGCAAGGGGCCAAGTATAGACGGAATTGATATTGATTCCTCACGCAAGGTTTTGGTTGAGCACGCCGACATTGACGTAAACGACGATGCCCTGGTGTTGAAGGCGGGTCGAGACTCGGACGGGCTCCGGGTTAATCGGCCAACGGAGGATGTTGTGGTGCGGGATTCGATCGTTCGCCGTGGCGCTGCCGCCATCACATTCGGCAGCGAGACCTCCGGTGGTTTTCACAATATTGAAGCCTACAACATCACCGCTCTTGCTGGTGTTCCTTCGCGTATTCTCTTCAAGTCCGCACACACTCGCGGCGGCTATGGACGTGACATCCGCATCCACGACATAACGCTTGAAGGCGTAGCCATTCCGATTCATATCACGATGAATTGGAATCCCAACTTTAGTTACGCCACTCTGCCAGCGGGGTTAAGAGACATTCCTTCCTACTGGGTTACGCTCACAACGCCAGTTCCTGAGCAGCAGGGATTACCTCACTTTAGCGGCGTTCACATCTGGAACATCAAGGCCACCGGAGCAAGAGCCGCGTTTAACGTGGCTGCATATCCTAACGCGACTCTGAACGATTTCCGACTTGATCACCTTGAGATTCAAGCCGCTACGGCAGGTACAATCGCCAACGCTAAAAACTGGATCATCACAGACAGCAACATTCAAACAGCGGACGGGAGCAAAGTGACGTTCACAGATTCAGAATTCAAAGATCCGAAGGACATACCGTACGGTGAGCCAAAGTGATATCGGATTTCATTCGTATCGTCGAGGCGAGAGATGAACGCCAATAGAATGAAGCGTTGTTTTGCGACGATTGGCCTTGTTCTGGCGTCGAGTTCTTGCATGAACGCAAGTGCTCAGAGTCTGAGTGCTTCTCCTGCTGTGCAGGTGGGGACAGGAAATGCTTCAGCGGGAGGCCCTACCGGGAGCCAGATCACTGATCCTGGCACGGCTGCTCTTCATCGGCGCATCTGCCGGATCTCGCTGCCTGCAAGGAGAAAGGCGCCAACGCCGTAGGTGTAGCTTGCAGAGGCCTTGAAGGGCTCGGGCTCCGCACCTGTTTGTTGAATACAACCTAAGCGCCCATCGGCATAGACGTGATGCAACATCCCAGCCCAGGCCTTCTCGATAACCGGGCGATAAACTGCGCGATCCAGAATGCCTGCGTTGACCCCCGCGGCAAGTGCATAGGTGAAAAAGGCTGAGCCGGAAAGCTCCGGTAGGTCGTAGTCGTCGGGATCAAGCAGCCCGGCCTTCCAAAGTCCATCCGGACCTTGAAGTTCTTTTATGCGCGCAGCTATTTCCTTTAGCTGAGCGATATAAGTCGCGCGAGCGGGATCATCCTTGGGCAGATACTTGAGAGTTCTGATGATTCCGCCCATGACCCATCCGTTGCCTCGGGACCAGAACATCTTCTTTCCGCTCGCTTCAGTCCTGGTCAAATAGGTGGAATCCCGAAAGTAGAGGTGTTCCTTGGGATCGTAAAGGCGGGCGGAGGTCTTGGCCCACTCCTCATCAAGATAGGTAATGTACTTCCTGTCGCCGGTTGCGGCGTACATCCGCGACCAGACGGGAGGCGCCATAAAGAGTGCATCACACCACCACCAGGCAATCTCCTTGCCCGTGACTGCCGAGCCGCGTGGCGCAGCGAGCAGGGCATCAAGTTCAGTTTGGGTTGCCAGGATCATCGCTGGATCTTTCTTGAGCAGGTAAAGCTCCAAATATGTCTGAGCCACGCTTTGATCGTCGGCGTTGGGCAGATGAGACCTGATCTGCCATCCAAACTTCTGGCTCATGGCGAACATTGCATCGCGGTATTTCGGGTCATTCAGCGAGTCCGAAGCAGCCATGAACCCTGAATAAAGGATGCTCCATGTCCAGATACGATCGAAGAAGGGCTGCGACCTCTGCAGCTGCCAATCGGCGACTTTGTGCATCGCCTTCGCGACGGCCGCAGGCTTGGTCGAGTAAGCAAGGTCTGTGGCGAGCGGGCCTGGATCGTCCGGTGCATCTCCAAAGTGGCGTGCCTCGTTGGTTGCAATGTTCTTCAGCTCTTTCTCTGACGGCTGATGCTGCGAGAGAGCGAGCTGTTGCGTTCCCAACATACAAATACAAGTCGTAAACGCAAGCGTAAAGCCGTTCCCTTGCAGGGACATGCTCTTCTCCAGTTTTGGATACTAAATAAAGCCGGAGCCGGCTATTGCGATGCTCTGCAATCTCCGGCCCGGGGTAAGGAACGATCGACAAGTCTGCAGTTAGCAGGTCAGCCTTCCGGAGAATTGGAAGTCGCGGCTGCCGGTATTGCTGGTGGCCGAGCTGACCGCTCCGAAGGTGATTTTGCGTTGTGAATCGTCTTTTTTTTTGCGCCGACCGAAAGAAGTAGATTCGACTAGGCGAAAAAGTTACTTCATTGGAGAACTGATGTCAATAGAAAACTTATTTCAATTCTATATCGTGGAGATCTCAAGTGGCACATGGTGAACTTCCTTTTGGGGCTAGACTTTAGCGCGCGAAACCTGTCTGATGTTCGACGAATATGGGCTCAGTAGCTGGCTCGTAAGTTTCTCATAGGAAACTCTTTTACTTCATCGGATTAAGGTCAGACCTTGTGAGTGAGAAAGAGTCGTATCTTCGCAGCGCCCAACGATCTGGATCAGAATGTGCGTGCGCTGTTTGCTGGTTGGGCCGGAGTTGCCCTGAACTGTGTTTCGCCCCGGGTCAAGCCGGCCGCGGCAGCATGAACTTGGATTGCTCCTCGGCTTGTTGCACGAAGGAATGCAATCGCCCTTCCACCGGAAAGATGGTGGTGCGGCAAGAGGAAGGGTTCATGGTCCACAATGCTTCCGTTGTCTGTTGCCACGACCTGGGCCGGACCTGAAACGGTGAATTCGACTTCCAGATTTGCGTCTGGAACACGGATACTGCGCTCGTCGACAGCCGTAGCCTTGACGATCAGAACATCGCTGCCAGCGGAAAGGGTCGTGCGGTCCGTGGAAAGAACAACTCGAGCCGCTTTTCCCGCTGTACGGAGTTCGTCTTCGGCTACTGGAAATCCCTGGTTGTACGCCACTGCCTTCAGGGAGCCGGGAGCATAGGGCACATTCCAAGTGAGCGGAGAAGCGTCTTGGTGCAGTTTTTGGCGTCCGAGTGACTCATTATTTAACAGCAATTCGACCTCTTCGCAATTCGTGTAGACCTCGATGGATTCAGAGTGGGGAGTGGTGTTCCGGGGATTCCAGTCCAGTAGCAGGGTCTCCTGCAGGGCGGGAGGAATTGACTCATATCCAGGATCGATGGCAGCACGTTCTGCAGCGGCAACGCGTCTGGCAATATGAACGTTGGGCGTTGCAGCCCACCAGCTTTGCCGCTCAAATGCGCGTGGGTGGGGCAGAGCAATCCGATCAAGGAGCCCATCCATGCGGCTGATCAACGGCCATTTGCCCGCTTCACCCAGGTAGTCGATGCCGGACCATAGAAACTGGCCGGAATACGCCGCATGATCTCGCAGGGCGAGCCAGGGCGCGCGATCCATGGTGTTCTCAGTTCCGATGATGCTGCGCGAGGGCTTTTGTTCGTGGGCCGCCAGAATCTCATTTTCACGATAGTTCTGCCCCACCACGTCGAGCATGTCGGCAAGCCCGTTGTCGTAGTCGTGGCTCACGTTGGGGCGCAAGAGCGCCTGCGTCACCGGACGCGAGGGGTCGTTCTCGTGGAAGACGGCGATGAGGCGGGCAAGAATGTTGTGCGCCAGTTCGGCGTGAGGGGTGTCGTGAATCTCGTTGCCGGCGCTCCACAGAATGATGCTGGGATGACTGCGATCGCGGCGGACGGTGTCACGTGTGTCAATGGAAGACCATGGGTCGAAATAGAGGTGGAAGTCATAAGGGTTCTTGCCGACAGTCCAGCAATCAAACATCTCGTCCATCACCAGGAAGCCCAGACGGTCGCACAGGTCGAGAAACTCCGGCGAAGGTGGATTGTGGGCGGTGCGGATTGCGTTGACGCCTAACGCGCGTAGAGCGAGCAGGCGGCGCTCCCAGACGGCGGTAGGCCCGGCGATGCCAAAGGCGCCACCATCGGCATGAATGGCTACGCCTTTGATTTTGAAGTTGCGGCCGTTGAGCCAGAAGCCGGTGTCGGGGTTGAAATGGAATTCGCGAATCCCGAATGGTGCCAGTTCGTCGTCGGCGATCGTGCTGTATCCCGCAGCCGGACCGAAAATCTTGACGCGGGCCCGTGCACGATACAGCGCGGGATGATCAATGTCCCACAACTGCGGAGCAGGAATGGAAATTTCCGCGGTGAAGGCCACCTGTGCGCCTTCTGCAATGGTTTGCTCTGGAGTGACAAAAGAACCAGCCGGGCTTCCATCGGGCGCGGTCAAAGTCACTTCCAAAGCTGCTCTACGGGTTGCACCGGAGTCGTTGACGACGGTGGTTTGAGTACGTACAGTGGCCCTGCCAGCAGTCGCCACCAGTGCCGTCACGAATGTGCTCCATGGTTCCAAATGCACACCTTGCATGAGCACCAGACGCACCGGCCGGTAGATGCCCGCACCCTCATACCAGCGCGAGGCAGGCTGCTCTGATGTATCACAGCGAACCGCAATTACATTGCGCGCACCGGCCCCGAACTGCACATGGCCGGTGAGATCGTAATAGAAACTCACGTAGCCGTTTGGTCGCTGTCCCAGGTGGAAGCCATTGATCCAAACGTCGCTGTTGGCCATGACTCCATCGAAAACAACAAAGACACGGCGATGCGCATCTTTTTCGGCAAGAGAAAATGTCTTCCGATACCAGGCGAAACCGGTCGGAAAGAAAGCTCCCGCAGGGCCGCTTGGATTGTTCTGGTCAACAGGGCCGGCGATACTCCAGTCATGTGGCACAGTGACGCTTTGCCACTTGGAATCGTCAAAGGTGGCCTGTGCTGCACCTGGCTCATCGCCTTCGATGAACTTCCAATGATTGTTGAAATCAACGACCGAGCGGGCAGGAGTCTGAGAAAGGGACACAACGGGAGCAATTGTTGAAAACGTGATAGCTGCAAACAGAAATGAAGTCGTTGCTACCCTTATCATTCAATCTCCTTCTGCAAGTTATTCATTCTAAATTGTGTTAAGAAGATCGCCATCTAAATCCGCCTGCTTGCGTCCGAGGAGTGCCGATGGACTTGCGCTGCCCAGAAGCCGGGTTGCGGGTCGCAGCGTCGACATTCTGCGACCATTTTGTGCCCGGCGCAATTTGGCAGTCTTCAACTCAGGGGTTCCATAAAATCAGAAACCGATATTAGAATCATTTCGATAGGAAATGCAATTCTATCCAGAAATCTGCCGATTAAGTTTCCGGTCAACTGTCGCTGGCTTTTTGATGGAATTAATCTGGCCAGCTGAAGCATGCATTGTGGACGGCGAAGGCTACGAGAGATCGTGTCGGTTTGTCGAACGGCGAGAATCTCAAGGAAGAGGAATTCGAGTTGAAAGGGAATGGATGCGCGTCTGCTTCTTATTAAAGGTCTCTCCAGAAAAGGTAAAGGAGTACAAGACCCGTCACGCCCAGATTTGGCCAGAGATGCTCGATGCTCTCAGTCAGAGTGGGTGGCGTAACTACTCAATCTTCCTCCGGCCAGACGGTTTGCTTGTCGGCTATCTAGAGGCGGACGATTTTGAGAAATGCCGGGCGGCGATGAAGAACCATCCGGTAAATGCTCGATGGCAAGCTGAAATGTCTGGATTTTTTGAGCCGATGCCCGGCGGAGCGGATGACAACATGTTTCCACTTGATGAGGTCTTTCATCTCGACTAAGATTGGCCGTTGCCGGCATTGAAGAATCGGCGGCCCGGTAAATTCCCCGGGTAACATCCAGAAGCATTCGCAGGCATTTTTCTCAATCCGAATCACCACTCCCAATCAGCTTCAAGAGGAGAACTCGATGAACCGCTTCAATTCGATGCGCCGGGATTTCCTGCGCACTGGAAGTATAGGCATTGCCGCCGCAGCAATTCCGGGAGTTTCGATCGCGTCTTCTGCGCAAGACGGCGTGGCGACCGTGCCCATGGATGGCATCTTTAATGTGCGCAAGTTTGGCGCGGCGGGCGATGGCAAGACACTGGACACGAAAGCCATCAATAGTGCCATCGAAGCGGCAGCAGGGGCAGGCGGAGGGCTGGTCGTCTTTCCAGCAGGAACGTATCTTTGTTTCTCGATTCGTCTGAAGAGCATGGTCCGCCTTCACCTGGAGCAGGGAAGCGCGATCATTGCGGCCGACTCACCACTCCCCGGCCAGGAGACTGGCTATCACGGCGGTGTTTACGATGCCGCCGAGCCGAACACCGCATGGGATGCTTATCAGGATTACGGCCATAACCATTGGCATAACTCCTTGATCTGGGGAGAAGATCTCAATGACGTGAGCATTACTGGTCCAGGTTTGATATGGGGGAAGGGTCTCAGCTTCGGCGCTGGGCGCGCAGCTCGTGGCGACTATCCCATCTACAGGGCTGAACAGCCAGGGGTGGGCAACAAAGCAATTGCGCTCAAGAATTGCCGAAATGTTCTATTGCGAGATTTCTCAATGCTCAAGGGCGGCCACTTCTGCCTTCTCCTTACTGGCGTTGACAACCTGACAATCGACAACCTCCGAATCGATACCGATCGGGATGGCATGGACATCGATTGCTGCCAGAACGTGCGCGTGTCGAACTGCACGGTCAATTCACCGTGGGATGACGGCATTTGCCCCAAGTCGAGTTATGCGTTGGGTTACCCGCGACCTGCCAGGAACGTGACCATTACAAATTGCTGGGTCACTGGCTACTACGAGCTTGGCTCAGTTCTTGCCGGAACCTTCAAGAAATTTGCGCCTGACTTTCACGTGCCTCGTACGGGCCGCATCAAATGCGGGACGGAGTCCAATGGCGGCTTTATAAACATCACAATCTCCAACTGTGTATTCGAAGGCTGCCAGGGCTACGCTCTCGAATCGGTGGACGGCGCATTGCTTGAAGACTTTACCATTACCAACACCACCATGCGCGATCTGGTTTCCGGGCCGCTGTTTATGCGGCTGGGAGCGCGGTTGCGCGGCCCAGCGGAGAGTACTAAGGTGGGGACTCTCAAGCGGATACTCGTGAGTAACCTGGTCTGCTACAACGCACCACTGAAGGTTAGCTCCGTTTTGAGCGGAATTCCTGGTTTTCCCATCGAGGACGTCAAGCTCTCAAACATTTACATCGAGACTGTTGGTGGAGGAACGGCTGACGATGCCAAGATTCAGCCACCGGAGTTTGAGAACAAGTACCCCGAGCCGGGGATGTTTGGCGCCCTGCCTGCTTCAGGCTTCTTCATGCGACACATGCGCAACGTCGAGATGAGCCATGTGGAGATTGCGAATACCATGACTGACGCTCGGCCTGCGTTCTATTTGACCGGGGTCGAACGGGCAGACTTCTTTGCGGTGACAGCTCCCCGCGGGACAGACGGTGCCTTCTCCTTGCATGATGTTAAGGATCTACGTATCGGCTGGAGCCGCGCGGCTGCCGACACTAGTCTGAGCAGCATCGACAATAAACTGCTTTAAGGCAGAAAGGGTCATGCGTGGGTCATGACTTCCTGGATCATGCGTTGCTCATCGAACGACGATGACGCTTGTCGCGTACGGTGGAAGGCTCAACTTTATTGAGATGCCGGTAACGGAACGGGTTGACGCGAACGGTAGCACGGCTCCGGTCTGTGGATCCCAGATTTCAGCAGAACGACCTGTGCTCGAAAGAGTGACAGTATGTTTTCTGATTTCGGGACCCTCATTGAAGATGAGATAAACATCAGCATCCTTCCATCTCCGCTTCATCGCGCGCAGCGCCGTATCTGCGGTATCTAACTGGAGAACCGGCGCAATGATTGCAGTATTCAGTGCTGCGAGAATCTCACTGGGGACAGTTTGAGGAAGCGGCGGCGAAGTGGGCGGGTTGGCGGGTGGCGTTGGAGTGGGCGGCAACTGGGCCGCGACTACCGTCGCCCATGAGAAGTCCTCAATCGTCGCCGGTACAGCATCTTTGATGGTCCGATTTGAAATCCAGGTTGGTGTGCCACCAAGAAAGAGCACTTTGCCGCCGCTGTGAGCGAATACTTTGAGCCGAGTCAGGGCGTCGGCGGAAATGACCATGGGCTCGGGCAAGATCACTGTTCGGTAGCGGTTCCCGCTTAATGATTCAAATCTGCCTGGACGGGCCTTCAGATCTTGTTCCAGCGCGTCTTCATCGATGATATCGAAATCAATCTGGTGCTCGCTCAAGAGCCGCTCAGTAGACACGAACTGCGTATCCGAGGCATCGTTCCCGAGCCACATAGATGCAGAAGGCAAGTAAAGAGCCACGGTTGCATCGGGCCGGCCCATCGACATCAGGTAACTCATGCGGCGGACATAGGCGAGCAATTCCGGAAAGCCGGGCTGCCCCATATACCCTGAGGGCGGCTTGGGTCCAGCAGAGGTAGCTGGGAAATACATCGTCTCGACCTGGTTGACGCCGCGAACGAATTGCTCATTCAGGATGTATCGAGCCATCTCAACATCAGGGGCAGGACGGTATGCAGCAAAGCTCTCGGTGAACGCTCGGGGCTTGCCATAGACATGGGCAGCTGAACTAGCGAGACGAGGGTAATCCGAGATTGTGTCTTTCCAGATTTGATGCCAGATGGCGTCTATCCCAGGAACCTCAACCGAGCGCATGTCGCGAAAAAATGATCCCTCGCTCTTCACGAGTTCCATCTCCATTTCTTCGTGATTCAAATGCACCTGGTATTCAAGATGGTTGGTAGCGCACCAGTCCCCCTGCGGCTTGAAGAAGCCGGCAGCAAACATCTGAGAGAAGACGTCATAGTAGTCACCCTTGATGCGAACTTGCTCAGCAGTGAGATGAATAGGAATGCCCGGGTCGCGACGGGAAGGTGTTTGTGCAAACAGCGCAACAAACGGTTGGACGTCGTATCCCTTGATTTCGCGAAACCGTTGAAAGAAAGTCGGCGTCCACGGCAGGCCAGCAATTGAATAGTCGGGCTCGTCACCGCGGAAGCCCATGATCGTCTTGCCGAATTCGTCGCCGACGGCTTGTTTGTATTGCTCGTGTGTGTAGCTCAAGTACTGTTCTGTTGCGGTGGGATTGAGATAATCCTCAAGCGACTGCGAGGTGTCTTTCACGCGTTGCGTGTTGGTGTCGGAGCGCGTGGGCGAGGTGCGGAATTCGCGATCCGCTATCAGGATGTTCCAGTTGCCTTTGGGCGCAGTCCAATCCAGAATGTTGCCTTTCAGTTGGAGTGGAATCGCTACGCCGTCCAGATCCACCGCAGCCGCGCTTACTACTTCAGGGGAAACAATCAGATGGAGCGGAGCTCCATCGGCGGCGGGAATCTTCTTCGATATCTCAATTGCCTGCATGCGCAGTTCTGGCTTTTCCGTGGCGAACTTCCCGCCGGCAAAGCCGCTTGGGTACCCTGCATCATCGACGATCCAGACGCGCATGTTGCGCTTTTTTGCTTCGGCGACAAAACTACGAAAGAAAGCAAAGTACTCCGGCGACAGGTAGGCGAAGGGCATGTTATAGCCCGCCTGAACGGTTACGGCCTGGAAGCCGAGACTCTGCAGCGTGTCCAGGTCGCGCTCCACCTGGGGGATAGTAACGAGCCCGTTCAAGCCGTAATAAGGCTCCGGCCCGTACTCCGGCGGAGGAACATTCCACCGCGCAGCTACCTGAGCCGCCGAAGGGCTCTGCATCTGCTGCCACGGCTGCTGCGACCCTGCTAGAGAAATGTGTGCAAGAAGGATTGCTGTCGCAATTGGGATGCTTACCAGCTTCATCATCAAGAGGAACTCCTTGTCCGATTGAGATCGCTCATTAGCTGATCTCCACGCTTGCATTCGCATGGTACACTTTTTCGATATTGAAATGCGATCATTGCAAAGCGGCAGGAAGAAGGTTGCAGAAAATGGTAAGAATTACGCCGATTACCAGCTTCAAGTTGCGTTGGCTGCCCAAGCCATTTTCAAAGAACTTTGCCTGCCTGCTCGAGGCAACTCTTTTGATGAGCATCGGTGTCGCGGCTAGGTTACAGGCACCGGCGTCGACGCCTGCGCCAACTCCGGAGCTTGCAGGAATTGCACATGCTGCAATTCGTGTGTCGGACTTAGAAAGGGTTCGTGCCTTCTACGAAAAGCTTGGATTTGAAGAAGCATTCTCGATGAGCCAGGGTGGAGCAACGACTCAATCCTTCGTAAAGGTCAATGACCGGCAGTTTATCGAACTCTATCCACAACGCCAGCCTTCGGACCCCGTTGGCTTCATGCACGTCTGTTTTGAGTCGGAAGACATCGAGGTGCTCAAAAGTGCCTACCAGGCACGGGGCCTCTCTCCCACTGTTGTCCGCAAGGCCGGAGCCGGCAATTTGCTGTTTATCATGGTTGGTCCTGAAAACCAGAACCTTGAATATACGCAATATATGCCGGGGTCAAAACATACCAACGACCGTGGATTGCACCTCGGAGCAAGTCGCGTGGCGCAGCGGATTGTCGCCGTGGGCATCGAGATGCAGGACGCGGTAGCGGCGCGCAAGTTCTACCAAGAGAAGCTAGCTTTTGTTTCAGCTCCAGCCCTGGAGCCAGGGCAAGCATGGCTCGGACTTCCCGGCCCAACGAACCAGCAAGTCGAGATTGGGGAACACGGGCCGGGTTCCGCTTTTCAGCTTTACCTTGGCGTCTCTGATCTTCGGGGCGCGGCGGCTCAGCTCAAGACGCTGCAAATACCGGTTGAACAGCACAAATCCATGATCTTCATTCGAGACCCAGACGGCAATCGGATCGTATTTGTGAAGTCGAAAACAGCCTGAGGCGAATTCGCATTGCCTCGAAGCGGCGAAAGCCAAAATAGTCTCTGACAGATGTGAATTTATCTGGTTGAATGAGGTCGTCGTGAAGCTTGCAACTGCAATTGCGTTAGCGGTTCTTTCCACATCGTTGTGGGCACAGTCACCGGTGAAGGCTCAGGTCTTCCAAGCCGCGGAGGTACACGAGCAGCTTGCTCAATTGGCCGATCAAGCCAGGACGAAGGGCAGCTCGACCGCAACCCTTGCGGATTTTGGAGGCCATGCAATGCGCCTCAACGCCAGAACGACGAGTGGGGGTGGGGAAATCCACACTCACTTCGATGACGTGATAATCGTGACCGAGGGGAAGGCTACACTGATCACCGGTGGAACCGTCATTGACCCGCACACTGGAAGTGATGGGGAAATCAGGGGCAGCGGCATTCAGAACGGTGTCGTTCAAACCATTTCGGTCGGCGATATTGTCCACATCCCTGCAGGGACACCGCATCAACTTATTATTGCTACGGGAACGACTTACAGCTATTTGGTCATCAAGGTCCGGGAATAGCTGCAGGCAGTCTGGCATAATTCTCCACGGGCGTGTATTCTTTTAGTGGTCTGACCTCTCACCGGTGGGCCTAAGGAAGGTCTGGAATCAAATATGGCGATACTCGGGAAATTCTCAATTGGCGTTGGAGATCGGTTTGCCCACCAAGCTAAAGCTCAACTCGAGGCATGCATCCTCGGCGCCAAGGCAGGCGTAGACATAATTCCTGTTTGGAACAAGTCCAACCGGGAGCACCTGATTATCGGTTCGGAACCCACGTCAGTTCGCTCTGCAGCCGATTCCGCGGTGAAGGAACTTGGCTGGAAGCTCCCCTACTTTTGCGATGCGGACCATATCAACCTTTCCACCGTGGATCGCTTTCTGACTCCCTGTGACTTCTACACCATGGATGTTGCCGACTACATCGGCAAGCCCGCCGAGACGGCGTCGATCGATATCTTTGTAAAGAAGCATTCTGAACTCCTTGGGACGACTCAGATGGAAGGCTCAGGCGAGAGCATCCTAATCACGTCTGAGATGCTGGGCCAGACGGCGGCGAAGTTTCTTTTTGCGATTCAGGAGGCGGGCAAAATTTACCGCAGGATCGAGACGGCAAAAGGAAAGGGTACCTTCATCTCTGAAGTCTCGATGGATGAGACGGATTTTGCGCAAACCCCGGCCGAGTTGCTGATTATCCTCGCGGCCATTGCCGATGAAGGGATTCCCATCCAGACCATCGCGCCCAAGTTTAGCGGACGCTTTAACAAGGGTGTGGATTACGTGGGAGATGCGAGCCAGTTTGCTCGCGAGATGGCTCTCGACATGGCCGCCATTCGTCATGCCGTTGCCCGCTACGGCTTGCCTGATAATCTCAAGCTAAGCGTCCACTCCGGCAGCGACAAATTCTCAATTTATCCGGCCATCTACGAATCGATGAAGGAATTCTCAACTGGTGTGCATTTGAAGACTGCAGGCACCAACTGGCTTGAAGAACTCATCGGGCTTGCCGAGGCCGGAGGCGACGGCCTGGCGCTGGCAAAGGAGATCTATGCTGAAGCCTATGCTCACTCCGCTGAGCTGTGCGCACCGTATGCAACGGTAATCGACATCGATCCAGCCAAACTTCCTCTGCCAGGGGAAGTGAATCAGTGGACCTCCGTTCAATTTACCTCCGCACTGCGCCACGACCGCCTCTCTCCCGTTTACAACTCAAGTCTTCGCCAGCTCCTGCATGTAGGTTTCAAGGTTGCAGCAAAGATGGGATCCCATTATCTCGACCTCCTTGAAGCCAACGAGGGCGTGATTGCAAAGAACGTAAGGGAGAATCTCTACGTGAGGCACATATGCCCGGTCTTTCTTGGGAAGGCGCCAACCACCTAGGTCGGCGGCGCAAGCGCCCGGACGTTGCCCCACTTGTCCTCAGAAGATGCGTTTAGACTGGTCTAGGACTGTTCTGCAGGTGACACTATGAAGGTTTTGCAAATGGCGGATGAAGTCCGCTATTCGCGCATGTCTACGGCGGAGTTGCGCTCCACATTTCTGCTCGATGATCTTTTCGCTCCCAATCAGGTTCAGCTTGTCTATGTCGACCTGGATCGAACCGTGATTGGTTCCGCGGTGCCCGTGGGCTCGCCTCTAGCGCTGCCTTGCCCAAAGGAGCTGCGCGCGTCCACATTCACTGAGAGGCGTGAACTGGGTGTCTTCAACATTGGAGGCGAAGGATCAGTTGATGTAGATGGCAACGCGCATTCGTTGGGGAATAAAGATGCGCTCTACATTGGCAACGGCGAACACAGCATTTCATTTTCAAGCGTCAGCGCACTTGAGCCTGCGGAATTTTATCTCCTCAGCTATCCTGCTCACGCTATCTATCCCACTTCAGTTGTGCGCGCTGCGGATCGAATGCCGCTCACGCTTGGAGACAGCGCTACGGCCAATCACCGTACCATCAACAAGCTGATCCACCTGGAAGGCGCCAAAAGCTGCCAACTAGTGATGGGCTTCACCGAACTGGCGACTGGCAGCGTCTGGAACACGATGCCTCCGCATACACATATGCGCCGGTCTGAGGTCTATATGTACTTCGATCTACCTGAGGGTCACCGGGTTGTGCACATGATGGGACCGGCAAAGGAGACTCGGCATCTGATTGTGGCTAACAAGCAAGTAGCCATCTCCCCGGGTTGGTCGATTCATGCGGGCGTTGGAACCGCCAGCTACTCCTTCTGCTGGGGGATGGGCGGAGAGAACCAGGTCTACACAGACATGGACGCGCTCAAGGTAGTAGAGCTCTTGTAGTATTTTCAGGCGCTGTGGAGACCGGCCTCGGCACAGATTCAACCAAGCACGCAAATTGGGAGCCAAGGGAGCAATTCGTTGATCCTCGACTCATTTCGACTTACCGGCAAGAATGCGCTGGTTACAGGTTCATCTCGCGGGTTGGGCGCGGAGATTGCCCTTGCACTGGCCGAAGCGGGCGCGAACGTGGCGCTGCATGGTTCGCAATCGGTTCCCTCTGCCGTCGTTGAGCGCGTGGCGGCAACAACGGTCAGACATGTCGAGTTGGTGGCCGACCTCCGCTACCCTGACCGCTGCCCGGAACTCATTGAATCAACTGTGGCGGCGCTTGGCTCCATCGACATTCTGGTCAATAACGCAGGAATCATTCGTCGTGCGCCCGCCGTGGACTTTAGCGAGCTTGATTGGGATGAGGTGATGGCGGCCGATCTTACGAGCGTTTTTCGGCTGAGCCAGAGCGCGGGCCGGCACATGCTGGCACAGGGTTCCGGAAAAATTATCAACATCGCCTCATTGCTCAGCTTTCAAGGTGGCGTGAGAGTGCCTGCATACGCGGCTGCCAAAGGTGGAGTGGCGCAAGTGACCAAGGCACTGGCGAACGAATGGGCCGAAAAAGGCGTGCAGGTAAACGCGATCGCGCCAGGCTACATGGAAACCGACAACACAGAGGCGCTGCGCGCCGATCCGGTTCGCTCACGGCAGATTCTTGAGCGCATCCCAGCAGGCCGCTGGGGCTCGCCGCAAGATGTCGCCGGTGCGGTTGTCTTTCTTGCTTCTTCGGCCAGCGACTACATCAATGGCCATGTTCTTGCGGTGGATGGCGGTTGGCTCGGCAGGTAAGGGCTTCAAACCCCCTCAAGCCCACTTTTGCGCCCAGCGCCACCCACACTTTGACCTGTGAGCCGCATGTTACTTGCGGTTGAGGGGTATCCCATATGGCAATACATTGAGGGTGAAATGCGGTGGTCATTCTGCGACAATCGCAGAAACGTTTTTTGAAGTGGAGCGAAATGGAAGGACTTTGGAACTTGGCAATGCTGATTTGTGCGTCGGTGGGCTCGTTGGCATTTGGCATTCTGGCAGCCTACGGAATTCTCCGTATGGGATTTGCGCTGATGCGCTCGCAGGCTGATCCAGTGCCGGTAAAGGTGCAGCCTGAGGCGGTAAGATTGCAGTAAAGATGCGCTATCGCTGATCATTCTGCATCGATGTCGCTTTTTTCAAGCTTAGTTGCGAATTAGTCGATCCTGAAAAAGTCCTCTTCAGTCATATTGATATAGAGACTGGCCGGCTCGGGAACCTTTTCTGGACTGAAGCCCCCGCTCTATGTCCAGCAGGCAGCCCAGAAAAATGCGCAAAAAAGCTCCAAGGAGCTTCTGGAAGTTCATCGCGG
>OBLT010000278.1_pt1 | contig 36758 bp, 30 predicted proteins | sample 1518721 | NCBI WGS metagenome assembly OBLT01 (sample SAMEA3539307, study PRJEB22396) | soil metagenome | biome: tundra; feature: field; material: soil | place: USA | collected 2010-05 | depth 0.15 m | reverse complement strand
CAAGTCCGGATCCGGAGAGGGCCCGGGCTGGGAAACCGGCCCGGGCTACTCGACAGGGTCCGGGATCACGCGCTTGCGTTTCCCATCCAACCCGTTACCGTGGAAGCCATGCGCCGCCTCTTTCTCGCCACCCTTGCCTCGACGACGATTGCCTGTCTTTCCGCTGGTTGCGCCACCAGCTTCAAGGCGTCGACCCCGGACGGCGCAGCGAAGGCCAGCAACGCCTTCGGCTTCGACTTCTACCGTGAGGTCCGCCAGGGCCAGGACAACCTCGTTTGCTCTCCAGCCGGTGCCGCCATCGCGCTCACCATGGTCGCCGCGGGCGCGCGCGGCCAAACCCAGGCCGAGATGTTGCACGCCCTGCACATCGAGCCCGCGAACCTCGACCAGACCTACGCATCGTTTGCCGGCGTCCTGAGCGCATTGAAGGAACGCGACGGGAAGGATGGCCTGGTGCTGACCGTGGCCGATCGCGTGTGGATTCAGAAGGGGCGGTCACTGGTGCCCCAATACGAGTCGTTGCTGCGCGACCCGTTTCGTGCGCCGATCATGCAGCTGGACTTCGTGAAGGAAAACCAAGCCGCCTTGGAGGCCATCAACCAATGGGCCTCCGATGAAACTCATGGCCGCATTCCGAAGGTCCTGGAGAGTGTGGAAGGCCCCCTGGTCCTGGCCAACGCAATCTACATGCTGGGCGAATGGCAGCAGCCATTCGCGGAGAGCGCCACCGCCGACGACAAGTTCACCACCGCGGCCGGGAAAACCTCGGTCAAGATGATGAAGCAGATCTCGGGCTTCCGGTACGCGCAGGTGCGAGGCGCGAAGCTGGTCGAGCTGCCGTACAAGGGCGGGCTGTCGATGATCGTGGTTCTTCCCGACAGCGTCGATGGGTTGGAGACGATCGAAGATCGGATCGGCAGCTCCTACGCCGAGTGGATCCAGGCTCTCGAACACCATCAGGTCGATCTCAAGCTGCCTCACTTCACTACGAAGACCGACCTGAACATGATTGGTCCGCTGCAGAAACTGGGAATCCACGAGGCATTCCAGGAAGACGGTGCGGACTTTTCCGGCATGACTGGAGGAAAGGGCCTCCGCATCGGCAAGGCGCTCCAGAAGGCCTGGATCGAAACCAGCGAAAAGGGCACCGAGGCTGCCGCAGTGACGGTGATCGAGATGGTAAACGATTCCCTCACCCTTGGCCCCGAACCACCGCCGCCGGTCGTCTTCCATGCGGACCATCCCTTCATGTACCTGATCCGCGACTGGAAGAGCGGCGTGATCCTCTTCATCGGCCGCGTGGTAGAGCCGGCGGGTTAAAGCGCGTGAGCCATCGTCGACCACCAACTGAAAAGAAGCTCCGCCCATGCTGACCCGGGCCACCACAACGTCGAGCTGCTCCGGCGCGGGGAGGCCATGCCCGACGACTGGTACCGAAAGAAGTACGGCCCCTGGCCCGAGGCGAGCTCGGCTTGCTTTCGTCCCGTGACCGTGACCGAGCTAGCGGCCATCCATTGGTACAACCGAGGCAACGACCTGCGCGCCTCCGGCGATCTCGCCGCCGCCGAGCGGTCCTATGCCCGGGCCGCGCGCGAGCTCCCCGGCTTCGCCGAGGTCCACGCCAGCTTGGGAGCTGTCCAGCAACTGCGCGGCGCCTTTGCCGAAGCTAGAATGTCCTACGGCGAAGCCACCCGCGCGTGGCCGGATTTAGGGGACAATCCCTTATGCCCAGAGTGGCTGGTTACTTCCCGTACCCCGCGGCAACGATGTTTGCCTGGATGGCGTCGTCGACCGCCTTGTCGTCGGGACAACCGGAGGTGATGGCCCCCTCGAAGAAGACACCGGATCCGAGGAAGCTGCCGTCACCGCCCGTTCCCAAAACGATCACGCCTTGTTTCTTCATGGGGCTGTAGCCGTTTGGACGTTTTCCGTCCCACGTTGTCTGTAGAGAGCCAGTCTGTGCATCGCCAGCCTTGAGCGCGAAACGGTTCCCTGAAAAGCCTTTGAGCATGAGCGTGGCGTAGTTCGGGTAGCTCAAGGAAGGAATGTTCGGGTCGTTCTGGTTGCTTGACGGGTAGGTGCCGGCCTCCAGGTCGGACATGATCCATGGGCCCTTGCCGGCGCCGTGGCCAAACAGCGTGGCATTGCCGTAGTAGATCGTTTCCATCGTGGCGGCGCCGTCGGGGTTGCCGTCCGTCGACGCATTCCCGAAGTCGTAACAACAAAGAGCACTGTAGACCTTGGAGTCTACGACCTCGTATAGGGCCTCTGCCTGGTCGCCGATGGCCGTCCCCTTGGCATTGACTCGATAGCTGTTGCCCGCTCCCGCGACGGTCTTGAGGCCGTAGACAGGATGACCGCCGATCGTGATCTTGGCGGCCGTAGCATTCGACTCTGTGGCAACGGCATGCGAGGCGGGAGCCGGTGGGCTCGTCACCAGCCAGTAGGTTGCACCTGAAAGGGGAAGATCGTTTTTCTTGGGCGATTGATCATAGAGCTTCGCGATGGTGCAGCCGCCTGTGCAGAAGTCGTCTTGCACCTTTGAATTCGCGTACCCACCCACGTCGAGAAGCGGGATATCCTTGACGGCTGTCTTGTCGGTGCTGCTCCTGACCTGGTAGAGGGGACCGCTGTACGCTTTGTAGAGCGCCCGAACCATGCTGTAGGCGCCCACACATGACGTCTGGGCGGCTTCATAGATATCGCACGGTCCCCCGGTGCCTGGCGTCGTGCTCCCACCGGTGCTGCCGCCCGAGGAAGTGTTTCCGCCTGCGCCGCCGCTGCCACCCGCCGAGGTTGTGCCACCTGATGCGGTCGCTCCTCCGGTCACGGTCGCTCCGCCCTTGCCACCGCTGCCGCCCGACGAGGTGCTGCCGCCCGACGAGGTGGTACCGCCCGACGAGGTGGTGCCACCGGCGCCACCGGCGCCACCGGCGCCGCCCCCGCCTCCGCTCTGCTGGAATGCGATCGAGCCGGTGAAGGTCGGACTCGCGACCTTCGGGATCCAATTCATCTTGCCGTTGGAGACGCAATACGAATACTGCAGAGGATCCTGGGTCAGAGCATCGTTACCAGTCGTGATGACATTGTTGGACGTCTTGTAGTTGCCGCTTGTCAACGGATCGCTAGATATCAAAGCGATTCCGCCATTCTGGTTGACCGTGCCCACACACGAGCACCCGCCACCCGTGGCAGACACGCAGGTGACCTTCTCGTAGCCCAACACCCCGATGGTCCCCTCAAGCGATGGGCAGTTGGTGGTGGTGCCCGACACTTCCAAGCACTTGGCGGCCAGGGTGAGGGCCTCTTCGCCCGTCGTGGTCGTGTTGTCCGTGTAGGTCCCATCGGCGTTGGCGATCCAGCTGCCGCTCGCTTGGATGGTCCCCGTGACCGATACGGACAGGCACCCGAGACTGATAGCCTCGATATTCATCTCACCTGAAACCGCAAGACAGGACGGCGTCACGGTCCAGGTTCCGACGACGTCGCCCCCACAGGGAGTGACGTTGGTTGCATTGCTACAGGTAACTCCCGTGCTGGTAGAGGTTGAACCGCCCTGTCCCCCGCTGGTTCCTCCGCCACCTTTTCCGCCGCTGGCGGACGGGCCTGTTTGTCCCCCTGCACCGGTGCCTCCGGTCTGGCCCGATTTGCCACCAGATGCGCCTCCACTGGATGGGCTGGAGCTGCTTGAGCTACCGCTAGAACATGAAGCGCCGAGAAGCGCCAAGGCGACTGCAGCGAACAGGGGTCCTGATTTCATGGATACTCCTGGCTAGGGGGCTCCTGCTCCGGCCGAACCATCGGTAGACGGACCAAGATGCGAACGTATGAGACAGATAGATTAAGGGGCGACAATATCCCAAACGGGTCTCGCATTCGTGTGGATAGTCCGAAAACACATCCGCCTACACCGCGCATATCTCAATGAGGGTTTCACCCAGGTCACCGTGACCGAGCTGGTCGCCATCCATTGGTACAACCGAGGCAACGACCTGCGCGCCTCCGGCGATCTCGCTGGCGCCGAGCGGTCCTATGTCCGGGCCGCGCGAGTTCCCCGGCTTCGCCGAGGTCCACGCCAGCCTGGGGCCGTCCAGCAACTGCGCGGCGCCTTTGCCAAAACCGGGATGTCCTACGGCGAAGCCGTCCGCGCCTGGCCAGATTTGCCCGGGCTAGGAGCTCCTCAAACGCCAGCTCGCCGGTGCGAGCGGGCCGTGTCTGCGCCTTGCTCGGGCTACTTGCCGCCGGCCGCATCGGCCTTGAGGCAGAAGTAGCGCTTGCTCTTGCGGTCGGTGTCGAAGAACTCGTCCACCACCGCGCCCTTCCACACCTTGCGCATGTCGGCGGTCAGGGTCAGTTGATGAAGCGCCCCCACCTCGAAGCGCTTGAGCGAGCCGCCCACGACCTTCTTCATGTTGTCGTCGATTTCATTGCGCGCCCGTCGTGGCTTGTAGTGCGCGACCAGAATGTTCTGCTTGTCCATTGGCCCGCCCTCGACCTGGTACTGCATGACGTAGGCGTAGTCGTAGAGCTCGTCAGGAGGGAATTTCCCGGGAATCTTCGCGAGGCGCGCGGTCACCTCGATGGTCGAGGTCGGCGCGCCCGCCGGCTCGCCCGCCTGAGCGGCGGAGGCGCACAGGATCAGAACCACGAACGACAGAAAGCACTGGCTGCGAAGCTTGAACATAGGGGAGCTCCTTGAGCGGCAGTATAGCCGTTCCAGACCGTTGGCTGTAGGCTGTAGGTCATCTTGCCAATGACCATTCTTATCACGGGCGCCGCGGGCGAGATCGGCTCGCGCATGGTTCGCAGGTTTCACGAGCAGGGCCACGCGGTGCGGGCCTTGGTCTTGCCGGGAGATCCGCTGGCCGCACGACTCGGCGACGCGGCCCACATCCACTTCGGCGACGTCACCAAACCCGAGACCCTAGCCGCGGTCTTCGCGGGCGTCGAAGTCGTCTACCACCTGGCCGCGGTCCTCCTGTGCGAGAAGGCCGAGCTGTTCCAGGCGGTCAACGTCGGGGGCACGCGCAACGTTGCCGCCGCAGCCGAGGCGGCTGGGGTCCGCCACCTCATCCACATCTCTTCGGTGTCGGTGGTCTATCCCAACACCACCCACTACTCGCGCTCGAAGCGGCAGGCCGAGGACGTCGTGACCGCGTGCCAGAAGGTAGCCTGGACGTTGGTCCGGCCGACCCTGGTCTACGACCGCGACGGCGGCCTCGAATTCAAGCTCTACGCTGATTTCGTGAAACGCTACCCCGTGGTGCCCATGGTCGCGGGCGGTCGCGCGCGCAAGCGCCCGGTGCACGTCGACGACCTCTTGTCTGGCCTGCTCGCCATGGCCGGCAACCCCGTCACCTTCGGCAAGACCTACCATCTCTCGGGCGGTGAAACGGTCACCCTGCGCGAGCTGGCCGAGCTCATGCTGGAGCGGCAAGGGCTGAAGAAGCCGATGCTGACCATCCCCGCCAGCCTTTGTGGAATTGCGGCCCGCATCTGGGGTACCCTCAATCGTCGCCCCCTGCTCATGGAGCACACCCTGGCCGGGCTGACCCAGGACGCGGATCTCGACCACTCGACTGCGACCCAGGATCTCGGTTACCAGCCGATCGGGGTGCGCGCGGGGATCCTTCGGTAGGGGTGGTGTGACGCGAAACTCGCTCCGGAGCATTTCTGGGTAAGGTTCCCGTTTCTCACACAATTAACGACGTCGGGATCCGACACATGAAACCGCGCTTGGCTATTGTATCTGGCACGTCCGCGTCATCTGCACACGCGGCGGATTCCCACGCGGCGGATTCAATCGATACGATGTATGGCCAACACCTGGCGAAAGTGAAGCGCTGGGCGCGACGGCTAGCCGGGCCCTCCGCCGACCTCGAGGATTTGGTGCACGACATTTTCCTCATCGCGCTCCGCAAGCGGTTCCAATTTCGAGGCGAGGCCACCATCGATACCTGGCTTTTCGGCATCACCCAGCGCGTCGTATGGACCAGACGGCGCAAGGGCCAGCTTCGCCAATGGTTGTTCGGACAGAACCAGACCGATCTCGTGCCCCCTGAGCCCCGGACTCCTCAGCACGAGCTCGAACGGCGCGAGGACAACACACGGCTGTACCAGGCCATCGATCGGCTGCCCGACGTTTATCGGACTGCGCTGATTCTCTATGAGCTTGAAGAGCTGTCCGGCGAAGAGGTGGCTCGGTTGACTGGGGTACCGATTGGCACCGTGTGGGTACGACTTCATCGTGGCCGCGAGCGGCTGATGCAAATCCTTTCGCAGGGGGAACGGTCATGAGCAAGCCCGCTCCAAACCCCACGCGCCTCTCCCGTCTGCCCGAGACCGAGGATTCCCTCGGCGTAGGGCGCATGTTCCGCAACGCGCGCGAGCTTCCGGCCGAAGAGCTCCCGACGCTGTGGTGGCAACTGCGCACGTCGCAACGACTGCGCGCCATACGGTCTCGCCTTTTCCTGCGCGTCGCGCTCGTGGTCGGTCTTGCGTTCTGCACGGGTGGCGTCGTAGGCGCAGGGGGCTGGCCGTTCTGGCCCAGGAAGAAACCGGCCGTCGTCGTCAGCCCAACCCCAGCCGCGGCACCGACCGCGAGACCTGGGAAGGCGCGGCCTGTGACCTCTGCGCCAGCCACGCCTGCACCGTCCGAGCCCGTTTCCGACGAGACCGAGCCTGCCACCGAGCCCGTCGTCGACGAGCCCAAGCCTGTCCCCACACCGGCAAAACATCGGGCTCCTGTCCGCGTCGCCATCCTGAACGAACCCACCCCGCCTGCCGCGCCCAGCAACGCACCCGAAGTGGCGCTGCCGATCGTGGCACCGCCTACCGAGGCGCCGTCTCCCATCGCCGTCGAGCAGGCGCTGCTGGGCCAGGCCTTGAGGGTGTTGCGCGAGGGCCGCGATGCCCGGGCCGCGCTGGCAGTGCTCGCGCAGCACGCGGAACGATTCCCTGATGGCGCGCTGGCCTCAGAGGCCACCATGTTGCGCATCGAGGCTCTGCTCGCCCTCGGGCGCCGGGACGAGGCGCTATCGCTCTTGGACCGGGCTCCGCTCGCATCCCTGCCCAACCGCGACGAGCAACTCGTCGTGCGTGGCGAGCTGCGCGCTGCCAACCGGCGCTGGCGAGAAGCGAAGCAGGACTTCGACGAGGAGCTGGGATCTCACGGCTTGCCCGCCGCGAGTGCCAAGGCCCGGGACATCCAGGAGCGCGCGCTGTGGGGGCGCGCCGCCGCGCGCAGCCGACTTGGCGACCAGGAAGGCGCCCGCGCCGACCTCGACCTTTACTTGCGATATTTTCCCGGTGGTCGGTTTGCCGGCCCCGCCGCCTCGCTCTTGAAAGGCATGCCATGAATCGACGTTGTCTCTCCTCCGTGGGTATGCTTACCGTGGCCTCGGCGTTGGCGAACGTTGCGCACGCGCAGCCAACGCTGGTGGTGCAGGGCGATGCCGCCTGTCCGAGCGTGGACATGATCCTTGCCGCGCTGCCGGCGGCTCGACCCGACGGTGCGTTGTCGGGGCAGAACGTCATCGTGGAGGTCGCGGACGACCGGCTCTCGCTCAGCTTGGGCGACGCGCCAGTCGTGCGACGAGAAATCCCGGCGGATGCAGATTGCTCCGTGCGTGCCGAGAGCGTCGCTGTGGTCATCGCCGCGTGGTCGGGCGAGCTCGGCGCTCGTCCCACCGGTTCGCCCGTGTTGGCGGTGGCCAGCCCTGCGCCAGTGCTTACGCCAGCGAAGAAACCGAGCCACGTCATCGAGGTGGAGGGAGCGGCTTTCTATTCGCCGCTGTGGGGCCACGGGCTCGGCGCCTCGCTGGGTGTCGGTCGTATGCCCCTCGGCGGAGGTATCGGCGTCCGCCTACTCGGCGCCTACCAGTCTGCGCGCGACGTGGCGCTGGAGGGCGGCACGAACCAGGTTCTGCGCTTCCTCGTCGGCGCCGCGCTGACGTACCAGCTACAGCGCACGCACGTCTTTGCCTCGGGCGATGTCGGGCTGGCCGGTACCTTCACACGCGCTCAGGGCACAGGATACGAGCCCAACCAGTCAAACTCGACAATGAATCTTGGTGGCCTTGCCGACCTCCGAGGCGGCCTTCGTCTTGGCCGATTCGGTCTTTGGTTGAACGCACGAGGGTTGCGCCTGGTCCACCCAGAGACTGTGAAGGTTCAGTCCACCAGCCCGGGCGTCGCCGACAGCGCCACACTGAACGCGTGGGATCTGCAGATCGGCGTGGGCCTTGGTTTCCGTTACGAATAACGCCGAAAGCTCTCCACCCGTCGAGGAACAAATCCAGCATGAACGCCCAACACGACTTCGGCACCGAGCTCTTGCTTGGCCTTGTGGTCCTTGGTCTTGGCTGCGGCGGAACCATGAATACGGGCACGGCCAAGAAGCCAGTCAACAACAAGCCTGCAGCCGATGGCAGCTGCCCGAGCGGGCAAACCCTGTGCGGGGTCGGCAGGTTCGCCATCTGCGTGGACCTGCAAAACGATCCCAATCACTGTGGCACCTGCGACCGAGCGTGCTCGCCCGGCATTGCCTGCCAAGCAGGCGTCTGCCAGCAAACCGCGTGTACGGGTACGACGATCCCCCTCTCCGGCCAGCCGACGACGAGTGCTGCCGACGCTGGCACTGCGCCCGATGGCATGGACTTCATGCCCAACCAGATCCTTGCGGACGTCAATGGCGATGGCCGACTGGACCGCATCGAATGGCTCACTTTCATGGGCATCTGCCAAACGTGCAGTGCTGACGGCACCTGTCAAAAGTGTAGTGTGGACCTCAGCGCATTTCGCGTTTCATTGCGACAACCCGATGGGAGCTTCGCGCCTGCCGACACCTACCACGCGAGCGACGTCATCAGCCGAGTCTTCGCCACAGACGTGAACAGCGACGGATTGGCCGACCTCTACGTGGTCTCCTGGACTTACACAGCCTCGACGAACAGTCAATTCCACGTGGAGTTGTGGCTCGGTCAGAAGGACGGTCATCTTAGGCGGGCGGACGCCCCTCTTGCCAGTCTCGTCGCAGAGTCCTTCTTCGGCTCGGAAACCGCGATTGGGGACCTTTCGGGTGACGGCTGGCCTGATCTGGTCACAGAGGCTCCCACCTCCGACCCGGAAGCTCCTCCCGAAATCAACGTGTATTTGTCCGACAGCACGGGCACGCTCCACTTGTCGCAAACCTTCCTCGCGTGGTCCACCCATACCTTCATCAATGATTGGAACGGAGACGGAAGTCCCGATCTCATGCTGCTGAGCGGCTCGATGGAGATTCTGTACAATCGAGGCGACGGCACGTTCGAGCAGCCTGTGGACTGCGCTCTCTCGGTGGGAGGCGGGTCGGTGGGAGAACAGGATCTTCTGGTGGAGGACTTCAACCGCGACGGCTGGATGGACATAGCGGTGGAAGAGCCGTCCACCTTCACCAGCCATCGCGTCGGCGTCATGCTCGGCCTCGGCGGGTGTGGATTCGCCCCCATCAGCTACTATGATGTTCCTGGAGCCTCCTCTGGGTTCCTTCGCGCCGCGGACCTGAACGGCGATGGAATACTCGACATCGTCAACGTCAACGTCGACGGTATCAGCAGCAGCGGGACCTCCGGAAACATCGACTTCCTTCTCGCCGTGCTCATCGGTCATCCCGACGGTACCTTCCAATTACAGGACAAGGAGATTTCACTCGGCCCAAACCTGGTCACGGATGTAACCATCGGAGAGGTCACTGGGGATCAGCGTCCCGACATCGTTGTCTCGAGCACCGACGGCCAAACTGGACGGACCAGCACATGGGAGAATACCTGCCAATGACGGTAGCGTATGTGTATGCGACTTGGTTGCTCGCCATCGCCATTCTGGCGGCGGGCGGAGGCTGTGATTCTAGGAGCCTCGTGGTTTCCGCGCATTCCGACGCTGCCACAAAGACACGGGACGGCTCGCCTAATGTGGACGCAGCGCCAGCGTCGCAGCCACCGATTGACGGTGCCGGCCAGTGCCCGGACGGCTACGCCCCTTGTGGAAAGGGCGATGGGCTTCGTTGCTACGATCTCAGTCGGTCGCAGGATCACTGTGGTGCCTGTGGGAATGGGTGCGCTTCGGGGATCGCCTGTCAGGCAGGAACCTGCCAACAGTACCGCTGCAAGGGCGCCCTGAGCTTCAAGACCTTGGTGTTCGGTTCGACCGGCGTCGTCACGGCGCTGGGCGATTTCGACGGTGACGGCATCTTGGATCTGGTTGGCGCGTCCGACTACGCCAGCCCAATGAGTTTGTTCTACGGGGCAGGGGATGGAACTTTTTCCGCTGGCCAGGTCATTGACCAGGCCATTGACCAGGTCAGTGACTCGACCTCGCCGGACTCGGGCCTGCCTATGATACCCGTGAACACGGGTTGGCAAGCACTCGCGGCGGATCTGGATGGGGACGGCCTCCTGGACCTCACCAGTATCAGGGGCGGCGAATCCGCCGTCAGCGTACGCCTAGGATCGGGACGTCGCAATGCCCCTTTCGGCGAGCCCACGAGCTACTCGACCAACGGCGGTACGTCCGGCATGGTCCTGGCCGATTTCGACGCCGACGGACGACTCGATCTGGTGGTGAGCGTGAGTCAAGGTTTCGAGTACTGGCGCGGACAAGGGGGCGGCCGATTCGAACGCCAGGCGGTGCTGGATTCACCAGACACATCTCCTTACGGCCCAGGCATCGCCCTGGCCACGGACTGGAACAGCGACGGGGTTTTGGATCTCGTGTACGGGTCCGGATGGATAAGTGGGGCGATTGAGCTTGGGTTGGGAGGTCGGCTTCACTACCGCCTGGGCCATGGTGACGGCAGTTTCGACTCGGAGGTCGTGTGTGCCCTCACCGCGGGCATCGTTGGCGACCTGGACCACGACAATCGTCCAGATCTGATTAGCACATCGAGCACCATGGGATCGAGTCTCTTGTTGGGGATCCACGGGTGCAGTGCCAGCAAGATCGTCCCCATCACCGATTGGACCAAGTTGGGCGGCGTAGCCTTGGCCGACTTCAACGGTGACGGCAATGTGGACGTCGTCGTCGACGACAACCTGGCCATCATGGTCCATGTGGGGGACGGCCAAGGCGGTTTTCCCCACGCCTTGACCATCCCCGCACCCACCGCGGGAGAGTGGCCGCTCGGCAATTTCTTGGTGGGAGATCTGAACCGGGACGGCAAGCTGGATATCGTTTTCAGCCGGGAAGGTGGATGGGGAGTCCTCCTCAATACCTGTCAGTAAACGCGGTATTTCCCTGAGAAGACATCATGAGAACCCAACACCATTTCGGCAGCGAGATCTTGATTGGCCTGATGGTCCTTGGACTTGGCTGCGGCGGAACCATGAATACGGGCACGGCCAAGAAACCAGCTAACAACAAGCCGGCCGCCGATGGCAGCTGCCCGAGCGGGCAAACCTTTTGCGGCATCGGCAGGTTCGCTATCTGCGTGGATCTGCAAAACGACCCCAATCACTGTGGCACTTGCGACCGGACGTGCTCGCCGGGCATCGCCTGCCAAGCGAGTGCCTGCCAACAGACGGTGTGTACCGGCACGACGGTCCCGCTCTCCGGCCAGCCGACGACGAGCAGCTCCACCACTGGCGGCACCTCCACCACTGACGATGGAGGCGTCACTGGCCCCGTGCCACCCTATTATTTCAGCTCTAGCCAGATCCTCGCAGACATTAACGGCGACGGTCGACTCGATCTGATCGAAGGTCTCAGCTTCTATGGCAACTGCCCAGACTGCGGTGTGGACTTCACCGAGTTTCAGGTCTCATTGGGCCAGCCGGATGGGGGCTTCGCGCCTCCCGACACCTACCACGCGAGCGCCAACATCGTCCAAATCTACGCCACCGACGTGAACAGCGATGGAATGGCGGACCTCTACGTGGTCTCGGCAGCCTACTCGAATTCGGCGGTTGCTCCCTACCACGTGGAGTTGTGGCTCGGTCAAAAAGACGGTCACCTCATACGATCCGATGCCGCCGGCCTGAGCGCCGACGGCATGGACGAATTCGGCATCGCAATCGGCGACCTCTCGGGGGACGGTTGGCCCGACCTCGTCATGATGGCTCCCGACTCCAACCTCGAGGATCCTCCAAAGATGAGCGTGTATTTGTCGGACAGCACTGGCGCGCTCCACTTGTCACAGACCTTCGTCTCGTGGTCCGGTCAAACCTTCATCAGAGATTGGAATAGAGATGGAAGTCCCGACCTCGTGATGGTGTGGAGCACCATGGAGATTCTCTACAATCGAGGGGACGGCACGTTCGAGCCGCCTCTAGACTGCGCTCTTTCGGTAGGGTACGGGTCGTGGGGAGACCGGGATGTTGTGGTCGAGGACTTCAACCGTGACGGCTGGATGGACCTAGCGGTGGGAGATGGATATAGGGGCAATCGCGTCGACGTCAATCGCGTCGACGTCATGCTCGGCCTCGGCGGGTGCGGGTTCGCCCCCATCAGCTTCTATGACTTGCCTGGAAATGGCGGTGGAAACGGGTTCCTTCGTGCCGCGGACATGAATGGCGATGGAATCCTCGACCTCGTCAGCGTCACTGCAGTCAGCGGTCCTGACCCGAATGATCCGAACGGCCTCGCCACCGTTCTTACGGACAACCTTCTCGCCGTGCTCCTCGGTAACGGCGACGGAACTTTCCGTTCACAGGACACGGCGATCTCCCTCGGTCCAAACCCGATCTCGGATGTTGCCATCGGAGAGGTCAGCGGCGATCAGCGTCCCGACATCGTTGTCTCGAGCGCAGGCGGCCAGACCGGACAAACCAGCACATGGGAGAACACCTGCCAATGACAGCGAGATATCTATATGCGACTGGGTTGCTCGCCATCGGCCTCCTGGCGGCGGGCGGCGGCTGTGACTCGCGGAGCCTCGTGGTTTCCTCGCACTCCGACGCTGCCCCCAAAACAAAGGATGGCTCGCCGATCGTGGATGTGGCGCCCATGTCCCAGCCAGCGATTGACGGCGGCGGCGGCCAGTGCTCGGACGGCTACGCCCCGTGCGGAAAAGGCGACGGGCTTCGCTGTTACGATCTCAGTCGGTCGCAGGATCACTGCGGTGCCTGCGGGAATACGTGCGCGTCGGGGATCGGTTGCCAGGCTGGGACCTGCCAACAGAACGGCTGCAAGGGAGCCCTGAGCTTCAAGACCCTGGTATTCGGTTCGACCGGCGTCGTCAGTGCGCTGGGCGATTTCGACGGTGACGGCATCTTGGACCTGGTTGGTGCATCGGATTGGCCCGGTCCAATGAGTTTGCTATGGGGCACAGGCAACGGGACTTTCGTCACCGGCCCAGTCATCGAACAGCTGCCGGACTCACCAGACTCGGGCGTATACCCATTCCCATACATGTATGGGTGGCAAGCGCGCGCAGCGGATCTGGACGGGGACGGCCTGCAGGACCTCGTTAGCATCATGGAAGGCGAATCCGTCGTCAAGGTACGCCTGGGATTGGGAAATCGCGAAAACCCCTTTGGCGAGGCCACGAGCTATCCGACGTCCAGCAGTGTTCTGTCTGGCTTGTTGCTGGCCGATTTCGATGCCGACGGCATGCTCGATCTCGTGGTGAGCTCGAGCAATGGACTTGAATACTGGCGCGGTCAAGGCAGCGGTCGTTTCGGACAGCATGGAACCCTCGATTCATCGGGCATGGGCACGCCTCTAGAACAGCCGGGCATTGCACAGGCATTCGACTGGAATGGCGACGGTGCGCTCGATCTCGTGTACTCAAATTTCGGATACGGTGGAAATGGGTTTCTGGAGCTTGGCGCAGGCGGAAACCTGCTCTACCGCCTGGGTCACGGTGACGGCACTTTCGCCTCCGAGGTCGCATGCCCACTGGCCTGGGGTATTGTCGGCGACTTGGACCACGACCATCGCCCGGATCTCATCAGCTCATCGAGCATCATGGGAGCAACTCTGTCGCTGGGGATCGATGGCTGTGGTGCCAGCAAGACCGTCCCAATCACCGATTGGACCAAGCAGGGCGGCGTGGCCTTGGCCGACTTCAACGGCGACGGCAATCTGGACGTCGTCATCGACGACAGCCTGGCCATCATGGTCCACGTGGGGGACGGCAAAGGTGGCTTCCCCCACGCGTTGACGCTCCCCGCTCCGACACCGACTGGACAGTGGCCCCTCGGCAGTTTCTGGGTGGGAGATCTGAACCGAGACGGCAAGCTGGATATCGTTTTCGCCCGCGAAGGTGGCTGGGGAGTCCTCCTCAACACCTGCGAGTAGCCGCCGCCAGACCAGACCAAGGAGGCAAGAAGGACAGATGCGAAAGCCAAGACTCGTCGTTGGTTTGCTATTGTTGCTACCGGTCAGCACAGCCCGCGCCCAAGGGGAAGCGCCCGTGGCCCCGGTGACCGAGCCTGCTGCTGCTCCCTCCGAGGTAGTGCTCGCTCCGGCCGTTGCTGCCGCTCCCGCAAGCAGGTTCCAGGTCGGCGTCGCCTTTCTGCCGATCGTGCTTGGCAGAGTCGCGACCGGCCCAAGTGGCAACGACACCTCATCCAATCTGGATTTCGCCTATGGAGTTGGCCTCTCATTTGGGTACCGGGTCATTGAAGGACTAAGCGTGGGTGTTGCGCCGCAGGTTGTCTTCCACCTCAGCTCCAAGGACTCCGCCGGATACCCTGTCATTGACTCCGAGAAGGAATACGACCTGATGGCAAGGATCGCGTACGCGTATACCGTAGTCCCCAAGCTCGATGTCTATGCCGAGGTCCTACCTGGATACTCCTTTGTTACTTACAACCAGATCATCCTGGGATCGCAAGCGCCCAAGGCCCACGGAGTCGTCTTTGGCGGCGGATTGGGAGCAGCCTTCGCTATCACCGACAGGTTCTTCGCAAACGCCGGCGTCGGCTACCAGTCGGGTTTCCAAGTGTCCCACGGCATCAGGGACAACGACGTCAAGACCAAGTTTCTCCGCATTGCCCTTGGCGGTGGCGTGAGATTCTAGCCCAACTGCATCGAATTCCAACAAGTGGAATGCAGCGCAAGCTAGGCTGCCCGGGCATTGCGGCATCCATATCAATATGGTAAATTCGTATGGATGAAGAAGACGCTGAATATCGACGATCAACTCCTCGCTGAGGCGAAACTCGCATGTGGCGCAAGGACGGACACCGACACGATTCGCCTGGGGTTGGAGGCTGTGGTTCGGCACGCGGCGTATGAGCGTCTTCGGGCGCTGCGAGGCAGCGAAGCTCGGGTAGTGGATGTCCCTCGGCGGCGGGAAGGGGCCCGGTGGAAGGCGACACCAAGGCGCAAGGTTGCATGATGGTCCTGGTCGACACCTCGGTTTGGGTACGGTTTCTCGCCAATCGCCAGCCATACGCCAACGAGCTCGATCGGCTTCTCGGTCTTGACGAAGTGGTTGGGCACGACCTGGTATTCGGCGAGCTCCTGATAGGCGACCGCGGCGGTCGCAGCAGACTTCTCGCTGCCTACGGGCAGATGCACCAAGCGGCCACAGTTGCCCACCCTGAAGTCGTCGCCTTTGTGCGCTCGCGACGTCTATTGGGCCGAGGTCTCGGTTGGATCGATGTGCACCTTCTCGCCTCCGCGGTGCTGCAGCGTCACCAAATCTGGACCGCCGACATTCGGTTCGCCTCCGTGGCAGCCGAGCTAGGTGTTGGAGCCTGAGTCCAGTACCGCGTAACTACGGCGACAGCCAGGTGCCTCTGCTTTGCGCGCAATTCGACATTTCTGTGTCGAGGGTTTCGGCCACACCGGAGTAGTACCAAACCGTCGTGCTAACCGAGACGCCCGATGAGGTTGTCGTCGTCTTGCAACCGCCGTCTGCGCCGTCATGCGAACAAGCGTTCGAGACGACGCCACCATTGTTCGCGCAGTCGTTTTCGGCCGCCGTGATGCTCTGAGAAGTGGACACGTTTGACCAGACCTCAAGGCAGGTTTGGCTGGGTCCAGTGCCCAGCGTGCACGCGGTGGTCGTGCTGCCATGCAGGACATCACATCCAATGGCCAACAGAGAAACGAAAAAAACTCCAACAAGAGAAAGACGCTTCATGGTGCCTCCAAGGTTGGTCTTGTTTTCGCGCGCACTCCGCCGCCCCTCCTGCGCACTGGACAGCGCGACGTTGGGGGGCGGGTGCTGAGCATCGGTCAAGAATAGCACTTGCGCGATGAAAACAAGGTGCCTTGGCCTCGCACTCGAAATGCTCAAAGCGGAGTACTTGAAGGCCCAAACATGGCAGCCAGTCTCCCCTTACTGCCCGTACTTCGCAGCGACGATCGCGGCCTGAAGGGCGTCAAGGGTACCCTTCGTCGCTACTGGGCCGGTCGCCACGATGCCTTCGTAGAAGCATCCTCCAGCGGCGTTGCTATTGTCCCCGCCGGTTCCGAGGATGAGGGATCCCTGTTTCTGCATGGGGACGTAGCCCGGCTTGGCGGGGCGAGTCCCGTCGTACATGGTCTGCAGGCTACCGGACGTCGCATCGGCGCCGAAGACCGCAAAGCGGCCCTTCCCCGCGTTCTTGTCCTTCGTGTCGCCGAGGACGATGGCCGTGACGAAGTCGAATTTGAGGGGCTTATTGGTCGAAATATTCTGGTCTTGATTGTTTTCCCAGCCGGCATAGAGCCCGTTTTCGAGGTCTGCCATGACCCACGGTCCCGGTTTTCCACCATAGCCGGTGCCCCAAACAACGCCGGCCCCAAAGTAGACCGTTTCCATGGTGCCGTTGCCGTCGTCATTGGAGGACGTCTCGGCGTTGCCGTAGTCGAAGCAGCACCCGTCGACCAGGTTGTTCTGGCCGGTTACCATGTACATGGTCTGCGGATCGTCGCCTTTGACCATCCCGTTCCCAGTCTTGATATTGCAGCCAGTGCAGCCGGTACGATAACCGATACCGGGTTTGATAAGAATGCCATAGGTGGAATGGCCATTGATCGTTACCGGGAGAGCCGTGGCATTTGCCGGATTGTCGGGAGTGCCTTTGGCACCGCCTCTGGGCGCTGGTTCAAGGTCATTCTTTTGTCCGGACTGGTCGTAGATCTTCGTTATCTTGCACGTGCTCCCGGAGCAAAACGTGTCCTGCGCGGCGGCGTCGGCATAGCCATCCTGGGTGGACCCGATATCCTGGGGCGTTCCAACGCAAGAGCTCGGTCCGGGATTCGCAGTTCCTTTGCAGAGCTGGTAGAGGGGCCCAGTGTAACCGGAGACAATCACTCGCACCGTGCTGTGCGCCGAGGCGCACTTGTTGCCGGCGTTATTCAAGATGTCGCCAGGCAAGGAACCTCCAACGATGGTGCTGCCGCCGCTTCCGGTGCTGCTGCCGCCGCTGCCGGTGCTGCCGCCGCTTCCGGTGCTGCTGCCGCCGCTGCCGGTGCTGCCGCCGCCGCCCGGCTGCGCGGTTCCACCCGCGCCGCTCGCCAGGAAGCCACCCGTTCCTTCTTGCCCGGCTGCCCCGCCGTCGTACAGGATCGAGCCTCCTTCCAATGTCTGGCTACCACATGCACACACCATGCATGCCCAGAGCGATGTCCAAGGGAATCGTGCCACCATGCGGTCGAGCCTCGCCGTCGTCTTTGTTGTGTTCGTCATACCTCTATATCGCGAGAGCAGGTCGCTACCTTTCAACGTGACAGCATTACGCTCATGCCGGCGAACAAGCGCGCTTCCAAGCTTGGCAGTGATACCATCCAGTTGGGCTGCTGCTGTATTGTGATGGTGATCTCTTGGCTGGCCAACCAGTACTGCCCACCGACTTCGATCCACGGCCGAATCCAGCCGGTCGATCTCCCCAGGCGCAGCGCAAGGGCCAAGCCGGGCGCCACGGCGCTGGATCGGCGATCGACAGTGAAGCCGTGCCCGGCAACCGTGGTAAGACCCGCGAAGATCTCCGCACGAGCGTCCAGCCTCACCGGTTGCGCGACGACCGCGAGCGTAGGTCCTAGCGACAGAGCATACCGACGCCAGGAGACTGTCCTCGTCTCGACGACGCTTTCGTCTCGTGCCGTTTCCGCTGCAAATCCAGCGCGCAGCCCAAAGCGCCGCCCGCGCATACCGGCTTCCACGCGCGCAGCGCCGACAGTTCCGGCGCTGTTCACCGAGCCGCCGAGCCCCGCGGACAGATCGAATTTCTGCGTTCTTTCCTGGTATGCGAGCTGCTGCACCTTATCTCTGGGTTCTATGGCTGACGGGGGAGGGGGAGGCGGAGCCATGGGCTTTGGAGGTGCGAGCACCCCCGGCTGCAGGAGCGAGATACCGGGATTCCGCTCGGCCGTCCAAGATGCGATGACCACAGCGGCGACGGTGGCGAGATCCGCGCAGGTGCCGCTGCTGGTGAGTCGGCGGGAAAACAGCACTTCCCCAGTGAAGGAGCGCAGCTCGATCTGAAGGTCGAGCCCGACGGATTCAATCCAGGCAATGTCCGGAGAGTACGCGTCGGTAGGTGGGAGGATCTCGGGCAGGATAGCCGCAACTTCGGACGCGGTTGGGCAACGGCTCGTCCCCTGGACCTGAACCTGAGTCGCGTTCGCGGACACGAGAGTGAGCGCAAGAGCAGCCGTTACCATCATGGTGGCGGCTTCAGCTGACTTGCGGCCGGCCCCTGCGGGAATTCTTTCAGGTAGCGCTGGCGGTCCGCTTCTGCACCGACCAAGTCCCCGGTCCGAGCACGACAAGATGCCCGTCCAAACAGAGCTCTGGCAACCTCCTTCGGGGCGTTTCCAGCGGTCACGCGCAAGACGTCGTCGAAGTCGGACAAGGCCTCCGGGCAGCGACCTGAGAGCGAGCGCAACTCGCCTCGAATTACCCGCAGCTCGCCGGTGTGTCTCTCCTGCCACAGCGGCAGCCGATCGAGGAGCTCCAGTGCGCGGGCGTTATCGCCGAGCTTAAGCAGTGCCTGTGCGCGAGCGGAAGTGGCTTCCAGGGCGAGCGCACCTTGCCCAAAGCGCCGATCATAGTCGTCGAGCAGGGCCAGCGCGCGCTTGGCATCGTGGTCGCGGCGAAGGGCAGAAAGCGCCTGCCGCAAAAGCCCTGCCTCTTGGGGCACGCCGTCCGTACGCACCTGCGACGTAGCATGGCCGCTCGGCCCGGGCGATGTCGTTCCGGTTGGCAACGTTCCGGTGGGCAAAGGCAGCGACCGCATTGCTGCAGGTTCGAGGGTCTGCGCAGGCGCCTTGGGGGCTTCCTCAGGTGGCCGATACGGTTGCGTTGTCAGACTGCCCGAGGGCTTTGCGGCGACCGAGCGCAACCTATATGGTGGCAGCGGATGCTCGGCGGAAGCTGTGGCGGTGCTAGAGGTCACAGCCGCGACGTCGACTTCCGGCTCCGGCAGGCGCGTACCGGCTGGTTCCGCTGGCGACTCCATGCGATGCGGACCATCGAGATGGGAACCCTCAGAGGGTTCCCAAACCCTCCCGCGATGCTTCGCTACCGACAAAGCAGGGAGACTCTCGACTCGATCGACCACAGCAGTACCCGGCCAGACCCGGCGAACGACGTATGCGGCCGTGGCGGTGGCAACTCCCGACACGGCAAGCACGATGGTCGCCACCGCGGCGACTCTAACCGTTGTCAGGATGTATCGTCGTCGTCGTGGCAGGGCAGAATAGCGGCGGAGTTGCGGCGTTGGCGCGTAGACCGAGAGAAGCCGCAACTGGCGGGCGAGTCTTCCCTCGATGGAGCTCGGTCGCTGAGGGCTCTCTCGCAGCCTTCGCGGTTCAAACACGTTTGGGCTCATTGCTCGCCTCGCTTTTCCAGTAGCTCCTGGTAGTGCGCCTTGAGTTTCTGTCGCCCGCGGTGCAGCCGGACCCAGACCGTGGCCAAGCTGATGCCAGCAAGAGACGCGATCTCTTCGCCCGACAGTCCTTCAATCTCGAACAGAATGACGACGCTCCGGTATTTATCTGCCAACCTATCGAGTGCCGAATAGACCTCGGCCGCAGCCTCCCGCCGTTCCATCTCATCAAGCACCGATGGCCCCTGCGCCTGGAGCTCAGCTGCGTAGTCAAGCGGCATGCCGCGCAGCCAGCGGCGGGTTCGCTCGCGGCGCCGGTGCGTGGCTGCAATATTCCGCGTGGTCTTGAACAGCCAGGTCGTCACCTGCGCCTCGTGGCGGAATTCGGGTAGCCGCGCATGTGCGACCATCATCACTTCTTGCGCCACGTCCTCCGCGTCGACCAGAGGCCCGCCCAGGCGAGCTGCCCACCGCTCGATGTCGCCGCGATGGCGGCGAAGGGCAGCCTCGATGTCGAGCAACGCCATGCTCGACGCGTCATGAACCTGGCTTGCCCCTAGAGTCATCCAACTCTTCTATTGCGCCTTGGGGGAGAAACCTTTCATCTTGGCCGTCCGCAAGATCAAGATCCTTCCTAAGGCTCGGCTACGGGCACATGTCGATGCACTGGCCCTGGGTGATGGTGAAGTCGGCGGAAGTCTGCACCAGCCGTAGGGAGATGTTTGTCGCTGCCGGCACGGTGCAGGTTGCACCGCCGTCGGTCAACAGCGTTACGGATCGGTCGAGATCGATGCGCAATACCCTGCGGTAGTCGGACGTAACTGTCGAGGGATAGTCGGCCCGGCCGCCAACCGCCTCTTCGACCGTAGCTTGCAAACTGGCCGCACCTCCCGTCATCGCGTCCGAGCTACGACACCCGGCCGAATGGTGAAGATAGAGCGGGTAAGTCTCCAAGACGTAGGGCGTGGCTGCCTCCTCTGGATTGGGAGTTGGCCCGTCCACTGACCCGACCGACCAAGCCCGCGGATCGCCGAGGCCGCCGACCTCGATGAGCCAGCGCGCGTTGGGGTCGCGAGTCTGCGGAGCTGTCGGATGCTCCGCGGTCACGACACAGTCGAGGGATATCGTCGCGTCATGGCCACCGGGGCAGCCGGCGGGATCGGACGGGATCGCCACTAGGCCGTCCGCGATCGACAGTTGGCAGTCACCGACCGAGGGCTGCTCGGCAACCACCGCGGCCGAGTGCATCGGCACGGAGTCCAGTGCCCATGACACCGACGCGGATTCGACCTGGAAACCATAGCTGGCGAAATCGGCAGGGTGCGAGGTACACGCCTCGGAGCCACCGCCACAATCCGCGTTCGCAATGACGAGGAGGCACAAACACCCCAACCGCGCGCGTGACCGAATCACTGGCTCGTCTGAACGCATGCACGCCATTATCGCCGAATTCTGCGCTCAGGTCACTAGCACCGTCTCCCAGCGATGCGCCAGCTCGTACGATACGAGCACCGATGGCACGCGTTTACGTGCCCGGGCAGATGCTCGTTTGCGCGCTGGCGAACGGCTTGGCGACGTCGCTCACCTGCTTGCCGACAACCGTGATCTTCGACGTGTCTGTCGTGCCAAGGCCATCTGCTTCCAACTTGATGAGGTACGGGACCTTCTTGGGGTCGCACTTCATGACCAAGGCCTCGATGGTATCGACTGCGACGGCGTTCCTGCCCGCCAGAATCAAGCGCATGTTCTTCTTGGACGACGCGTAGTCGTAGACGCCGCTGTGGTCCCAGGCGGGCATCGGGCCGTGCTCGAGCCCCTGCAAGGCGTCCATGACAACGAAGTCCGCAGGGCGGATGCTGTAGTAGTCGCGGATGAACTGACCGAGCGTCTCTGGGGTGCTATGGTCGATGGCCGTCGAAGTCTGCCCGCGCGTGCAGTCGCTGGTTGTGTTGGTGCCCGAGGGGAATTGCCCGACTGGCGTGGTGCCGATGCCGAGGTTCTTCACTCCGCCCGTGATGCCAGCCTGGAGGTGTGTCTTCATTGTGGGCATGCTGATCACGACGTCGGCGTTCACGTAGCGACTGTTCACCCAGTATTTCGCCCCGTTCAGCGACGTGCGCTGCTCGAGTGCACCGGTGGTGGTGTCGGCGCACGACGTGCCTTCGATGGCGATGAACTCATCTACCGAGGATCCGAAGTTCGCCGGGGTATACCCCAGCAGCGAATAGGCCTGGGGCGTGGAATTCGTCGACCCTTCCATCACCAGGATCTTTCCCTTCGGATTGGCGGCCCGCACGAGATCGGCGACTGCCTTCACCACGCGCCAGTCGGTCGAGATTCCGTTCACGGTCTGAGGGGCTGGGGTCGTTGCAAACATGTCCGTGTACGCGGTCACCAGGTTCGGTTTCAGAACGACGGTCTGCCCATCCCTGATGAAGCCGAGGCCACCCGCTTTGGAAATTGCGTCCGCAACGAGATCTGCCACGTCGGACGCGGTGAGGTCGCTCGCATTGTCCTTGCCCGATTGAACCATCGCCACGATCTGCTTGTCGCTCTGCGGTGCGTCGAAGGATGTCGTTGAGCCCGCTTGCCCGGCCCCACCACCGCTGCCGCCCGAGCCAATGGGAGCGCCACCGCCACCGCCGGAGCCGCCTGCCCTGATTGAACCACCGTCCCCGCTTCTCCCTCCAGTGCTTGACTCGCCACCGCTTCCCTTTGCGCCACCGACACCGAATGTGCCACCTGAGCCGCTGTTCCCGCCCGAGGCGGCAAGCCCGCCGGCCCCTGCAGTTCCACCCGTTTCTGTCTGGCCTCCGGAATGCCCTCCAACCTGGCTGCTGCCTCCGCTGCCACCCGCCTTCCCCGATGCTGGGCTTCTGCAAGCACCAGCAGGCGCCAAAGCGAGGACAGAAAGCGCGCCGCAAAGGAGAAACTGCCCGACACATGGAGAGGAAGACTTCATGGGAGACAGTCTGGAACTGTTTCGACATCAATTTCAAGGAGGAAGCAAGCATCTCTTGGCGATCTGTTTGCCTTTCTGCGCCAAGGTCACGGCTGCAGCTTTGAACCTGCCTGGCTACTACTGAGCGGAGAGGGTTCAGAATGTCGTGGCTCGCAGCCGTGGAAAGGTCCAGAATGCAGCGATTCGTAGGTGCATCGATTTTGTCCTAGATGCCGCTGTGATAGAGCCGTCATTGGCGTTTATTGGGACCAGCAATGGGGAAAACAATGATGCAGAACACATGCTTTGTGAGAGTAGACATTGCTGGGCTCGTGTGTGCGTGCCTGGTATTGTCGTCCTTTCTCGGTTGCATCTCGCCAGCTCCGGTTGGGCCCCCCGGTGCAGGGGCCGCCGGCCAAAGTGGTTCCGTTGGCAATGGCGGCGCAGGAGGATCGAACGACCTGACCGATGCTGCTCTGCTCGCGATCAAGCTGGACGTGCAGTGGTGGGGCACCGGCGATGCGACCCAGCAAGCTGACGCCGCGGTCACGCCCACGGCCGACTCCAACTGCGGAAACATCACCAGTCGGACCACGAGAAAGCCCGTCGACGTTCTGCTCGTGCTCGACCGGTCGGGCTCGATGGACTACAGCATCACGCAGGACTGCTACTGCTTGAGTGCCGACGTGAAGTACGGTTCCCTCTGTGCCGACACGACGAACTGCACGACCCGTTGGAACGCCGTGAAGCCAGCGGTACGGACGACGCTGTCGAGCTCCAGCTACGTCAACTGGGGCCTCAAGTTCTTTCCCTCGGCCGGCGCCGGTCAGAACTGTACGCTGACCTCCACGATGGAGGTCCCCATCACCACGACCTCCGCGAGCGCGGTCGAGTCTGCGGTCGATAGCGCCACGTTCGACTACAGCACACCGACCGCAGCGGCGATCAGTGCCGCGGTTGCGTACTTGAAGACACTCGACGATGGAAATCAGAGGATCATTCTCCTGGCCACGGATGGCGAGCCCAATTGCGGCGGAACCCGACCGAACGTCGCGACCGACGACCTGACCGGCGCGACGAGCGCTGCGGCCGACGCGCACACGGCTGGATTTCAGGTTTACGTGGTCGGCATCGGTCCGAACCTGAGCAACCTGACCCAATTGGCCAAGGCGGGTGGCACGACGGACTTCTATCCCGTCGACTCGCCCCAGGGTCTGGTTGATGCGCTCTCGTCGATCAGCAAGCTGATCGGATCATGCAGCTTCAAGTCGGACCAGGCACCGCCCGATTCCAGCAACATCGCTGTCTACGTGAACGGACAGATCGTCACACAGGACGCCACCAACGGTTGGACTTTCGGCACGGATGCGCAGGAAATCGTCCTGACTGGCGATGCCTGCTCGCAGATCAGCAAGGGCGACCAGGTCGACGTCCAGATCTTGTTCGGTTGCCCGGGCCAGCCGAGCTTCCCGCCGAACATCTACTGAGATTCCCCTCCGGAATGCTGGGGACAAGGCGCCGCTAAGGCGCTGTGCTGGGATGACTGTCGTCGCTACCGGCAGCTCTCGTCAGGCCCGCGATGGTCACCACGACTCCGGTGGCAGGTCTGGGGCACACCACCACTGCATTGCGAGGTCGATGGAGTTCCAACAGCACCGCACTGTTCCGGGGTAATGGTCCCATTGACCCACGCTCCGGCGTTGCATGTTTGCGGCGTGGTTCCCGAACACTGTGTGGCGCCGGGAGTGCAAACGGCACCGCACTGTCCCGGGGTGATGGTCCCATTGACCCACGCTCCGGCGTTGCATGTTTGCGGAGTGGTTCCCGAACACTGTGTGGCGCCGGGAGTGCAAACGGCACCGCACTGTCCCGGGGTGATGGTCCCATTGACCCATACTCCGGCGTTGCATGTTTGCGGAGTGGTTCCCGAACACTGTGTGGCGCCGGGGGAGCAGACCGGGCTAGTGCTGAGAATCTCGATGCCCTCAATCGTTGCGTTGTCAGTCACAGTGTTGAACTGAATCACGATCTGTCCGGAAGCACTGGCCGTGGCGGTGAAGTCACGCACAACCGCCTTGTACTGTCCGCCAGCTACGGCGAAAATATCGAAGTTCGACAACACGGTGGCGCCGTTGATTAGGACATTGAAAAGCCTCTTTCCTGTGGCCGTCCAGTAAATCTCGGCGAAATGCAGACGGACGGTGTATTGCGTAGAGGCGACAAGGCTCGGCAGAGTATAGGTAGTATTGCCATAGCGCTCGCTCTGATACACGGCGGCCGGCGCGGCATTCGTCACGCCGGTCGTGCTAATGGTGTTTGTCACCGCGCTCAGGGTGCCGCCCGTTGCATAGGTGTCGGCTGAGAATGGCGCAACCCCACTGTTGCTGCCGGTGTCGATCCTGTAGATGGCAACTGGTGCCGGTGCCAATCCAACCGTGATGGTCGCCGCGCCGTTGATGCCACCACTCGCAGCTTGGATGGTGTACGGCCCACCAGCGCTGGTGCCGGCCGTGAACAGACCGCCCGCGCTAACGGTGCCACCGCCACTCACAGTCCAAGTGAAACTGGGTTGAAAAGGCATGTTGGTCGAGAACTGATCCCGCGCGGTCGCAGTGAACTGCTGCGTCGCAGATGTGATCACGGTTGCGGAGGCAGGAGCGACGACGATGCTGGTCAGCGTCCGGTTCACTGTGAGACTAACTGCGCTCGCCACGGTCAGGTTCCCTTGGTCCTTGACCGTTACTTGGAAGGAATAGGTGCCGGCCGCGGTGAAGGCCGCCGTCGTGTTCTTGGCCCTATTGGTGCCGTTTGCGCTGAAGGAAACTGACGCTGGAGGTGTGCCTGTCGTGGCCCAAGTGTAGGTGAAGCTCGCTTCCCCATTGTCGTCGGCCCCAAGAACCGACAGTGCCGTCGTTGATCCCGTGACGGGATTGGGGTTGGCGGAAGCTGCCGCGGCGATCGTAGGAGGATTGTTGACAGGAGTCCCACCATCCACATTGTCTGCAAAGCTGGTGGAGATCACAGCTTCTCCCGCTCGGCGAATGACGATGCTGACCGGGGTGGTCTGGCCCGCACCCAATTGGACCACGACAGCTGAGTCGCTTACCCAGGTAAGTGGAGTTTGGGTGGTGACCTGAGAACAGGCTGCATTGTAGGCGCCCTCGGTCAAGCTAACCGTTCCGGTCGGCAATCCCGTCGCAGTCAGGTTCGCCGCTTGGGAAGGGTGTCACGTCAAAACTGCGAGTCACGGTTGAACCGGCGCTAGAGGCGGTCAGAACAAGGCACTTGACGTCCGACGGCACCGCGGTTGTCAGAAACACCGAGGCGGATTCCATGCCATCTTCTGTGGTCGAGGCAGGTCGGTCGCTGCAGCCGACTAGACCAAGCAGCAACTGCAAGCTACTTCCAAGGATGAAAAGCCCACGAGCTTCGAATACTGCGATTTGTAGTTCTTCATGATACGTTGCGCTAACGCAGAAGCATCGTGCTACCTTGTCAAGGGGAAGATTCTATAGAGGTTGATGTATAGGTCTCTGCAGTGACGTCCAATGTTTATTGGACGATGCGGCTTGCGCGGCAGCTGTTCTTTTTCGAGGGTGCGGGGGATTCCGCCCAAGCTGCCGTCGCGAAGGCAGTGACGCTCATTTGATCAGCTCCCAATGCAGCCGCGAGGACGGCAGTCGTGCGGGGCAGAGTTGGGGTGCCTCGGCGACGGGGGCGGCGAAGCCGCGTGGGGCAAGGGCAGGGCTGGCAGGCCCTCGGCTCCGAAGGAGCAGGATAGCCCCATGGCAGACAGGATTTTCTTGATGGTGTCCTCGGTCTCGATCATGGCGATGAGGCGGAGAGGGGTTTCGTAGCGAGGGCAGACGGTGTCGATCTCGAACGTCCTGCGGAGAAGCTCGCTCCAAGAGATGTAGTGGGGAAGGGGCAGTGAAATGCTCCCGCATCCAGTTGGATTCGAGGCAAGTCCTTCACCGTTCAACCTGGGAAGAAAGGCCCATCGAGGCCAAGCCGGCACGCAAGGCAAGGGCCTTGGATGATGAATTCATCAAGGCCCTTTCGCCGGAAAACCAGTACCGATCTCGACTGTCAGTTCTCTACCAGTCCGCCGGACTGTCGATGCATGTTTCCGCTCCTGCGCAGAGGGCCGCAGCGTTGCCGCTCCAACTCACGCTTGCCGGGTTTGTGGACTCTGCCTTCGGTCAGCCCCGCCAGATCCAGCGATGATTGCAGACGGCATCTCCCTGCATGAGGGTTTTCGTTCGGACAAGTTCGAGATTCGACGAGTAGCCCGACGCGCTGGCGAAGTCGGGATGGCAAATGGTGGCATAGCCGAAATCTTCTCCCTTGGCCCCGCGGAAGGTCTCTGCCCACAGACATTCCGTCACCTTCACCTCGAACGCCTTGGGGGTATCTTCGACCACGGTGAAGGTCAGCACGTGCTGCCAGAATCGGTCCGGCGGCCGTGCCCAATCGGTGAAGGAGCGGAAGTCTCCCGCCCCGGACTTCGCCCCCCGCTGGCCATTCTCGCGCCCGTGCTTCTCGGCCTGCGCCTTCACGATGGCGATCAGCTTGTCCCGGCCGATCTCCTCGGCCACGTCGCTCAGGGTCTCCACCAGGGGCCGGTACATCCTTCGAAAGACCTCTTCGAACGACAACTGCGAATCTTCCTGGAACTTGTGCGTCGCCGAGGGAAGCTTCTGCGCGACGGCGGGCGCGGCGTGGCGACAGGACAAGCTCAGGCAGGACAGGCAACCGGCCGGCAAAACCCTGCCGAGAAAATGCCGTCGGTCCGGGATGAAGTTCATGTTGGTCTTGGGCATCGCCAAACTCCTTTCGAAAACACCTTGATGACAACCCATGTCTCAACAAAACGCGAGGTGTAACGCGCGCGGAAAGTGATGTTGCGCACTCCATGGCACCCGCCACTGTTCCGAGCGGCTAGCGCACGCCGCAGGCCCTGAATGCGTGCAGCAGATCCGACCCGACGGGGCACTGTCGAAGCTCGCGTACTCGCCGGCGCCACCGTGTTTTCATCGGCCCAAGATGGAATTCTCGCGAACCCGTGGCGGGGGCTTCATCGTAGCCGCGCAATGCAGTCACAGGGCCGGCCTCCGCCGGTCATCATGGGCGTTCGAATGCACCGATGTCCGGTTTCGTTCCAGCATACGGCAGCGCGACTCCCAGGCCCGATGTCCAGGTGAGAGATGCATCCACCGTGATTCGGTTGCCCGCATAGTCCACGCTCACGATGCGCACCACCTGCGTCTGGCCCTGCAATTGGATCGGGTCGCCCTCAACAATACCAAACCCGTCGATGAAGTAGCTTGCGTCCTGGACGGAAATCACGGTCCCCGTCCCCGGACTGCTCGTCGTCGTCAAGAACACCCCCTGATCTATGGCTGGACTTCCCGCCTGCAGGTGGAAGTCGAACTGATTCGGATTCGACACGTCCGGCGCTCCCCTCGCGTTCACGAAGAGTGGGTCGGCGGTGGATTTGATGTTGCCAGCCGGCAGGTCCACGGCCGAATTGCGGGACGCACCACGGCTGAAGGCGGTTTGGTAGAAATTGCCCGCAAGCTCCTCGGCGCCGGGGTCCGTGTAGTAGAATGACAGCGAGGTGCCGTTGTCGTCCCAGAACAGGTTGTTCTTGATGACCACGTTCGCAATCGGTGCACCGCTGGTGCCGCTCGTATGATCGAAAAGCAACCCCGAGTTGTAGCGAGCATCAGATCCGGTCATGGCCACCGCGGTGTATCCGTTGTGGAAGAATACGTTGCTGAAGATGTGCGTATAGTCCGCGCTGTAGGACTGCCCGGAGCCCTCGTACAAGGTGATCCCGGGCCCGTCGTTGTAGAAGAACAGGTTGTTGCGCACGACATTCGACTGTGTCCGAATCGACATTCCGGTCGAGGTGTTGCCATCCGCAGGCACGCCGGCATAGGCGATGACGTTTCCCTCGATGACGTTGCGTATGGCAAAGTCACCGACGTTGTCCTCAATGATGATGTTCCGATCGGCGCAGAGCCCGTTCGTCTCAGGATGCGCGCAGGTTCCGGTCCAGTTCTCGTTGTGAAAGTAGTTGTTCCGGATGATGTTGCTGGGGCTGTTGATCTCGAGCACGTGGTGCCCACCGTGATAGAATGTGTTGTCCTCAATGAGATTGAAGCTGCTCTCGTCATAAGGCGGACCGATCTCCCAGTCCCCGAGAAACATGCCGCCAATCGCACAGGGGCCGCTGCAATCGGTCAGTGCATACCCGACGCCGCCGGCCGAGCAATTCTTCACCCAATTGTGGTGCGAGTTCTCCGAGATGACGATTCCGTCGGGCCAGTTGGGCTGCGAATTCGAGCGCAGGTTCGTGAAGATGCAGTTGAAGACACAGATGTGGTCGCTCGATTTCAGGCGTAGCCAGTAGTCCACGGTGTCCGCCGCGAGTCCGTCGATCGTGAGATAGGACAGGCTCTTGAGGTCGACCGCCACCGCCACGCTACGGATGTGAGCCGTTTCGTCTTCGGCATTCTTGAAGGTGATGCCAGCCGCATCCGTCCCGCTCTGCTTCGGCGAGAGTAGAGTCGAATAGGTCCCGCCGCGCAGATAGATGGTATCACCGGGGGCGGCGCTGGCATTGGCTGTGGCCAGGCTGCAGGCGGCTTTGTCCGCCAGCGCCGTGCCGCCAACGCAGGCCGTCCATGCCGCGGTTCCGGTTGGACTCACCCAGTGCACCGACCCGGCATTACCCAGACTGCCGCAGCTCAGAAGAACGGCACTCGGCGTGGTGAAGCCGGCGGTTCCTCCTCCGCCCGACACAGTTACCGCGCCATCGCTGCCCGTCGCGCCGCCTTCGCCGCTGCCACCGCCCGTGGCGCTACCGCCGGCCGAAGCGTCCTTGTTGGCTGCGCTACCCGCGCCCGCACTGCAACCAGCCGCAGCGCCCAGCGCCAGGGCCGCAGCGAACGCGATCCGAAAACACGGTAGCAGTGCCGAGGAGAACCTGTCCATTATCATTTGCTTGACCGGGTTTCTGGGGCCCGACGGGGCTTTCTCGATCACGCATGGCAGTCTACTCCATTCCGCCCTTGTCGACGTGCCGTCAGTTCAGCCAGCCTCCACTCTCGCCGCCAGATTGAGAAGGAGGCGGTCGTGCGGGCCAGAGTATGGGCGCCTCGGCGACAGGCGCGGCGAAGCCGCGTGGGGCAGGGGCAGGGCCGGGAGGCCCTAGGCTCCGAAGGAGCAGGGCAGTCCCATGGCAGAGAGAATCTTCTTGATGGTGTCCTATTCCTCGAGCGCGATCTTCTCCAGCTTTTCATGCCGAAACGCAGGTCGCGCTCGGCGAAGGCCCAGATCACGAGGCGCTTGTCCTTAAGGATCTCCAGATTGCGTGCCAGCTCTTGGCGCACGAGCGTCGATGCGCCGCCATCGTTCACGACGGACGAAAGGGGAGCGTGCAGCTCGAAGGCGAGGTTGGCGATGAGTCCGGCCGTCTCGGCCCGGCGGTAGTTGCGCTTCGGTTCGAGACTATTGCCGCCCAGCACTTCGCGCACGTGCGTGGCCAGCAGCTCGGCCCCTAGGCGCGCGCCGTCCCCGTCCAATGCTTGTCGGCGGCCAGATACAGGCGTGGCCGGCCTGGGCGCTCGCGCTGTGTTCGCACGAAGGGCGTGAAGAGGCCCACCGTCTTGATGGATCCGTCCAATCATAGTGATTGCATTTGTGCCTGCTAGCCAGCGCCTACGCGCCGTGTTCGCGAACCGGAAGCGGGTTCGCTCGCATTGGCTTCCACTTTGCACTTTGAGTCTGCACGTTCGCCGGGCTCGTCGAGTCGACGGGCGACACAGCGGTCAAACGGAGACCCCATGCAAATTCAGAATCATATCCGGGATCTCCGTTGCCAGCTTCGCTGGCTACGACCGCAATCTAGAGAGTCCAATCTTGCCATGCACGTGCCCATTCCCGTTCTTGTTGGAGGAGTTTGGGAATGCTTACGCGCTCTCATCAAGCCGGGAACCATGCACGGGCGAAAACGGGAAGGGCGGAGAGGCGGGCAGTTGTTTGCCGTTGTCGCACTTCTCGTCGCGGCAACATCTTGCAATAGCGACACTGCCCCATTCGAGGGCGAGGTAAGCCGCTCTCAATTCTGGGAATACCATGATCGCGTGGGCGAACCGCTTTGTCCCACCTTGCTTTCCCTGCTCGACCAGCAGGCCCAGCGAATCGGCGGAGACGTGGGTCTAACACTGCGTCCAGGGGATTCGCCATTTCGCTACTACAAGTTCCGCGACGCCCTGGACTTCAACAATGCGGCGGATTGTACCAGGTATTCCAGCGCATGCGCCACGGGCAACGACGTGTATTCGCCGCGATACTTCCACGCCCACGAGCAGGCGCACAACTACGTCTATCGCGCCTGGGGCGGTTGGTCGGCGCGATTGCTCGACGAAGGGGTGGCGGTCGCCCTTTCCTGCGATCCTATTCGTTTCATCAATCAAGACCAGCAGCCAGCGGACATGCTTGGCGCACTCGATTGGCGAAACCTGCTAGACCTCAGCGTCGAGGACTCAGCTGGATACAGCGCTGCGGGATACTTCGTGACCAGTCTCGTCCAGAGTTACGGCTGGCCTAGCCTCGCGGAGCTACATCGGCGGGTTCCCCGCGGTGTCAACGCGGCAGATTTCGTTCGTATCTTCGGCGAGGTCTACCCGATTTCGGTTGACCAGGCATGGTCAGCAGCGCTCTCTTCCGGCTCGCAACCCTGCCTCAAAGACTGGCTGTGCGATGCGACTCCGATAGCCATCGGGGAAGATGCGCCCGTTGCTTGCGACGGTCGGGTACACCGATCAGTGACCGTCACCGATCAAGCTGGTGTGGGACTTTCCATTCATGGAGGCAACGCTGAGATCACGTTGGTGCAAGGCTGCAGCGACGACGCCCCACAGTGGCTGGAACTGACGAGTGCCGGAGTGACAGCGACCCACTGGGTGAGCCTTAAGCCCGGGACCTACACGATCCTCGATCTCATCGCGCCCGGCGCGCCAGAGGGCGTCGCATTCAAAGGGTATCTACCCAGCAATTTTCTTGCGGCCGGGTGCGAAGACGCTGGCGCAATACCCATCGACCCCCAGGGCCAGACCTACGTCAACTTGCTTCTCGGCCCGTTGAACGGATGGTTTGGCCTCACCGGTGGGGGTGGGAAAAGCTATATGGCTTATGCCTTCGGCATTACGACCGACGGCTCCACCGACAGCATCTTCGAGATATGCGACGGCTGCGGAGCTACGCCGACATGCATTACACGTCATTCCTTTGATAGCCCGATCCCTATCGTGCTTGGCGACCACACTGTCGTGCACTTGCGGAATGCTGTCGCAGATCATTTCACACTCGGCCCGCAGGATCCCGGTCCATACCTCCAGTTGTATCCGGTCAGCCTGCTTTGAGCTGCCTGTCAGCTCAGGATGCAGTTCGCCCCAAACATGCCAACGGTCCTTTCCATGCGGACGTTTTGTCGCGGCACCGCGATTGCAAACACGATTGCCATGTTTGATAGTCGTGGTTCCGCGGTTCCCGGAGTCTCGAGACTGGACGGTTGTGGTGGAGAGGCGCGTCTCCTCCCGATCACGCAAGAGCACCGTTGTACTGTCGGGACGGCGGGCGAAGATCCGGAGCGCGCGCGCCCTGAGCTCGACGTCCTGATTCGGAGACGTTGTTACGGCAGCTTCTCGCCTGGAACGACACCGAGCGTTGATTCCCCGATGCGCTAAGAATCCACGACCTCTTCGAGCGGAGGGTCGTAGAACAGCCGGACGCCATCGCGCTAGTGTTCGAGGGAGAAACGCGAACCTTCCGCGCCGTCGAGGAGGCCGCGAATCGCATTGCGAACGCTCTCCTTTCGCGCGGGGTTAAGCCGGTCGGCGCGGAAGATACGAGCGAGCCGGTGGAGCGCAGTATCGAGCAAATCGCGGAGGTGTACGAGAAAGAGTTGTCCGAGACAGTTCCGACCGGACCGCTCGTGATCGGCGGATTCAGCTTCGGCGCCCTGCCGGCGTTCGAGCTCGCGCGCCGGCTCATTGGGTACGGATGCGAGGTGCCGCTGCTGGTGTCGTTCGACGGTTTCGCCCCCGGTTACCCGAGCATCCTACCGCTCCCAGAGCGCATCGCCGCCCACGTGCGCGAGTTCGTCGGCCGGGACGGGCCCGGCCGCTACGCGTACCTCCGCGATCGCGTGCGGAGCTTGTAGCAACGCGTCTACGCCTTGCTTGGCCGGCAGGAGGAGCTCGCGCCCGTGACCCCGTTCGCGGATCCCGATATAGGTGGTCGCATGCAGAAGCTCTGGGTCCATCAAAATAGGGCGAGCCATCGATACGCGCCGAGCGCGCGCTTGCCGTGCGACATGTTACTCGTGCGCGCGGCGCTGCCGTACCAATGGCTAGCCACGAAGATGGACGACCCGAACTACGGCTGGAGCCGCTACGTCTCCGGTGAAATCTCGGCCGTCACTATTCCGGGGCAGCACACCGATCTCTTCGCACCCGCGAGCGAGTCCCTGATCGCGAAAGCGGTGTCGGCGCACATCGCGCGCTATGAGCTCCCGAGCGCAGGCTGCCCGGGGATCCCATCACAAATGAGCTAACCCGCCGTCCTTCGAGGAACGAAACTCGGACGGTTCACGAGAGCCCGCCGGACACCGAAGCGTCGTGAATAATGCGGGTTAGGTGTGCGCCATGGCCTCGCGGATCACCAGCCTCGAGGCACGGCGGGCAGGCACCATGGTGGCCAGGTAGCCGACGCCCAGGGTGAGAGCGCCCCACCGGGCGATTTTCCTCGTATGCGTTTCCCAACAGCGCGCCTTGGGGTAAACACAGGCCATGGCGCCTGACATCGTCCTTGTTGCGGTCACTCCCTCGCTGTTGGCAGGCTCGGGCTGGGTGGGCGACTGGTCGCCCGGCATCGGCGATCCGACGTTTCTCGGCTGGCTCACCGTCTTCGCCTATGCCTTCGCGACTTGGCTATGCTATCGGTTGCGGAACCGCTTTTCTGCGAACGCTGATGCGATTCGCCGGAAAGAACGCCAGTTCTGGACTGTGATGACGGGCATTCTGCTCTTTCTTTGCATCAACAAGCAGCTCGACCTTCAGACTGCGATGACGGAATTCCTGCGCGGCTGTGCAAAGGCAGAGGGTTGGTACGACATCCGGTCCAAGTTCCAGATCGCATTCATCATAGGGATGCTTCTCTGTTTCCCGATTGGGGTGGCCGTCATGCTTCACGTCGCACGCCGGCTGCCCAGAGCGACAAAGCTGGCAGGAGTGGGCCTGGCGTCTATCGGCGTCTACGTGCTCATCCGAGCCTCGTCGTTCCACCACATGGATCGTCTTATCAATGCGCGCATTCTCAATTTCAAGCTGAACTGGTTCTTCGAGCTGGGCGGTATCGCGGTCGTGCTCGTGGGAGTGCGCAGACGGTCGAAGCAGCTCGACCGTGGGCCCTACTGAATCGGTGCTTGCCCTTCAGCGATGGGAATGCCCAGTGCCATAATACTCCGTGGACGTATTCACCTGGCAGACGGCTCATGCGCGGGATATCGGGCCGCCGGGCCACGCTCACGGCCTCCCGGCGGTAGTTGCGCTTGTGCCGCCAGCAACATTTCATTGGTCCTTGCTCAACTGTATTCGAACGGTATGGCATCCGAATATTCCGAGACGGGTTTTCAGAGAATGAAGTAGAAGACTTGGAGAGGAGGAAACTGCCGATGACATCATCATTGAGAGGTGGGCAACGCACGCTCTCTTTCGTCGCGCTGTTCTCAGCGTCGAAATTGACGTGCGCCCGGGGTCCCTCTCACCGAGCGAATCACAGCCAGGATCGCATTCGATGATACCCTTTGCTCCGGTGTCGCCTGTCGCTCGCGCCTCGGCGTTCCGGCCAGGCGCTTCCGCCGGTGCAACCAGAGCACCAGGGCCGCGGCCCCCAGAATCAGCAACGGCGACGGCGCGTCCTGCGGGCCGCCGGTCTGGCACGAACAGCCGCTGCTAGAACTGGCGCCCGGATCCCCGCGGTCGGCGGCCGAGGCGTCCTTCGCAGCCCCGGCGTCGTCGGGTGGCGGGCCCCCTGTCGCGGTTTCTACCGCCGCATCCCTCGGGGGCGTCACCGGCCCGGCGTCCGCGCGCGCCGTGGCGTCAGTGCCGGTCCCGGCGTCGGGAAGCGTGCCGCCGCTGGCGCCCAGCTCGTACGCGCCGATATCCAGTGCTCCCACCGCCGGGCGCGGCTCCGACCCCAGGGGGTGAACGTAGTGGAAAACGGGGACCAGCGACATCGCGCCCGCGACGCCGGGATCGCCGCCCATGTCGATGCACGGCGAGCCGGTGCGCAGGCGATAGTCGAACCCCGCGCGATCCACCAGCAGCGGATCGCCGGTGCTGAAGTTGTCGGACAGCTGGGCCGCCGCCTGGTTGGTGACCGTCCCGCCGCCGAAGAAGATGTTGTTGCGGACTACCGCGGGGCTGGCGCCGCCGGCCAGCTGGATGAACGTCCCGCTGCCCTTGTCGTTGACGAACGTGTTGTTAACGACGGTCAGCGTTTGGCCGGCGTTGGTGGCCCCCTCCTCAGCGTACGCGATGATGGTGGGGTTCTCGGTGAGCGGCCCCTGCTGGATGAGGTTGCCGATGACGAACGACGTCCCGCCGTTCGGCAGGTCGATGGCGTAGCTGGACGTGCCGTCCGCCTCGTCCATGATCCGGTTGTAGAGGATGTAATTTTCCTGGGCGCGCGACTTGATGAGGTGCCCGCTCGACGCGTGGTGCGAATAGCTGAAGCGCACGGTCAGCTTGGTCGTTGATCCGCTGATGTACATATTGTGCGCGCACCCGGAGGGGTCGATGCAGTTGCCGTTGTGTCCGAACTCCGAGCTCTCGATCAGCACCTCGCCGGCGCCGCCCAGGATCCCGTTCTCGTTGTCGTGGAAGTAGCAGTTGCGCACGCTGAGGCCGGCGCCCTCCTGGCGGATGCCGGCCCCGTTGAGGTCCGGGACCTGGGCCCCCGACAGCTCGATGTTCTCGACGACGGTGTTGTTGCCGCCGATGACCCAGATCCCCTTGCCGGCGGCGTTCTTGCCGGCGGCGTCGATCTTGGCGCGCCCGTTGCCGACCCCGCGCAGCGTGAGGTTGTTCTTCTGGAACGTGCAGACGTCGCCCGCGTAGTCGCCGGCGGCGTCGATCTCGATGACGTCGCCGTCGTCGGCCGCCGCGATCGCGGCACACGGCTTGGCGTAAGTCTTCCCCGGACCCACCGCGAGCGTGGCCGCGCGCCCCCCCGAGGGAGCAGCGGCCACCAACAGCAGCGCCGTCACGCTGGACCTGAATGCTTTGCGCCACACGCTCATGCCCGCACCCCGCAATCTTACCTTGGCCGCCCGGAATGAGAAATCATTGATGCTGGCGCCTGAGGCGAGGATTACCAAGGACTGCCGTCGACACAAAGCCCGCGCTGCCCGCGCTGCCCACCCGTTGTGGGGAAGCCGCGGTGGCCGCGTTGTCTCCACCCTTTGCCGCTGCTTGTCCACCCACGGACGAGGGCTTCATGCCGAAACGCAGGTCGCGCTCGGCGAAGGCCCAGATCACGAGGCGCTTGCCCTTCAGGATCTCCAGATTGCGTGCCAGCTCTTGGCGCACGAGCGTCGATGCGCCGCCATCGTTCACGACGGACGAAAGGGGAGCGTGCAGCTCGAAGGCGAGGTTGGCGATGAGTCCGGCCGTCTCGGCCCGGCGGTAGTTGCGCTTCGGTTCGAGACTATTGCCGCCCAGCACTTCGCGCACGTGCGTGGCCAACAGCTCGGCCTCGAGGCGCGCGCCGTCCCCGGTCCAATGCGTGTCGGCGGCCAGGCGCTGAAGGATCATGGCCCGCCCGGCGTCGGGATTGAGCAGAAACGCGGCGCCACTCAGAAGGCTTGCCAAAGGATGCACACGAATCTACCGTAGATGCATCTGCGGTTTTTTCGTGAGTTGGAGGTGTTGTCTTCATGGAAAGCCTGATTGTTCCGTCGTCGATCCAGCGCATTCGGTCTTTTCTGGTTGAGATGTGCG
>OBLT010000275.1_pt1 | contig 36965 bp, 23 predicted proteins | sample 1518721 | NCBI WGS metagenome assembly OBLT01 (sample SAMEA3539307, study PRJEB22396) | soil metagenome | biome: tundra; feature: field; material: soil | place: USA | collected 2010-05 | depth 0.15 m | reverse complement strand
GGGGCTGGCGCCGCCGGGTAGGCGCCGGGCGCGGGGGCCGGTGCCGCTGGGTAGGCGCCGGGAGCAGGGACGGGCGCCGCTGGGTAGGTGCCGGACGCGGGTGGCTTCTTAGCATCGTCGGCCGTCTTCTTGGCCGCGCGCTGGCGATCGCGCTCTTCCTGCTTCTTCTGCCGCTCGATGCGCTTCTGTTCCTTCTTGATGCCTTCTTGCGCTTCGTTGAGGTACGCGTCCGCCTCGGCGGGGACGGACTGCCCCGCGCCGGTCACCATCTGCTTGTATTGCTGAAGGTAGGTGATGGCTGTGTTCAGCTTGGCCGTCGTGTCCATGTTGGGCATCTTCTCGGCGTCGAGGTACAGGATGCCCAGATTGAAAACCGCGTCTGCGTAGCGCGGGAAAAGCGCCAGGGCCTGCTTGTACTCGGCCAGTGCCTTGTCGTACTGCTTGACGCCTCGGTAGGCGCTGCCCAGGTTGAGGTGTGCCTTGGTGAAGGTGGGTTGCAGCTGGACGGCCTTCTCGAGCACTGGACCAGCCTCGCGGTAGTTCTTGACCACGAGGTACTGCGCGCCGAGGTTGTTCCACAAAATGGAGTTGTCGGGCCTGGCTTCGGCGGCCTTGCGGAATTGCTCGATGGCGCCGGGGGTGTTCTTCTTGTCGACCTCCATGAAGGCGAGCATCTGGTAGATCTCGGAACGTTCCGCCTCGCTGGCGCCCGCGTTCTTCATCATGTCGCCCAGGGTCTTGACCCACTCGTTCTTGCCCAGCTTGAAATAGGCCTTGGCCATGACGAGCATGGCGGGAGTATAGCGCTCGTTCTTGTTGAGCGCGGCCTTGGCCTTGATGACAGCGCCCTGGTAGTTGCGCGCATCGTAGAGCTTCTGCGCGGCCTTCACCTCGTCGGTGGGAATCACGGCAGGCGGCGGCTCGCGGCGCTTGCGCACGCCACCCGGCTCGGGCGCGGGCGTGGGCACATCCGCGGCTACGACCGATGCCGGCCAGGCCAGGCTTGTGGCAAGTATCAGTACGGGGAGGCCAGCGAGTTTCATCATGGGAACTCCACCCCGATGCGTTCATCCTTGATGAAGGGGAACTCGTCGGGCAGGTACTTCGACAGGTTCTCCCTCGCCTTCTTCACGTAGTCGTTGGTCACGCCGAGATCGGACGCGCGGTCGAGCGTCGCCTTCCACTGTTTCTTGGCCTCGTCCTCGACGGGGGTGACGAACTGGTAGATGGCGTCCTTGTATTCGGTCTCGGCCACGCCACACAGGGTGGGATCGACCTTGCACGCCTTCTTGGACAGTTTCTTGACCTCGTCAGGCGGATTGTCCGCTGCCTTGACCAGCTTTTGCGCGAACTCGTAGAAGATGTCGCCGCGGCGAAGGAACGAGGCCAGGGTCCAGTTGGCGTCCTTGTACTCCCAAATCTGGGCGTACTCTTCTTGCAACTCCTTGGCCTCGGTCGTGAACGCGTCGAAGGTCTTGCGTACCTGCTTGGGGTCGCTGGTGAAGCGCAGGGTCTTGGCCTGGAAGGCCTTGAACTTGTCTTCGAGAATCAGGTAGTCGGCCTTGGCGGCGGCGGCGGCGGCGGGAGTCGCGGGCGGCAGCCTGCGCGCGATGAACTCGTCGCGCACCTGCTTGTAGGCAGCGATCACGGCCTTCTTGTCGCGGCCTTGCTCGGCCAGCGTGGCAAGCTGGAGATAGGCCTTGACCACGTACTCGCCAGCGGCCGGCTGCTTGCCGTAGCGCTTGATGAGCTCGCGCAGACAAGCCATCTGCTTGGCGGTGTCGAGCGACTTCTCGTAGGCCGTGCACGCGAAGGCAAAGGCCTGGGCCGAGTCGGACGGCTTGTCGGAAATGTTGTTGGAGTACTTCTTGTACAAATCCGCTGCGCGCTCGTACTGCTGATCGTTGTCGAGAAGTTGGGCCGCTAGACCCAGAGCTTCCTTGCGATGTTCGTAGTTGGCGAACTTGGGATCCGTGGCGACCTTGAGATAGCCACCCACGGCTTTCTCGAACTCGAAGAAGCGATACTGATTGCGAGCCGAGTTCCAAACCGCGTCCTTGGCCAGCGGCGTTTCCGGGTAATCGCGGGCCAGGCGCTCGTAGCACTTGGTGGCCTCGCCGTACTTGAAGATCTTTTCGTAGATCACGCAGGCGTTGTTGAGGTTGCTGGGCGCATCCTGATCCTTGGGATTGGCGGCGATGAGATCCATCAAGTCGAGCGCCAAGCCTTCGTCGAGATCCGTCCCGGTCTTGCTGCGCGGTTGCGCTCCACCAGCGGCCTTGCCACCGGTCGACGCGACCTGGGCCGTGCTGGCGGCTCCGGTCACGACGGCGATACCGCCCGCGCCTTCGCGACACTGCACGAGCTGCCTGTTCGTGCCCTTCTCTTCGTTTTCGAGGGCGATATCGAGGCGCTTCTTGATGACCGTGGTCTTGACCGAGGCCTTGATGTCCTGGATGCGCGAAAGGTACGGCTTGGCCAGCGGCGACTTGCTGCACACCGAGTCGCCGAATTTCTCGACCACCTGAAGCAAGCGACCGAGGGCGCAGTCCTTGGCCTCTTCGTCCTCGATGTTGAAGTCGATGAAGTAGGTGGTCAGGATGGCGTCGTAGGCCTTGAATCCGATTTCAGGCTTGCTGGCGCAGTAGGCATCCGAGAGCTCGGCCAGGCGGGCACGCGCCTCGGGCCACTCGCGGTGCTTGAGTAGAAGGACGGCAGCGGCGTAGCGCAGATCGGGCACGCGCTCGTCGGGCAGATTGGTGACGTACCAATCGAGCGCCTGCATGTAGCTCTTGTACAGCTCGTGCATGGGCAACGCGGTAACCGGTGGCTTGGTATTCTTCTCGTCGGGGATGGGCGGATCTTCGATGCGCTTCTCCAGCTTGAGCCTATCGATGAGCTCCTCGATGGCCTTGATGACCTGAAGCGCGGCATCCTTCTGGTACTTGTTGTCGACGTTCGAGTCGCGCACCACGATGTACGCCGGGATGGATTCCTGGACCTTGCCGCCGTAGTAGAGCGCGTCGGCGTAGAAAGCCGAGAACTCGTAGGCGCGCTTCGAGTTGGGATAGGCGCCAAGGTACTTCTCGTAGAGCTCGGCCGCCGTGCGATAGGTCGCCTGGCACTCCTCGCGCTTCTTGAGATCGGTGGGGGTCTCCTGCGACTTCGACCGGCAGGCCTGCGCCGCCGCGTGCACGTTGGTCGCCGCCGTCAGCAAGGCGTCCTCGGCCAGCTGCGCGGCAACGGCCAGGGCCTCGGGGTTGTTGGTATTCTGGCGGTACCACTCGCTGCCCTTGCTGTAGTTGCGCCCGAGCGTTTCGCGCTCTTTGGCGGCGGCGAGCAGATTGCGATCGCGCTCGTGGGCCTTGACGATCTTCTCTTGCAGCTTGGGCGCATCGGCGAAGAATGGCCACATCTGCAAGATGTACTTGTAGACCGCGATGGCCTCGCTGTACTTGGTGGAGTCGAAGTAGATGTCGCCCAGGCGCTGGAAGACTTCCTTGACGTGGGGTTCGCTCTCGCGGCCGTGGTAGAAACTCTGCGCGCGCTGAAGGCCCGTCTCCGGATCGGGCAAGCTGTCGCCGTCCCAATCGGGCTCGGAGAAGCTGATGCCGAGGTACTGCACCGCTTCGGGGCGTAGGTCCGAACCGAACTTGTCACCCGCCGCCTTCTTGCTGTCGGCCCACTTGACCAAGCCATCGAACTCGCGGATGGCGTCCATGAAGCGATTATCCCGGTAGTACGCCCACGCCAGTTTGTAGATGGCCTTGTCGTAGTACGCGGAATCCTTGAACTGCAGCACACGCCCATAGGCCGAAATGGCGTGGGCCAGCTCGGCGGCATCGAAGTGCATTTCACCGACGCGCGTCCACGCTTCGGGTAAGAACTTCGAGTCCTTCTTGATGGGGGTGCAGTCCTTGTAATAGTCGACCACCGGCCCCTTGTTGAGCCCAGTCGCGATCGCTTGTTTCGCCGGCGGGTCGAGCGGCTTGTATTGGTTCGCGCACACCAGCGCCAACAGGGCCTGGCGCGCCTCGGGATCTTGCCCCATCTCGCCCAAACAGAATCCGAGCAGATAGTAGGTGGCGTCGAGCAAGCGGTAGTTCGGGAACTCGACCAGAAGGCGGCGATAGAGGCTGACGGTTTGCGTGTAGTCGGCCTTGGGCGCTTGCCCGGTGGGCGGATTCGGCGAGTCGAGGGCCTTCTGGTAGTCCTCTTGCGCAGTCAGGAATTCGTCGGACGACTTCTCGTAGTAGAGCTCGGCCAGGCGGAACATGACGTCCGGGGTCCACTTCTTGTCCACCGGGTACTTGCGCAAAAACCCTTCCAGCACGGCGATGGCGTCCATGCGCCGCTGCTTCTCTTCCTTCTCGTTGAAAGAGATCATGGGCTCGTACTTCTCGCGGATGGCCTTCAACCTATCGAGATAGGTGCGCTTGATGATGCCGGTAGCGGCCTTGCGGAACCCGCTCACCTCCTCCGCGTAGCGGGTGAGATCGGCGGCCATTTCGTCGATGGCCTTGGGATCGACGGGGGCCTGCCTGGCCTTGGCCGAAGCAGCCTGCGCCGTCGCAGGCGCAGCTAGCACGCACAGAAGCGCGAGCATGCGCCAAGTCTGTCGGAGAGTTCGAGGATGCCCCACCACGCCTATTTCTCCTCCTCGAGCAAGGCGCGGAAGTCCTCGTCGACCGTCTTGAGCTCGAGCTTTTGTTGGTTGATGAGCTTGGAAACCGTCGAGGTCCGCGCGTCCTTGAGCCCCCACGCCACGTCGACCAAGCCGACGTCGGACTGCACGACGAGATCGTAGAACCTGTCGGTGACCTTGGAGAGCATGGCAAAGGCAAGGCCTCCGCCCAAGCTCTGCGACTCGGTAAGGATGCCGTCGAGCCTGGCGTTGGCGGCCTGCAAATCGCCCTTCTCGGCCACCAGCTGCTGCTTGAGCTCGCCCAGGCGCTTCTGGGCCGCGCCTTCGATCTTGGTGTCGAGCTCGGCCAGGTGGGCCTGCACTGCATCGGCGCGCTCGAGCACGGCCGCGATGACGTCGAAATCGCGCTGGTCACCGGGGGAAAGCCTCTCCCGCGCGCTTTGGTAGACCGCACGCTCCTTCTTCATGCTGCCCACCAGGGTGGCGATGGCGCCGCGATCCTGGTCGCCCGTCGCCGCCCCCACCGTGGCCTCGCGAGCCGCTTCCGCGATGCTGTTGCGAATACGATCGTTGGAGGCGCGCAGCTCGGTAATCGCCTCGCGCATGCCGGCCACGGGCTGGATGAGCTCCTCGGGCTTGATCTTCTGATCCGCGCGCGACTTGATGAAATACTGCTCGATGGCGACCAGCTCGGCCTCCATGCCCTGCACCATTACGTTCAGCTCGGAGGCTTGGCTGTCGAGCTGATCGAGCGCGGCACGCGCACGCTTCTCCCGATCATGGAGCGCGGCCGCGGTGAGCGGCAAACCTTCGAGCTCGTTCTCGGCGGTCATGCGTTCGACGCTAATCTGTTCGAGCTTGCCCTTGTCCTCGCCGCTCATCGCGCCGGCGGTCAGGGCACGCATCTTGGCCACGAAGCGCCTGCGCAGCTCGACGATTTGGTTCAGCACCTCGGAGGTCCGCGTACGCACCGCCGCGAGATCGGGAAAAATGCCAACCTTGAGCTGCCCGCCCACCGCCATCTCCAGTCGCACGAGGGTCTGCTCGGAGTCCTTGATCCCACGTTGCAGCTCGCCCACGTCCTCGGTCAGGGTGATCACCCGTGCCACCGATGGATCGGTCTTCACCCACTTGACCGCGAGTTTGGGAATGAGCACGCTGATGTCGAACTTTTCCATGCCCTTGCCGATCAGGGAATCGAAGTACTTGGGATCGGCCTGTGCCTTGCCCAGGTTTTCCTGGAGCTGGCGCTGGATCGGATCGAACTGATCGCGAGCCTGCATGAAGGCGTCGTTGGCCAAGGAGAAATTACCGAGACGAACGTGCAAGTTGCCCATCAGGAGGCGAAGCTCGGGAGCCTGCGGGCTGTCCGGGTTCTGCAGCAGCATGAGATCCAGGGCGCGGTAGGCGGCCTTGTAGTCCTTGGCCTTGATCGACGTCCAGGCGAGCTCGTCCATGGCTTCCTCGAAATGAAGCGATTGGCGCGGGATGCTGCTGTAGGCCTCGCGGGCCCTGTCGAACTGGTCGTGCTCGTAGTTCAAACGGCCGACAGCCAAGCGGGCCATCTCCTGGATTTCCTTCTCGGTGTCGTTGCGCGCCTGCGCGCGCGCGACGCCGTCGAACATGGCCAGCGCGGCGGCCTGATCGCCCTTTTGTACCTGGGCCGTGGCCGCGAAGTAGCGCGCCTGCAGGTAGTAGGGGCTGGTGGCCGGGATGCTTGCAAAGGTCGCCAGCGCCTCGTCGGTACGGCCGCGGAAGAAAGCGTATTTGCCGCGCACGTAGGGTACGGAGGGCTCAAGCTGACCGATGGGGATGCTCTCGAGCCGCTTGAGATAGTCGTCGAGGTGCTCGAAGTCCTCCGTATGCAGGCCGATTTCGATGAGCTTCTGCAACGCCTGCTGCTCCAGACGCGAACCCGTATTTTTTTGCACCGCCATCTGGAGGTAGTGGCGGGCCGAGTTGTAATCCTTTTCCTGGAACAGTGCCTGGCCGAGCAAGACCAGGGCGTCGTCGTAGCCTTGGGCGTTCGGATACTTCTCGACGACGTCGAGCAGAATGGTCGCGGCCTCGTTGTAGTTCTTGAGCTTGAAGAGCATCTCGGCATCGACCACCCGCCGCATGGCGATGGCGGGATCGACCGGGGCCGTGTCTCTGAACTCGCCGGAGAGGGCGCGCACGCGCTCCTCCATGTCCGCGAGCTTGGCGTTCGCGTCGTCGAACTCGCCAGCCCAGGTGCGCGCCGCTGGCAGCAAGGCGGCCGCAAGTGCGAAGACGCACGCAAGAGCATGCGGACGCAGGCGCGACGCCTGCCCGGCTCGTGTGCGAAGATGGGTCCCTGTCGGCTCGTTCATCGGATGATCCCCCGGCGTGCGGCAGTGCCGATGCTACTTCTTCGCCGCCGGTGAACCTGTACCCTCGGGCGCCACCAGGTTGACCTTGAACTCGACCGCAGGTTTGTCTTCCATGTTGGTGGTCAGTCCGCCCTTTTCGTAGCCCACCACCGTCACCACGGTGGCCCTGCCGTCGGCTGCCAAGAAGGTGTTGCTGGAGCTGGCCTTGAACTTGTAGCCCTTGAGGTAGCTGAACACGCCAAATCCGCTGCCCTGATAAACGAGCTGCACCGAGAGGGTGTGGTTGCCAGGCTGGATGGCGCCGTTGTACACGTCGAACTCGGGCATGTCGGCTAGGCGGCCGGTATCATCGACCTTGTTCATGATCTGAACGCCGTCGAGAGCGTACACGACCTTGATCAGGCGGAAGGTCGCGCCCATGTCGTTCTTGTGCTTGATGACACAGCGGGAAGCGCCTATGACGCCGCCGAGTACGGTTTCCTTGAGCAGGTTGAGGCGGGCGCGGGTGCGGAAGACCTGCTCCTTGAGATCGTTGACGTTGCGTTCGAGCGCCTTGAGGCGAACCGCCGAGGCACTACCATCGCCAGGCGCCGCGGCCGGTTCAGGCACGGGCGCGGTGATTGGCGCGGCATCAGCGGCTTCAGCACGCGGAAGGCAAACGCTGGCAACGAGCAAAAAGCCCAGGACCCCCCAAGTTCGTCGAGTCTTCATCTCACAGCTCCTTCTGAGCATCCGGTCACGGATCGCCGCGCCTGGCCCGCCCCCTGAAATCGAAATTGGAGCGGGTGCCCCAAGTTCGTCCCAGAAGGATGTACTCTATAGCAGGCGACTCCGCGTCTAGTCAAAAGCACCTCTCTCCTCGGATCGCGCATTCGCGCATCCCCGATGGCAGGCCGCATCCTATCAGATGTTCTTTGAGACCGCCCGCGCCTAGTTTGTGCCAGGTGTCGTAGGCTTTTTGCCTTGGTTTTGGGGGAGCCCTGGTAGCGTTCGCTTCGCCCCCAGGCACCTGCACCCTAGGTCTGCCCTTGTCTGGCCTTGACCAGTGCCTTCCAGGCTGCTTCCAAGACCTCGGAAAGCCCCTCGCCGGTGACGGCGCTGATGCCGTGAATTTTCAGACCGCGGCGCGAGAAGAGCTTCTTGATGGCGGATAGCTTCTTGCGAGTCGCGGGCAGGTCGACCTTGTTGAGCACCACGATCTCGGCCCGGGCCGCCATCTTGGCATCGTAGAGCGTGAGCTCGCGGCGAAGCGCCAGGTAGTCGCGCAGGGGCGTGCGGCCCGGGATTTGGCCGACCTCCACGATGTGGATGAGCACCCGCGTGCGTTCGAGGTGACGGAGAAACTGGTGGCCGAGTCCGGCGCCGGCGTGAGCACCCTCGATGAGGCCGGGTACGTCGGCGAGCACCAGCGACCGCTCGCCCGGCAGCTGGACCACGCCAAGATTCGGAATCAAGGTGGTGAAAGGATAGTCGGCGATCTTGGGTCGCGCGGCAGAGACGCGCGTGATGAGGGACGACTTGCCCACGTTGGGAAATCCGACCAGGCCCACATCGGCGAGCAGCTTCAGCTCGAGCCGGATGGCCCGCTCCTGGCCAGGACGCCCGCGCTCGAAGTGCCTGGGCGCGCGATCCGTCGAGGTGGCGAAGTGGATGTTGCCGCGTCCGCCCTGGCCCCCGCGCGCGGCGAAAAAGCGTTCGCCGTGCGTGCGCAGATCGGCCAGCAACACCGAGGTGGCGTCGTCGTACACCATGGTGCCGGCGGGCACGCGCAGCACCATGTCCACCCCGCGCTTGCCGTACCGATCCTTGTTGCCCCCGCGCTCGCCCGCCTCCGCGTGGTGTTCGTGGCGGTAGCGAAAATCGAGCAGGGTCGACAGGCCCTCGTCCACTTCGAGGATCACGCTGCCGCCATCGCCGCCATCGCCCCCGGCGGGACCGCCTTTGGGCACGAACTTCTCGCGCCGCCAGGCCACCGCCCCGTCGCCACCGTCACCCCCGCGCACGCTGATGCGCGCTCGATCAATGAAGGCGGTCACGCACCATCTCCTCTCGGAAAATTCACCTCGCCCCGCGAAGCGGGGAGAGGTCGACGCGCAAAGCGCGTTGGGTGAGGGGTTCGGCCATGCGAGAGAGTACGCTGGCCCCTCACCCTAGCCCCTGAGGAATCCCCACGAATCATGATGGCCAGAAAAGCTCGTTCGTCGTCGCCCCTCTCCCTTCGGGAGAGGGGTTGGGGGTGAGGGTGAAGTTTTCTGAAGCCGAACACGGCATTCTCAAAGGTAGCCTCGCTCGCAACTCTGTTCGACGTGCAGTTCAGTACCCTCACCCCGGCCCTCTCCCGAAGGGAGAGGGTGTCTACAGAAGCTACAATTTCGTAACAGTCCGTTGTTTCACGGCTTTTCGCGGGGATTCATCAACCCTAGCCCTCTCCCCGCTGCGCGGGGCGAGGGGATTGGAGGGTGCACGTGCGTAGCAACTTCTAGAATTCTCGCCCAACCCCTTCGGTGCTCTAGACAGCCTCGATGCTGACGAGCTTGCGGCTGCCGGACTGGCTGTACTTCACCTTGCCGGTCTTGAGGGCGAAGAGGGTGAAATCCCGCCCGATACCGACGTTGAGACCAGGGTGAAATAGGGTGCCGACCTGGCGAACCAGGATATTGCCGGCAAGGACCTGCTCGCCGGCAAAGCGCTTCACGCCGCGCCTTTGCGACTGCGAATCGCGACCGTTGCGTGAGCTGCCTTGACCTTTCTTGTGTGCCATGGCGTCTACGCTCCTGCCTTGATGGAGACGATCTTGAGCGCGGTGAACGGCTGACGATGACCCGTCTTGCGCCGGTACGACTTGCGCCGCTTGTACTTATAGATGAGGATCTTGTCGCCAAGTCCCTGGCCAAGGACTTCGGCCTCGACCTGGATGCCCGACACATTGGGCCTTCCGATTTGCACGTTTCCGCCGTCATCGGCGAAAAGCAGAGGCGAGAAAGAAAGCTTGTCTCCGGTGTTTGCGGAAAGCTTTTCGACGCGCAGAGTTTCCCCCTCGGCGACGCGATATTGCTTTCCTCCGGTTTGAATGACGGCGTACATGACTTGGGCTCCAGAGCGAGGCGCGTAATTTAGAGGAGATTGGCGCGCTGTCAAGTGAGATCCTGAGACAACCGGGATCAAATGGAGGTTCCAGCCTTGGCACGCAGCAGAACCGAGCGAGCGTGGCCGGACAGACCCTCGACCTCGGCGAGACAGGCGACCGCCGCGGCTTGCTTGCGCACGGCCCCCGCATTGTATTCGATGAAGGACGTGCGCTTGAGGAAATCGCCCACCCCGAGCGGGGACGAGAAGCGCGCGCTGCCGCTGGTGGGTAGCACGTGACTTGGCCCCGCGAAATAGTCGCCCAGCGCCTCGCACGCATCGTGACCGACGAACACTGCCCCCGCGGCTGTCACCTTTTCCGCCCACGCACGGGCGTCGCCAAGAGCGATCCCAGCGTGCTCGGGAGCGAGCTGATTGACGATCGCGATGGCGGTCGCGGCATCATTCACAACAATGGCCACGCCCTGGCCGGCCAGGGCTTTCTCGGCGATGGCCTGGCGCGGAAGCAGGGCGAGTTGGCGGTCGACTTCCCTAGCCACGCGTTCGGCCACTTCCTTGCCAACCGCCACTAGGATGGGCACGGCCATGGTGTCGTGCTCAGCTTGCGCGAGTAGATCGGCGGCAACCCACGCCGGATTGGCCGTGGCGTCCGCGGCAATGACGACCTCGGTGGGTCCGGCTATCATTTCGATTCCCACATCGCCAAACACCAAGCGCTTGGCCGCGGCGACGTAGGCGTTACCCGGTCCCACGATCTTGTCCACGCGGGGAATACTCTCGGTGCCGTAAGCCAGAGCGGCGACGGCCTGCGCGCCGCCCACCAGAAAAACCCGGTCAACGCCGGCTTCGAGGGCGGCGGCCAGGGTTTCGGGCGAAGGTCCGGGCGTGGTCATGAACACCTCGCGCACGCCCGCCACCTTGGCGGGCACGGCGGTCATGAGCACGGTGGAAGGATAGCGGGCGGTTCCGCCCGGCACGTAGATGCCGACGCGTGCGAGCGGTGAGTAGCGACAATTCAGCCTGACGCCAGCCTCGACGGTCTGGTAGGACTGGTAGCGTTCGCGCTCGTGGTAGCGGCGAATGCGGGTCGCGGCCTCGGCCAGGGCCGCGCGCACGGGCGCGGACACGCCCGCCGCGGCGGCCTGCCAATCCGCGCGCGGTAGCTCGATGGCGGAAAGCGCGCGCGACTCGAAACGCTGGGTGAGCTCGCGCAGGGCCGCATCGCCACGAGCACGCACGTCGGCCACGATGGCACGCGCACCGGATTCGATGGATTCGGGCGTGACCGCGCAGCGGTCGGCCAAAGCTCTCAGCTGCGACTGGAAGTTTGGCTCCCCCTCGATGATTGTGCGCAACATGCGAGTGACACTAGCGCTCGATCGGCGGGCGCGCCAGCTGCGCCACCCGCCGCGCGGAAACGCACCCCAGAGGGTCCTGTTGGGAAGGTTTTACTTCTTGCCGGACTTGGCGGCTTTGCGCTGGGCGCGGTATTCTTTGATCTTCGACTTGGCAATGTCCTTGTGCTTCGCACAGACCATTCCGAAGACCGGCGCCGCAACGCCCGTGCAACCAGGCACCGGGCAGAACTGCTTGGGGCGACGCTTGACGGGAGCTGCAACCGCGGGAGCGGAGGCAGCCAGGGCGCGTGCTGGACGACCGCGACGGAGCGCGGGCGCGGCGCTGCCCCCGAAGGCGGCGGTAACGGCCTGCTGAACGCGGCGGACGCTGTCAGCCTCGATGGAGGCCACAATCTGATTCACGAACCCTTCAACCAATGAGCGGATGTTTGTTTCCATTTGTCTGTTCTCTGTTGGGAATGGCGGCAGATGATGCCCCGATATAGACAAAAGTAAAGAACCTTTTTTCGACATCGACTTGATTATTGAAGCTATTGGTTGTGCTCGCGCAATTGAGAGAATAGGGGACGCACCGCGCGCAATGAAAAACGGCGCTGGTGTAAATGCACTTGACCCAATTCCATCTCGCGCAAATGATGGCCGCGTCATGGCGAAGCGAATGCGCTCGAAACCGGGTGGCATTATCTCCTCGTTGTTTTCTGGCGATGTGCGAGCCTTTTTCGCGCGCTATTCCGACCTGGGGTTGGCGGCGCTGGTTGTGCTCATCGTGGGCATGATGATCGTGCCCCTGCCAACCTTCCTGCTCGACCTTCTCATCTCACTGAACATTGGTGTTGGAGTCATTCTACTGCTGGTCGCAATCTATGTCGGCGACGCGCTGAGGATTGCGACTTTCCCGAGTCTGTTGCTACTGACGACCTTGTTCCGACTTGCCATCGAAGTTTCGGCCACACGCCTGATCTTGCTCAAGGCCAATGCCGGCCAAGTCATTCACGCCTTCGGCAGTTTCGTGGTGGCGGGCAATCTCGTGGTCGGTGTCGTCGTGTTTCTCATTCTCACGACGATTCAATTCATCGTCATTGCGAAGGGCGCGGGTCGCGTGGCGGAAGTCGGTGCACGTTTCACCTTGGACGCCATGCCCGGCAAGCAACTGTCCATCGACGCCGAGCTGCGAACGGGTCATATCGATGCCAACGAGGCTCGCCATCGCCGCGCAATGCTAGCCCGCGAGTCGCAATTCTTCGGCGCGATGGACGGCGCAATGAAATTCGTCAAGGGCGATGCCGTTGCGGGCATCATCATACTCATCACCAACATCGTGGGCGGCCTGGCCATCGGCGTTCTGATGAAGGGGATGGATTTGTTCGCGGCCTTGCAAACCTACACCTTGCTGACCATCGGCGAGGGACTGGTTGCTCAAATTCCAGCCCTGGTCATTTCCACCGCTGCGGGCATCCTGGTCACGCGCGTTTCCTCGGAAGAGGAAGGCGGCCATCTCGGCAGCGATATAGGCAGGCAGATTCTGGCCCAACCCAAGGCCCTCGCCGCTTCTGCCACGCTGCTATTCGTGCTGGCTTTGATTCCCGGTCTGCCCGCGGTGCCCTTTCTCGTTCTCGGCGTGCTGCTGGGTTTGCTTGCCTATCGATTGATAAGAACACGACCCACGCAGTCGTCGCGCGCCACCGCGGCTGAGGCACGGGACGAATCACCCAATCGTGGCGTGGAGCATCCGGCCCATGTTCTTTCGCCATTGCTCGTTCCCATTGCCATCGAACTTTCCGTCGAGCTTTCCCAATCCCTGCTCGAGCAACAAGGAACGTCGCGACTGATGTCCGAACGGATACCATCCTTGCGCGAAACATTCTTCGCCGAAACCGGGATTGCACTGCCAGCGATAAGCGTGCGCGACGACGTCGGCGATCTTGCGCCAGGTGCCTACGCAATCCGATTGCAAGAAATCCCCGTGGCCCACGGGCAGGCGGTTGCGAGTGAAGTACCGCCGAGCAAGTCGCCACCGACCCCCGATGCCATCATCGCCGAGCACTTGCTTCGCGTTCTGCGCCAGCACGGCCACGTGTTCGTCGGGATTCAAGAGACCCAGACCTTGCTCGAAGGCCTGCAGCGCACGCATCCCCATCTCGTTCGCGAGGTCGTTCCCAGATTGGTCAGCCCGGTCCTGCTCGCCGATATTCTACAGCGGCTGGCCAAGGAGGGAATTTCGTTGCGCAATCTGGGCGATATTCTCGGCGCGCTCGCTCGGCGCGCGCAGGGCGACAGCGACGCAGCCTCGCTGACCGAGGAAGTTCGCGGCGCTCTGTGCCGGCAGATCACGTTCAAGCACAGCAAACCCGATGGCAGCGTGGGCGTCTTTTTTCTCGATTCCATGATCGAGGAAACCCTGCGCGAGGCGATTCGCAAGAGCGGCACCGAAAGTCACCTGGCGCTCGAACCGGAGCTCTCGGGCGACATCGTTCGGGCCGTGAAGAGCGCGGTGGCAGAGGTAGTTTCGCCTGTCATCCTTACAACACGCGATATTCGTCGCCACTTGCGTGGACTCATCGAATCGGAGCAGCCGGGGGTCGCCGTGCTCGCCTATCAAGAGCTGACGCCGGAAACGAAACTACTAACGCTCGGCCGCATTTCCGTCTGATCGGCCTCAAGACGTGTCTATCAATCGCGGACCGAGCCCGGCCGAGCGAGCAAGCCCGCCCGCGAGGCGTGACGAGCGCGCATAGCGCGGGCTATGTAAGCGAGGAGAAACGAAGCGGGCGGGCTGCGCAGCCGGGGTGGCAACGGGAGCGATTGATGGACACGTCTTCAATCAACCGGCAGATCCTTGTGGATGTAGTGGCGGCCTTCGGGGCTGTAATCCGTCGTGCACTGTCCGCGTCCGTAGAGCAACCAGCGGTAGGTGAGCAGTCCTTCAACACCCACTGGGCCGCGGGCGTGCAGTTTGTCAGTGCTGATACCGACCTCGGCGCCCAGGCCAAAGCGATAGCCGTCCGAAAAGCGCGTGCTGGCATTGTGGAACACGCACGCGGAATCCACATCGGTGAGGAAGCGGCCAGCTGCCGCGGCGTCTTGAGCTAGGATGGTGTCGGTGTGGCGCGATCCGTGCCGGGCAATGTGAGCCAGTGCCTCGTCGATACCGGACACCTGCCGGATCGACAGCACCAGATCGCCGTACTCCGTGTCCCAGTCTTCATCCGTCGCCGGCTTCAATTGCGGATGGCGCTTGCGGGTCTCGGCGCAGCCACGCAGCTCGACCTTGCTGTCTTGCAGGGCCTTCACGCACGCATCCAGCGCGTCGCCCGCGCCACTGTCCCAAAGCAAGGTTTCAACGGCGTTGCACGCGGCTGGGTAGCTGCACTTGGAATCGACCAGAACCCGGGCAGCCATGGCCGGTTCGGCCGTGGCGTGCAGGTAGGCGTGGCAGATGCCGTCGGCGTGGGCCATCACGGGAATGCGCGTGTGGCTGCGCACGTGGCGGATGAACTGCGACGAACCTCGCGCGATGACCATCTCGACCAGGTCGTCCATGCCCAGCAGACTGTCGACCTCGGCCCGGTCTTCGAGCAGAACCATGGCGGAGATATCGATGTCGTGTTTCCTCAGCACCTGGTGCGCTACTTCGGTCAGCGCGCGATTGCTCTGGATCGCCTCACGCCCGCCCTTGAGCGCCACCGCATTGCCGCTCTTCCAGGCGAGACTGGTGATTTGCACCAGGGCATCGGGACGCGCCTCGAACACCACGCCGAGCAAGCCCAGCGGCGCGCTCTGGCGCTTGAGAATCAGCCCGTGGTCGAGAATGCGGTGGCTGAGCGTGCGTCCGACCAGCTCGGGCATGGCCGCGAGCTGGCCGATGCCGTCCACGGTGGTGGCCAGCTTCTTTTCGTCGAGCGACAAGCGCTTCACCAAGGCCGCGCTGAGCCGGCCGGCCTTTTCTTCCTCGCGGGCCAAGGCCATGTCGGCGGCGTTGGCAGCGAAAATCGCCTGCTTGGCCGAGGGTTCGGACAGCGCCGCCGCGAAGTCGCCCAGCAGAGCGCTGCGCTCGGGTCCGGATAGTAGCGCCAGCCGCCGAGCCGCGACGCGCGCCGCTTGAAGGGTTTCGCGAAGGTTCATGGCGAGATTGTACCTTCTATTCGCCCCGCCGGCAGGCCCAGGTTGGAACGGTGCCGGCGAAGGTTGGTTGCGAGGGATGTGCCATGGCCCGAGAAATCGGCTAACGTCTGGCCCGTGGCCACCGGCGAAAGCGACATCAAGCGCGTCCTCATCGCGGACGACGAGATCAACATCCGTCGTGTGCTCGAGGCCATTCTCAAGCGCGACGGCTGCGATGTCGTGACCGCCGCCAATGGCGAAGAAGCCCTGGCCGGCATGAACCGCGACATAAGCACCGTGATCACCGACCTCAAGATGCCTATCCTCGACGGCATGGGTCTGCTCAAGCGGCTATCGGTCGACTACCCCGACGTGCCGGTGATCATGATTACCGCGCACGGCTCGGTGGAAAGCGCGGTCGAGGCGGTGAAGCTGGGCGCCTTTGACTACGTCGAAAAACCCTTCGACCAAGAGCAAATTCGCCAGATCGTCGCCAAGGCCCTGCGCACCCACATGCTCTCGCGCCGCGACGCCAGACCCGAAGACACACAGGCACGCGGACGCTTCCGTTTGGTGGGCGAATCGTCCGCCATCCGGCAGGTCTACCAAGTCGTCGAAAAGGTGGCCGACACGCCGTCCACGGTGCTCATCACCGGCGAATCCGGCACGGGCAAGGAGCTGGTGGCGCGCGCCCTGCACGACAATTCCTCGCGCCGGTCCGGCCCCTTCATCAAGATCAACTGCGCCGCGATTCCCAAGACGCTCATGGAATCGGAATTGTTCGGCTACGAAAAGGGCGCCTTCACCGGCGCCGTGGGTTCCAAGCCCGGCCGCTTCGAGCTGGCCCATGGGGGCAGCCTGTTTCTCGACGAGATCGGCGAGATCCCTGTGGAGATGCAGGTCAAGCTCCTGCGCGTCTTGCAGGAGTCGGAATTCGAGCGCGTGGGCGGTATCAAGACCATCAAGGTCGACGTTCGCCTGATCACGGCCACCAACCGCGACCTGGCGGCGGAAATCACCACCGGCGGCTTCCGCGACGATCTCTACTATCGCCTCAACGTCGTGCCCATTCACCTACCGCCGCTGCGCGAACGCCGCGAAGACATCCCGCTCCTCGTCGACCACTTCCTCACGCGCTTCAACGAACGCCTGAAAAAGCAGGTCACCGGCGTGGAGCCCGAGGCCATCGACCGCTTGGTGTCGCACCAGTGGCCGGGCAACATCCGCGAGCTGGAAAACGTCATCGAGCGAACCGTGCTGTTCTGCGAAGGCCCACTCATCCACCTCGCGGATCTCCCGGGCGAGCTCGGCGGCACGCCCAACCAGGCCATGTCGCCTCCCACCGCGCCCGTGGTGGAAGAGCGAGCGCCCGCCGCGGCGGCCTCCAGCAGTAGCCTGCCTGCCCAGGGCTCGGAAAAGCCCCAATCGTCAACGCCGCCGACTTCGCTGCCCGCATCTCAGCCGGCATCGCCGCCCTTTTCGGCCCCGCCCGTGGGCGAGGAGGTCGGCTCGCTCAAGGAAGCGGTGCGCGCCGAAACCGAACGCGTCGAGCGCGAGCTCATCCAACGCGCCCTCGACGAAACCGCGGGCAACGTCACCCAGGCCGCGCGCAAGCTCCAGATTTCGCGCAAGAGCCTGCAAACCAAGATGAAGGAACTGGGCCTGCGCGACAAGGAGCAAGGGTAGCTCGGGTTGTGGTATCGTGACCGCCGTACCGTGATTGGAACCCGCACGCCCATCGCTCTTTTGGCCGGTTTCTGGTTGCTCGTGCCGGCCCTGGCGGCAGACGCCGCCGAAGTTACGCGGGTGCTGACAGCGCGTAGCTTGAAGGACTTCGATATCGACGTCTCGCTGGACTGGCAGCACGACAGCAGTAGGGCCTCCATCAAACGCGAGCTGGTGCAAGCAACGGGCACCGCCGTGGTCAACGATCTTGTTCATCACCAGGTCCGCGACTCGATGCAACTGCGTGGTGAGGTGGGCCTGATCCGCGATCTCAGCTTCGTCCTCGCCGGCTCGTTCGTGCTCGGCGATCAGCGCGGCCTCGACTTCGACCACAGCGGCGATTGCGCGGCCGTGCCCTGTCTTGAAACCCTGCTTCGCGACGGCATCCTGCCAGGCACGCAAGGCACAAGCTGGGGACTCGATGCCGAGCACGGCGGTGCCGCCTTCACACCGCCGTCCGGGCAGGTCTTCCGCGGCCCCGACCGCAGCGGTTTCGAATACCTCGGCCTGGGGCTGCGCTGGGCCGCCATGAACCAGGCGCGCGACAATACCAAGCCCACCTGGACGGTCGGCCTCGAAACGCGGCTTTCGCTGGCCGACGACCAGCGTTTCGATCCGGGCAAGCCTACCGCCAATCGCAGCGTCGGCCTCGGCTACCACCAGATCATCGTAGCCACCATGTTTTCGCGTAGGTTCGGCGACATCGAACCCTACATGGGTGGCTTTTTCATGCAGCCCGAGCTGACCGCCAGCAGTGTGTACAAGAACCTCGGCACCGGAGCCTTCGCCTCGGCGCAGCGGCGGACCGGCGGTGAGCTCGGCATCGAAGGCACGGTTTGGGAAGATCCCGCGCTGCACGCGCGCATCGCCCTGGAGGCATCCGGACGATTCGAGTACCGCTTCGAGGGCCTGGCGCAAAGCGAGCTGTGGGAGGCTCTTTCAGGCGACTCGCGTTGCGCGACCGACGCGACCTTCTGCCGTCCCGGCATCGACGTGGACAGAAAGGGCAACGCCGCGCCCAACTCGGGCATCGTGCGCAGCCCCGCGTATGGCCTCATCGGCGGCGACGCCGGTCTCTCGGCCCACATCGGCCGCCATGCCCGCCTGCGCTCCCTCTTCGGCATGGCCTTCGAGGAAGCCCATTTCCTCACCGACACCACCGAGGAGGCCCACATCCCCACCGACACCGCCTGGCTCAACAGCGTCTACGAAGTGCCGGGCCGGCGCTTTCGCGTCGAGAGCCAGTTCGCCTGGCACATCCTGGTGGACGCCGCAGCTACCTTCTGACCGCGAGCACGACCTGGTAGATGTCGCGCCGGGGGCGCTTGCTCTCGCCGGCCAAGGCGTCGGCCACGTCGCGCGCCGACATGCCCGTGGCGAGCAGGGTCCGCGCACGCTCGACCAGGGCGTCCTCGTCTTCCTCGCCCGCCGGCGCGCCCTCGCTGGCGCCGCCCACCACCAAGGTGATTTCGCCGAGCGGGCGTACCGTCGCGTAGCGCTCCGCCAATTCTCCGAGGGTGCCACGAACGAGCTCTTCGTGGGTCTTGGTAAGCTCGCGGGCCAGGCACGCCGGTCGCGACTCACCCAGCACGGCGGACAGCTCGGCCAAGGTGGGGCCAACCCGGTGGGGGGACTCGTAGAAGATCAGGGTCGCGCCCAGCTGACCAAGGCGCGTAAACAGGAGTCGGCGCGCGCCCGTCTTGCGCGGCGGGAAGCCGGCAAAGTAGAAATTGGCCGTGGGCAGGCCCGAGGCGACCAGCGCTGCCAGCAGGGCCGATGGGCCTGGAATTGGCACCACCCGCGCTCCGATGGCTACCGCGGCCCGAACCACGCGATAGCCCGGATCCGACACCGCTGGCGTTCCCGCCTCGGAAAGCAGCGCCACACTTTGACCCGCGCGCAGAAAGGCGCACGCCTCCTGCGCCCGCTCGGGCTCGTTGGCATCGAAACAGGACTGCGTGCGACGGTCGATGCCGTGCGACGACAGCAGCTTGCGCGCCGAGCGCGTGTCTTCGGCCAGCACCACGTCTACCCGGCGCAGGGTTTCGATGGCGCGAGGCGAGAAGTCATCGGGGTTGCCGATGGACGATGCAACGACGTAGAGCGTGCCGAGAGGTTGTGAACCCACGATGCAGTGGATCGCACGGATCATGCCCTGCCCGCAAGCTCGGTCTCAACCCTATGCCAACGATAGCCGCAGGAGGGCGTGGGCGTGGGCGTGGGCAGGGCGAGCAGTCACCGTCGGCCACGGCCAGGGCCAAGACCGCGACGACGACCACGACCCCGTCTCCAGTGAATGCGCGCCACCGCTTGATTTCTGGCTGGCGCCACCGATTCCGCAACGTGGCGAGCGACGCCAGGGCCACCTCTTGCTATCATCGCCTATTCCACAATGGATCTTATCGACGGCCCAAAGCCGCGTCCCCCGGAGAACTCGGAGTCGTTCATGCACCGCTTCCGCAAGCTGATTGTATTGGTGGGTGTCTCTGCCCTCGCCCTGATCCTGACCATCGAGCGCCAGGGCCAGGACATCCGCCTCACCGCCGAACCCTCGCTGAGCGCGGCGGTGCATTCGGACGGCGGGGACTACGAGCTCGCGCAAGCGCAGATCTTCAGCAAGACGCTGTACTACGTGAATAGCCAGTATTTCGACCGCACGCGGCCCGACCCTAAGAAGATGCTGGTGGGCGCGCTGGACTTCTTGCAGCGCGATGTCCCCGAGGTTCTCGTCGACCGCTTTCCCGAGCACGACCCCAAGCAAGTGACGGTCAAGGTCAACGGCGAGCAGAAGATCTTTTCCATCGAACGTGTGGATTCGCCGTGGACCTTGCGCAGCACGATCAAGGAGATCTTCGCCTTCATCGAGCCCCGCCTGCGCCCCGTGCCGACCAAGGATCGGGCGCGTCATCTGGTCGACATCGAGATGACCGCAACCAACGGCATGCTCTACACGCTCGACCCGCATTCGGTGTTGTTGGATGTGGACAGCTTCAAGGACATGCGCACCACGACCCAGGGCAAGTTCGGCGGCCTCGGCATCGTCATCGAAATGGATCGCAAGGGGCGCATCACGGTCAAGAAGCCCATGCCCGATACGCCGGCCATTCGTATCGGCATCAAGGCCAAGGACCACATCGTTCGCATCAACAACGAATCGACGATGAACATGACCTTGCAAGAGGCGGTGGACCGGCTGCGCGGCGAGGTGGGCTCGTCGGTGGATGTGTACATCGATCGCACGGGTGTGCAGACGTCCAAGAAGTTCACCATCGTGCGCGACTACATCCGTCCGCCGGCCATCGATCCGCCGCCGCGCATTTTCAGCGTGCCCGCCGCCGGCAATCAGCCCGCAGCAAAAGTCGGCTACTTCCGCATCGTCAGCTTCTCGGCCAACACCGAGGCCGACCTCAGCAAGGCCTTGGGCTATTTCGAACGCGAGAAGGTCAAGGGCATCGTCATGGATTTGCGTGGCAATCCCGGTGGCCTGTACGATCAAGCGCAGAAGGTGGCCGATGCCTTCATCGAATCGGGCGTGCTGGTATCCATGGTCGGCCCCGGCGGGGCGCAGCGCAAGGACGAGCACGCTACCCGCAACGGCGACACCAAGGTCCCGCTCGCGGTGCTGGTCAGCCAAACCTCGGCCAGCGCCTCGGAGATCGTCGCTGGCGCGCTCAAGAATCTCGACCGCGGCGTGATTATCGGCGAAACCACATTCGGCAAGGGATCGGTGCAGATGTTGTTCGACATCCCGTCGCCGGTGCCCTTTGGCAAGCACAGTGAGGACGACAAGCTCGGCCTCAAGCTCACCACCGCGCAGTACCTCACGCCGGGCGATGTCTCGATCCAAGGCGTGGGCGTGACCCCCGACATCGAGCTGGTCAGGATGCGGGTCGAAAAGAAGAACGACGAGGCGTGGATCAGCCTGCAGCCGTCCACGCGCAGGCGGCAGGAATCGGACTACGAATGGCACTTGCAAAACCCCAACGCGCAAAAGGGCAATCGGCCCTTCGACACGCTGTCGTACCTCTTCGTTCCACCGCCGGGCAAGGATCGCCACCATGACGACGACGAGGAAGATCCCGATGCCAATGTCGACGAGGCCGAGGCCGACGAGCCCGCCGATGAGGCGCGCATCGACTACCCCATCGAGCTGGCGCGCGATCTGGTTGCCCAGGCGAAGTCGGCACGGCGCCAGGACTTGGTGACCCTGTCCAAGCAGTTCTTCGACAAGGCGCGTGCCGAGCAAGACAAAAAGCTGTCGCTCGCTCTCGAAAAGTTGGGCGTTGACTGGAGCCAGGGACCGGCCTCGACGGAGGGAGATATCCAGGCAACGCTCGCGCCGGTGGGCAACGAGGCCAAGGTCGGAGCGGGCCAGTCGATCAAGATCCGCGGCTCGGTCAAGAACACGGGCGGCACGACGATACACCGTGTGCGGGCGGTCCTGCGCAGCGACAACCTGCTCTTCGACGAGAACGAGATGGTGTTCGGCAAGATCGCGCCGGGCGCCACCAAGACCTACGACTTGGCAGTGAAGGTGCCGCGCAACAGCCTCACCCGCACCGACATCATCCGGGCGGAATTCTCTGGGCAGGGCAAGCTGCGCGCGAACGACACCGAGATGACCCTCAACATCGAAGGCAAGCCGCATCCGCTCTTCGCCTACACCTACCAGACCATCGACGACGTGGTCGGCAACCGTGACGGCCGCGTGCAGAAGGGCGAACGGGTGCGCACCATCGTCAGGGTCAAGAACATCGGCGCGGGCGCCTCTCTGCGCACCGAGGCCATCGTGCGCAACGGCGCCGGGCAAGAAGGAATCCTCATCAGCGCGGGTCGCTTCGAGGCCAAGGATCTGGCGCCAGGCGCGACTAAGGATTTCTCCTTCGTGTACGAGGTGGGTAACGACTTCCAGGGCGACGAATACCAACTTGAGCTGGTGGTAGCCGACACCGTGCTCGGCGAGTCCATCTCGGACAAGATCAAGATCAAGATTGCCGGGCCGGGACCAGCACCTGCGCCCGACGAGGGCATGGTGACGATCAGCAAACCCGACGTGGCCTTGCGCGAGTCGCCCTCCGGCACCGCCCTGGTCTTGGGCCACGCCGACAAAGGCAGCTCGTTCCGCAGCACGGGCAAGCTGGGCGACTTCAACCGGGTCGAGCTCGAAAGCGGCCGGCCGGCCTTCGTGGCCACCGTGGATGTCTCGCGCGGCGGTGGCGGCAGTCCGGCCTTCCGCCCGCAATGGGACGCCACCCCACCCCTGCTGTCGGTCAGCGCCCCCACCGTCGTGACGGGTAACGTGGTTCACATCAAGGGCAACGCCACCGACAACACTGAGGTCAAGGACATCTACGTCCGTGTCTGGAATCGCGAATCCAAGTTGCCGCCCAAGAAGGTCTTCTACCTACCGAACCGGGGCGAAAGGACACGCCTTTCATTCGAGACCGATGTGCCCTTGTGGCCGGGCAGCAACCTGATTCAGGTTTTCGCCCGCGAGGGTAACGAGGTGCAGTCGGTGCAAACCCTCATGGTGCTCCAGCGCCCCGTCCCCAGCGTCTCGCAGAAGTAGGGATTGAACACAGAGGACACAGAGAACACAGAGTGGCCGAAAGGGTTCGGACTCTGTCTCCTTTGTGTTCTCTGTGTTGATATTAGTGCCACCCGGGCAGACGCTGGCTGTGGACCATGGCGTGGAAGAGCCAGTTCACGACCGTGATCACGGCCGCCGAGGTCAGCAGCGCGCGCAGGGTCTTGATTTCGAAGGCGGCGATGAGCTTGTCGGTAAGCCACAGCATCGCAGTATTGACGATGAACGGGACGAAGAAGAACAGCAGGCCCAGGGTCAGCAAGCCCGGCAAGAAAAGCACGGCGTGAATCACCCAGCCCAGGAAGAAGTTGAGCACGCTGAACACAATCGAAACCACCACGGCGGTCCCGAAACCCTTGACCTCGACGTCGGGCAGGAAGCGCGCAATAACGAGAACCGTGACGGCCAAGGCTACGATGTGAAGGAGCGTGTGCATGGACGCAAGGTTACGCCCAAGACCGCCGTTTCGTCGAGCGTCCGCGACTACATGGACGGCCAGGTCGTCTGGGTGACCGAGTCGTCGAAGTGCAGGATGCGCCCTTTGCCCGCGCGCTTGCCCATGAGCAAGGCGCGGTCGGCCCGACGCAGAAGCTCTTCTTGATCGAAGCTCATGGTCGATGGATCGAAGGTCGCCACGCCGAAGGTGGCTCCCACCATGCCTTGTTTGTCGATGGGCTCGCCAATCACGCTCTGGCGAATGCGCTCGGCCGCCGCTCGGGCCTGGGCTCCGTCCGTCTCGGGTAGCAGGATCACGAATTCGTCGCCTCCGTAGCGGGCCACGGTATCGAACTCGCGCAGGCTGCGGCGCAAGCGCTCGGCCACGCACAAAAGCACGCGATCGCCGGCATCGTGACCGTGCTGGTCGTTGACTTGTTTGAATCCGTCCAAGTCGACCACGATCAAGCTTAGGCAGCGCATGTGCCGGCGCGCGCGCGCGAATTCGCTCTCCAGTCGACGGATGAGATGACGACGATTGTAAAGTCCCGTGAGCGGATCGGTGACGGCCAGCGCCTCCACCTCCTTGCGCGCATCCTCGACGGCGCGGATAAGCTGGGCTCCCTTGAGAGCCGCGCCCAAGACCAGGCGCAAGTCCTCGTAGACCATCGAATCGGACGCGCCGTACTCGAACAGGGCCAGCCCGAGGCACTCACCGCGAAATCCCAGCGGCTCCACGATGACCGAGCGGCCATCGAGAAAATCCGACGGCGCCAGCAGCTTGGATCGGTACCGGATGGGCACTGTTTGCTTGCCTTGTTGGGTGAAAATGAGCGCGGTTTCGAGCTCGTCGCTAACCGTGCCAGGCTCCGTGAAAAGCGCGATTACGCCCGCTCCGATGCCCAGACCCGGCAGGTGGTTCGCGGCTGTTTCCGCCAGCGTGTTCACGTCGGGCGCGGCCAGCAAGGCCGCGGTGGTCTCGGCCAGCATGGTCATGCGATCCATCAGGGCGCTGCGCCGACGCGACTGGGCGATGGCCGCCAGATCGCTGGCCGACAAGAGCGCCTCTTGCAGCAGGTCCTCGATGCGTGCACGAACCTCCGTGTCGTTGGCGCAAGCCATGATGTGGCGCCGGAAGGCAACCAGCACGTCCTGCGCGGCCCCTACCTCGCTGCCGCGCCGAAGAAGCTCGTAGCAGATGCTTTCCACGCAATCCAGGAACGACTCCTGGCTTGGATCGTTGAGCTGCAAGAGGAAGGAGTCGAAAAGCCGATCCTCCCAGCCCTCTGGAATGTACTCGAACCCGCCGTGCGAGGCGTGGTCGAGATCCCGCACCAGGATGGCCCGATGGGCACGCAGGGCCGCACCCAGCTCCTTTCCCTCGGTCTCCGCGGCCAGGCTGGGAACGGTTTCCCGGTGGTGCATGGAGCAGCCGCAAGACCGTCGCGCGACGAACTCGGTCTCGAAGGTAAGCACCTGCTGCCCGGATTCCGCGCCATGCACCGCCGCGGCCAGAACCGCGACCGCGTGGCGCACCTGCTCGTCTACGGGTTGGCGAACCGTGGTCAGTGGTACGCGGGCATAGCGGGCGAATTCCGTGTCGTCGAATCCAGTCAGCGCGATCTGGCGAGGGACGTCGAGCCCGCGCCTATCAAGCTCGTCGAGCGCGCCCAAGGCCATGAGGTCGTCGGAACAAACGATGGCATCAATGTCTGCGGCCCCAAGACCGCGTTCGCCGAATAGGGTAGCGACCGCGCGCGCACCGGACTCGCGCGTGAAGTTGCCGGCGACCACGTAGCGCCGATCCAGCGCCAGCTTGCCTTCGGCCAGGGCGCGCTGGTAGCCACGGTAGCGCGCCTGCGCCTCCTCGCTGCCTTCCGGACCCGCCACGAAGGCGATGCGACGCAGGTGGTGCGTCTCCACCAAATGCTTGACCGCGCTGTTCATGCCGGTCTCGTTGTCCATCAGCATGGTGGTGACACCCGCTAGCGCGACACCGAGGCAAACCCGTGGGACCCCATCGAAGCGCGCTACGAATTCGGTCAATTCGGCCAGCGTCGAGTGATGCCCAATGACGTGCGTGCAGATAAGAAGCGCATCCACGCAATCGGGCCCGATGAAGTCGTAGACGAAGCGCTTGGGATCGCGCAAATCCACGCCCAACACCCCGCCGGAAACCGCGACGAAATCCAGGCCATGCTCGCGCGCCGCCCGCTCGGCCGCGCCCAATACCCGCATTTGGAACTCGAAGTCATAGTTATCCGCGAGCAGTCCTAAACGAGGGCCGCGACAACGCGCGCCAGACTTTTTCTCCTCCATCATGAGCGTGCTGCGGGGGAAGATTCCCGGTGAAGAAGGTAGTGCCGTCGCTTGCGCCCCGCAAGTAGATGCTGGCTGTACGTTAAGAGATCACATGTGGCTAACCTGTCGACTGCCACTGCCCCAGTCTGTATAACCTGCGCGTGGAAACGGCGGACTTGTTTTCGACCGCGGCGAGCGAACCGGCTGGCCGCTTTTCTGTGCACGCGCTCGGCCGCGAGCTGAACCCACCGCAAGTCGAGGCCGTGCTCTATCCGCCACAACCCCTGCTGGTGATCGCCGGCGCTGGCTCGGGCAAGACGCGCGTGATTACCTACCGCCTAGCGCACCTACTCACCGAGGGAGCCGACGCGCGCAAAATTCTGGCCGTAACCTTCACGAACAAGGCTGCGCGCGAGCTCAAGGAGCGCGTCGAGCGTCTGTTCGGCGGCGCGGGCCACGGCACCCACGGCATGTGGCTTGGCACCTTTCACGGCATCGCCGCGCGCCTTTTGCGCCTGTTCGGCACAGCCATCGGCATTCGCAAGGAATTCGTGATCTACGACGACGACGATTCGCGCCGGCTGATGGCGCGCGTGCTCGGCGACATGAAGGTGCCCGAAAAGACCTTTCCCGTGCGCCAGGTGCTCGCGATGATCGATCGCGCGAAAAACCAGGGCACCAGCGCGGATCAGTACCCCGCGGGCGACTACTTCGACGAAGTGGTGGGCAAGGCCTACCGCCTGTACGAGGAGCGCCTCACCGCCGCCAGCGCGGTAGACTTCGGCGGTCTGCTTCTGTCCGCGCTCAAGCTGTGCAAGGCCGATTGCCCGGCCGCGCCGGCCCTGGCCCAGCTTTTCGATCACGTGCTGGTGGACGAGTTCCAGGACACCAACAACGTCCAATACCGCTTCGTGCGCTTCCTGTCCCATCGCACGCGCAGCATCACCGTGGTGGGCGACGAGGATCAGTCGATCTACCGTTGGCGCGGGGCCGACATCCGCAACATCCTGGATTTCGAAAACGATCACCCCGGCGCGGGCGTCATCAAGCTGGAGCAGAACTACCGCTCGACCAGCAACATCCTGCGCACGGCGAACGCGGTCATCGCGCGCAACAAAGAGCGCCGGCCCAAGCGCCTGGTGACCGAGCAGGGGGCAGGTGCACCGGTGATCGTGTTCGAGGGCGACAGCGAGCGTGAGGAGGCCGAGTTCGTCGCCGGCACCATCGAGAGCGATCTGGCCAAGGACTGCGCGCCCCGCGATTTCGCCGTGTTCTACCGCACCCACGCCCAATCGCGCGTGCTTGAAGAAGCCCTGCGCGTGCGCAACATCCCCTACGTCATCGTCGGAGGCACCCGCTTCTACGACCGCGCCGAGGTCAAGGATCTCCTGTCCTACCTGCGCGTCTTGCTGAATCCCGAGGACGCCATCGCGCTTCTGCGCATCATCAATGTGCCCGCGCGCGGGATCGGCAACACCACCGTCGATCGACTGATTGCCGTAACCAACGACCGGCAGGTCAGCCTAAGCGCGGCCCTGACCATCGCCGCGAACGATCCCGCCATCCTGGGCCAAGCCGCTCGGCGTAAAGTGGCCGAGTTCGAGGCCCTGCTGACCCGGCTGCGCGGCTCACTGGCGCTGCCACCCGCCGAGCTGGCCGAGAAGGTCCTGGAAGCATCCGGCTACCGCGACTTTCTCGCCGCCGACACCAGCATGGAGTCGGAAGGCCGTCTGGAGAACCTGCTCGAGCTCGTGGGCCAGATGCGCGAATACGAGCGCGAGACCGAGGAGCCGACCCTGTCGGGTTTCCTCGAACGCATCACCCTGGCCTCCGACGTCGATGGCTACGACGCCGACAAGGGCGCGGTCGCGCTTATGACCGTCCACACCGCCAAGGGTCTGGAATTCGACGTCGTGTTCGTCACCGGATTGGAGGAAGGCACCTTTCCCCACCAGCGCAGCATCGACGACGACGGCGCTATGGAGGAAGAGCGACGCCTGTGCTACGTGGCCGTCACACGCGCCAGAAAGCGTCTGCACCTGTGCCGTGCGCGCTGGCGCCGACTGTCGGGCCAAACCTTCGGCGGCATCCCCAGCCGCTTCCTCCGCGATCTACCGACCGACGGAACCGAGCACCTGGTGACCCCACAACGCAACTATCAGGAACAGAACACCGAAGGCGCTGGCCCCTGGCAGGGACGCTGGAATCGCGACGTTGCCAAGCCCCGTGTCCCGTTCGTGCCTGCCGCCACGAAACCCGCCGCACGCGGCGAGATCACCCGCCACTACGACGATGGCATCGCGCCAGGTGGCGCGGGCGAGGGCGAGCTTGGGTTGCGCGTCGGCGTGAAAGTTTGCCACGCCCAGTTCGGCGTCGGGGAAGTGCGCGCCTGGCAATCCTCGGGTGCGGATCTGAAGGTGACTGTGCGTTTCGCCAGCGTGGGCGCCAAGACGGTGCTCGCGCGTTTTCTGTCGCGCCCGTGACTGAACGTAAGAACCCTGGGAGGGTTCTTGCCAACTCCCACGGTGGAGCGCCGTCGGGCAAAGCCTGCCTGCGCTCACGCGAACAATTGCGATCAGGCGAATACAGGTCTAGCCTGGTACGTCCAATCCAGGAGAGGTAAACATGACCCGATCCGCATCTTGGCTTTTTGCCCTTACGATTTCTGGCTTGGCTCTGGCAGGCTGCGTGGTTCGCACCGCGGTCCCCGTGGGACCACCGCCGCCCGAACCCCAGCCGGTCTACTACCAGCCGCCGCCGCCCGAATACCAGCCCCAGCCCGCAGTGGTTGTGGAAGAACAGCCGACGGTCTTCGTTCCGGGCGCGCCACCGCCGCCTCAGCAAGAGTACATCCCCATGGCACCAGGCCCGAACCACTATTGGGTTCGTGGCTACTGGAACTGGGGCGGCTACCAGTGGCAATGGGTGCCTGGCTACTGGGAGTACGCGCCGCCTGGCCACATCTATGTCGAGCCCACCTACGTCATCGTCAATGGCCGCTGGGAGTACCGGCGTGGTTATTGGAACGACCACGAAGGACATCGGGAGTACGTCCGTCCGTACGAGCACCGAGCACCGCGGGAGGATTGGAGCCGGCCCGCGCCTCAGCGCGGTGGCTTCGGGCACGCGGCGCCCCCCCCACCCGAGCCCCATCGTGGCTTTGCTCCTCCGCCGCAGCAGCAACCCATGGGCCGCCCGGGACCGATGGCACCAGGACGTCCGGGCGCCCCACCGTCGCCGCAGCAGCAGCCCATGGGCCGCCCAGGACCGATGGCTGGACCAGGACATCCAGGCGCCATGCCGCCCCAGCAGCAGCCCATGAACCGTCCGGGACAAATGGGTGGACCAGGGCAGGCGCCTCCGCAGCAGGGGCGGCCTACTTTCGGACAGCAGCCGACCTCCGCTCCTGCTCAGGCCGGTGGCGCGTTCCCGCCGCGAGGCGGTCAGATGCAACAGCCAGCGCCTGCGCAGGCAGGTCAGTCCCATCGCGGACCGGCGCCCACTGCGCCCGCGCCAGGCGCCGCACCCTCCGGCGGCAAGTCCGGGCCGCAGCCGGTTCAGCCGAAGTCTGCCTCCTCGCCCCGTCGCGGCCCACCGCCGAAGTAGGCAGCGGGTAAGCCCACCAGCTGCGCGCAAGAATATCTGAGGAACGAAGGACCCTCCGAGGCAGAGCCTCCGAGGGTCCTTCCTTTTTGCGCCAGCGTGACTCTCTTCCACAAGTGGCACGACGCCTGCACAAGCAGGCAGCATGCGTCTCGTATTCGATCGCGGAACCATCGTTCTTTTGGGCCTGGGAGATCTGAAGGCCATGGCGGCTGCTGGCCCGGGGGATCTTGCCAATCTGCCGGGCGCGCTATGGGATCCACGCATTTCGGCCGTGCGTTGTCCGGCGCGGTTTCATCAAGCCCTGGTGGCCGAGCTTCGCCAGAGAGGCGTCCGGTTCACGGACGAGGTTGCCCTCCGCCCGGCCGCGCCCCTGATGGCGCCGCCCGCCGTCGAGCTGCGCCCGTATCAGGAAGCCGCCCTGACGGCCTGGGACATCGCTGGCCGTCGAGGCACCGCGGTCCTACCTACGGGCTCGGGCAAGACCCGCTTGGCCATCGCCGCCATGGCTCGCGCGAATGTTCCCACGCTTTGTCTCGTGCCCACGCGCGTGCTGCTCGACCAATGGGCGCGCTCCATTCGCGAGATCTTGGACTTCGAGCCCGGGCGCCTGGGCGACGGCGAACATCGCGTCGACACGGTGACCGTGGCGACATTCGAAAGTGCCTGGCGCCACATGCACCACTTGGGGAATCACTTCGGCCTGCTCGTGGTCGACGAGGCCCACCACTTTGGCACGGGCATGCGCGACGAGGCCTTGGACATGTGCACGGCGCCGCTGCGGCTCGGGCTCACCGCCACCAAACCGCGGGGCCAAGCTGCTGCACGGCTCGACGAACTTATCGGACCAACGATCTACGAATTGTGCGTCGATGATCTCACGGGCGAGTTTCTCGCACCCTTCGATACCGGCGTCCTTCACCTGGATCTCACCCAAGGGGAACGTGCGGAGTACGACTCGCTCATGGCGACCTTTCGCGACGTCATGCACTGGTTCCGGCGTTTTCACCCCGGCGCCACCTGGGACGAATTCGCCAAGGATGCGGCGCGCACCGATGAGGGCCGCCGGGCCATCGCGGCCTGGCACCGCGCACGCAGGATCACCGCTTTCCCCGAAGCCAAGCGCACCATGGTCGGCGCCTTGCTCGCCCGCCACCGCGCGGCCCGCACTATCGTGTTTGTGGCCGACAATCCCACCGCTTACGCCATCAGCCGACAGCATCTCATCATGCCGCTCACCTGCGACATCAAACGCCAAGAGCGCGAGCGCGTGCTCGAACGATTCAAGGAAGGCAAACTGCGCGCCTTGGTATCCGCGCAGGTGCTCAACGAGGGGCTTGATGTTCCGGACGCCGAGGTCGGCATCATCGTGGCCGGCGCCAAGGGAGAGCGCGAACACGTGCAGCGCGTGGGCCGCGTGCTGCGGCCCAGGCCGGGCAAGCGTGCCCTGGTCTACGAATTGGTTGTGCGCTCGACCCTCGAAGTCGAGCAGGCGCGCAAACGAAGGAGCGCCCTTGCTGCCTGAATCGGCCATCCCCTTTCGTATCGTCGGCGGGCGCGTCTTGCCCAGCTTCCTCGATGCTCGAGATGTGCCGTGGCTGCGTGTCCTGTGCGAGGAGATCGATCGTTTTTGCGGGTTGCCGGTGCGCGAGCTGCTTGAGCGTCTTCGCCAGCCGCTGCCGTGTGCAACGCCGCCCTTCAAGCTTCGTCCCGCCATTGCCCTGCTGCTACCGCTGTGGAAGAGCGAGCTTGACGCCAAGGTGCCGCCGGACAAGGCACGCGAGACGCTCTTCTGCGCGGCAGCCGAGCAAACGGCGTTCGACCGAGCCCAGGTCTTCGCCACGGCTTCGCAAGCGCTTGGCGTGGCGCCAACCGATCTCGAGGGGGCGCTGTACGCGGATCTTCCCGGCGAGAAGCTCGTCCGTGCCCCCGCCAGCGTTCCATCGCCAGACGAAATCGCCCTGCGTATCAATCGGCTCATCCTGCGCAGTCTGCTCTTCCACGCCCGTCGCGTCCGCATCAAGGCCGAAGGCGCGACCCGGCCTGTGGTTCGCCAGGCCAAGCTGCGCGGTCTCATCTGCATGGTCAGCGACGGGACGCCACCCGTGCTCGACCTGTCGGGGCCCTTCACGGTCTTCCGTCACACCTTGCTCTACGGCCGCGCGCTCGGCGAGCTGGTCCAGTTCCTTCCCCATTGTGCGCACTTCAAGCTACGCGCCGAGTGCGTGCTGCGCGACCAAGAGGCGATCCTTGACGTGCAATCGGGCGATCCCATTTTTCCGTCCGAAGAGCCCAAGGTCTACGACAGCAAACTGGAAGAACGCTTCGCCCGCGATCTGAAACGAGCGGCGCCCGACTGGGATCTGATACGCGAACCCGAGCCCGTGCCGGCGGGGCGCACCCTCATCTTTCCCGATTTTCTACTGCGCCACCGACTTTGTCCGCGGCGCAGCTTCTTCGTCGAAATCCTGGGGTTCTGGTCGGCGGATTACCTTGCGCGCAAGTTGGCGCTGCTGCGCGCGGCCGGTTTGAACAACCTAATCCTGTGCATCGACGAGGCACGCGGTGACGACCTTCCGCTCCCCAACGCACGGGTCGTGCGCTTTCGCCGACGCATCGATCCGCGCTTGGTGCTGGCCGCCGCGGGTGAGGAAGTTCCTACAGAACGTACTGCGATAGGTCTTCGTCCTTGAGCAATCCCTGCAAACGATCGTGCACGTAGGTCGCCGTGATGGGCACGGTCTGCTCGCCCAGCTCGGGTGCCTCGAAGGAGAGCTCGTCGAGCAGCCGTTCCATGATGGTGTGCAGGCGACGCGCGCCGATGTTCTCCATGCGCGCGTTGACGTCGGCGGCAAAGCGCGCGATTTCGGCCACGGCGTCGGCCTGGATATCGAGATGCACCTTCTCCGTGGCAAGCAGCGCCGTGTATTGCTTGACCAGCGCGTTTTCCGGCTCGGTCAGAATGCGTACGAAGTCGGCGTCGGTGAGCGATTCCAGCTCCACGCGAATGGGGAAGCGACCCTGCAACTCGGGGATGAGATCCTTGGGCTTGGCCACGTGGAAGGCCCCCGCGGCGATGAAGAGCACGTGGTCGGTCTTGAGCGGACCGTACTTGGTCGAAACCGTCGAACCCTCCACGATGGGCAGAAGATCGCGCTGCACGCCCTCGCGCGAGACATCGGGGCCGTGGCCGCCGGACTCGCGACCCGCCACCTTGTCGAGCTCGTCGATGAAGATGATGCCATCCTGCTCGGCCCGGCGAATCGCCTCCTTGGTGACGCGATCCATGTCGATGAGCTTGCCGACTTCCTCCTCGGTGAGGGCTTCCAGGGCCTCGGGAACGCTGAGGCGGCGGTGCTTGGTGCGGTTGTTCTGCGGAAACATGTTCTGCAGGTTGAGCACCATGTCTTCCATGCCGGTACCGGCGAAGACATTGGCAAACGGCTGTCCGCCCTCGCTGGTGTCGACCTCGACCATCTTGTCGTCGAGCTTGCCCTCGTGGAGCAGACGGCGCAGGTTCTCGCGCATGGTCGGCTCAATCGGCGGCGCGGAATCGGCCGAGGCGATGGCGCTGGGCAAGGGAATGGCACCCGACGTGGTTCGCGGCGGGCGCGCGGGCGGCAAGAGGACATCGAGCAAACGCTCCTCGGCGTTTTCGCGCGCGCGAGGCTTGGCGCGCTCGCGCTCCTCCTCGCGCAGCATGGAGACGGCGGTTTCGGCCAAGTCGCGCACCATGGAATCCACGTCACGACCGACGTAGCCGACCTCGGTGAACTTGGACGCCTCGACCTTGATGAAGGGCGCGTGCGCAAGCTTGGCCAGCCGGCGTGCGATCTCGGTTTTGCCCACGCCGGTGGGGCCGATGAGCATGATGTTCTTGGGCGAGATCTCGTCGCGCATGGTGCCGGGCACCTGCTGCCGGCGCCAGCGATTGCGCAAGGCCACGGCCACCGCGCGCTTGGCGGCGCGCTGGCCCACGATGTAGCGATCCAATTCCTCGACGATGGCGCGCGGGGTGAGCGCCTCGCCGCGCTTGGCATTTCCTGATATCGGACCGGGCATGGTCTACAGCTCCTCGAAGACGAAGTTGGTGTTGGTGTACACGCAGATCTCGGCGGCAATGCCCAGGCTGCGCTCGGCGATCTCGCGCGCCGAGAGCTTGGTTTCCGCCATCAGGGCCCGCGCCGCGGCCAGGGCGAAGTTGCCACCCGAACCAATGGCGGCCACATCCGTATCGGGCTCGATGATGTCGCCGGTTCCCGACAGCATCAGAATGTGTTCGCGATCGGCCACCAGTAGCAAGGCCTCCAGGCGGCGCAGCACGCGATCTGTGCGCCAGTCCTTGGCCAGCTCGACCGCCGCGCGCATGAGGTTGCCGCTTGCTTCCTTGAGCTTGGCCTCGAATTTTTCGAACAGGGTCAAGCCGTCGGCCGCGGATCCGGCGAAACCGGCGATGATCTTGCCGTCGCCGAGACGGCGCAACTTGCGGGCGGTGGATTTGACGACCGTCTGGCCCATGGTGACTTGCCCATCGCCGGCCATGACGACTTTGCCGCCTGAGCGCACGACCAGGACGGTGGTGGATCGGGTTCTAGAGGAAGACATGCGCGCAGCTTACCGCGTTCGCAGCGTCGCGCGAGGGTGAGCCTTGTCGTAGACCCGCATCAGGTGATCGATATCCACCTGGGCGTAGCGCTGCGTGGTGCGCAGGCTGGCGTGGCCGAGCATTTCCTGGATCGAGCGCAAATCGGCGCCCTCGCCGAGCAAATGGGTGGCGAAGCTGTGGCGTAAGGCATGGGGCGCAACGCGCTTGACGTGGTTTTCCAGCTCGCGGCGGTCGAGCTTGCGCCGGGCCTCGCGATCGCCCATACGCAGCCCACGGCGCGAAAGAAACAGCGCCTGCGTCTGGGTGGGCTTGTTCTGCACCACCCGCAGCGCGATCAGGCTTGCGCGCAAAGGAAGGTAGGCCGCCAGTGCCTGCCAGGCCTTGCCGCCCGCGAGCACGATGCGATCCTTGCCGCCCTTGCCCTGGCGCACGGTGATCTTCGCACCGGTTCCGTCGGAAACAACGTCGGCCACGTCGAGATGGCAGGCTTCGGAGATGCGTAGTCCACTGCCGTACAGCACCTCGAACAGCGCTTGGTCGCGCGCGGTTTCGAAAGCGGAATGCGCGCTTGCCGACCGGCCATCAAGCAGGCGCGTGGCTTCTTCTTTTCCCAGAAACGCAGGCAAATGATGGGCGCGCTTGGGTCCGCGCAAGGCCGCGAGTGGACTCGTCGCGACGAGCTTGCGCCGCACCAGCAGGCGGAAGAAGGTCTTGAGCGACGACAGCTTGCGCCCCACGCTGGCCGGATCGTTCTTGCCGTGCAGGCTCGCCAAGAATGAACGGCAGACCAGGGTATCCAGATCCTTGGCCACGAGTGGAGCCGCGTCCGGCCCATCCCCGCGTCGGACATGGGTGTGCGCCATCAGCTCTTCCAGGTCGGCCAGATACGCGCGCACGGTGTTGGGCGACGCACGCTTCTCGCTTTCGAGGTGCTGGCGAAAGAGAAGGGCGAGGGGCTCCATCTTTGCTGATCCTAGTCTTGGCAAGGGGCGGACGCCAAGAAACTGCGACGAGCCTACGAGGCCTGCACCACCGGGACGGCCTCGCCCTCTTCGGCGTCGGCGCCCCAGCCGCAGCCAACGGCGATACAGCGCAGGCGTGCTCCCGAGCGCGAGACCTTCTGCACGATGAAGACCGCGCCACACTGCGGACAAGCCTTCGGGATAGGACGATCCCACGACACGAAATCGCACTTCGACTTGGCGTAGTTCGAGCAGCCGAAGAAGACCTTGCCACGCTTCGAGCGCTTTTCCGTGAGGTAGCCCCCGCAGTTCGGTTTCGGGCAAGCCACTCCCAGCGAAATGGGGCTGGTGGTCTTGCAGTCGGGATAGCGCGAGCACGCCAAGAACTCGCCGAAGCGACCGCGCCTGACCACCATCGGCGAAGTGCAAGTCGGGCAGGTTTGATCCGACGGCCGCGTGGTGGGAAGCACGGTCAAAGTTCCGTCGGAATTGCGCGTGTATTCCTTGGTATTGCGGCACTCGGGATAGCCCGAACAGGCCAGAAAGTGACCGTTGCGCCCCCACTTGATGACCATGGGCTTGCCGCACTTTTCGCAGACTTCAAGGGTGGGCTCTTCCTCGCGCTTGATGTCGCGCATCTCCACCTTGGCGCGGGTGAGGTCGCGTTCGAAGGGCACGTAGAAGTCGCGTAGCAGCTTGATCCAGTCCGCCGCGCCCTCTTCCACCTCGTCGAGCCGCTCTTCCATCTGCGCCGTGAAATCGGTGTTGAGGATGTCGGGGAAGCTCTTGACCAGAAGCCCATTGACCACCACGCCAAGCTCGGTCGGCGCCAGTCGGCCTTCCTTCTTTTCGGCGTAGCCGCGATCCTGCACCGTCGAGAGAATAGCCGCGTAGGTGGATGGCCGGCCGATGCCCTTCTCCTCCAGCTCGCGCACCAAGGTCGCCTCGGAAAAGCGCGGTGGCGGTTGGGTGAAATGCTGCTCGGGATTTTCGCCGATGACACGCAAGACCTCGCCCTCATTGACATTCGGCAAGGCACCGCTGCTGTCGTCGTCCGAGGTGGCGTCCTCTTGGCTTTCCGCGTACACGTCGAGGAAGCCGGGGAAGCGCATGACCTGGCCGCTGGCGCGCAGGCCGACGCGGCCGGCGTCGATTTCGATGGTGGTCTGATCGAACACCGCAGGCGTCATCTGGCAGGCCACGAAGCGGTTCCAGATGAGCGTGTACAGCTTGACCAAATCTTCGACCTCGCGCGCGTCCCGCGCGGAGCCGGATTCGGTCAGCAGGGCGCGCACGCGCTCGGGATCGTGATCGAGCAGCGTGGGGCGAATGGCCTCGTGTGCGTCCTGGGCGCTCTTCTTGGATTTGAAGACGTTCGGCTCGCTGGGTAGGTGGGCGGCGCCAAAGCGGGTGCCGATCAAGGCGCGCACGTCGCGCACGGCATCGTCGGAGATGCGCGTGGAATCCGTACGCATGTAGGTGATGAGACCGGTGGGACCTTCGGCGCCGAGCTCGAGGCCTTCGTACAGGCGCTGGGCGAGGCCCATGGTCCGCTTGGGCGAGAAGCGTAGTTTACTCGAAGCCTCTTGCTGGAGGCGTGAGGTGATGAAGGGCGCGGGTGGATTTTTGCGCCGCTCCTTGCGCTCGACCGACGCGACTTTGGGCGAGGCCTGGCGCACGAACTCCAAGGCCTGCATGGCCTGGCCCTCGTTGGTGAGCACGGGCTTGTCCCCGTCTACTTTGACCACGCGGGCGGCAAATGGCGGCGGGCTTTGGCCTTCGACCTGGACCTCGACGGACCAGTACTCCTCGGTCTGGAAGGCCTTGATCTCTTCCTCGCGCTCGACGAGCAGGCGCACGGCCACCGATTGCACCCGGCCGGCCGACAGCCCGCGCCGGACCTTGGTCCACAGAATCGGGCTGATCTGGTAGCCCACCAAACGATCCAGCACGCGCCGGGCCTGCTGCGACTCGTACTTCCTGGCGTCCAGCTCGAGCGGGTGCTCGATGGCCTCCAGCACCGCCTTCTTGGTGATCTCGTTGAACATCACGCGGTGGATATTGGAGTTCGACTCGCGGATCTCGTCGGCGATGTGCCAGGCGATGGCCTCACCCTCGCGATCCGGGTCGGGTGCCAGCAAGACCCGCGCCGCCTTCTGGGCGGCGGTCTTGATCTCCGAGATGATCTTCTTCTTGCTGTCGAT
>OBLT010000274.1_pt1 | contig 37011 bp, 35 predicted proteins | sample 1518721 | NCBI WGS metagenome assembly OBLT01 (sample SAMEA3539307, study PRJEB22396) | soil metagenome | biome: tundra; feature: field; material: soil | place: USA | collected 2010-05 | depth 0.15 m | reverse complement strand
CACCGTGCACGAGCCGGCGTTCGCATAGGGCGAGGTCACCACCGTATTGCACTGTTTGGCCGTAGCAACCGTATAGTTCGGCGCGGACGATTGTGCCACCGCGATGCAGGAAGACACGCCGACTCCGGCACTATAGGCCGTGTATTGGCACTGGGTGGTATTGCCGCTGCCATTCGGAACCGCGTTCACCGTGCACGAGCCGGCGTTCGCATAGGGCGAGGTCACCACCGTATTGCACTGTGTGGCCGTGAGCACAGTATAGGGAGAGGAACCGGATTGAGCCACCGCCGAGCAGGCACTCGTGCCGACTCCAGCACTCCAACCGGTGTATGTGCAACTACTATACACATATCCGCCATCACTATTGGTGGCTGTGTATGGGCTCGAATTATTAATGCTGCCTGCGGTGTTACATGTGGTGGTGACATTTCGCACCAGTGTAGGAGAAGGGGAGACCCTCGCACATTGGGTGTTGGTGGCAGTGGTGCAAGAGGTCGCCAATACCCAGCTGGCATTGGGCACGCCAGTTGCCGGGGCCGCGCCGCAAACGGCTGTAGTGTTGCTGCACTTCAGGAGAACTCTTGAAACAGTTCCCTGCAACGTGCTGGTGCTCGATTGAAGCTGTGAAGTCTGAGACTGCAACGTGCTGGTGCTCGATTGAAGCTGTGAAGTCTGTGACTGCAACGCGCTGGTGCTCGATTGAAGCTGTGAAGTCTGTGACTGCAACGAACTGGTCTGTGCTTGCAACTGTGAAGTCTGTGACTGCAACGAACTGGTCTGTGTTTGCAGTTGCGAAGTTTGAGACTGCAACGAACTGGTCTGTGCTTGAAGCTGCGAAGTCTGTGTCTGTAACGTGCTCGTACTCGCCTGCAACTGCGATGTCTGACTTTGCAGTTTGCTCGTGCTGCTCTGGATCTGCGTGGTTCTCTTCTGCAGCTGGCTGGCTGTCTGCGTTATTTGTGTCTGCTTCTGATAGGTCTGGCTGGTTGTTTTGGTAAAAAGACCGCCGTCATACATGGGTCTTGGGGCTGTTCCGTCCTGATTGCCGACGGGCTGGTTGGGGGTGGATAGGTCATATGTGGTGGCGCCGTTCCAGTATCCATCGGTGGAAAGAATGACGAAGTTCTGCTGGCAGGAGTATTGCACCGGGTCTTTGGGCGTGATGCCATTCAGTTGGGCGTGAACGGTGGTGGGGGTAAACGCAGTGGCGGTAAACGTCATGCCGCCGCCATTGTTGGTGATGAAAGGCACGCTGCCATTCGCCGAAACCGGGCCGGTAATCGTGATCTTATTGCTCGATACCGTGGCGCCGTAGTCACTGGGATCCAATATGTTGATTTGTGCGGCGACACTGGTAGCGACAGTGCTGGTACTGGTGTTACCGGTAGAGGTGCCGGCCATCGTTTCAGTGCCGTTCACGGTAATGCTGTTTACCACGGTGCTGCCGCTCCCGCCCACCGTAATGGTGGCGGTGTAGTAGGTGTAATCGCCGAATTTATGCGCATACATCTGCCCCACATGGGAAAGCGCTTCGCGTAGCGGCGTGGAGTTGCCGGGGTTGGAAGCGTAGAGCTTGGAGTACCAGGCGCTCTTCTGGGTGGTATCGAAGGGGGCGATCTCCACGATGTCGGGGGATACGTTGTTGTTCATGGTCATGAACCCGACGCGATATTTGTTACTGATAGGTGAGAATGCCTGTCCCACGCCGGTCTTCATCATCAGCATGCGGGTGCTGTAATAGGTGTACCAGTTGGCGAAGTTCGTCAACTGGACGGGGTCGGTAATATTCGGAAACTGAGCGGTGGTATACGTCATGCTGCCGCTGTTGGTAATGACCGGCGTGTAACCGTCTGCCGAAGCCGGGCCGGTGATCGTGACGACGTTGCCCGATGCGGTGGCCGTGTAGCCGGTCGCATTGATTTTTGCGGCGATATTGGTGGCTGTGGTAGTGGTGTTGGAGTCGAGTACGGCAGAGCCGGACAGTAACAGTTCAACACCGTTCACCTTGATGCTGCTGACCGAGGGGGAGGTGAATGCGGACACAGCGAACGTATCTGATCCGCTTGATTTGGTGACGACCGGTAGCAAACCAGCCGCCGTGGACGGACCGTTGATTGTGACGACATTGCTCGATGCCGAAGCACTATAGCCGCCAGCGGCGATTTTTGCGGCGATATCGATGGCTTCATTGTTATTGTTGCTGCTGCCGCTAGACAGGCCGGATGTTATCGTTGTGACGCCCACCTTGATGTTGCTTATCGGGGTGCTGACCCCGCCGCTTACCGTAATCGTGGCAGTGGGTCCGGTCGATGTGTTTATGGTAATGGTGGTGGTTGGGGTAGTGGCCAGTGTTTGTATGGTGAACACGGTGTTAACCGGATTTACACCGTCAACCTTGGTGGTTAAGCCAATGGCACTAATACATTCATTATAAAAAATGCTGGAGGTGTTGTGAAAGTCCATTTGCACACCGGTGGTCTGTGTGCCGCTATAGGTGTAGTAAAAAGCGGGGCCGGGAGTAAGGATGTTGCCGCTCTGGCCGGTGCCGCTGCCGCCGGTAAAGCCGGTGTTCAGATTAACGGTTGTACCGGTGTTATACCCATCTGTCTCGGCCTTAGTGAAGGGTTGGTTTCCGTTGGCATCGCTGAAGGGCGTCGTTAAGTTTGCGCCGGTGGAATCTACCGGCGGTGTATAGGTAATTTTGGGATTGTAGTAGACCCCGTTGCAATGGTTGCTGTTGAAGCCATATTTGCCGTTGTGGAAGTTTAGGGCATCGTCAGGCATATAGTCCCAATCCATGCTCCCGGAGTCATCCAGCATGAACATCAGGTTCGGCATTACCGTACTGGTCGAGGCGGTTGCCAGTGGCGATGACGCCAGCGCGACCGAGGCCGCCAGCGAGGGCAGCGGGAGCGCGAGGCTGAGCGTCAATGCCAGGTTCAGTAAATGGCGGGATGTGCAATGGGCGTTCAGATGGTTTTTCATGTTTGCCTCCTAATAGACTATCGTCTGGATGTAGCTGACGGTATTTTTTGGTCCTGTGACCTTGGCGGTGATGCGCAACAGGGCGGTCATACCTGCTGTTGTGGGACAGGTTGGGCAACTTTCTGGGGCGGCAAGGACTTGCTGTCCGCTGGTGCTGATTGCGGCGTTGTTGAACAGACCGCCTGTTTGAGTAGGGCCCTCGACCCCCGTCAAATTTGGCATTGTATTGGCGGTACGTACCATCCGCTGGATGACATAACGGATGGTGTTGCCGCTGCTGTCGGTCCCGACCAAGGCGCTGTCGGTGTTGTCCCAATTGACTCTGGTTCCGTTGGTTGCGTCAGCGGCAGTGAGATTGAGTCGATTAGCGAGAATAGGCTCGGCGCATGGGAGGGCAGGGTTGGAACAATCGGGAGCAACGTTGGAGTGATAACCCGTGTTTAGACAACAAGCAACCCCATTGGCATCTGTAAAACCCCCGGCACCACCATCCTTATTGAAGACGTGGTTGACATTCTTGTAAACATCCAGGCCGGCGGTTACCATCGTCGTGTTTGCTGTTTTCAGCCAGGCAATAGCGGCCTCGATCCCGGCATCCCCGGAGGAGGTGCCTGCCTGCTTGAATGCCATGTTACCCGCGATCATGGTGCTGGTGTCCACCGAGCGTATCAGGGCCACTGCGGCGAGCGACATGACCACCAGGGCGATGAGGGTGAAAAAGAGCACTACGCCGCGCTGCTTCATGGCGTGTCCGCGTTCGCAGCAGAGTTTTAATTTTGGCAGTGTATTCATAGCGTGCTCTTGGACCAGATTACGTTGCGCAGGGGAATGATGGTTTCAAACACCCGGTAGCGGTAATGCTGCCAGTTGGGGTCGTTGCTCAGGTCGATTGCCGGGGCATCAGAAGGGGGGTTCGTCCCGGCAGAGGAACCGGCCCATGCGCACACGCCGTTGGGCGCATCGCTGCTAAGCGAACTGCATGCCTTCCCATAGTATGCCTGGGTCACGATGTCTTTTTCCAATAAGCCGTTGCGCGCCACGACAGCGATGCGGACGGCCTTGATACGGTTGCGATCGGCATTCGCAGTCGCCAGGCTGGCGGCGCTCCAATTGCCGCTGGGCAGACCATCCACCGCGTCCACCCACTGGATGATCTGGTTCGTGTTGGCAGCGGCAGATATCCCGTATTGCGCCTGTATGTTGACGATGTCCCCCACGCTGGGAACGGCCGGGGGATTGCCGGCCAGGGGAGGGGTGGGGAAGGAGGTTTCTTTCCGTTGCAGATAAGCTTGGGAATTGCTCGGGACGGTGGGGTCGTAGGTTGGGTTTATGCTGTACTGAATCTCTTTCCAGGTTCCCAGACAGGCAAGAAAAGCGAGACTGTTAGAACCATTGGTGAAGGGTGTTAGTGTGATTCCCCGGTAATTCGGGGGAGCCGACAAGGCGGTCACTATGGTCACGCTACATGAGCCTGCGCCAGTGCCATTGATGACGATTGCAATGTCGTTAACCTTACAGCCCAGATAATCATAAACGGTGGCTATGTTTGCTCCCGCATTGCCTATCGGTGCGCCAATCTGGGAAAAACCCCCCCCGGTGTCCGAGGTGCCATAGCGGATGGTGACGGTGTCGCTGGCGGTAGGGGGTACCAAAGTACTGCCATCGGTAATGGTGACAGGAGACAGGCTTGTTAAGGGAGGGGTAGTGCCGGTGGCGGGATCAATATTGGGTGCCGTGCACTCGAGCGGGGAATTAGCGATGGGGAGCAGGCCGTATCCCGCCAATTGCAAGTCACGTTTCATGGTGTAGAGCGCGACGTTGCCGTTGGTTTGCGCATCGGCTGTTCCCGTGGTGGTGCGTTTTTGCCCTTCAAAGACGGAGAAAACCTGTAACACGACCAGGGTCGCGAGCAGGCCGATCACCAGCCCGACCATGATTTCCACCAGGCTGAAGCCGGCTTGATAAAAGTGTGGATGTTGGTTGCTCGGCTTCACGACTCTAGCCCCCGGCGATATTGACGATGGTGATGTAATTATGTTGAAGCTGTCCCGGTTCCTGCCAAGTGACGGTGACCATAAACTGATTGGGAAAGTTAACCGGATCAGGCTGGGTAACGGTTCGTACACCATTGGGAAGATCCGCAGAAATATCGGTTCCCGGCGCAGGTTCAAGGTTGCCAAGGATATTGGCCGGATCTGCCCACAGCATGCCTATCTTTTGCTGGGCGATATAACTGGCATCGGCACGGAATTTTGAGTCAGAGGTGTTCTTGATCATGGCCGCCTGCAAGCCGACCAGCGCAAGCACCCCCATGGAAAAAAGCAAAATGGCGACCAATGCCTCCAGCAACGCGACACCCCGTTGCGCAGATCTGCCATGTTGCGCAAATTTCAGGGGTGAGGATTTTTGTTTATTCATGCCCATGATATTTCTTCTGTTTAACATTTACGAGGATCGGGAGGAACTTTCGCGGCGAGTATAGGATCGGGATCACACATCCTGACATTGCTACCTACCCCGCTGATGCCTATCGTGACCGTTAAATTCCGGCTGCTTGTCGGCAGCACTACGGAATTAAAATTAATTTGCCTAAGGCTAGCAGTACCATCCGCATTGGTCACTACGCCCCCAAGGTTACTGAAAGTGACTGTGGTTGCATTTGCCGGCGTAGCCGTACCGGTAACATTCTTGGAGACTTCGGTGGTAGATGCTTCAATCACGGCACCGGCGCCAGCCACTTGGATTTTCCAGGAAGGATTTGTGAAAAGATGTGTGAGTGGATCTATCCCTAAAACAAATTCGATATTGGCGTTCTGTTTTACCGCCTCGGCCCGAGCCTTCTGCAATCCGTTCAGAACGGATTCGGCCGCGTTGTAAATCTGGGTATTCTGAACCCACGCCCGATAGCTGGGTATTCCCAGTGTCGTCGCGATAGCGATGATCGCTATAACGATCAGCATCTCGATCAGGGTAAACCCCAGAGGTCTGGCTATGGGAGAAGCGTTTAGCACGATGTTCCTTTACTCATGATCCAGCATGCACCGTTGCCCCAAGGGGTGGCCGAAGTCTTGGTATTGTTTTGATCGATGGTGTAGCTGAATGCAGTCAGTTTTTTGTCTATGCCGGTTGCAGTCAACGTGTAAATATCCGCTGGATTCACTGCTGGATTATGACTTGTGGCACAGGTGTAGGCGAAGTACTTTGCCCCTACAATGGCGGACTGGCCGGCATTGGCCCCGGTGATAAGGTTGCAGCTGGAAGCGCTGCCGTCGCCAACGACATAGCTGGTGTAGTTGCGGTTGTCCTGGAATGACTGCTCGATCTGTACGCGCAGGTTGGACAGTTGTGACGATGCTTCCACCAGCTTTCCGCGTGTAACATAATCGCTATAGGCGGGTATCGCGATGCTGGCCAGAATGCCGATCAGCGCGACTACCATCAATATTTCGATCAGGGTAAAGCCTTTTGCGAATTTCATGGTTTGTTCCCTTTATTAGAGTTGATGCGGATGGTAGGGCATTGATTTTAATGTTTCCACCCCTGACTGACTAGAGGCACGGGAATCCGGATGAACGGCATATTTCTGCGCAACCACTGCGTTTGAGACAAGACATCAAACATCAAATGGTTCTGCATCGCTCGTTGGGTAAAGGCTTTCAAATAGCCGTGGATAGCAAGACGGAAAAGCGGTAAAATCGCACGCCGATAAATTTATAATTATGAGGAGATAAAACATGAGCAAGAGTCTGATACAATTCATCATCGAAGAACAGCGCGCAATTCCGGGAAAGGCAAGCGGCGATTTCACCGGCCTGATCAGCGACATTATTATGGCCTGCAAACAGATCGCGCATGATGTCAACAAAGGCGAGTTGATCGGAGTGCTGGGCAGTGCGGGCAGCGAGAACGTGCAAGGTGAAACGCAGAAGAAGCTGGACATCATCACCAACGAGGTGTTCATCAAATCCACCGAATGGGGCGGTCACCTGGCGGCGATGGCTTCCGAAGAAATGGATGATGTTTATCCCATTCCGGCCAAGTACCCGAAGGGCAAGTATCTGCTGGTGTTCGATCCGCTCGATGGTTCTTCTAACATCGACGTGAACATTTCCGTCGGAACGATTTTCTCGATTCTGCGCGCACCCAAGGGTGTTGAGAATCCGTCCGCGACGGACTTCCTGCAACCCGGCACCACGCAAGTTTGTGCGGGCTACGCGCTATATGGCCCTGCGACCATGTTGGTGATCACCACCGGTCATGGCGTGAATGGCTTCACTTTGGATGGCGACATCGGCGAATTCATACTGACCCATCCGAACATGTCCATTCCTGCGGACACGCTGGAATTTGCCATCAATTCTTCCAATGAGCGTTTCTGGGAAAAGCCGGTGCAGCGTTATGTGGAAGAATGCGTCGCGGGAAAAACCGGCCCGCGCGGTATCAATTTCAACATGCGCTGGGTGGCATCCATGGTGGCCGAAGTGCATCGCATCCTGACTCGCGGCGGCGTGTTCCTGTATCCCAAGGATACCAAGGATGCGGCTAAAGCCGGCAAGCTGCGTTTGCTCTACGAAGCCAATCCGATGTCCTTCATCGTCGAACAGGCGGGCGGCATTTCTTCCACCGGATATGAACGCATCATGGGCATCAAGCCTTCCGGCCTGCATCAGCGCGTGCCGGTGATCCTCGGCTCGAAGAACGAGATCGAGCGCATCGTCCGTTATCACAAAGAGGCTTAAGCTTTGGAAACCTTCAAGAACCGTAGCGAGCAGGTCGAACGCGCAGCAGGTTATTGGAAGTTTTCATGAGCAGGCCGCTAGTTGCCATTGTGATGGGCAGTACCAGCGATTGGGAAATCATGCAGCAGGCCGCGCAGCAGTTGCAGGATTTCGGCGTAGCCTACGATGCGCGGGTGATTTCCGCGCATCGTTCGCCCGACCTGCTGTTCGACTACATTAACGACATGACGGCTCAAGGCGTGCGGTGTTTCATTGCCGGAGCAGGCGGCGCGGCGCATCTGGCCGGGGTGATCGCCGGCAAGACCACTCTGCCGGTGCTGGGCGTGCCGATGCCATCGAAATATTTGCAGGGCATGGATTCGCTGTTATCCACCGTACAAATGCCCAAGGGCATACCGGTGGCGACGTTTACCATTGGCGAAGCGGGTGCTGCCAATGCAGGATTATTCGCGGTGGCCATGCTGTCACTTAATGATGCAGACCTTGCGCAGCGCCTGCAGTCATTCCGCAAAAAGCAGGCGGAAACGGTAAAAGCGACCACTTTGCCGGCATTGTAACTACTGTATTGGATAAGAGAATATGAGCCAAGTTGAGCAGCACACTGAGGCCCCGGCGCGCGCACGAAAAATCAAATGGATTGTGGTCGGCTTGTCGTTGTTGTTGGTTGCAACCGTGATGATGAATTTGCCGCGCGGTTACAGCGATGATTTGTCTCGCATCGGTAAAGGCAAAGCGGCTGTCGTGCTGGTGCGTGACAAAAATGCGGTGCAAAGTTTTGATTTGATGAACGTGCTGGAGGGCATACGCGATAAATATGCCGAACGGGTCGAGTTTCTTTTGACCGATTTCGACACCCCGGAGGGACGTGCATTTATCACCGCCAACAATGCTGCGCGGGCAACCCTGGCATTGTTCGACGCCGACGGCAAGCTGGTAAAAGTTTTGTATGCACCGCAAACCGCCGAGAATGTGCAGCAGGAAATTGCTGGCATACTCGGAGCGGCGCTCCGATGAACTATTGGCCGGGCACCCGCATGAGTGCAACGCTGCAGCAATCGGATATCAGGAGTTTGCCATTTTTGCATCGCGGCAAGGTGCGCGACATTTATGCGGTAGGGGATGACAAGTTGTTGGTGGTGCAGACCGATCGTTTGTCCGCGTTCGATGTGATTTTGCCCGACCCGATTCCGGGCAAGGGCGAAGTGCTCACCACCATGTCGAATTTCTGGCTAAACAAGTTGCAGCATGTAATTCCCAATCATCTTACCGGCATTGCGCCGGAGTCGGTGGTCAAGACTGACGCAGAGCGTGCGCAGGTGCGTGGACGCGCCTTCGTGGCGAAGAAGCTCAAGCCGTTGCCGATCGAGGCCATCGTGCGCGGCTATCTGATAGGTTCCGGTTGGAAGGATTACCAAAAGACCGGTACAGTTTGCGGGATTGCATTGCCTGACGGGTTGCGCGAAGCAGAAAAATTGCCAAAGCCTTTGTTCACGCCGTCCACCAAGGCGGCAGTGGGCGATCACGACGAAAATATTTCGTTTGCTCAAGCGGTCGAATTACTCGGTGAAGCGCGCGCCAACGAGGTGCGTGATGCCACGCTGGCGCTTTATAGCGAAGCGGCAAATTATGCGGCGACCAAGGGCATCATCATTGCCGATACCAAGTTTGAATTCGGCGTGGATGAGGCGGGCAAGTTGTATCTGATCGACGAAGCACTGACACCTGATTCCTCGCGTTTCTGGCCCGCCGATCAATACCATGTGGGTAGCAATCCACCCAGTTTCGATAAACAATTCGTGCGCGACTGGCTGGAAGCTTCCGGCTGGAATAAGCGAGATCCCGCGCCGAGCATCCCTCGAGATGTGTTGCAAAAAACCGCTGACAAGTACCGCGAGGCTCTGGCCAAGCTAACGGGCGCATGAGTTCGCCGAAACAACTCATCGAAGGATTTCAACGCTTCCGCGAACGCTCATTCGCAGATGACGACGCGCAGTTTCACGATCTGGTGCAGTTTGGTCAAACTCCCTCCACGCTTGTGGTGGGTTGTTGTGATTCGCGCGTCGATCCGGCTCTGATACTCGATTGCGCCCCGGGCGACCTTTTTGTCATCCGCAACGTCGCTAATTTGGTTCCCCCCGCAGAAAACCAGGGTCATTATCACGGCACCAGTGCAGCGCTTGAATTTGGCGTGCGTAATTTAGCGGTGCAGCACATCATCGTGCTAGGACATGCGCAGTGCGGCGGTATTCACGCCCTGCTGGAAGGCGGCGTGGCCAAGGATGATTCCTTCATTGCAGAATGGATGAGAATAGCCGATGCCGCACGTGAACACATTGAGCAAGAACTTGCAGGGGCCAGCAGCGAGGTGCGCCACCGTGCCTGCGAACAACAGGCAATACTGGTTTCCCTGAATAATCTGATGACTTTTCCCTGGATACGCGAGCGTGTCGAACAAGGCAGGCTCGCTTTGCACGGCTGGTATTTTGATATCGAGCGCGGAGAATTGCTGGGCTATAACGCAACTACACGCCAGTTTGAAACGCTGTAGGGAATCTCTAAAATCTGGAAAAAACACTTATCCACAGAGGTCACGGAGATTAATCAGGAAGTGATCGTTTGATATCGTTCCCACGCTCTTGATGAAACACCTAGCCATTCCACTGGTAAGACTACTAGCCATCTGACTAGGCTGGCAAACGACACCAGCCAAGTCATTGGTTATAGGCTGTCAAAGAACGACAACCAAGCGGCTGGTTATGCGTAGGAACGATAAATGTCGCCCGATCAGTGTCCATGACTAAATAGCAAACCCAGTGTGTTCTCTGTGGGATGAACTGCGGTTTTAAAGGTAAATCCATTTATTGGGCGAACTGCCGCACCCTGCAGTTATTTTTTCCCGGTCAATTCTATGTAGCGCGCCTTGTCGGCATCGAAGCGCGCTTCAAACGCCGCCTTTTCCGCCTTGGGGATTTCTGAATCATGTTGCAGTTTGGTCAGACGTGCCTGAGCGTCCTGCAAGTCCTCTTGCAAGGAATCCGGGATTTTCCTGTTTGCGTTGGTGTAGCCGTCAGCTTCCTTTTGCAAGGCAAGCAAGTTGTCGTTCGCTGTCTTGATATAGGAGTTGATGACATTGATGCGCGCGTCGACCTGTTGCAGGCTGCGGATGCGCGCCTGATCGATTTCTTTCACGCTGTTATAAGTATTGATCAGGGTCTTGTCATGGCGTTGCTGTTCAAGTGCTGTATTGGCATCGTCGCGTTTCTTCGCATCCTCCAGTTCCTTGGCGCGACGCCTCTCGGGGGTGGGCACCTCTTCACTTTTTATCACGCGTCCTGCCTGGTTCAACTCTAAGCGATCTTTGTTGGCGTATTCCGGAGGAACTGTTTCGCCGTAGTGTGTAGTGCCATTGTCATCCACCCATTTGTACAACTTTGCCGCAACAGGGAAGCTAAGGGTGACACCGGCGATAAGTGCAACGAGCAATTTGAGCTTATAACCAGCCACTTGGTTGCTGTCTTTGGGCAACCTAGTGGAATGGCTAGTAGTTTTATCAGTCATTTTTTACTCCAAAACGATCAAGATACGATTGAACGGCGGTAAGATTTTGTTCCATTTTGCCCTCAGTCTGTAAATAGCCGAGCAAATCATCCAGCGTGGCGATAGATATTACCGGAATATCATAGTTGCGTTGTACTTCCTGCGCGGCGGAAAGTTCGCTTTGACCGCGCTCCATGCGATCCAGTGCGATCACTACGCCGCACGGCTGCGCACCGGCTGCGCGAATCAGTGCTATGGATTCGCGCACTGAGGTGCCGGCAGAGATCACGTCATCGATGATCAGCACACGGCCCTGCAACTTAGCGCCCACCGTCGTGCCGCCTTCGCCGTGGTCCTTGGCCTCTTTGCGATTGTAGCAATACGGCACGTTACTGCCCTGCTCGGCCAGCGCAATTGCGGCTCCGGCAACCAGCGGGATGCCTTTGTAGGCTGGGCCGAACAGCATGTCGAAGGGAACTTCGGAAGCAAGGATCGCTTGGGCGAAAAACTGCGACAGGTTTCTTAAGGCCGCGCCATCGTTGAATAAACCGGCGTTGAAAAAATATGGCGACAAACGCCCTGCTTTGGTTTGAAACTCTCCGAAGCACAACACGTTTTGCTGTACGGCAAAGCGGATGAAATCTTGTCTGAAATTGGACATGACGTTTGCTATAGGTTGAGACGATGACCGTCATTATAATGGCACGCCCGATTACTCTCGTGAATTTTCATGCGCATTATTTCAGTAAACTTGAACGGCATTCGTTCTGCCGCCCGCAAAGGCTTCTACGAATGGCTTGCGCAACAAGATGCCGACATCGTTTGTCTGCAGGAACTCAAGTCCCAAGCGGCGGAAATGACTGGGCAAATGCTTATGCCACAGGGTTATCACGGCTATTTTCATTACGCGGAAAAGAAGGGTTATAGCGGTGTGGGCATCTACTCTCGCGAACAGCCGCAACGGGTCATGGCGGGCTTGGGTATTGCCGAATTTGATGCCGAGGGACGTTATCTATGCGCGGATTTTGCCAACCTCAGCGTGGTTTCGCTGTACCTGCCTTCAGGTTCTAGCGGCGAGGAGCGTCAGGCGGTGAAATTCAAATTCATGGCGGCTTTCATGCCGCATCTGCGCGAGTTGCGTGCCAGCGGACGCGAGGTGGTGGTATGCGGTGACTGGAACATCGCACACAAGGAAATCGATCTGAAAAACTGGGGCGGAAATAAAAAGAATTCCGGATTCCTGCCCGAAGAGCGCGCCTGGCTGACGGAGTTATTCGATGAAGTCGGCTTTGCCGATGTGTTTCGCCTCGTTCATCCCGAACTGGAAGCTTATACCTGGTGGTCGAATCGTGGTCAGGCGTGGGCTAAAAATGTCGGTTGGCGCATTGATTACCAGATCGCTACGCCCGGCATCGCCGCGCGAGCCGAGGCAGCAAGCATCTACAAAGCGCAACGATTTTCGGATCATGCGCCGCTGATTATCGATTATACGTAGGGACACGGCGCAACAAAGTCAGGCAATCCACTGATGAAACAACTAGCCATCCCACTAAGCAACCAAAAGACGGTTGCTTAGTGGTTGGTTATATCCAGCAAGCTGGATGTGGAATTGACACCGCCGTGTCCCCTGCTACCAAAACGGCGATTAACTCTGCTCCCAGGGTAGTCCTGCCGTCCGCCAACCGCCGATAGCATTGCGGTGTTTGCTGTCGTCCATCTCGCCTTCGAAACCTTCCAGCATGTTGTAGCAGTCGCTATAACCAGCTTTTGTGGCAGCTGCAGCGGCGTGGTGCGAACGCACCCCGCTACGGCAAAAGAATATTACCAATGCTTCTTTGTCTACTTGTTGTTCCATCTGAGAAATGAAATGCGGATTGGGTTTCATGCCCGGATAGGTCGCCCATTCAATTACTGTGGCACCTGGTAAGCCCCCGACCCAATCCAATTCTGCGCGGCTGCGCACATCCACCAACTTGGCTCCGGGTGCGGACTGCTGGATTTCATAAGCCTCGTCCGGATACAGTGCGCCTTCATAGGGCAGATTCAGCTCTTTGGCGCGTTGTTGCGCGGCTTGCAGAATGGCGGTAATTCTCCCCATGATGATTCTTTCTTCCATAGCAAAGTTTAACGTAGTTGGCACAGGTGTTATGCTGCACATTATAAATGCATACTAGCGCAACTGACATGAAAAATCGCACCAATCCGCATCAATCCCAGGCCGATATCGGGGCTTTTGAACCGGTACATCCGGAACGTTTTGCCGCAGCGCAAAAGAGCACTTGGGTGAGTATCGGCATCAATTTGTTATTGACAACCTTTCAGGTGGCGGGCGGTTTTTTTGCGCACTCGCAGGCCTTGATGGCGGATGGCCTGCATTCCCTGTCGGATCTGCTTTCAGATGTGTTGGTGTTATATGCCAATCGGCATGGCAATCGGCACGCCGATGCCAATCATCCCTATGGCCATGCGCGTGTGGAAACTGCCGCGACGCTTATTCTTGGGACATTCCTTGCGGTGCTCGGCGTGGTGTTGCTGGTGGCTGCGGCAATGCGCTTGCAGCATCCGGAGGCGTTGCAGGCAGTAAGTCCGCTAGCCCTCACCGTTGCGGTTTTCGCATTGGTCGCCAAGGAGGGCATGTTCCGCTACATGCTGGCGGTGGCCAAGCGGGTGCGCTCGCAGATGCTGGTGGCCAATGCATGGCATGCGCGCTCGGATGCGGCATCTTCATTGGTGGTCATCGTCGGGGTGGTTGGCAATCTGCTGGGTTACACCTTTCTCGATCTGGTTGCAGCGGCGGTGGTGGGCGTGATGATCGCGCACATGGGTGGTAAGCTGGCGCTGGCAGCGATGTCGGAGCTCATCGATACCGGACTGGATGCGGATGAGGTCGAGGCGATCCGGCAAACCTTGCTCAATATTCACGGTGTGCGCGGCTTGCACGAACTGCGCACACGCAAGATGGCGGACAACGCATTGGTCGATGCGCACATCATGGTCGATCCGAAGATCAGCGTTTCGGAGGGACATTACATTGCAGAATCGGCGCGGCATGCCGTGCTCAAGAATCATCATGTGATGGATGTAATGGTGCATGTTGATCCGGAAGACGATATGCAAGCCAAGCAGAACGCGCACTTGCCCAGCCGCCCCGGCCTGCTGGCATATCTTGCGGAGCGATTGGGAGACCCATGTTTAGTGGATAATCGCGTGGTATTTCACTATCTGGATGGCAAGGTCGATGCCGAGATATATCTGGTTAACCAGCAGTCTGCTGAGCGGGCGGATACGTTACAGGCACGCTGCGATGAACTGGTGCGTGATGACGAGTTATTTCGTGTTATACATGTCCACCACAGTCATGCACAGAATTAGTGCATAAGCGGCCATGCCGCGCCCATTTTAGGTGCAAATTTTTGGTGTGCTGCGTAACTGGCTTATGGCACAATGACAGCCTGCTATGCAGACAGGGTTGGCACGCTTTCTGCATTTAGAATCTTGGGTTTTTGGTTAGCTGTTTAATTTGATGTTTGGGAGAAAGTTATGTCGATGTCGGCAAATGATGTGTTACAGATGATTAAAGACCGCGAAATTAAATTCGTGGATTTCCGTTTTACCGATACACGCGGCAAAGAGCAGCATGTGGGTGTTCCCGTTAAGTGTATGGGTATGGACAAGTTTGAAGACGGTCATGCGTTCGATGGCTCTTCCATCGCCGGCTGGAAAGGCATTCAGGCATCAGACATGTTGTTGATGCCGGATCCTACGACCGCTTTTCTCGATCCGTTCATGGATGAAAACACCCTGGTGATTACCTGTGACGTGGTGGAACCTACTGATGGTAAGGGCTATGACCGTGATCCGCGATCCATCGCGAAGCGTGCCGAGGCGTACCTGAAATCCACCGGAATCGGCGATACAGCCTACTTCGGTCCGGAACCAGAATTCTTCATTTTCGATTCGGTGAACTGGCAAATCGACATGTCCGGGTGCTTTTGCAAAATCAATTCGGAAGAAGCCGCATGGTCCTCCGCAGAAAAATTTGACGGCGGTAATACCGGCCACCGTCCGGTCGTTAAGGGCGGCTACTTCCCGGTTCCGCCGGTTGACAGCCTGAACGACATTCGTGCCGCGATGTGTCTAGCTTTGGAAGAGATCGGCATCGAAGTCGAGGTGCATCACCATGAAGTAGCGACGGCCGGCCAATGCGAAATCGGCACCAAGTTCAACTCACTGGTGCGTCGCGCTGACCAGACACAGGTTTTGAAATATGTTGTGCACAACGTGGCGCATCAGTACGGCAAGACCGCAACCTTCATGCCTAAACCTATCGTTGGCGATAATGGTTCCGGTATGCACGTGCACCAGTCCATCTGGAAGGACGGTAAAAATTTGTTTGCTGGTAACGGATATGCAGGGCTGTCCGAACTGGCACTTTACTACATCGGCGGTATCATCAAGCATGCCAGGGCACTGAACGCGATTACCAATCCCGGCACCAACTCTTACAAACGTCTGGTTCCACATTTTGAAGCACCGACCAAGCTGGCTTATTCAGCGAAGAATCGCTCTGCTTCGATTCGGATTCCACACGTGCCCAACGAAAAGGCGCGCCGTATCGAAACGCGTTTCCCGGACCCCACTGCCAATCCATACTTGGCTTTCACAGCCCTGATGATGGCTGGCCTGGATGGCATTCAAAACAAGGTCCACCCCGGCGATCCTGCGGACAAAAATCTGTACGACCTGCCACCGGAAGAAGATGCAAAGATTCCGACTGTGTGCAGCTCGCTTGATGAAGCCTTGGCACACTTGGACAAGGATCGTGAGTTCCTGACCCGTGGCGGCGTGTTCTCAAACGACTTCATTGATGCTTACATCACCTTGAAAATGGATGAAGTGACTCGTCTGCGTATGACTACGCATCCGGTCGAGTTTGAAATGTATTACAGCATCTAGTCTTTAGCAAGTACACAAACCTGTCCTGAGCGTGTCGAAGGGGCAGGACAGTAAAACGGGGCGCGAAGCCCCGTTTTGTTTTGAACTGCAAATGTTTGTCTGTGTCCGACGCTTGTCCTATACTTGCTGCGTTATTTCTAGGGAAAACGAACATGAAACTTGGATACTTGTTTGCCGTGTTGTGTGTCTGTCCGATGTTGGCGCAAGCCGAAATCTATAAGGCTGTCGATGAGAATGGGCATGTCACCTATTCCAGTACGCCTATCAAGGGGGGCAAGAAGCTGATTCTGGAACCGTTGCCGACCATGATGCCGCCCGGCAAAGCGCGCGCTCCCGAAGGTTTTCCGAAGGTGGATGATGAAACGCAAAGAGGACGAGATGATAACCGCCGCAAGATTTTGCAAGATGAGTTGAATGCCGAGGAGAAGTTGCTTGAAGAGGCCAAGCAGAACCTGAAGGAGGGTGAATCGAACCCGGAAGTCTTCAAGGGAGCCGATGGCCGCACTTATCGTAATGTCGCAAAATATGACGAAAAGATCAAGCCACTACAAGACCAGGTTGATCTGCATCAACAGAATATCGGAGCACTTGAGACAGAGCTGTCCAAACTACCAAAATAATCATTGTCACGGCTGGCATGCTTTCTGCTCTGTAGCCTGTATGCCTGACTTTCCCAATCTCACACTGGAGTATCTGGCGACTGCGGTTATCCTGCTTGATGACGAGTCGCGTATCGCCTATATCAATCCGGCCGCAGAAAATCTGTTCGACGTAAGCGACAAAAATCTGCATGGTCTTCCGCTGCAGCAGGTGTTTACGCATACCGAACAACTGGCAAGCGCGATGCAGCAGGCGATACACAACAATGCCAGTTATATCGAGCACGATCTGACGCTGGGTACGCATGCGCGCGGCAAGTTGCATTTACGTTGCGCAGCAACCCCGCTGCAATTTACCAGACGGTATTTGTTGCTCGAATTTCACCCCATGGACAGGCCGCTGAAACTGGCGCGCGAAGAACAGATGCTGGATCAGACGCAGGCCAACCGCCTGCTGCTGCGCAACCTCGCGCACGAGATCAAGAACCCGCTCGGCGGTATACGCGGCGCGGCACAGTTGCTCGAACAGGAATTGGAAAAACCGGCCTTGCGCGAATACACCCAAGTCATCGTGCAAGAGGCGGATCGGCTGCGCTCGCTCATGGAGAAATTGCTTGCCCCGCAAAATGCCTCGCACTATAGCGCGCTCAACATCCACGAAGTGCTGGAGCGTGTACGCAGTGTGGTGCTGGCGGAAATGCCGGAAGGCCTGACGGTACAACGCGACTATGACATCAGCCTGCCCGCGCTGGTCGGCGATAAGGAACAGTTGATACAAGTCATGCTCAATATCGTGCGCAACGCTGCGCAGGCCATGCAAGGCAGCGGGTTGATCGTTTTGCGCACCCGCATCGCGCGCCAGGTGACACTGATCAAGCGCCGCCATCGCCTGGCGGTGATGGTGCAGATCATCGATAACGGACCCGGCATCCCGCCGGAATTACAAGACAAGGTTTTCTATCCGCTGGTGTCGGGACGCGCCGATGGTCATGGGCTGGGGCTGACGCTGGCGCAGGATTTCGTCAGCCAGCACCACGGCATGATTGAATTTGTCAGCGAACCCGGGCGCACCTGCTTTACCGTGCTGCTTCCTCTCCCCTGATTATTTGGTGACTAATATGAAACCTGTTTGGATTATTGACGACGATCGTTCGATACGCTGGGTGCTGGAGAAATCGCTGACGCGCGAAGATATCGAGTTCAAAAGTTTTGCCTCGGCGGACGACGCGCTACGTGCGTTGAGTAGTGACGTGCCACAGGTGGTCGTCAGTGATATTCGTATGCCCGGCAGTTCGGGGCTGGACTTTTTGCAGACACTGCATCAACGCCATCCGTTCATTCCGGTCATCATCATGACCGCATATTCCGATCTGGAAAGTGCCGTCTCGGCGTTTCAGGGCGGTGCGTTTGAATACCTGCCCAAGCCGTTCGACATCAACCACGCAGTGGAGCTGATACGACGCGCGTTAGAACAAAGCCGGCGCAAGTCGGGCGAAACCGAGCAGGTTGAAGTGGCTGCTGACATCCTCGGCCAGGCTCCCGCGATGCAGGAAGTTTTTCGCGCCATCGGCAGGTTGTCGCAATCCCACGCCACCGTGCTGATCAATGGCGAATCGGGTACCGGCAAGGAGTTGGTCGCAAGAGCATTGCACCGCCACAGCCCGCGTGCCGACAAGCCGTTCATCGCAATCAACACCGCCGCGATCCCGAAGGATTTGCTCGAATCAGAATTATTCGGCCATGAGCGCGGCGCGTTCACCGGCGCGGCTGCGACACGGCGCGGACGCTTCGAGCAGGCCGAAGGCGGCACGCTGTTCCTCGATGAAATCGGTGATATGCCCGCTGATTTGCAAACTCGCTTGCTGCGCGTGTTGTCGGACGGGAACTTTTATCGCGTTGGCGGACATCAGCCGATCAAGGCCAACGTGCGCATCATTACCGCCACACACCAGAATCTTGATGAACGCGTCAAGCAGGGCTTGTTCCGCGAGGATCTGTTTCATCGTTTGAATGTGATACGGCTGCGTCTGCCGCCGTTGCGCGAACGGCGCGAAGACATTCCGCTGCTGGCCAAATACTTCCTGCAAAAGAGCGCGCGCGAACTGGCGGTTGATCAGAAGCAATTCAGTGATGCGACGCTGCAACATCTCGGCGCGCAGGATTTTCCCGGCAACGTGCGGCAACTGGAAAACCTTTGTCACTGGCTGACCGTGATGACGCCCTCGCAGACAGTTGAAATCGCCGACTTGCCCCCGGAGTGGCGCGGCGGATCCGCAATGGGTGCGTCAATTGGTGGCGATTGGAGTGCGGCATTGGCGCAACAAGCGGCACTTGCCCTGCAGCGCGGCGACGAACGCATCATGGATACCTTCACCACACAGTTCGAACGCACCCTGATTCTGCAAGCCTTGCAGCACACCAACGGACGACGCATCGAAGCCGCCACCTTGCTCGGTATCGGTCGCAACACCCTGACGCGCAAGATTCAAGAGTTGGGCTTGGACAATCAGGGCGAATAAGTTGGTGCGCATTGCTCTTGTAGTTGACCCGCGCAGCGTAATCCCCCATACTAGCGGTGTACATTTTTCAGGACAGAATCATGAACACTATTCATGCTGGAATCACCATCGGTGTTACTGAGTTGCGCGAGTCGCCCACACGCATCCTCAAGCGCGCGGAAGATGAAGACCAAGCGGTCGCCATCCTCAATCACAACAAACCTGCGGGTTACATCGTCTCGCCCAAGATGATGGAAGCCATGCTGGATTCCATCGCCGACCGCATCGCCGAGAATCGTGCGAAGACGCGCATCTCCACGCTGAACAAGGCACGCAAGGTTAAGCTGGATGATCTATGAAGAATTGGTACCCTTCACCATGATGCTAGAGCCTATGGAGCTCTAGATTCATAGGATTCAGGAGTATCAGTTAGAGCTTATGGCACCCAATGGGCATCTCTACTTCCTAACTATATTATTTATGCGCTTGACTTTGCTGTTAGTAAGCACTAACATCGTCGCTAGCAAGTGCCAACACTCGTATAGGTTGGCGATACATATAGAGGTAAACCATGGTTCAAACAAATTATGAACTAGCCATCCATCACGATGCCGAGAAGGAATGGGCGAAGCTGGATGGCAGCATCAAGCGCCGCTTCAAGGAAAAGCTCGCCAAAGAACGGCTCAAGCATCCGCGCGTGGTGAAAGATGCGCTGCGCGAATTACCCGATTGCTACAAGATCAAAATCACCACTCCGCAGTTTCGCCTCATCTACCACGTCAACGATGCGAAGCGCCTGCTGACCATCTTGTCGGTCGCATCAAGGGATGATGTCTATGAAGAATTGCGCACCAGGCTTGCATGAGGTCCGAAGAACTATTGCCGGGCACCCGTTTGAAACAACCTACGCCAGACGCTTCAGCAGCTTTTCGTGTATCCCGCCGAAGCCGCCATTGCTCATCACCAGAATGTGGTCACCAGGTTGTGCAGCGGCGGCAATCTTCTCGATCAACACACCAAGATCATCTTCAACAATTGCTTTGCTGCCGAGTGGAGCCAGCGCACCGCGCGCATCCCAGCCGAGGTTGTCGGCGTAGCAGAACACCAGGTCAGCGTCTTTAAGACTGCCGGGTAGCGCGTCTTTCATAACGCCCAGTTTCATGGTGTTGGAGCGCGGCTCCAGCACTGCCAGGATGCGCGCGCTGCCGATCTTGTGGCGCAAGCCGACGACGGTGGTTGCTATGGCGGTGGGGTGGTGGGCGAAGTCGTCATAAACAGTAATATTGTTCACTATGCCGCGCACTTCCATGCGTCGTTTCACGTTCTTGAACTCGCCAAGGGCTGCCAAGCCCTGCGCGATGGGTACGCCGGCGTGACGCGCAGCGGCGAGTGCGGCGAGTGCGTTCTGGCGATTGTGTTCACCGAGCAGTTCCCAATTCAGAGTGCCTTGTAATTCACCGCGCAATGTTACGCGATTGCCGGCATCGATCTGCCACCCATCATCGATGCCGAAGCGTTCTACAGGTGTCCAGCAACCGCACAGCAGCACACGATCCAGTGCGGCTTCGCAGCCATTGCTGACAATCAGTCCGTTGCCCGGCACGGTGCGCACCAGATGGTGGAACTGAGTTTCTATCGCGTTGAGATCGGCAAAAATATCGGCGTGGTCGAATTCCAGATTGTTCAGAATCGCGGTGCGCGGATGGTAATGCACGAACTTGGAACGCTTGTCAAAAAACGCGGTGTCGTACTCATCCGCTTCAATGACAAAGAATGGCGAACCCCCTCCCCCAGAGGGAGAGGGGAGAGAACTCAGCCGTGCGGAAATACCGAAATTCTGCGGCACTCCGCCGATCAAGAAACTGGGACTTAGTCCGGCGTATTCCAGTATCCACGCCAGCATCGCACTGGTGGTGGTCTTGCCATGCGTACCTGCCACAGCCAGCACCCACCGATCGTGCAGGATGGTTTGTGCCAGCCATTGCGGGCCGGAGATGTAAGGAAGATTGCGATTGAGGATTTCCTCCATCAGCGGATTACCGCGCGACACCACATTGCCGATGACGAACACATCCGGCTTGAGGTCAAGTTGCTCCACGCCGAAGCCTTCGATCAGTTCGATGCCTTGCGCTTCCAGTTGCGTGCTCATCGGCGGATACACATTGGCATCACAGCCCGTGACGCGATGCCCTGCTTGCTTGGCGAGTGCCGCGATGCCGCCCATGAAGGTGCCGCAAATTCCCAGGATGTGTACAGCCGGTATTTTATCCGTGTTCATAGGCGCTCAATCGTTCTGGCGTATCCATAGAGAATGCAAGGTTGATTTGGAGTACCACAGCAATCCAGGCGCCAGGATAAGGCCAACGATAAGCGTTATCCAGGGATAACCACTTAAGCTGATACCCAGGAAGGGCAGGAACAGCAGTGGAACAAACAACGCGGCCCATATCAGCGCCATCAACATACCCACCCAGCCGACGAAGACACCCACGGTGGTACGCCTGAAGACCTTGCGGGCCCCACATTTATCACAAGCGAGCGCATCGGGTTTGAGTTCAGTAGTACAGAAAGGACATTGCATGATTACTTTCATAATGTGAAAAAACGAAAGAACTTCCTAAGCACTACGAAAAATAAAATACACCGCGCCCATCATGCATAGTGCCGCATACAGGTAATCCCATTTCAACGGCTGATTCATGTACAACGCGGCAAAAGGGACGAACACCGACAATGTGATGACCTCTTGCAGAATCTTCAACTGCGCGAGATTCATCGCGCCGTAGCCGATGCGATTCGCGGGCACTTGCAACATATACTCGAACAGCGCGATGCCCCAACTGATCAATGCGGCGATATACCACGGTGACTGCCCGAGATTCTTGAGATGCCCGTACCACGCGAAGGTCATGAACACGTTGGAGCCGATCAGCAACAGCGTGGTTAGCAGCAACGGATTGTTCAGCAAGGCGTTCATTGAGACAGACTGCTAGCGAACGCCCAGCAACTCAACATCGAACACCAGCGTCGCATTCGGCGGAATCACCCCGCCCGCTCCGCGCGCGCCATAACCAAGAGCTGCGGGAATGATCAATGTGCGCTGCCCGCCGACTTTCATGCCCTCGACACCTTGATCCCAACCCTTGATGACATGACCCGCGCCGAGCGGGAATTCGAACGGCTGACCGCGATCGCGCGAGCTATCGAATTTCTTGCCGTGGTGGTCGGTGGCCGTTTCGTCGTACAGCCAGCCAGTGTAATGCACCGACACATCCTTGCCGGCGGTTGCCAGCGTGCCATCGCCCAGCTTGACATCGGTCTTGATCAATTCAGTCATGTTGCTTGTCTCCATTTTTGGTGCGGCCTGCTCAGAGCACGCGGTGGTTGAAAAAATGCTGGCTAACAAGAATATAGCCAGAGGTAAAAAATTGATGCGTTTCATTTCATACTCCTCAGTTTATTGTGATTTACGTAGGGTGGAAACCCGCAGGGCGTTCCACCATCCAGCCATGCGGCGGAACCGCGATGCGTTCCGCCCTACTCTCGCTCCCCTGCTTTATCGCAAATTTTCATTCGTAGGCAAGAAAAATGGTTAGTAATTCAACACCGGAGCCAGCCAGCGTTCCGCTTCTTCCAAGCTCCAACCCTTGCGTCTCGCATAGTCTTCCACCTGATCCTTGTCCAGTTTGGCGGTGGCGAAATATTGCGCTTGCGGGTGCGAGAAGTAGAAGCCGCTCACCGCTGCGGTGGGCAGCATGGCATAGCTTTCGGTGAGGGTGATGCCGGCTTTGTTCGGCGCGTCGAGCAGGTCGAACAGCGGGCCTTTCTCGGTGTGTTCCGGGCAAGCCGGATAACCGGGGGCGGGGCGGATGCCGCGATATTTTTCGTCAATCAATGCGTCGTTGCTCAATTGTTCATCCGCCGCGTAGCCCCAGAATTCGCGGCGCACGCGGGCATGGAGCAATTCGGCGAAGGCTTCGGCGAGGCGATCCGCCAGCGCCTTGAGCAGGATGCTGTTGTAGTCGTCGAGCTGTGCCTCGAATGCCGCCACGCGCGCGTCTATGCCGATGCCTGTAGTGACGGCGAACGCGCCGATGTAATCCGCCACGCCGCTGTCCTTGGGGGCGACAAAATCCGCCAAACACATATTCGGTTTATCCAGCGGCCTGACCATTTGCTGGCGCAGGTTGTGCCAGGTCATCGCCACCTTGCTGCGTGATTCATCGGTGTAAATTTCGATGTCGTCACTATTGACTGTGTTGGCGGGGAACAGGCCAATCACTGCATTCGCGCCCAGCCACTTTTCAGCGATGATTTTTTTCAACATTTCCTGCGCGTCTTTGAACAAATTTCGCGCGGTTTCGCCCACCACTGCATCATTGAGTATCTTCGGGTAGCGTCCGGCCAACTCCCAAGTCTGGAAGAATGGCGTCCAGTCGATATATGGGCTGATTTCTGCCAGCGAATAGTCGCGCAGCTCGCGCACGCCGATGAAGCTGGGTTTGGGCGGGGTGTAAGTTTTCCAATCCGTTTTCAAACCATGTTCACGCGCTTGCGCCAGTGTGTAGCGCGCGCCCTGCCCCTTCTTGCTAGTGTGCAGTTCGCGTGTTTTTGCGTAGTCGTTTTTGATTCCCGCCAAGTAATCGTCGCGCAGGGTAGTGCTGAGCAGGTTGCTGCACACGCCCACCGCGCGCGAGGCATCGGTGACATACACCACCACGCCATCGGGAAAGTTCGGTGCTATCTTTACTGCGGTATGCACGCGCGAAGTGGTTGCACCGCCGATCAGCAGCGGAATCTTGATGCCTTGCCGTTGCATCTCTTTGGCGACATGCGCCATTTCTTCCAGCGACGGGGTGATCAGCCCGGACAGACCGATGATGTCGGCGTTGTGTTCGCGCGCGGTGTCCAGAATCTGCTGGCACGGCACCATCACGCCCATGTTCACCACCTCGAAGTTGTTGCACTGCAGCACCACGGTGACGATGTTCTTGCCGATGTCGTGCACGTCGCCCTTGACCGTGGCGATGACGATCTTGCCCTTGGCGCTGGTATTACCGGAGCGTAATTTTTCAGCCTCGATGTAAGGCACCAGATGCGCCACCGCCTGTTTCATCACCCGCGCGGATTTCACCACCTGCGGCAGGAACATCTTGCCTGCGCCGAAAAGATCGCCGACCACGTTCATGCCAACCATCAACGGGCCTTCGATCACCTCGACCGGGAACTTCGCCAGCAGGCGCGCCTCTTCGGTGTCCTCGACGATGTAGTCGGTGATGCCGCGCACCAATGCGTGGGTGAGCCGTTCCTGCACCGTGCCTTTGCGCCATTCCAGATCTGCAACCTGTGCCTTGGCGCCGGTCTTCACCGTCTCGGCCATCTGCACCAGTTTTTCGCCCGCGTCGGGGTTGCGGTTCAGCACCACATCTTCAACAGCGTCGCGCAACGCTTGCGGAATCTGCTCATACACGCCGAGTTGACCGGCATTGACGATGCCCATGGTCATGCCGGCTTTGATGGCGTGGTACAGGAACACGGTGTGGATCGCTTCGCGCACCGCATCGTTGCCACGGAACGAGAACGACACGTTGGATACGCCGCCGCTGATCTTGGCGTAAGGCAAATGCTGTTTTATCCAGGCAGTAGCCTCGAAGAAATCCACCGCGTAGTTGTTGTGCTCCTCGATGCCGGTCGCGATCGCGAAGATGTTTGGATCGAAGATGATGTCTTCCGGCAGGAAGCCGACTTGCTTCACCAGAATGTCGTAACTGCGTTTACAGATTTCGGTTTTACGCTTGAATGTATCCGCCTGGCCCTGCTCGTCGAACGCCATCACCACCGCTGCTGCGCCGTAGCGTTTGACCAGTCGGGCATATTTGATGAACGGTTCCTCGCCTTCCTTGAGGCTGATGGAATTCACCACCGCTTTGCCTTGCACGCACTTCAGCCCGGCCTCGATCACGTCCCATTTGGACGAGTCGATCATCAGCGGCACGCGCGAGATGTCCGGCTCGGAGGCGAGCAGATTGACGAACCTGGCCATCGCGGCCTGCGAATCCAGCATCGCCTCGTCCATATTGATGTCGATAATTTGTGCGCCGTTTTCGACTTGCTGGCGCGCCACGCTGACCGCCTCGGCGTAATCGCCATTCAGAATCAGGCGCGCGAACATTTTCGAGCCGGTGACGTTGGCGCGCTCGCCGACGTTGACGAACAGCGTGTCATCGCCGATGTTGAATGGCTCCAGCCCGGACAGGCGCAGCCGGTGTTCAATGATTGGAATGCGGCGCGGCGGCACGGCTTTGAGTGCCTCGGCGATCGCCTTGATGTGCGCAGGAGTGGTGCCGCAACAGCCGCCGGCGATGTTGAGGAAGCCGCTGGTGGCGAATTCCTTGATCACGTTGGCGGTGTATGCTGGCGTTTCGTCATAACCGGTTTCCGACAGCGGATTGGGCAGACCCGCATTCGGATGTGCGCTGATGTAGCAGCTCGCCACCCGCGCCAGTTCCTCAATATACGGGCGCATCAAGTCGCCGCCCAGCGCGCAGTTCAGGCCGATGGACAACGGTTTGGCATGCGCCAGGGAATTCCAGAATGCCTCGGTAGTCTGGCCCGACAGCGTGCGCCCGGATGCATCGGTGATGGTGCCGGAAATCATTACCGGCACACGCACGTTGTGCTGTTCGAAATACTGCTCGATGGCGAACAGCGCGGCCTTGGCGTTGAGCGTATCGAAAATGGTTTCCACCATCAGGATGTCCGCGCCGCCATCCAGCAAGCCGCGTATCGCCTCGGTGTAGCCGGCCACCAGTCCATCAAAATTGATATTGCGGAAACCCGGGTCGTTCACGTCCGGCGAGATCGATGCGGTGCGCGTGGTCGGCCCCAACACGCCGGCAACGAAGCGCGGCTTGTCTGCTGTGGCATATTCATCACACACTCCGCGCGCCAATTTAGCACCGGCAAAATTCAACTCGTAGGCCAGTTCCGCCATGTCGTAATCGCCCAGCGATGCCACTGTGGAGTTGAACGTGCAAGTCTCGATGATGTCCGCGCCAGCTGCCAGATATTCCGCGTGGATGCCACGGATGATGTGCGGCTGGGTCAGCAGCAACAGGTCATTGTTGCCTTTTACGTCGACCGGATGGTCGGCAAAAGTTTTGCGCTTGACGTTGTAGTCTGCATAACCCTTGGGGTAATCGCCATACAGCACCGTGCCGCGATAGTGCTCCTCGGTCAGTTTGTGGCGCTGAATCATCGTGCCCATCGCACCGTCCAGAATCAGGATGCGCTGCTGGATGAGCTGTTCGATCGGGTGGGACGTGCTGGTCATGGTGTGCCGCATAAAAAAACGTGCTAGGATTTTATCATGAGGAGCAGCGGGTAGCTTATAGCCCGTCATTCCGGCGCAGGCCGGAATCCAGTGGTTTTATTTATATGCCTTTAGGTTTTGTCCGCTACGCGAAGAATTTAATTGTCTGGATTCCGGCCTGCGCCGGAATGACGAATTGAGAGGTTTAGAAATTCAGCCGCCGATACTGCACCGCCTCGGCGATATGTTTGGTTGCGATGTCATTATCTCCTTCCAGATCGGCGATGGTGCGCGCCACTTTGAGAACGCGATGATAGGCGCGTGCCGAGAGGTTGAGGCGGCTGATGGCTTGTTGCAACAAGGCGACACCTTGCGCGTCGGGGGTGCACAATGCATCTATTTCAGTCACCGAAAGTTGCGCGTTGGCTTTGCCCTGACGCGCGAGTTGGCGTTGCCGCGCGATCTCGACGCGGGCCTGCAGGTCGGCACTGGTTTCGCCATCTGCCTTGTTGAGCAAATCATCCTGCGGCACTGCGGGAACCTCGATCTGGATGTCGATGCGATCCAGCAGCGGACCGGAGATCTTGCTGCGGTAGCGTGAAATCTGGTCAGGCGTGCAGCGGCACTTGCCGTTGTAATGACCGTGATAACCGCATGGACAGGGGTTCATCGCCGCGATCAGTTGAAACTGGGCGGGGAAATCGGCGCGACGCGCGGCGCGCGAAATGGTGATGCGCCCCGATTCCATGGGTTCGCGCAATACTTCCAGGACGCTGCGATCAAACTCAGGCAACTCATCGAGAAACAGCACGCCGTGCAACGCCATGGAAATCTCGCCGGGGCGCGGATTGCTGCCACCGCCGACCAGTGCCACACCGGAAGCGGTATGGTGTGGCGCGCGATATGGCCGCGTCTTCCACTTCGCCACATCGAAGCAACCATCCAACGACTGTAGCGCCGCGCTCTGCAACGCTTCAACTTCTGACATTTGCGGCAGGATGCCGGGGAAGCGCGCTGCCAGCATTGATTTGCCTGTGCCCGGCGGTCCCATCATCAGCACACTGTGTCCACCTGCGGCGGCGATTTCCAGCGCGCGTTTGGCTTGCGGCTGTCCCTTTACTTCGCGCATATCCGGGTAGTGCGGTTGGATGGTTTGCGGCTGGCTGATATACGGCGCGATACTTTCCCTGCCAGCGAGATGCGCCGCCACTTGCAACAGTGTTTGCGCCGGATACACGACTGCATCCTCCACCAGCGCAGCTTCTGCGGCATTCGCTTGCGGAAGGATGAAGGCGCGCCCGCTGCTGACGGCGCGATAGGTCATCGCCAACGCGCCGCGTATCGGACGCAGTTCGCCGGTCAGCGCGAGCTCTCCGGCGTATTCATATTCAGCGAGTTTATCGGAGGGGATTTGTCCGGTGGCGGCGAGTATGCCGAGTGCGATGGGCAAATCGAATCGCCCGCTTTCTTTGGGTAGATCGGCGGGGGCGAGATTGACTGTGATGCGCCGGGCGGGGAAATCAAAACGGCAATTTTGCAGCGCGGCGCGCACGCGGTCTTTGCTTTCTTTAACTTCAGTTTCCGGCAGGCCCACGATGGTGAAGTTGGGCAGGCCATTGGCGAGATGCACTTCGACAGTGACGAGTGCGGCCTCCATCCCTGACAGGGCACGGCTGTAAAGCACAGCCAGGCTCATACTATTTTGCTGCCGTGTTGCGTTGCGCTTCCAGTTCGGCGACCCGCGCTTCCAGTGCGGTCAGCTTTTCCCGTGTGCGTGCCAACACCTGTGTTTGCACGTCGAACTCTTCGCGTGTCACCAAGTCGAGTTTGGCGAAACCTTGCGTGAGCAGGGCGCGCACATTTTTTTCGATGTCCTTGGCGGGGCTGCTGTTTGCCGCCGCGCTTAATTTGGCGGAAAGATCCTCAAAAATCTTTGCATTTAACATGACGACACTCCTAAAGGTTTGTAATGCCGGTCAGTGTAGCAAAATTCACTCAGCCCAGATGACGCATTCAAGTGGTGCACAAGACCGCCAGTGTGCATGTAATTGGTGCGCATATTTTCTGCGGCAATCACACCGCCTCTTTAATTTATTGTTTTATAACCAAAAATATCTTTGGCACGGATGCTGCTCATGTGACTGTGCGGATACTGTTATCCCGTTCTCAACTTTAAGAAAGGAATCATGATGAAAAGCAAATTTTTGAACTCGTTGATCTTGGCTGCCTTGGCAGTGCCTGGCGTGGCGATGGCAGCGGATGCTCCGGCTGCAGCCCCCGCTCCCACACTGTCGTCCGTCCTCGATGCGTCAGGAGTGAGCCTGAGCGGGGATATGGATTTTTCTTATAGCCGCCTTTCCGGCAGCGGGCAATTCGCTACTGGTGTTGGTGCTCTCAATGACCGGGTATTCGACTACGCGCATAACAGCTTCACTGTGCAGGCGATTGACCTGACTGTTGCGAAGCTGCCTGCGGAAGGCTACGGCGGCCTGGTTGACCTCACCTTGGGCAAGGATGCCAGCACCATTGCGTCTTTCGGCACTGTCGGCCCTGGCCAGATCCAGACCTACGACATTACCCAAGCCTTTGTTCAATATGCCACTGGTAACTGGACGACGATCGCAGGTAAGTTCAACACCCTGGCAGGCCAGGAAGTGATCAAGACATCCGGCAACACCAACTTTTCGCGCTCCATCCTGTTCGGATATGCGATTCCGTTTACCCATACCGGTGCGCGTGCGACCTATAAGGTATCGGATGCGGTCAGCTTGATCGGTGGTGTCAACAATGGCTGGGATCAAGCGACAGACGTAAATTCGCAAAAGACGATCGAATTGGGTGCAGCGCTGAATCCAGCAAAATCTTTCGCCCTGACAGCTCAATTTTATAGCGGGGCTGAGCAAGGTAATCCTGGACAAGGACAAGGAACACGCAATCTGTTGGATTTGGTTGGCACCTTTACCGTGTCCGACAGCCTTAATTTCGTGCTGAACTACGACTATGGCTCGCAGGAAAACGCAGTTGTCGCAGGAGCGAAGGCGAAATGGAATGGTTTGGCTGGTTATGCGAACTACCAGATCAACGATCTGTGGCGTGTTTCTGGCCGTGCAGAAATTTTCAAAGATACGGATGGTTATCGCACTGGCGTTAATCTAAACACTGGAGGCCAGAAGTGGAAGGAAGTAACCCTGACAGTGGGCTATGCGCCGACCAAGAGCACTGAACTGCGCGGCGAAGTTCGCAAGGATACTTCTGACCAGGCTGCGTTTGGATATAGCGATGGCATTGCAAGAAAGGCGCAAAGCTCTCTGGGGCTGGAAGCGATTTACAAATTTTAATTATTCCCAACTGAATGGAGGGTTGCAAAATGAAAATGGTCGTCGCTATCATCAAGCCGTTCAAGCTCGACGAGGTGCGTGAAGCCCTTTCCGCCATTGGCGTGCAAGGCATCACCGTCACCGAAGTCAAGGGCTTTGGCCGGCAAAAGGGCCACACCGAGTTGTATCGCGGTGCGGAATATGTGGTGGATTTTCTGCCCAAAGTAAAACTGGAAGCTGCTATCAAGGCAGACATGCTTGATCGTGTAGTCGAGGCGATTGAGAAGGCGGCTAATACGGGCAAGATCGGCGATGGCAAGATTTTCGTCTCCGAGCTCGAACAAGTCATACGCATCCGCACCGGTGAATCCGGCGCAGAAGCATTATAAGGACCCATGCCATGAAAAAATTTATAGCATCTTTAGCGCTGCTGGCCGTGCTGTGCGGTTTGGTAGTCCCCGCATTTGCAGATGAGGCGGCAGCCCCCGCAGCTGCATCCACAGCGGCACCTGTACCTGCCGCAGTTGCACCTACTGCGGATGCAGCTGCCGCCACACCGAAATGCGGCGACAAGGGTTTTGACTGTAACAAAGGCGACGTCGCATGGATGATGACATCAACGGCGTTCGTGCTGCTGATGACCGTCCCTGGCTTGGCCCTGTTCTATGCAGGTATGGTTCGCAGAAAGAACGCCTTGTCGACCGTCATGCAAAGCTTCGCGATTTTCTGCGTCGTCGCGGTGCTCTGGGTGATCTACGGTTACAGCATGGCGTTCACTGCGGGCCACGAGGGCAACATGCTGGCGCCGTTCATCGGTTCGCTTGACAAGCTGTTCATGTCTGGCGAAGACCCGACTACGGCCGTGGCAGCGACGTTTAGTAAAGGCCAGTACTTGCCGGACTTCGTGTACTGCATGTTCCAACTGACCTTTGCTGCAATCACAGTCGCGCTGATCTGCGGCGGTTTCGCAGAACGTTTCAAGTTCTCGGCGATGATCATCTTCAGCATACTGTGGTTCACCTTTGCCTACCTGCCGATCTCGCATATGGTGTGGTACTGGGACGGCCCTGATGCTTACACCACTGCCAAGGCAGGCGACATCGCCAACAGTCATGCCGGCTTCATCTTCGCCAAAGGTGCGCTCGATTTTGCCGGTGGCACCGTGGTGCATATCAACTCCGGTATCGCGGCACTGGTTGCGGCCCTGATGCTTGGGCCGCGCAAGGGCTACGGTAAGGTGGCGATGCCACCGCACAGCCTGATGATGACCGCAATCGGTACTGGCATGCTATGGATGGGCTGGTTCGGTTTCAATGCGGGTTCTGCGTTGGAAGCCACCGGTGCAGCCGGCCTGGCTTTCTTCAACACGTTGTTTGGTGTTGCCGTTGCCGGAGTTACCTGGACGATCGTCGAGTGGATAGTCAAGGGTAAGCCAAGCCTGCTGGGCATCTGCTCCGGCATTGTTACAGGATTGGTGGCGATCACCCCGGCCGCAGGCTTCGTCGGTGTAGGCGGCGCCATGGCTGTCTGTGCCGCGGCTGCCGTAATTTGCTTCTTGGCCGTAACCAAACTCAAGGCCTGGCTGAAATATGACGATTCCCTGGATACGTTCGGCGTGCACTGCGTCGGAGGTATGATCGGTTCCATCGGCACCGGCATATTCGTCAATCCGGCGCTCGGCGGCCAAGGCGTCTACGACTACGTTGCCAACAAGGTCGGTGATTTCGATGCCATGGGGCAGATTGTCTCTCAGTTATGGGACATCGGCATTACGCTGGTGTGGTCTGGTTTCGTTGCCTTTGTGATTCTGTTTATCCTGAAGAAAACAATCGGCATACGCGCAAGCGACGAAGCACAAGAAGAAGGCCTCGACTTGGCTGATCACGGCGAGAACGCCTACAACCACTAAGAAAAACTCCTTGAAGCGTAACGCTTCAATTCAGGGCACCGCAAGGTGCCCTTTTTATTGGGTGTCAGGAAGGCTGTTCAGCAACGAATAGTCGCGGGAGCAAAAAATTGTGGTAGTTTTGCGCAATCGAGTTAGAGCCGAACCGGTTGACGTGGTCATCCATTGGTCATTTCTCCTTGAGGAATTTAAAGATGCCAAGTCGAAATTATTGGAAGGGAATGTGATCCGGCCTATTGGGTTCTTCTACTTCCCTACATTTGATATGTAAGCAAGAAATTTTTTACGCAACGCAGCATAACCAGCCACTTGGTTGCCGTTAACCAATGACTTAGTTGGCGTAGTTTGCCAACTAAGTCAGATGGCTATGCAAAGCTTTTTGGTGGCATAGCGGAATGGCTAGAGGTTTCATCAGTAGTCTCATCAGTAGTTCCAGCAATTGGGATGAAATGTGGATTTTTAGAGGCTCACATAAGTTATCTTCACGCTCCTGCAAACGCATTACTGCCGAATTTAGAATTAGCGAAACACAATGGTTTTGTTCCCGCACACGAGCACGCGATCTTCCACGTGGTATCGCAGGCCGCGCGCCAGCACCGCTTTTTCGATGTCCTTGCCATAGCGCACCATGTCCTCCACGCTGTCGCCGTGGTCGATGCGCATGGTGTCCTGCTCGATGATCGGTCCCGCATCCAGTTCGTCGGAAACATAATGGCAGGTCGCGCCGATCAGTTTCACGCCGCGATGATAGGCTTGGTGGTAAGGTTTCGCGCCGGCGAAGGAAGGCAGGAAGCTGTGATGAATGTTGATGATGCGCCCCGCATAACGGGTGCATAAATCGGGCGGCACGATCTGCATGAAGCGTGCTAATACCATCACATCGCCGTTGGCCACATCGAACAGTCGCGCGATTTCTGCGAAGGCGGCAGTCTTGTTTTGTTCATTTTTATTGGGCATCTCCACATAATGAAACGGAATGCCATGCCATTCGACGAAGCCGCGCAAATCTTCGTGATTGGAAATGACGCAGGGGATGTCCACTTGCAGTTCATCGCTGCGCCAGCGATGCAGCAAGTCGTTGAGACAGTGATCCTGCTGGCTGACCAGCAGCACCACGCGCTTCTTCACTTTGGTATCGCTGACTTGCCAGTTCATCTGAAATTCATTCGCCAGTTTGCTGAAACGCGCGCGTAATTCCGCCGCATCGAATGGCAACGAATCGGCGCGGATCTCCTGGCGCATGAAGAAGCGTTGCGTTTCCAGATCGGTGTGGTAGCTGGCTTCCACGATCCAGCCGCCGTGCTGCGCGACAAAGCCGCTTACCGCCGCGACGATGCCAACCCGATCCGGGCAGGATAACGTTAGCGTGTAGCGGTGTTCGGTCATATTGGTTCCTTGATCAGCTTTGATTACAAATTTATCATGGGGGGTGGTTTATTGTAGGAGCGGGCCATGCCCGCGAGTTTTTTTCGCGGGCATGGCCCGCTCCTACAGATGAACGCACACCGTCCGCGCAGAGTTTTTTACAGTGCCATGCCCTGGTCGCGCAAATACTCTTCATAAGTCCCATGGTAATCGGAAATACCCTTGGCGGTAATCTCGATGATGCGCGTTGCCAGCGACGAAACGAACTCGCGGTCATGGCTGACGAACATCAGCGTGCCTTTGAATTCCAGCAGCGCAGTATTGAGCGACTCGATGGATTCCATGTCCATGTGGTTGGTCGGCTCGTCCATCAGCAGCACGTTGTTCTTTTGCAGCATCAGCTTGCCGAACAACATGCGTCCCTTCTCACCGCCGGATAACACCTTCACCCGTTTCTTGGCATCGTCGCCGGAGAACAATAGGCGGCCCAGCGTGGCGCGCACGGTTTGATCGTCATCGTTCGGCCCGCGCCAATAAGTCATCCAGTCAGTCATGTTTTCGTCTTTGGCAAAATCGGCAGTGTGGTCCTGTGCGTAGTAGCCGATCCTGGCTTTGTCGGTCCACTTGATGGTGCCGGTGTCGGGTTGCAGATCGCCTACCAGGCAGCGCAACAGCGTGGTCTTGCCGATGCCGTTCGGGCCGATGATGGCGACTTTTTCACCCGCATCGATGCGAAAGTTCACGTTGGAAAAAAGCATCTTGTCGAAGCCCTTTGCCATCTTCTGCACTTCCACGGCAGTGCGATGCAGTTTTTCGCGCTCGTCGTATTCAAAGCGGATGAACGGGTACTGGCGGCTGGACGGTTTGATGTCCTCGATCTTGATCTTGTCGATCTGGCGCGCGCGCGAGGTGGCCTGTTTGGCCTTGGACGCATTCGCCGAGAAGCGCGCCACGAAGGCTTTCAGCTCGGCGACTTTCTCCTTGGCCTTGGCATTGTCCGACGATTGCTGTTCGCGCGCCTGCGTGGCGGCCAGCATGTATTCGTCGTAAGTGCCGGGGTAAGTGGTGATCTTGCCATAGTCCAGATCCGACATGTGAGTGCACACGCTGTTCAGGAAGTGGCGGTCATGCGAGATGATGACCATGGTGCAATTGCGCGCGTTGAGAATGTTTTCCAGCCAGCGTATGGTGTTGATGTCGAGGTTGTTGGTTGGTTCGTCGAGCAACAGAATATCCGGGTTGGAGAACAACGCCTGCGCCAGCAGCACGCGCAGCTTGAAACCGGGCGCGACCGCACTCATCGGCCCCTGATGCAACTCGATCGGAATGCCCACGCCGAGCAACAATTCCCCGGCGCGCGGTTCGGCGGTGTAACCGTCGTATTCGGCGAACTCCGCTTCCAGATCGGCGGCGCGCATGTAGTCTTCTTCGCTAGCATCCGGGTTGGCATAAATCGCATCGCGCTCCGCCATCGCCGCCCACATCTCGGCATGACCCATCACCACCACATCCAGCACACGCATGTCCTCAAAGGCGAACTGATCCTGACGCAACTTGCCGAGACGTTCATTCTTGTCGATCATCACCGAGCCGCCAGTCTGCTCCAGATCGCCGCCGATGATTTTCATAAAGGTGGATTTGCCGCAGCCGTTCGCGCCGATCAGCCCGTAACGATTGCCATCGCCGAATTTCACGGAGACGTTTTCAAACAGGGGTTTCGCCCCGAACTGCATGGTGATGTTAGCGGTGGAAAGCATGTAAAAATCAATTTCTGAAAATTTTGGAGCGCGATTTTAACACCGCACGGCATTATTACCCGGCATATTGACACCCCCGATCAGAGCGGGGAAACTGCTGGACGATTTAGGGTGTCTACTTTACGTTATGCGGCTGAATATCTTCTCGCAGGGGTTATTGAATCGTGCTAAGCGATGATCGGCAAATCGAGGAGTACGATAAAGTTGGTAACGACCATAACGCATGGGCGTCATCTGCCGATGGTTTGCTTGCCGCAAGTAGATTATTGAGAAAACTGAGAACCACATTTGATTTAGAGAGTGTTGCTGTAGGGGTAGCTATTCCTGACGAGGGGAGAATTCATCCCGCTGATCTCATGTTGCGCGGTTTCGCTGTCGAGTGCCTCCTAAAGGCCCTCTGGGTAAAGCAAGGTGGAACGTATGTATCGATGGCAAATACGTTGGAGTTAAGGGGGCAGGCAATCACGATCTCCGTCAACTATGGGACGCCAATAAGCTACCTTTCTCCGAAAATCAGTATGATGTGCTTAATCGATTATCTATATTCATGACGTCAGTTGGGCGGTATCCGATTGCGTCGCATTGGAGTAAAACCAAAATGCAGAATACGTTGGGTGGTGGAAAAGGGTCTCTGACTTATTGGGTAACTCCGTCCGACGACGAGACATATGATTCAATCGTAAAGGTCCTACATGAGGCTCTTGATAGTTGATTCTAATCCGCCGTATAACACGTCATTGCAGCGGACCGCCTTCGGAGGCCTTTGAATTCCGACGTTAGCCAAGTAGGGTGGGCACCCTGTGCCCACGCGGACTGAAAAACGGTGGGCAAACTTGCCCACCCTACTCAACTGCATAATGCGCACAAGGCTGATGGTAAGGTAGGCAATAAGGGATAATGCAAGCATGTTGATTTCTTCGCACTGTGAGGAAATATGGACTTAAGAACCGGGAATGATCGCCGCAAAGCAAACCCGTTCGGAACGAATGGACCGTGGCTGACTACGGGAAAAATGGGTGGTCTGGTTCTTGCCAATCGCAGAAAAACAATAGGCAGGCGAACGACGGACAGGCAAAAGGATCGAGGGATTTCATTGTCGGCGGATTGATTGGTTGTTAGCATTTTCCATCAGGTGTTGCTTGGGGAGGCATCATGAACCTGAAACAAAAAATCGCATTATGGCTGGGGGCGGCCAATCTCGCCGTGATATGGCTGTTTCCGCCGTTCGATTCCTTTTCGTTCACCGATACCAAAGCGCTTATCTTCGCAGGCTTTAATTTTAGATTCGCGCGCGGAGTCAACGAAGTGATCAACGGCGATGTGCTGTTTCTCGAAATTGTGGTGTTGCTGGTGAATGTCGGGATTGCCTGGCTGTTGTTGCGCGATGTCAAAAATATCATCGGCACGAAGGGACGTTTCAATTACCAGAACGCCATACTGTTAGGGGTAGCGGCTAACCTGACGGTGATTCTGCTATTCCCGCCATTTCAGTTTTACTATGCGATCACCCGCGCGCTGTTGCCTTCTTTCCAGGGGTTCTACTTCATTTTCATGGCAGGGCCCATGCTCACCATCGTTACGCCGATACTGTATCTGGAGGTGATATTCGTGTTGTTCAACGGTGCCGCGCTGTGGTTATTATTTAACCTGGTCAAGGAGCGGGAACTTTCTCCGCAAGAAGCCACGGAACTGATGCGCAAACTGAGCGGCAAGCAGCACCAATGAAATTCAGAGTTTTTAAAGAGAGCGATCAGGGAAGTTATCGAGGCGGATCAATGTGGTCTCACTGTCTGCGTAAGGCGGGCGAAATCCCTGCAAGACTGGTTGCTATTCAACCCGACGATTACTGTTCTGGCGCTGGTCTTTTGCCCCCGCACATTGTTATTGCAGGAAGAGGGGTATAGAATCGCAAGCGGGGGCGTAACCTGACCTTGAGTTTATTTTTAACTTTAGTTTGTAACGTAGCTCGAAATATGACGGAGGAGTCATGAAATCTATTATCGTAAGCATAGCAGCAGCAGGATTGATGGTTGCAGGCAG
>OBLT010000273.1_pt1 | contig 37021 bp, 30 predicted proteins | sample 1518721 | NCBI WGS metagenome assembly OBLT01 (sample SAMEA3539307, study PRJEB22396) | soil metagenome | biome: tundra; feature: field; material: soil | place: USA | collected 2010-05 | depth 0.15 m | reverse complement strand
CGTTTCCCTCCCGTTCGGAGAGATGGCCGAGTGGCCGAAGGCGCCTGATTCGAAAGACCCAGAATCGTGAGATTCCGGTTGCTTACGGTTTCACCCCGTTTCACTCCGTCCGTCGAGAACCCCGTTTCGTTCCGTACCGTTGGGCACAATGAAGGGCACAATGGGAGTTGTCTTCGGGACTGCGTCGCCGGCGAGGCGGACAAGCTGGTGCCCGTGCGTGGGTGTGGCGGTGTGGGACGGAGTTGAACGGGAGTAAATCGGTGGACGCTCGTTCGTGGTTCAACGCTTGGCTTCTCCAGGGCCAGCCCAACGCAGTCCGAACGGCAATGCGGGTGGGTGGCCACGAAGCCACCAGAACCCGAATCTGCAGATAGACGGAGTTTTTCTTAATAATACTACATAGTTACAGGTCGAACGGAGTGCTAAGTAATTACCCGCGCCGCTGCATCACCGCGATTTTTCCCGGGAATTCTCGGTAACTTTCCCCTCTTGGCGAATCGGGCGTGGAGAGGACCTGGCAGACACGTGGGATTCCGATCGCTGTGAGCGCGATCACCCCAGATGGTCAAGGCGAACAGAATCAAGCACCTCGACGGAAACGGCGCCGCGCTTAACGAGATCGCCAAGGCGCCTTTTCTTAAGGTTGTCTCCACTGACAGCCTGCTGCGTTCACCCTTGCGCGCAGGTCATGTCGGAAATTGCACAAAGGGAGAAGGCTCCCCGGCATTGGATCGTGCCCGGGCAGCTGCGGTTCGAGAGTTCCACGATGCAAGACTGCCCCTGCATGGGACAGCTCGCCTCAGGCGGAGCGCAGACACCGCAAAGCGATGCCGAGGCCGAGCACACCTTAGAAGAGAAGAGTCCGGAGTCGCAGGTCGTGCGCTCGGGCGAGCCGGCACACTGAGAGTCGGCCGTGCATGTGCAGTCTCGCGGCAAGAAGCTCACAGCCTTTAGATCCACCGTGACGGGCTGATTCTGCGTCAGCACGCATTGTTCTGCGCTCAAGGTCAACCGGGTGCTGGCAAAGCTGATCGGGCAACCCTGGTTGCACTGGCTTCCGCAGGCCCGGCAGGACTTGTCTTCTCCTGGGACATCGCTCCCGCCACAATCGCCGGCCCACTCTGGTCGAGCGGTCCAGTGACAAACCGCTTGTTCCGGCGCTCGCCGAACGGTACTACACCCCGGATTCATGACCTCAGCGGGGCCGATGAGTTCGATCTTCTTTCGCGTAGGAAAGGCGCCGTACCAAAGATTCAGTTCGCCTGACATTCGCACGGATATGCAGAATTCAACCTCGAGCACACCTGCCGCCTGATTGTCGGCGTCAAAGGCATTCAGGTTGACACCGTTGGCGAAGACGCACGCTGCGTAGGGCCCATCCCCGCACGTGGGCAGCGTGAAGACCATGCGCCCCGAGCCATCGCTTTGCAAGGTGCAGACTGGCAGCGAGGTTTGCGCGGAGTACGGATCCTTGGCATTGAGGCCGATCGCAAGCACGGACTGACACCTCGGCTGGGGCGCGGCTACGCTGATGCATTTGCCGTCCGCACACATCTCGCCCACGGCACAAGTGATTGCGCAATTCCCGCAATTCGTCGGGTCGTATCGAGTGTCCACGCAATCACTCCCGCAAAGAACCGTGCCTGCAGGACACACACACGTCCCCAAAGTGCATAGCTGGTTTGCTGGGCACTGGCTATCACAGTCACCGCAGTGGTCGGGATCCTTCGCCAAATTCACGCATGTCCCCGAGCACTCCTTCAGCCCTGCTTGGCACGTCACCTGACAAATGCCGTTCGAGCACACGCTGCCAGGGGCACACGCGCCTTCACAGGAGCCACAATGCAAGGAATCCACGTCGAGATCGACGCAAGCTGAAGCGCACATTGCAAGGCCCGTCGAGCACCCGGGCGCGAGCGTGTCCATCGATGCATCCATGGATAGCGGGCCCTGGGTATCCATAGCCAGACCCATGTCGATGGCCGTTTCGATAGACTCGCTTGCAGTCAGATCGATTGAAGGCGGCGCGGCTCGATCATTCGATGTGTCCCCAGCCGCTTGATCTGAGGCGTCGATAGGCATCGCGATGGGGGTATCATCGGCTGGGCCGATGGCAGAGTCCGGAGCTGGAACGTGCTGGGGCTGACATTCCGCCGCGTCCAGATGGCGGCACGCGGTGGCAAGGGTGTCGCCCTGGTATGCCTTGCACGCAGTCAGGCCCAGCATGAGCGCACCGGCCGCAATGGCGCGCATACTCATACCCACATTTCTCATAGCAGGCAAACTCCTGGGCAGTCGCCCACTCTGTCGTGGCAGCGTGCTCCATCGGGCCAGGCATCCTTGCGGCAGACGGTTTGTGGGTCGGTGCAGTCGGCGTCGCTCCGGCACAAGCACCCATTCGAGTAGTACGAGAGCGAAAGCAGCCTGGCCACCATGCTTGCGGGCTGGGGGCAGCCGGCCGCCGAACACGCGCACCATTCACTCATAAGAACAACGCGACTGTCGGAAAATATGGGACAGCCCCCATCGACTTCGGAGACGCCGCCGTCACCCTGCGCACAGCCAGGGCCGCAGACGTTCTCGATATAGCAGGCGTCCTCGGGCGAAAGGAAGACGATGCGGCAACCGGTAGCGGATCCGGGCGAGGCCAGGGTCATGTATTTGCGAACTTCTGGGCTCGCTTCGTACCACAGATTGATGCTATCCGTGAGCGGCCCATCCAGACACACCTCCGCTTGCAAAACCCCGTCTCCGGAATCGAAGGCGGAAAAATCTTGATGGTTCGCCACCTCACACCCGCGATAGGGACGCACGGAAGGACACATCGAGGTCTCGTAGGACAGGGTCAGGATATCATTTTCGTCGACTAGGCAGGTGAGCCCATCGTCGGTGCCGACCGGGACCGAAGCAACGGGGCGGACGGCGTAATGGCCGCAGGCGGGGCACCCCGCCGTTCCGGCATCGGCGCCGGGCGATGCAGGCAAGGCCACGTCACAGGCGTCGACAGCGGAAAACGAGCCGGCATCAGCCGGGGGATTGCGATCCGGCTCCCATCCCTGGACGTTGCAAGCTGCGACCGCAAAACACCCAAGAAGCAGGCCCCGGCGTCCGTGCGATGTCATGGCTCGCGTCCTTCTGCAAACAGCCACGTACTCAATACCCCGACTCCCTTGAGGATACCTGCGGTCGCCAGAAATCCAAGCGCGTAGGCATACTGGTCGTTGGCGGGCGCGAGACTTGCGAGTTTGCCCGAGGCATAGTCGTCCCGATTGTTCTTGGCCTGGATGAAGCAGTACCCGGAGGCGACCAGGGCGAGCGTGTCTGCTGCGCTCAAGGCAACGCCGGCCCAATCATTCGTCTTCGAGCCGTCGAGCAACAAAGGCGTGCCTGCCGACAGCAAGGCCCAGGCCGCGGTCGGGGGTGGCAAGCGCGGTTTGGGTGCCTCCCCCTTGGCCACTTCGGGCACTTTGAAGTAACTGCGGTCGAATGCCTTGAGCAGCGAACTGCGCCGCACCACCGATTCGGCCAATTCCCTGCCCACGTCGGGTTCATGCGCGACGTCCACCGCACGCAACTCCTCACCCTCGTCGAAATGGAGCGGATCCCCGTCGAGGGTCTGCGCGACGAAGGCGGCTCGAACCTTCAGCGTGCTGCTACCCGGTGTCTCGGCGCGAACCTGCAGCCCCACGCCACCGGCGAACTGGCCAGAGAAGGTCTTGGGGGCGTCCTTGTCACCCCTGAGAGCCTTTTTGGCCCCTGCCAACCATGCGTCCAGCGGCGCGGAATCGAGCGGTGTCGTCCCGCTCAGCGCCCGGCCGTCCAAGACCAAGCAAAACTGGTCGACCAGTGAATAGATCGGACTGCAGAAGGCATTCTTGGGCCGGTTCTTATCAGGGCACTCGTCGGGCAGATCCACGGTCGTGTACAGGCGCTCGGCGCGGTACTCGGCAAGAACGATCGGAAACAGCGAGGCTCGCTCGGCCTGGTGCTGCACCGCCTCGAGATCGGCCACGTCGAGGACACGCGCCACCTTCGTCGCACTTTCCGCCGACGGGTGGGTCTGCAGATCGATTTGCAGGTTTCGATACCTCTTGGCCTTTGCGGCGTCTGAAGCGTAGCGCTTGATGAGCGTGTCCAGGGTTCGATCGATGGCGGCGCGCGTAGCTGCGGAGCGGGTTTTGTCCATAATGGCAAGCACCACGTTCCACTCGAGGCGCAGCCGATCGAGCACATCCGTCCCTGCCACCCCCTTCTCGGATCCGAGGACCGAGGAGACGAAGGCGAAAATTCGCGCGAGATCGTCGGCATCGATCTTGTCCGGGGGGAGGGCGTCGACGAGCGTGCCCAAGGCGTGGGAGAGCTTTCCCCAGTCCAACTGGGTACGTTGTCGAGGTGTGAGATGCGAAAGCGCGGTAAGCAGGCTTCCCAAGCTGGTATCGAAGCCCACTACCGTCCCGAAGCTCGCGACCAGTTCGGGCCAACGCCGATCCCGCGGTTTGATCTCGGCCAGGAGCACGCGGGCGATCGTTCGCAGCCCGGCCTGCAACTCGTCCACGTCCTTATCGGGGCAATTCCCATTTTCCAGGCAGTCCTGCAATTGCTTGTGCATGGCCTGGTACTGACGCCAGCGGCTGGCGAGGTCTATCACGGCCGGACAGTCGGACGAACCGCGACACCCTTTCAGACAACCGAGCAGGCTCCGCCGGGCATGAAGGTTGTCGAGCGCCGCACGGTAGACGTCGGAGGAGCCTTCACGGTGTCTGCTGGCCTCGCGCCACACGGCATTCAGGCTTGGGCAATCGATTTTGGCCACCACTTCGGTTATCTCTTCGATGAGGGTGGCCTGCGAATCCGTGGACGGAGCCGCGCTCGGCTGTGCGACGAGAAGAACCCATAGGACGGAAATCATCGAACTTCCCCTTTCTCAGTCGTTGCCCGCCGAGAGGGCAGGCAATGGCTCGAAACACTGACCGGTATCGAATCGGCAACCCACGGCGTGCAACTGTTTGGCCGCGATGGTTTGCCCGTCGAGAACAATCGCTGCGTCGGGCGAAAGGTAACCCGTTACACGCACGCGCCACAACCCATGGTGCTGGTAAGGCTCGAAGAGAAGGCCGGCGCCCTCTCGCTCGATGGGCAACTCAGGATGGCACCCCGTGGTCGCAAACAGGTGGGGGGTGGGCTCGTGCGTCTGACGACGGAGCTTGAGAATCGGCGCCCCATACCCTCGCGCGGGCGCTTGGTCTTGGAGATAGGCGAACAACTCGCCGTCGGAAAGCCAACCATCGCAATCGCGATCGAGGTTGGCCAAGGAAGCCTGGCGCATGGCCTGACCAAGCGGGCTCGACGCGGGGTCGGTTTTCGCCATCTGGGTCGACAGCGAAACTAGCGCCATCTCAGTTCTTGCACTACGGATGTCGACATCGGCCGAAAAGCAGGCGTTGACGATCATCAGGGCGAACGGCGCCGAGGGGGGCAAGGCCAGCACCACGCGTTCGATGGGCAGAGGTCCGTCCGCGAGGCAGAGAACGGAATCGGCCAGGCGCGTGGGCGATTGCTTTTCCTCATCGGCAAGCAGTGTCCGGGTTCCCGGATGTACCAGATCGCCGTGCCCGGAGTACATCCACAACAACGGGCCGTGGGCCTCGACGGCGACCCCTTTCAGCAGTTCGTCCGAGGTAGGATCCACGAGGCGCGTCGTCACGTGCGTGCCCTGGGCCGCAAGCGCAGTTGCAACGGCCTGGCCCTCGGCTGCAAGGGCCGCGCGCGCGATCGTGGCCTGGTGACGACAATCATACCCCGACGAAACCAGTCGCACCTCCAGCCTAGCCGGCCTGCCCGAAATCTTCTCGGGCAACACTCGGGGCGCCGAGCACCTGGCGGTCGCGCCGAGAAGGATGAGACACAGCGTCCAACGCATTGGTCGCCCTATGCCCCGGGAAACACCTTGCGGGCCAGATCTGCGCCGACCTTAATGGTCTTGACGAAGTGCCACCAGCGGCGGAAGAACCAGGCTGGTTTCCTGTTGCTGTCATCGACCGTGAAGGCCGTGGGTCGCCCCGATTCGAGGACCACGGCGATTTCCCTCGGGTCGTGCGCGTCCCGGTGCAAAGACACGACGTCAAGCCAATCGGATTCAATTTCCACATTCCGGGGTCTTCCCCCCTCTCGTGACGAGAACGCGAAGGCGCCTTCCATCCTGGTAGCGGCGCCGCGAATGGCTCGCACCTTCCCGAACTTGATTGGACCGGATGAGATGTCTTTCTGCCAAAGCCACCGAACCAGGTCACCTGGTCGCAGAACGATCCCCTTGTCGTCGTCGATCGAGAGCAACCACGAACACGCGAAACCGCTGCCCGTCGTGGCCGGAAGCAGAGTTGTCGAATGGGGATTCTGGGGCGGAAGGGCCGGAAGAACCTCGATGGCATCTGAGGCACCCAGTCCGATGTGAAGGTAGGGGCATGCGTCGTGTTGAGGCGCCTCGAAGACTACCAGACCGGCGTTCCTATGGGGAACCGACTGGCCACCCCGCAGGACTTCGACGGTCGCGTCCGGGGCAAGGGCAGCCGGATCGACAAGGATCGGCAGGGTCTGGTTGGGAATCAGATCGAGGGTCAAGCTGCGCATCGTGAGCCTGGTTGCGCCGACCGGGAAGACCAGCGCGGCCACGAGAGCCGCGAGGAGATGCATCGCCACAAGCGCGCCGAGTGCGTAGGAAGCCATCCTGCGAGGGCGATGCCGGCCTGGCCCGGCAGAAGAATGTTCGCGAGCCGATGATCGCAACCGGCGCGCATGGGGCTCCATTCTGGCCTCTCGCGTCGGTCTCCAGATCATGGTACGCGACACTGGGCTGCGGCCGTGACGGCGGCGTTGTCGGAGCACGTCCCCTTCACCTCCACGGTGAGCAGGGTACCGGATGCCGGACGGACGAAGGGAGGAGTGTCGAAGTAGTCCCACACCCCACTGTTCAGTCTGCGATGAACGTGGGCGTGGGTGAGAACAAGCTGATCGACGAGTACCTCACCGTCCAGGACGAGGACATCGCACGTCGGCTGGGCGCTGATGCGTAGCTGGATCTGGTTCGCAGGCGGCTCAGTCGGCGCGATGTTGCATTCGAGCCTTTCGGTGGCGAGGGTGGCGGGCCCGGCGCGAAGTCTCAAGGTGTGGCCGCAGCCCGATACGGACGACAAGACCGCACAACTCAATATCCCAGCGCAGAGCCCCAAACGCATTCCATTCACGGCGACCTCCAGGAGAACAGGTTGGTCAGGATTCCTGAAGCCCAGTGGCAACGACAGCGCCCGCTATACTACGCCGTGAAGCGCTCAAAGCAATATGTTTTGCCTCGCCCGGTAGCCGAGGGGGTGGAGATCTGCTACGCGACAGCAAGTCGGCGAAATAACGTAGGAGAATGTTGAAGATGGGGGCCTCATAAGGCTCGTGCGGGTTGTCGAAACTCATAGATCCCCGGGGGCCGGTCGATGCAGATGGAAGCTTGTACAACGACGAAAGAGAAGCCTTCGCCACCTCGCAACGTGTCCTTGATGACATCACGGATCGGATGACAAGCGCAGCAGATGAATTGCGAATGATTCAAGGGGACCTGCAACGCTTGCTTGAAAAGGACGGGCGCAAGCTTCTCCTACAGCTGCTGCAAGACTATCTTGACCTGCGCGGGTCTGGCGAGGCATGCGCGGAGGTAGTGGGAAGCGGCGGTATCGTGCGGCCGTACGCTCGGCCGGGCAAGCGTGGGCTCAAGACGATCTTCGACAAAGCGGTCTTGTCGCGACTGGACTACTCCGCTCGCGGTGACGGCCCTGCACACAGGCTTTTACCACGTCGCCTACGTGTCGCTCTCCACTGGCAACGTGGTTGGGCGGGGGGCGCAGACGTTGGACGGCCGCCCCTGCGGCCATCAGCGGCTTCCGCCTGGACAAGTACCTGGTGACGGGATCCACGGTCCTCGGCCCGTCCAGGTCAAGCTCGCTTCGCTCGGCGCCTTCCAGCACCACGGAACCGAGCCTCCGGTCCGTGGATAGATGGCCAGTATGACGTGAGGCAGGGCCTCCCGCCTCGGGACAGGGGGCACAAAGACGTGCTCGTGCATCGACGGGGGTAGCATGTCGCCGTACGGCCCGATCCTCTCGGGAGATCCATGCGTTTTGTTCTTCCACAAAGATGTCAGGAGGCCCATATATAGTGGCAGCTCATTCTTGGAGGGATCGATGTGGGACAAGCACGAGTTCCCAGTGGCTCTCGGAACATTGGCAATCATTGGTTTCGCCGCTTGCAGCAGTGGCAGCGACAGGCAGACTACCGACGGTGCTTTGAGTGCTCCCGAGGCGTTGGACATATCCGGGACGTTGGGCGTAGACAGTGCGATGAACACGGGAGGCGTGGCGAAGACTTCCGCTGCTACGAGCACAGGCGGAGTGGCTAGCTCACTTGGTGAAATCCCAGCTGACGGCGCGATAGGCACGGGAGGCGTGACGACCGCGGGCGGTGCCACGATCGCAGACGATGTACCGGGCACTCCCGGTACGACGAGCACGGGCGGAGTGGCTGGCTCAGTTGGTGAACTTCCAGCTGACGGCGCGATGAGCACGGGAGGCGTGACGACCGTGGACGGTGCCATGATCGCAGACGATGCACCGGGCACTGGCGGTACGACGAGCACGGGCGCGGGTGGAGCCACAGCTGACGGCGCGATGAGCACGGGAGGCGTGACGACCGTGGACGGTGCCACAATCGCAGACGATGCACCGGGCACTGGCGGTACGACGAGCACGGGCGCGGGCGGGCTGGGCGACTCAGGTGACGTCGCCGGAGCAAGCGGTGGCGCTGGTGCGGGCGGCACCGCGGGAACATTCTTCAATAGCACTCCTGACTGGAGCGAACCGTTTGTCACACTTGATACCAATACGTGGACGCCCGAAGTCAGCGCATCCGGCGAGGGAAATTTTGAGTTTGAATTCTATAATGCGTCGTCAAACAACCTGAAGATCAAGAATGGTAGGCTGTACATCTACCCGGGCTTGACGCGTAACTATGTGATTGGACCCGGACAAGCGGTTCTAAACCCAACAAACATCGGAAGCGATCCCCCTAGCAATTTCGCGCCGGGCTCCGTTGTTTCGTTGCCAGGTGCTGTCACGACCGGAAGCCTGACGGAGGAGCAGATCCTCGGATGTGGACTGACGACGACGTCTGGGCCATGGGCGACAGGTTGTAGCGATTGGAGTGGGCGACCCTTCTACATGTTCGACTTGGGCACAGGTTGCACGGACGATGGAACCGCTTGGGGGAGTCCGGGTAGGTGCGTGGTGGGTAGTGGATTCTACACGTACATAAACCAAGACCCCACCTGCACAGGAAGCAATTGCGCTGCATATTGGAGCATTTTACCCCCGGTGACGTCCGCCCGTGTCTCGACAAAGCTGGCAACAGCGCCAATCGTCAGGAGTGGATTCAAGTATGGCCGTTTGGAAATCAAGGCCAAGACACCGAGCGGCGATTGGCTGTGGCCAGCAATATGGATGTTACCTAGTAATCAAACTGGAACGATCAATCCGCAGAATCCGACCGGAACAGGGAAATATGGGCAGTGGCCTCGCAGCGGTGAGATCGATATTCTTGAATCGCGCGGCAACAGTCGAGCGTGTTCGGAAGTCTTCGAAAAGGCTCAATCCGACTCCAATGCTACTGCTGTCGGTGGCGTCCAATCGTTTGCGTCGACGCTCCACTGGGGGCCATACGTTGCGGGCAACCAATATGCTCGCACTCATACCGAGTATTCGGTCCTCGACACGAGCGCAACGCTTGACGGAGGCTTTCATGTTTATGGGTTGAGGTGGAATCCAACTGGGCTCTATACCTATATCGACAGCGATTCAAGCCACGTGTTGGAAGTGTCGTTTGTTGAGCGGAGCTTCGAGCAGCGAGCGACGACGGGATCGTATCAACATTGCTTGAAAGACAGCGAGTCGACGAGTGACTATGATTGTATTCTTGTAGAAACAATTCCGGCCTTCTCGTCGGTCACATGGAATTCAAAAGGTGCGTTTTCCTGGCCAACCAATGCGGGACCATTTGATCAACCATTCTACTTAGTGATGAACGTCGCAGTCGGCGGCACGACAGGCTACTTTCCAGACGAATGGTGCAGCAAGCCTTGGCAGAGTAATACGACGACCAAGAACTACTACCCGGTGGGGGACTTCCTTGGCGCACAGTCGCAATGGTTTTCGACCTGGAGCATGGACGGCACGACAGTGAGCGACAACGCTGCGATGGAGGTCGAGGAGATTCGATATTGGCAGGAGTCTAATGCTGGCGCATTCGGTGAGCTATCGCCCCTTGCAAAGTCGATGTAAGAGTTGCAGGCTCGAGTTTGGCCACCATTAATGCAGTCCGTCAGCCACGGGGCATGAGCTGACCGTGCGGTTTTCTCTACGGATGGGGCTGGACGGGAGAGGACAAGAACCGCGGGTTCAATTCGATTTGGTGAGGTCAGAAGGCGTTGCGTTGAAGGCGCCTGTCTTTGCAACAGGGCGAGACCAACTTCGTCTTGACCCGTGGCCGGAAACCGCGGCATATGTTGGCCTTCCGGTGGCTGGCTGGCATCGTTCGGGCACGACCAGGGCACAACGGAAACATTTGGAAACAAATCGATAGCCTAACATAGCGAAATCATTTGGAGAGATGGCCGAGTGGCCGAAGGCGCCTGATTCGAAATCAGGTTTACCGAAAGGTAACGTGGGTTCGACTCCCACTCTCTCCTCGATTATGATGGGAACCCTGAGAGGGTTCCCAAACCCTCCCGCGCTCTGGCTTCGGTGGGCAAAGCCCACCTTCGCCAACGCGGACATGGGAACCACGAATCTGACGAAAACTGAATAAGACGCGAGAAGGACCCTCCCAGGGTCCTTTTCACAAATAGAATACGCGTGAGCGACGGCAAGCTTTGCTTGACGGCGCTCGACGCGGGGGATCTAAAGGGCCCTCCCAAGGTCCTTTTCACAAATAGAATACGTGTGAGCGACGGCAAGCTTTGCTTGACGGCGCTCGACGCGGGGGATTTAAAGGACCCTCCCAGGGTCCTTTTCACAATTGGAGAGATGCCCGAGTGGCCGAAGGGGCATGATTGGAAATCATGTTTACCGCAAGGTAACGTGGGTTCGACTCCCACTCTCTCCTCGATTATGATGGGAACCCTGAGAGGGTTCCCAAACCCTCCCGCGCTCTGGCTTCGGTGGGCAAAGCCCACCTTCGCCAACGCGGTCATGGGAACCCTGACCTGAAACCGCCTCGCCCCGCGCAGCGGGGAGGTCGCCGAGCGCAGCGAGGCGGGTGAGGGGCTGTTGCGTTCCATGCCTGAAGGATCAGGGCAAAGCCCACCTTCGCCAACGCGGTGATGGGAACCGAAAAGGCTGGACGAAAACTGAATATTTGAGAGGGTTCCCAAACCCTCCCGCGATGGTCCGCGCCGAGCAAAGCTCGGCGGCCCCCCATGCGAGTTCACATGGGAACCCCACCGCGTTTTCGTCCAACCTCAGGCAAGGAGCGCGCATGCAACACCGCATTCCCGTCATGACCACCATGGATCCGCCGCCCGGCTTCGTGGTCGAGAAGGTTTTGGGCTCGTGCTGGGGCATCACGGTTCGCTCACGCAGCGTGGTTGGCACCATGTGTGCCGGTTGCCAGACCTTTTTCGGCGGCGAGATCACGGCGCTCACCGAGCTAGCCAACGATGCGCGCAGCCAGGCTATGAAACGGTTGGAAGACCACGCGATAGGGCTTGGCGCCGATGCCGTGCTGATGATGCGCTTCGATTCGGGCGAGCTGATGCAGAACACAAACGAGATCGTCGCCTACGGAACTGCGGTCAAGCTCCAGCCCAAAGCCTCGTGACAGGTTCGCGTATTCCGCCGCCGCTGGCCCGGCGGATCGATCGGCTGGCTTGGCGGGCGCACGCCTTTCACCGCTTCGCCCACCATCCCTTGTGCGATGTCTATCGGAACGAGGTCTTGCGCGTGGGCCGGCGATTGCGCGTGTGCAAGGGGTGCACGCTTCTCGCGCTGGGCTTGGTGGTTGGCGTGGTGGCAGGAGTGTGCGCGCGTCCGCCGCTTGGGTGGGGCGCGGGCGGACTGCTGCTGACGCTCGTGCTGGGCTCCCTGTCGTTACGCCTTCGCCTGCCGAAGATCGTGGGACGTCTGCTTCCCGGCGCTGGGCTCGGCATGGCCTTGTGGGCCGGTTGGTCGTGCGCGCTGGCGGCGCTGCTCATCGGGGGCGTCTGTGGCGCCCTTTACCGCCGCCGGGGCGTGGAACGCAGTCGCTGCGAAACCTGCCCCGAACGCATGCGCAGCCCCTGCTCTGGCTTTCTGCCCGCCGTCCGCCGCGAACGAGCGTTTCGTCGGCGCGTGGATCGCTGGCTCGATGAGCTTCCGAAACGAAGTACCATCGGTGAGCCGCCAGGTTAGTAAGGTGCCGCTACGTTAGGAAGTGTCGGGGCGGGCGCAATGCCGCGGAACCCGAGCGACCGCGCGCGGTCCAGCGCTTCGCTCGATGACTTGCCCTCGTGACGCCTGCCTGCGCTAGGCTCTGCGGATGCACTCGTCCAGACCCTCTCCAACCGAATATGCCCCCTATTTCAACCGCTACATCGACTTGGTGGCAGAGGCCGATTTCATCGCGGTCTTGGCCGGTCAGCCCGCGGAGTTCGCCGCGCTCCTCGGCGCGCTGTCGCAGCAGCAGGCGAGCTTTCGCTATGCGCCCGGCAAGTGGAGCGTTCGCGAAGTGGTCGGCCACGTTGTCGATGCCGAACGCGTGTTCGGCTATCGCGCCCTTTGTGTCGCGCGCGGCGAGAAAGCCTCGCTTCCCAGCTTCGATGAAAATGCCTACGCCGCGAAGGCGGGGCACGACGCCTGCCCATTGCACGAGCTGCTCGAAGAGCTCGCGCATGTCCGGCGCGGCCACATCGCCTTGTTCGAGCATCTCGACCAAGCGGCTTGGGAGCGCACAGGCACTGTCAACCAAAACGCCATCTCCGTGCGCGGCCTGGCGTACATCATGACGGGGCACGCACAACATCACGCGGGAATCCTCAAAGAGCGCTACGCCGCCGTCCTGGGTGGCCAAACCGCGAAGCGCAGTTCCCGTCAGCACGGATAGCCGGGCAGGTGAAACGCGCGCACCTGATATATATTGGCCAGGCACCCATCACCGGAGGCTCCATGCACGCGGTCGCTATCTCAGGAAGTCCACGCAAACACGGCAACACTGAGACGCTGCTTGCGCGCTGTCTCGACGGCCTGGCCGAAAGGGGCGTGCCCGGCGAGCTGATTTCCTTGCGGGACAAGACCATCAAGGGCTGTCGTGCGTGCAACATTTGCAGCCGCAACAAGGACAAGCGCTGCAACACCAAGGACGACGATTTTCATCCCGTGTTCGAAGCCATGCAGAAGGCCGACATCATCGTGGTCGGTTCGCCGGTCTACTTTGGATCTGCGGCGCCCGAGATGATGGCCTTGCTCGATCGCGCGGGCTACGTGTCGCGCGCCAACGGTCATCTGTTCACGCGCAAGCTGGGGGGGCCCATCGCGGTCGCCCGCCGTGCCGGACACAACTTCACCTTCGCCCAGCTCTTGTTCTGGTACATGATCAACGACATGATCGTGCCGGGCTCGTCCTACTGGAACGTGGCCCTCGCGCGCGAACCCGGCAGCGTGGCGGAAGACACCGAGGCTCTCGCCACCGTGGACCGCTTCGCCGAAAACCTGGCCTGGCTGGCTGAGCGAACCGCGGGCCACCCGAGCGCGCCCAACGGATGAGCCGGGGAGATCCGCATGACCGCGATGGTCTTGGCCTTGTGGCTTGCGCAACCGGTGATGGAGATCACCGGCGATAGCACGTGTCCGACGCCCGCCGAGGTGCACGAACAGTTGGCAGCGCTCGCTCCTGTCCCTGACGGAGACATTACCGCCGGGTCAGCCACGATTCGTTCTTCTCGACGCCGACGGTCCAGGCGCCATCGCGCGTGTCTGGAGCGCCACGCCGTCGGGAACCCTACGTATCTACATCGACCACGCCGAGATTCCAGCCCTAGAAGCGCCCATGGCGGCGCTCCTGTCGGGTCAGGTTGCGCCTTTCTTGCCGCCGCTGGCGGGCACGACCGCCAAAGGCGGCAATCTGGAATTTCCCATCCCATTTCGAAGACATGTGAAGGTCGACTGGGAAGGTCCGGGCGGCTTTTACCAAATCACCTACCGGAGATACGCTGATCCTTCGACGGAGGTAAGCTCATTCGACTTGTCCACCCTCGAAGCAGACAGGCTGGGCACGCTTCGAAACGAGATGTGGCAGCCGGTGTCGCAAGAGAGCGGCATCGTCAGCGAACGGGCCGTGCTTTCGGCATCGTCGCCGGAGCTGGCCATTGCCGCCTCGTCAGGCGGCGAAGAGATTGTGGCGCTGCAAATTCATCCGAACCTGGTCGATGCGGTCAGCCTGCGCGGCAGCGTGCTTTCCCTTCGCTTCGACGGACAGGAAACCGTCCGGACGCCGCTGGGCGATTTCTTTGGGGCAGGACCTGGGCTGCTCCCCCACGTGACCTTGCCGCTGGAATCGACGGCGGACGGGCAGCTGACTGCACGCTTCGTGATGCCCTTCGGGCAATCGGCCGTCGTACGCATTGATGGTGCCCCCGGATTGGAAGCAGCTGTCGCGCTTTCTCACCGGGCGGCCTCCTTCGATCCGAGCACCTACTACTTCCATGCCCACTGGACGGCACGCGGCCCCATGCCGGTCCGACCCTATCGCGATCTGTTGCTTGCAGATCTCGCCGGCGAGGGGGCCTATGTTGGAACCTTCCTCGCGGTGGGGAATTCCTCTTCCGAGTGGTGGGGCGAGGGCGACGAAAAGGTCTGGGTCGACGCCGACACCTTTCCCAGCCTCTTTGGCACCGGCACCGAGGACTATTTCGGCCAAGCCTATTGCTCGCCCGAGATCTACAACCATCCCTATCTCGCGCAATCCCTGGCCGCTGGCGGGTTTGGGGCGGCCAAGGGATTGTTCTCCATGTTTCGCGCCCATGTCCTTGACCCCATCCGTTTCAGCCAGAGCCTTAGGTTCAACCTCGAGCTCTGGCACTGGGACGAAGGCGCGCAGGTGACCTTCGATACCGTCGCCTACTTCTATCTTTCGCAAAATGGCGCTGACAACCTCTCGCCTGCAATCGAGGGCGACTTTCGACTTTTCCCTTTCGGCAGGTAAGCAGAACGGACACTGGCGCGCGGGAGGATTCACCGGGGTCACTACTACCAGACTATGCGGACGCCGACTTGGGGGGCATAGGCGATGATTTTGGGATCGATGGTGACGAGTGGCACGGACAACGCTGCGGCGCTGGCGAGGATGTGACGGTCGCAGAGATCACGGTGCTCCCACGCAAACGCAGCCGCGGCCCACGCGATGGGTGCGCTGACCGGAAGAACCATGAAGCCCAGAGCGAATCTCCCCAACCAATCGGCGGGCTTGACCGCAGTTTCGATTCTTCGCTGTTTGAGCAGTCGCGCGGTCTCGCTGAGGGTGACGTCCGAAATGAACAGATCCTTCGGTGCTGCCTCGGACAGTGCGTGTCTGGCGCGTTCGCCCAATCGCGCAGGTTCAAGCTGCAACCACACCGCAGCGTGGGTGTCGAGCAGGTAGCGCTCTTTCTGGGTCATTGTTCCTGGTCGCCGTCGCCAAACACCGGGGCCGTGGGATCGTAGTCGCGCGCAAGGCTGGCGGTTCCGACAAGCGCTCCCATGGTCAACGCGGGTGGGGAGCGCAGCAACTGGTGCTCGACGGCCTGGCGGGCGAACTGCGACGGCTTCTGCCCGGCCCGCTTGGCGGCGGCCCGTACCCTCTTGTAGAGGGGAGTCGGCAGATGCATGGACAACGTGGGCATTTATATAGATTTCTATAGAAATGCCTGAAAGTCAAGTTGGCGGCTCTCCTACTTCTGGTCCAGCACCTTGATGGGCGGCATTTCCTTGCCCTCAAGATACTCGAGGCTGGCGCCGCCGCCGGTGGAGACGTGGGTCATCTTGTCGGCCAGGCCCATCTTCTCGACGGCCGCGGCCGAGTCGCCGCCGCCGATGACGGTGACCGCGCCACGGCCGGTGGCGGCGGCGATGGCCTGCGCGACGGCCAGCGTGCCGGCCGCGAAGTCAGGCGCCTCGAACACGCCCATGGGGCCGTTCCACACGATGGTGCCGGCCTTGCCGATGATGTCGCTGAAAGCCTTGATGGTCTTGGGGCCGATGTCCATGCCCATGAGACCGTCGGGAATATTGGCGCCACTGACGACCGTCGGCTTGTCGCCGGTCATGGTCTTGAAGTCGAAGGTGCCGGCGGCGGCGTGATCGCTGGGCAGCACGATCTTGCCGCCGGCCTGGCCGAGCAGCTTCTTCATTTCCTCGACCTGATCTTCCTCGACCCGGCTCTTGCCCACGGCCACGCCGCTCGACTTGAGCAGGGTGTAGGCCATGGCGCCGCCGATGAGGATGTTGTCGACCTTGCCGAGCAGATTCGAGATGAGCTTGATCTTGTCGCTGACTTTGGCGCCGCCAAGAATCGCCACGAACGGGCGCTTGGGCGACGACACCGCCTCGTGCAGGTAACGGATTTCCTTTTCGACCAGGTAGCCAGCGACGGCCGCGCCGCCCTTGGCTTGGATGGCCTTGGCCACGCCGAACATGCTGCCATGCTTGCGGTGGCAAGTGCCGAAGGCGTCGTTGACGTAGACGTCGCCAAGCTTGGCGAGGCCTGCCACGAACTCGTCGTGCTTGGCCTGCTGCTCGGCGGTGAGCTTCTTGTCGGGGTTCTTCTTGGCCTTGTCGGGCATGGTCTCGCCGGCGTGGAAACGGACATTCTCGAGCAGCGCCACATCGCCCGCTTTCATCCCGGCGACCAGTGCCTCGGCCGCCGCGCCGATGACCTCGTTGGGGCCGAGCAAGACCTTCTTGCCCAGAAGCTCGCCCAAACGATCGGCGCACGGCTTGAGGCTGCCTTCCGGATCGTAGGCCCCGTCGGGCCGGCCGAGGTGGCTCATGAGCACGAGCTTGCCACCTTGATCGATGACCTGCTTGATGCTGGGAAGGGCGGCACGAATGCGGCGGTCGTCGGTGATCTTCCCGCCCTTGAGGGGCACGTTGAAGTCGACGCGCATGAGCACGGTTTTGCCGCTGGCATTGATGTCGGAGATCGTCTTGGTAGCCATGGTCGCTGCCTCGTAAATGTGGGTTGATGGGACGCCCCGTCGCGGGACGGCGGCAGCATACTACGGTTCGCGCTTTGCGGATCCCATCACCTGGCGCGTTCGCCGCATCGACGATTCTCCACTTTTCTGTAAGGCCGCGGGGGCCTGTGGGACGAGACAAGTATCGGCGACGTTCGCCGCCGTCGTCGAAGGTCCAGTCGAGCGCGACCGAGCCCGGTCGCCCGCCCGATGGCCCAACGGATTGCATGTGCGTGCTGGGTGCCAACTCGGAACAGGCAAGTGCCAACCGGTGTTGGCAGTGGGGTGAGTCCGTCGCGGGTTTTCGCGCGACCGATCGCCACGGGTCTGGGCACGGCGCTTGCTGTCTAGCGGCCTAGGAGGCAGCCATGAACTACATCACTCGCAATCGCTCTCGCTCCATGACTCTGTCCTTCGCGCGCTGGACGATGGTGTTCCTTGGTTTCCCCTTCGCGCTTTGGGCGTGTGTTTCCCATCCACTGGCACAGCCGATCCCCGAGCCACGCCAGGTGACCGACGCCTACATCACCGTCGCCCCCGTGCGACACCTGGATCTTCTGTTCATGGTCGACAACTCGCCCTCGATGAAGCCCAAGCAGGACAAGATGAAGGCCCAGTTCCCCAAGCTCATCGATGCGCTTCGCGACCCCGACGACCAGACCTTGCCCGACCTGCGCATCGCCATCGTGGACAGCGACCTTGGTGCCGGGAAGTCGACCCGTTGTTCGGCGACGGGCGGCTACGGCGACAAAGGCCAGTTTCAGATGCGCGGCGCCGCCGACTGTGGCGCCGATGCGGACGCGCGCTGGCTCGAGTACACCAAAGGGCAGGCCATCAACTTCAGCGGCGACGTCAGCACGGTGTTCGGTTGTCTGGCCAGCAATGTGGGCGTGGGTGGCTGTGGTTACGAGCATCAGCTGGCGGCGCTGGAGTGGGCCTTCTATCTCGGCGACAACAAGAGCCAATGGGATTTTCTGCGACCCGAGGCCTACCTCGGTATCGTGCTCCTGACCGACGAGGACGACTGCTCGGCGCCGCCCGAAACCAGGATGTTCCAGCCCTTGGACCCGAGCGAATCGGGCAGCCTTCGCTGCGCCACGCGCGCCCATCAGTGCGACGGCGTGACCTTGACGTACCCGACCACGGCCCCGGTGTCGGCTCCCTACGAATCCTGTCACGCGCGGACTGATACCACCTGCGATGAATCCAAGGTCGACACTTCTTCGGCGACGAGCTGCAATCCGCTGATGAGCCTTTCGCAGCTCGCGGATGAAGTGAAGCGGCTCAAGGGCGAAGGATCCGAAGCCGAAGGCAAGATCCTGGTGGCGGGGATCTATGGAACCCCGCGGGCCGGCGACCCCACCACGAGACCCTACAAGATCGACCTGACGCCCAACCCAGACGCGCCGCCTTCTCCCATCGCCCAAGTCTACGACTACTGGCCGGTCTGCTACGACCCGGATTTCATGCCCGCCGGATCGGGTTTCGACAAGACGGCGGCCGACCACGGCGCTACCGGTGGTCTACGCATCAAGGCCTTCCTCGACCAATTCAAACCCGGAAACCGCCTCGACTACAGCATCTGCGAATCCGACTTCGGGCCCGCCATGGACGGCATCGGCAAGGCCCTCCGCAACCTGATGGGCGACCTGTGCGTCCCCTTCAAGCTCGCCGACAGCAGCGATGAATCCGGCATACAGGCCGATTGCAGGGTGGTGTATCGAATCCCGCGAACAGTGATGAGCGACGCCGGCATCGCGAGCATCGTCTACGACGAGAACCCCGATTCTCTGCCCCGTTGCGATGCCTCGCGCACGCCCGAATGCTGGGAGGTCAAGTTCGGCAATGCCAGCGGCACGGCGGACGAACAGGAGACCGCCAAGCGTTGCCCGGTGAAGGGCTCGGCCCCGAGCCAGATGATCAATATTGTTCGCAAACCCGGCACCACGCTTGTAGAAGGAACCAAGGTCGGCATGCAATGTGTGACGTGCGTCGACCTGGTCGCCGGCATGAAGCCCATCAAGGGGTGCGATTACTAGGTGCCAACCGGTTCCAGCGACAAGCCGCTTTGTCGTCCGGGAGTTTCGTGTTAACAAGGCCTTCCGTTCAAAAATTCACAGCGAATCGGAGGGCCCATGAAGAAGTTGCTCGTTCTTGGTATCAGCGCTCTAGCCCTTGCTGCCACGGCGGGCGCCGTCCAGGCGGCGGACGTTCCAACCAAGCAGGAGGGACGAGTCTGGATTGACCAGAATTTCGTGTTGGCCTTTTCACCCGAATGGAGCCTGACCACCATGCCGGGCGCGCGGGCGGAATTCGCGCGCAGTCGCGAAGGCAAGGGGGGGTTGCAATTCCTCGAGCTGTTCTTCGGGCCGAACTATACCTACAAGACCGGCAACTGGACGGTCAAGGGATCGCTTTGGTACTACTACATGGGCTACCCGCAGCGCGGGCGTGAGATACCGGACAAACCGGCGACGAACGATTGTTCGGCCGCCCCCATGGGCTCGAGCCCGAACTGCACGTCGCTTTATAACTTCTCCCACAACTTGGAAATCATCCCGTCGGCGGAATACCGCTGGGGACGTTGGTCGATCTATGATCGAGTCATCTTCCACAACACGTTTTACGCCGATGCCTATTCCACGCCGAACCCCACACTGAACCTTAGTGTGTCGGATCAGCGCTGGGGCTGGGGAACCGTGCTACGCGAGCTGCTGTCAGGGCGCTTCGCTATCAGCGATCGACTTGGCGTTTCGCTGATGGATGAGGTCTTCATCGGAATCATAGAGGACGGTGACACCAGCAAGCTGAAGGACGCGAAGGGTCAGCCCAGTGGCTACATCCCCACGGGCTACTGGAAGCACGGCTTCCGCTGCAACCGCACCTACCTCGGCATCGACTACAAAGTGGCCCCGAACTTCACCATCGCGCCCATGTACATGGTCGAGATCGGGCTGAGCCCGACCGACTCGACCGATGTCACCGACGTCGCGCACACACTCTTCGTGGTGGCCACCGTCACCGCGGCTACGTTTGGCAACAAATAAGAATTCTAGAGCTTCAATAGCTCTTCGCGCGAAAGAATGCGCAGGCCCTGCTTGACCAGCAGGGCTTTTGCGCGTTCGAGGTCGTGGGTCTCGACGATTACGACAGCGCGCTGGTTGGCCACGAAGCCGCTGGTGTTGTCGAGGTTGATGTTGTCCTTGGCCAGGCACTCGGCCACGGACTGCAAGGCGCCGGGCTGATCCGCAACCTCGACCGGAATGACGTCGAGGAAGCTGGCCATCACGCCTTCTTGCTTGAGGACGTCACGTGCGTGCTCGGGATCCGTCACCAGAAACTTCATGACCCCGAACGGGCCGCTGTTGGCGATGGTCACCCAGCGGATGTTGATGCTGGCCGCGGCCAGCAGCTTGGTGATGCGCGCGGTCTGGCCGGGCTTGTTCTCGACGAAAACGGCAAGCAATCGAACGGTGCTCATGGCGGCCCTCTGGGTTAAAGCTTCCGGTTGTCGATCACGCGCTTGGCCTTGCCCTCGCTAATGGGCAGGGTTCCGGGCGGCACGAGGTCGACTTTGGGTTTGGTTAGAATTTCGGCACGCAAGAGGCCAGCGATCTCGCTCTGCAGGGCAACGACGTGTTCCAGTTGCCCGTCGAAGCCGGCCTCGGACAGCTCCACTTTCACGGTCATTTCGTCCAGGCCTTCGAGCACGATGAGGTAGTTGCGGCCGAGGCCCGGCACGCCCATGAGAATGCGCTCGATCTGTTGCGGGTAGATGTTCACTCCGCGCACGATGAGCATGTCGTCGGCGCGGCCGGTGATGCGCTGGATGCGTCGGTGGGTGCGGCCGCAGGCGCAAGGCTCCTCGACAATCGACGTGATGTCGCGCGAGCGGTAGCGCAGGATGGGCATGGCTTCGCGCACGAGGGTGGTCAGCACCAGTTCGCCGCGTTCGCCGGGCGGCAAAGCTTCGCCCGATTCCGGGTCGATGATCTCCATCACGTAGTGGTCTTCCCACAGGTGCATGCCAGCTTGTTCCTGGCACTCGAAAGCCACGCCGGGACCGTTCATTTCCGAAAGCCCATACGAATTGAACACGCGTAGGCCCAGGCCCGCTTCGATCTTGCGCCGGGTCTCCTCGGTGTAGGGCTCGGCGCCCACGAATGCGCGCTTGAGCGATAGATCCTTGCGCGGATCGATTCCATGTTTCTCCAAAATATCGGCGAAATACAGTGCGAAGCTGGGCGTGAGGTGAATGCTGGTGGTGTGAAAGTCCTGCATGAGCAGCAGCTGGCGCTCGCTGTTTCCCGGACCCGCGGGAATCACCAGACAGCCGATTTTCTCGGCGCCATAGTGGGCGACCAGCGCGCCGGTGAAGAGCCCGTAGGTCATCATGTTCTGGAAGACATCCCCTCGGGTCATGCCAGTGGCCACGAAGCTGCGCGCGATGAGCTCGGCGGCGTTGTCCACATCCTGGCGCGAGAAAAAGAGGGCCTTGGGCTTGCCCGTGGTGCCGCTCGATGTGTGCAAGCGCAGGGTTTCGTCGAGAGGCACCGCCAGCATCCCCGTGGGATAGGATTCGCGCAGATCTGCGCCCGTGGTGAAGGGCAGGCGGCGCAAATCGGCCAAGGTGCGAATGCTTTCCGGTGTGACCTTGGCCTGCTCGAATTTCTTGCGATAAAGCGGCACGCTCGCGCAAACCCGCGCGACGGTGCGTTTTAGGCGTTCAAGCTGGAGCGCCTCCAGCGCTGGCCGTGCAAGGGTTTCTTGCTCGGGCTTCCAATAGGCACGGCCCGCGATTGCAGTATTCGATGGACACATAGCGCAAACCATTCTGCCAGAAAAGAAGAATGACGGTGCTTGTTTACAAGCGGGCCTTGCCTTAGCGTAGCTGTACCTTTTTTCACGGAGAGTGCCATGACCGCAGAGAACCCCGGCTCCATCAAGAACAGAGGTTGGACGGTTACCCTGGTCGCACTGTCGATCAACTTGGTCTTGGGTGTGCTCTACGCCTGGGGCGTGATGGCCAAGGCGCTGGTCGTGCAATGGCACTGGAGCAAGGCCGATGCCGCGCTTCCTTTCACGGTCGCAACGGGGGCCTTCGCCATCACCATGATCTTCGCCGGACGGCTGCAAGACAAGGTTGGCCCGCGCCTCATCGCTGCGCTGGGTGGGATCGTGCTGGGGCTCGGCCTGGTGGCATCGTCGTACGCGCACTCGCCCGCGTTGATGCTGGTCACGTTCGGGATCGTCGGTGGCATCGGCATTGGCATCGGTTACTCTGCAACCACGCCGCCCGCCATCAAGTGGTTTCCGCCGAGCAAGAAGGGGCTTATCACTGGCATCGTGGTCAGCGGCGTGGGGTTGGCCGCGGTCTACATTTCGCCGCTCACGCAGTTCCTGCTCAAGGCGGTCGGTATCCAGCAAAGCTTCATCTATCTTGGAGTTGGCGCCATCGTCATCGTCGTGCTGCTGGCGCAGCTTCTGCGCAATCCGCCCGCGGGATTTCAGCCGGCCGCCGCCGCCGCCGCCGGCACACCCGCGGCCAAGGCCGCTGCGGCGCAGCGCCCAAGCCTCGATTGGAATGAGATGCTACGTACCTCGCAATTCTACCGCCTGTGGCTGATGTTCATCCTGGCGGCCTCGGCCGGTTTGATGATCATCGCCCACGTGGCCATCATCGCCAAAGAGCAGGCGCGCTGGGAATGGGGCTTCGTGCCTGTGGTGCTGCTCGCCATCTTCAACAGCGCCGGCCGCGTGGCCAGCGGCATCGTTTCGGATCGCATCGGCCGCACGCAGACCATGGTCCTGGCCTTCGTCCTGCAAGCCTGCAACATGTTCGCATTCTCGCACTACACCAGTTCGGCGCTGCTCGTGTTCGGCTCGGCCTTCACGGGGCTGTGCTACGGAACGATCTTCACGCTCATGCCCGCCGCCACGGCCGACTTCTACGGCGTCAAAAACCTGGGCGTGAATTACGGCTTCGTCTTCACCGGATTCGGCGTGGCCGGCGTGTTCGGCCCCTTGCTGGGCGGCAAGATTCGCGACGTGACCGGGACTTATTCGACCTCATACACCATCTCGGCCGTCATGCTTCTGGTCGGTGCGGCCTTGGCATTCACCACGCGCGCGCCGGCCCTGGCGCCAGCAAGCGCACCCGCTGCCAGCCCAGAGCACGCCTCTTCTTAAGGGGAGGGCCGCTGCCCTCCCCCTCGTCCGCGAAGTGAATTCGCGGACTTCACCCCACCTGCGGCCGAGCCTTTGGCTCGGCTGCGGATTCCGCTGGTCACCGCGCGGGAAGGGGGTAACGCGATTGACGCGACGGGCTTCGTTATCCGTCCCAGAGGCAGCCACCGGGCGAAGGTTGAGGAAATCGTCGTCGGATACGAGTAGAGTACGGCCCCAATGGACACCGGAAGGAAAACGCGCTGTTGGCCGTGCCAGGGCAACCTGCGGCTGGTCGCGGCGTCTGGCCAAGCGGGGAGGGGTAACGTCTTTTTCGTCGCGCGGTGTTGATCGCGAAAGCCAGTGGGTACATATAAGGGCGGGCAACGACCGACAACAGGAAGCAATTGGAGATGAAGAAACCCCTACGTGGCGCCATCGTTGGATATGGGTTCATCATGGAAAAGGGCCATATCGCCGCCTACGGCGAGCGCGCCGAGCGGGCGCGGGCCGAGGGCCGAGTGCCCGATGTCGAGATCATCGCCGTGGCCGATGTCTGCCGCGAGCGTCGCGACATGGCGTCCAAGCGGTTTCCCGGGATTCGGACCTATTCCGACTTTCTCGAGCTTCTGGACGCCGAGTCCGGCAACCTGGATTTCGTCGACATCGCCACGCCTCCCGCCAAGCACGCGGCGGTGGCACGCGCCGCCCTTGGGCGCGGTTTGCACGTGCTGTGTGAGAAGCCGCTCGCGACCAGCATCGCCGATGCACGCGACATGCTGGACAGCGCCTTGGCCGCCAAGCGGGTGCTTTATCCCTGCCACAACTACAAGCACGCGCCGGTGATTCGCAATGTGCGCCGGATTATCGAGTCGGGCGCCATCGGCCGGGTTCACCTGGTGACCCTGCAAACCTTCCGCAACACGCACGCCCGCGGTGTCGGCGAGTGGCGTCCGGACTGGCGCCGCGAGCGCCGGCACTCGGGCGGCGGCATCGCCATGGATCACGGTAGCCACACCTTCTATCTCGCCTTCGAGTGGATGCGCGCCTACCCCACGGCCATCTCGGGCCGCATGTCCAACATGAGCACCTTCGACACCGAGGACGATTTCTCGTGCAGCCTGAAGTTCCCGACCGGCGTGGCGTCGGCCCACCTGAGCTGGCAGGCCGGGGTGCGCAAGGTCATCTACACCATTCACGGCGATCACGGCGCCATTCGGGTGGAAGATGACCACATCGAGGTGGCACGCAACCGCGCGGGCCGCGTGGTCGGTTCAGCGAGCGTGGATTGGGTGTTCGAGCGCCACGAGATCCCTTCGGACTGGATGGATTCCAGCCACGCCACCTGGTTCAACACCCTCTTTGACGGCTTCAAGAAGGCCATCGCCGAGGGACAATGGGTGGGCAAGGAGGCCGAGGAATCCTTCCTTTGCATCCAGCTTATCCAAACCGCCTACGCGTCGGCGCAACAGGGATCGCGGGAGCTGCCCTTGCCCGAGCTGGTCTTGGACGAGCAAGTGGCGCTCGCCTCGTCGCGAGACTAGTACGTTGTCTGAGAGCACGATTGCTCGCCTGCGCCAGTGGGTTCGTCACCACATCTCGTCGGTGGTGGCCACGGGGGTGGATTTTACCGTGATGATCGGGCTGGTGGAATTGCTGGGCTTCACACCGGTCATGGGCACGGTCGTGGGCGCCGCGGTGGGCGGCACGACCAATTTCCTGATGGGCCGGCACTACACCTACCGTTCCCAGAGCGAACAGGTCGGAAGCCAAGTCCTTCGCTATGTTTTGGTGTCAGGGGCGAGCTTGGGGCTCAACGCACTCGGCGAGCACTTCATTCTTTCCCTGCTTGCCCCGCACTACGTCCTCGGCCGAATCTTGGTGGCCACAACCGTCAACAATGCATGGAACTACCCCATGCATCGCGGATATGTATTCGTTCGGCGCAAGCCCGCCAAGGAGAATCCAGCGTGAGCTCCACCGTCAATCCCTCGCAGCCCAAGAACCAACGCGTGCAACTGGCCACGGCCGTTCCCGGCCCGAAGAGCCAGGAACTGCGCCTGCGCGAGGACGCGCACATGGCGCCCGGGCTGCAAGGCTACGCCGTCATGGCCGGCATCGTCGTGCAGGAGGGGCGGGGCAGCACGGTGACCGACGTGGATGGGAACACCTTTCTGGACTTCATCGGCGGCATCAACGTCAATGCCCTCGGCCATTCCCATCCCCGCTTCGTGGCCGCCGTGCAAGAGCAGGTGGCCGTCGCCTCGGTTGGATCCTTCACGTCGCCAGCGCGCGTGGAGTTGGTGGAACGCTTGGCGCAGAAGCCACCGGCCCCTGGGATTCATCGCCTGCAGCTCTACTCGGGCGGTACCGAAGCGGTCGAGAGCGCTTTGCGCCTGGCCAAATCGCACACGGGTAAATACGAGTTCATTGGTTTTTGGGGCGGTTTTCACGGCAAGACCATGGGCTCGCTCTCGCTCATGGGCTCGACCTTCAAGCACGGCCTCGGGCCCATGGTTCCCGGCGCGCACCAGGTTCCCTACGCCGACTGCTATCGCTGCCCGCTGCATGTGGAATATCCAAGCTGCGGAATGGCCTGCGCCGACTTGGCCCGCCAGCACGCCAAGACCGCGACCGCGGGGGCCGTGGCAGCGTTCATCATCGAGCCCATGCAGGGAACGGCGGGGAACATCATTCCCCCCAAGGAATTCCTGCCCGCCATTCGCAGCATCGCGAACGACATCGGCGCGCTTCTCATCGCCGACGAAATGATCACCGGCTTCGGCCGTACCGGACGGCGTTGGGGTGTGGAACATTCCGCCGTGCACCCCGACATCGTCACCATCGGCAAGGCCTTCGGCGGCGGCTTCCCCGTTTCCGGCGTGCTGACCACCGACGAGATTTCCAAGGCCAAGCCGTGGAGCATTCCCTCGGGTTCGTCGTCGAGCTACGGCGGCAACCCGCTGGCTTCCGCGGCCGCGGCGTCAGCGCTGCGCATCATCGACGAAGAGCAGCTCGAGGAAAACTCGAAGACCGTGGGCGCCATGATGTTGCGCGAGCTGCAAGGATTTGAGCAGCGTTTCCCCTTCGTGGGCTACGTGCAGGGCTCGGGCCTTTTCCTGCGCGTCGAGCTGGTCAAGGATCGCAAGACCAAGGAGCCGCTTCCGCGCAAAGTCACCGAGCGCATCTTCATGGAATGCGTGCGCCGCGGTCTGCTCACCATGAGCTACAGCGCTAGCTTCCGCCTGCAGCCCGCCCTGACCATCGATGAGGCCACGGCGAAAAACGGCCTGGCCATCTTGTCCGAGGTGTTCGAAACCGCCCTTCGTGAGAAGTGGTGGAAGTAGGCTAGGCATCCCCGCCCTACGTCTCGACGTCTTCCGCGCTCTCGGTCTCGACTTCCTCGCTCGCGTCTTCCTCCTCGTCCACGGACGCGCTGCCTTTGCGGATGAGGTCGAGCAGATCCTCGCCGTCCAGGCGGGCGGCAACGTCGGCGCCGTCGAGGACGCTGGCGGCGAGCTGGCGTTTCTCTTCGTGCAGGGACAGCACGGCCTCCTCGATGGTTCCGCGTGCAACCATGCGAATGACGGTGACCGGGCGATCTTGGCCGATGCGGTGAGCGCGGTCGGTGGCTTGATCTTCGACGGCAGGGTTCCACCAAGGGTCGAGGTGAATGACGTAGGTTGCGGCGGTCAGGTTGAGGCCGGTGCCACCCGCGCGCAGCGAAAGTAGGAAGGCGTCGGCGGTGCCTGCCTGGAAGGCGCGCACGCGCTCTTCGCGTTCGGCGGCAGGCGTGGAGCCATCGAGGGTCAAGGTGCGCAGCCCAGCCTGGGTCAGCAGTGGACGCGCCAGATCGAGGAAGCTGGTGAACTGGCTGAAGACAAGGGCGCGATGGCCCTCGTCACGCAACTCAGTGAGCAGCTCGACCAGGGCGGCCAGCTTGGCCGAGCCGGCGGTCGACTCTTTGACCACCAGGCGAGGGTGGCAGCACAGAAGGCGCAGGCGGGTCAGCGCGGCCAGGATCTTGATCCGTTGTCGAGCATCGTCGCCAATCCCCGCTGCCGCGCTCTTGGCCAGGTTCTCCAGAATCTCGATGCGTTCGGCCTCATACAGTCGGCGCTCGGTGGGGCCGAGCTCGATGGTTTGATTCATCTCGGTGCGCGCGGGCAGCTCGGGGGCGACCTCGGCCTTGGTTCTGCGCAAGAGGAACGGACACACCACGCGCGCCAAGGCAGCCTGCCGTTTGCGATCGTGGTGGCGTTCGATGGGCACGGCGAAGCGCTGTCGGAACTGCTCCCAGTTGGCAACCACCGAGGTGGGCGCGATGACCAGCGCCGGTCCGAGCTCGGCCCGGCGCAAGAGCAACGCCAGTGCCTGCACGGTCTTGCCCAGGCCCATGTCATCGGCCAGGCACGCGCCCAGTCCTCAGCTGGCCAGTCGGGCCAGCCACTGGAAACCGTCGGCCTGATAGTGGCGCAAGGTCGCCTGCAGGCCGTCGGGAAGCGCCGCCGTCTCGCTGCGCGCGGCTTCCAGCTTGCCGAGCACGGCCCGGAACGCGGGCAGCCTGTCGAGCTGGCTCCGATCTTCCACCAGCTCGGCCAGTACGGGCGCCGCCAGCAGGCCCAGCTCGATGGCGCCCTGATTCTCGAAGACCACGTCGTCAAGCGCTGCTAGCCGCTCGCGCAGGTTCTCCTCCAGCGTGGCGAAGCGGCGCGCGCTCAGCCTGACGTAGCGCCGGCCCGACCGCGCCGCGGCCAGCAGCTCGGACAGCGGCACCGTCGCGCCGTCGAGCTCGATGCCACCCTCCACGCCGAACCAGTCGCGCCGCCGCTGCACCTGCACCTTCAGCGCCGCGCATGAGGCGTGGTCGACCCGGATCTCGCCTGCTGGCCATTCGACCTCGGCCAGCTCGGGCAGGGCGCGCAGCTTGCTCAGCACATCGAGCGCAGTGCCATCGTCGGGCACATCCCAGCGCCAGGCGCCGTTCGCGTTGGCATCGTCCAGACCCAACACTTGCGCCAGGTGCGCTGCACGCTCGCGTTCGGCGCCGAGAGCGCGCAGGGCGTGCAGGTGGCGGCCGTCGCGTGCGTGCAGCACCTCGGGCGTGCCTTCGCCGGGCGGAAAGATCGGACCACTCTCGATGGGCCGCACCGCCATGTCCAGACGCACGCCGGTCTCGGGTAGGGGCTCCAAACGGCATAGCGTCGTGGCGGGCGGCTCCACGCGTTCGCCGCGCACGGATTTCAGGCAAATGGAGATCCAGCGCGCCCTGCAGTCGCGGCAGCCGGCCCACCAACTCGGACAGGCCCTCGGCGGGCAGGCTGACCGGAAATCTGGCCATAGCCTTCAGCAGTGCGGTCGTCTCGGGCTCAAGCCGGGCCAGGAGGCAGCGGCAGTTCTCGACATCCAGCCACACCACATGGCGACCGTCCGTTGCCGAGCTCAACAGGGCAGCTGGCTCGATCTCGGTCTGGCCAAGCCCAAGTTTCAGCCGGAAACCGCCTTCGACAGGTTCCACCCTGAGCGCGGGTCGCACCTCGCGCACCGAAATGGGCACCGCGCGCGCCGGATCCGCGAACACGCGGGGCGAGCCCGTCAGTGCTGCGAGCGCCCGCCAGACCTGGCGCGGTGTCTGCTCGCTGATCGGGTAATAGTACCCATGGTTGTCGCGCGAATACACAAGACCCTCGAATGCCTCACGGTCGGCAACATCGCTCAGAAGCTTGCGATTGCGCTCAAGCTCATCCAGCTTGAGTCGCTGGCCGCGCCCCCACGCTCCGCGCTTGCCCAGACGCTGCACGACCGGATGGACCGCCAAGCTGCCGTGCTTGCTCACCACCTCCCAAACCAAACGCTGGCCCTCGTCACCTGCAACAAGCGCGATCTTGCCCAATCCGGCGTCAAGATGATCGAGCAAGCGCGACCAACCCGGTACGCGCAGAAGCGGCGCCAAGGCCGCGGCCAGCGGATCCGCGGGATCGTTCAAAGCCTCCAGGCATTCCTGGAGCACGGTTGCACGGTGTGGGCAGGTCGAGGGTTCGCGGCAGCGCTTGCACTCCAGGCGAAGCTCGCCGCCGTCCCAGGCCGACAGGTGCAGGAAGAACATGGTCTCGCCTTCGATGTTAGGCGTCCTCCCCTCGGAGACGTACCATTCCCGATAGGTCAGGGCAAGCGCATCGGAGCTCACATAGATCCGTCCGGGCAAGAAGGTGCCTGCGGGGCGTGGTTTGGCCGTAGCCGACAGAAGATCTCGCTGCCGTCGGACGAGATCCTCGAAGCGTAGCAAGTAGGGATCGTCGAGAGGGCGGGTGCGGGCGGCGCGCTCGGCCTGCCGCTTTCGCGCGATGGCCACCGCCTGCGCCGCGCGGTGCAGGTGAGACTTGGCCATCCCTACGAGCTGGGAAGCCAGCGTAGAGCGGAAGTACTTTGGGGCCGTGAGGCTGGCCGGCGTGACCAGAACCGCCTCGCGGATAGTGCCGGGTAGTCCCTGGATTGTGAATCCGTAGTGCGAGCGGCGTAGATGGTCGAGGTCCAGTTGGTCGGCGAGTCGCTCTTTCACGCCGTATCGATCGGCCCAGCGGTCCAGTGCCTCGCCACTTTGCGGCGGTGCCTCGACGGCGGGCAAGCTTTCACGTGCCTTTGGCGGTGGCAGTAGGTGCAAATGTTGGGCATCGGCGGACGAGTCGGGCTCATCGCCGAAATAGTGAAGAATGTCGTCATCGTCGTTGCCATCTTCGTTGCCATCTTCGATTTCGACCTCATGGTGGACGATGCCATTTCGCTTGCTCGGTGCGTCCGCCAGGCGCGGGCCGGGCCCGGCGGCGTGCATGAGCAGCCATTTCCACAGATCCTCGATCACTTGCCGGGCGATCTCGGCCGAGTATCGATTGGCAAACAAACCCTCCGCCTCGTTGGTGCAAAGGTCACGGAGGCGGCCAATCCTGAGGATGCCCGCCACAGTTCTCACCGCACTGACGACCCTGGGGGAAGACCCATGAGAATCGAGGAATTGCCCGACGGATAGGTCGAGCGCCGACGTTTCGCCCGTGACTTCCAGCGCTGCGGGGATGGCTGCGAGGCTTTTCGGGGTCATGGCGGGGGATCTATCGGGCAGAGAGGCGCGTCAGTTGCGTCCCTGCCTTCCGAACGGTTATCACATCTGGCCGACAAGGATCTTGCGATCGCACTGATGCCGCTCCGCCGCCGCCTCGCCGCCCCTTAAGTCAGCGATTGTTCGCCGGCTTGGTCCCGCCCGTTCGCCTCGCTCCGCCGCCGCCACCAAAGCAGCGCGGCCGGCAGCACGACCACGGCGACGGTCAGGCAGGTGAGCTCGCCCATGACGGCGAGGAAGCCGAAGTAGTAGAGGCCCAGGTTCTTGGCCACGAGCAGCGACGAGTAGCCGATGATGGTGGTGACCGAGCACAGGCTGACGGCACCGCCCGTGCCGCGAATGGCACCGCCCACATCGCGGGCACCGTCGCCCACGTAGCGTGCCATGACGTTCACGGCGTAATCCACGCCGATGCCGAAGGTGATGGGGAAGGCGATGAAGTTGATGAAGTTGATCTTGATCCGCATGGCCATGCACAAAGCCAGCATCCAAAGTACCCCGACCAGCAGGGCAGACAGCACATAGGGCGTGGCCATACGGCCGCGGAAGAGCAGCACCACGGTGAGCACCACGCCGAAAAACGCCAGCAGCGAGGCCAGTGGACCGTCGTGGCGCATGGACGCGATGATGTCCGCGGTCAGCGGCGGACCGCCCGCCAGCATCGCCGGTTTCCCGCCTATGGTTTCCGGCACGCGCGCAATGGTTCGCAGCGCTTCAACGAAGGCCGAGTTGCGCGGACCGTCCCACAGGTTGGCCGTAAGCTTCGGGAAGATCAGTACGGCGCGGTCGGCGTGCCCGTCGCGATCTTGCAAGCCCTTGAGCAGCGTGGCGGGGATTGCGCTGGCCTCGATGGCCGGGATGGATTCCCGACCAAGGAAACTGTCCACGAGTTTGCGTTGCTCGTCGGTCAGGTTCTTGCGCACATTCGGAGTCAGCTTCTTTCGGATGCGTTCGATCTCGTGCTGGCGTTCGGACTGATCCGGCGGCAGCAGGTCATCCAGGGTTCGGACCCGTGCCACCATCTCATTGAGAGGCGGCTTGAGCATGGCCTTGCGCAACTCACGCGCGATGGCCCTGGTTTCCTCGGGGCCGCCGGTCAGCATCACGAGCGGGGTCAGGTATTGCCCCAAGAGTGCATCCATCTTGTGGCCCCAATAGCCCTCGCCACGTTCCCAAGTGTCCGCGCGGCGCATGCGTGCAAGGTCGTATTCGAGCTGTCCGCCGTCGAACTCGCGCACCTTGATGATGGCGACCAATGAAATCACGATGGACAGGGCGATAATCAAGCGCGGGGCGCGCGCCACCATGCGCGCAAGCCCGGCCATGGGCCGGAATCTGGAAAACATGCGCAATGCCGTCGGTTCGACGTGCGGCTCCCTGCGATCCATCCAGGCGATGAGCGAGGGCGCGAGGACGAACGTCGTGCCCCAGGCCAGCACCATGCCGAGCCCGCCGATCACGCCGAACTGGCGGAAACCGCGGAATTGCATGGCGATGAGCGAGGCGTAGGACACGGCAGCGGCCAGGGCCGCCGAAAGCGTGCCCACGCGCGTGCCCCACAGGCTGCGTGCCAGGGATTCGTGTACGTTCTGGCCCGCGCGCCGCTCCTCCATGTAGCGGGCGAGTTGGACGATGCCGAAGTTGATGCCGTTGCCCACGATGATCGAGCCTAAGAAGGCCGTGTTGGAATTGAGCACGCGCACTCCGAGCAGGCTGGCCAACGCGAAGGCGTAGACCGTGGACAGGGCAAGCGGCAGGAGCAGCGCCAGCACGCAGGGCCACCAGCGAAAGAAGATCAGAAGCGCCAGACCGACAGCGGCCACCACCAGCAGGGAAGACAGGGTGAGATCTTGCACCAGCGCCGAGGTTTCCTCGGACGAAATGGCCACGTCGCCGGTGTAACCGATGCGCATGCCCGGCGCGTAGGCCGCGGGTCCGCCCAGGGCACGCACATCGCTGGCCACGCGATCCATCAGCTCCTTGGCCAGGTGGGCGCTGGTGGTGAACCCTCCGGTCTCGATGAGCAAGAGCGACAGACCCAGACGCGGGTTGGTGAAGCGATCCCCGGCCAGGTGATCCCAGGATGAATCCTGCTTGTAGCGTGCCTCGATGTCGGAAAAATCGAGGGGAGGCGCGGGCTCGTCGTCGTCGATCAGCGTGCCGGCGCGCTGGCCGAATTCGTAGCGCAAGCGCTCTTCCAGGCGTTCGCGGATGGTTTGCAGATCCGGCTTGTCGATCAGCAGAGGCGCATAGCGCTCGATGAAGGCCCGTTCGGCCGAGAAGCCCACGCGCACGCCGCCCACCAGAGTCCTCGGATAGGCGCGCACGCGGGTGGTTAGATCGTCGATGAAGCGCTGGGCGGCGGCGATGCGATGGGGTGGGGCGTTTTCCCCTACATCGGCCAGTACGCCCAGGAACTGCAACCCTGGCATGCGCTGTCGCAGCTCCTCGACCGCGCGCACGCTCTCGGCATCGGGGGGCAAGAGCTCCTCCATGTCGCTGTGCAGGTTCGCGTACAGGTGAGCCGTGCGCCACGTGGCGGGAATGGCAAGTAGCACCGCCAGAGCCCAAAGGACTCGGCCGTGGCGGAGCAGCCAGGTGACGAATCTTCGACTTGTTTCAGGCGGCGGAACGGTATCGGGAAGCACTGCCCGCGCACTATACCCATTGAAACGTAGCCGAGCGCGAATTTAACCCTTCCTACGGTGGTCTGGCCGTTCCTGTCACCGCTTTGCGGTCGCGGCTGAAAAAGAGCAGCGCGATGAGCGGCAGCGCCATGGCGATGGTCGCGTGCCCACCGAGAAGGTGCGTTGGCGAAGCATCCGGACAATGAAGCTCTAGCCCCACCAGTCCCGCGAGGGCGCCCGCGGTTGCGGGCAGGAGCCCAAACCCAGGGATCCGCCGGCCGCGCCGGCCCAGCAGGCCGACGACCGCGATGACCGGCAGGGCGAGCGTGCTGCCCAGAGTGAAGCACACTGCCGCGCGAAAGGCCGCCCCATGGGCGGTTGGGGTAGGCGAGCTCAGGGCCGTGCCCTCGATGAGCGGCAAGGCGGCGAGCAGCCAGGGCAGGAGGAGTGCGACGCCGAGAATGATGAGAAGTGTCCTCGCGTGCGGTTGCACTTTGTGCATGGGCCGCAACCACAGCCAGGTCGTGGCCGCGGCCATGAAGAAGAGACCGAGGGTTTCGCTCGTGAGGCGCGAGGGCGGGAAGGAGCCCATGTCGGGTCTGAGCCTCGCCAACCCGATCGCAATGGGGATCAGCAATCCCGCGCAGGCGAGCAACCAGCGCGTGCGACTGCGCAGGTTGCTCATACGCGTGGAGAATCGTCGGTCCTGGGCGAGCAAGCGCTCAACCTCCTGGAATGACGGCGCAGGGGGGGCATCGTCCGGCGACAACTCGGCGTCGGCAAGGAAACGGACCAAAGCGCCCCCGTCCTCGGCCAGATCCCTGCACGCCGAGCACTCGTCGAGATGGCGCTTTGCCTCCGGCGAGGCGGTGTCGCCGCCGCCCAGGACCCTTTGCCTTAACTGCGCGCAGTCCATGTCAACTATCTCGCGGCATCTTCCCGCCGCTCGGGATTTCGTTCACCCCTAAATGGTTCATACGAAGAGCTCCGGGCATGGTTACACCTCACGACCAAGATCCAAGTTTTCGCGCAGGCGTGTGTAGGCGCGATGGGCGCGAACCTTCACGGCGCTAAGCGATACGCCCAAGGTCGTTGCCACCTCGGGCAGGGGAACGCCGCCAAACCAGTGCAATTCAACCACCTGCCGCTGATCCGGCGAAAGGGTGGTCAAAGCCGCGTGCAAGCGTTCTGCCCGCCGCCGTCGCTGCAGCACATCGGCCGGAGTCTCGGCATCGATTTGTGGCGGCGCCTGTTCGAGCGGTTCTTCCCGCCTGCGACCGCGGGTTCGCCAGCGATCCCGAATCAAGTTGTACGCGATGGTGAGAAGCCATGGTCGCAGCGGCTCGCCGGTGCGATAGTCGTTGCGCGCGCGGTGGAGTTGCAGAAAGGTTTGCTGAACAAGATCGCGGCTCTCCTCGTCTGACGCGAGCTTCGCGCGCACGATGCGCGCGAGCAAGGGCGCGTAGCGCGAGAAAAGCTGGCGAAAGGCATCCTCGTTGCCCTCGACGTATGCAGTCATCAGCTGCTCATCGCTGGCGCTGGTCGACTGCGCGGACTTTTCCGGTTCACTCATGCTTCGCAGCCAGAATCTACCCGTACCGCGGCTCGTCGCCCAATCAAAGAGTAACCGGGTCTGGGTTCATGCGTATGCCCACTTGAACGGCGCTTCTTGGAACCCATCACCGACGAATCGACGTTCGTGGCATCCAAAAGGGAGGAACCCATGACAAAAGCGGAGCTAGGAACTCGGATTTCGATAGTGGTCGTTGTAGTCGCCGGCCTCGCGACGGGACTCCATGCGGCGACGTCGAGCGGAAAAGGCCAAGCGATTGCTTCCAACCAGGGCACACGCTGGAACCAAAGCGCAGGCTGGAACAAAGACGATCGAGTCAAACAACTTTCACCGATCCAGCACCAGGTCACCCAGGAAAGCGGCACCGAGCCGCCCTTTCGCAACGAGTACTGGAACAACCATCGCCCAGGCATCTACGTCGACGTGGTGTCGGGCGAGCCGCTCTTTCTGTCGAAGGACAAGTACGAGTCGGGGACCGGCTGGCCGAGCTTCACCCGCCCCATCGAGCCCGGCCGCGTGGTGACCAAGACCGATAGCTCGCTCTTTGAAACCCGGGTCGAGGTGCGATCCGCGCGCGCCGATTCGCACCTTGGACACGTCTTCGACGACGGCCCGGCGCCCACGGGGAAGCGCTACTGCATGAACTCGGCGGCAATGCGCTTCCTCCCCGTCGAGCAAATGGAGGCGGCGGGCTACGGCCAGTACCTGCCCATGCTGGGCGTTGCCGCACCCGCCGCGGCGAGCCCGGAACCCAGTTCCAGGTCCATGGCCACCCTCTCGGGCGGCTGCTTTTGGGGCGTTCAAGAACTGATTCGCAAACTGCCCGGCGTGCTGGAAAGCACCGTGGGCTACACCGGCGGCACCACCCAGAACCCCGACTACGAACAGGTTCACATGGGCAGCACTGGCCATGCGGAAGCGGTCCAGATCGTCTTCGATCCCAAGGTCGTCTCCTACGAAGGCATCCTGCGCTACTTTTTCCGTCTGCACGATCCCACCACGCCTAATCGCCAGGGCAATGACCGGGGCACGCAATACCGATCCGCGATCTTCTATCACGTCGATGAACAGCGGCGGATCGCCGAGCGCGTGAAGGCCGAGGTGGATCACTCGGGCAAGTGGCCGGCCAAGGTCGTTACCCAAATCGTGCAGGCCGGGCCATTCTACCCCGCCGAAGGCTATCACCAGGATTACCTGCAAAAGCACCCGGGCGGCTACACCTGTCACTACCTGCGCGACTGAAAGGAGGCCGCCATGACCACTTTGCTGACGCTGTTTGCGGCAGGCGTGCTGACCATCCTTCTGCCGTGCATTCTTCCCCTGGTTCCCATCGTGCTCGGCGTGAGCCTGGCGGGCAAACGCAAGGTACGCCCGCTGGTGACGGTGGCCGGCATGGTGGCGAGCTTCGTCGTGTTCACCTTCCTTTTGCAGGTCGTCTTGCGCCAGCTCGTTCACCTGGCCGACATCATGCGCATCGCGACCTACTACGCGCTCTTCCTTTTCGGCGTTTGTTTCTTGTTCAGCCGCAACTATGTGCAAGTCGCACTGGCCGCTCTGGGCGCCATTCCGCTCTTCTGGGGGCAGGGGTGGCTGGCTCTGGTGCTGTCGCCCATGCTGGGTGTGGCCGCCGTGGCCCTGGGCGGTCGCGCGGCCACGCGCATTCAACAACTTGGAGCTGGCGCCCAGCAAGGCGCGCGCAAGGGGCTTGGTGCCGAGTCCCTGCTTTCCGCCTTCGTCGTCGGGCTAACCCTGGGCCTGGTCTGGGTGCCGTGCGCGGGGCCCGCGCTCGGCTTCGCGCTGACCTTGGTGCGCGACGAACCCGGGCCGCGCGCGCTCATGGCTCTGGCGGCCTACGCGGTCGGCGCCGCCATGCCTCTTCTGATCATTGGCTATGGCGGCCAATCGATGGTGCGCTCGGCACGCTGGCTCAATCGATACAGTGGCCGCATCAAGCAAGTTTCGGGGGCGCTGCTCATGCTCTCGGCGGCGGCGTTGCAATACAACGCCTTCACCAGCGCGCAGACGTGGCTGGCCGATCGCACCGGCTTCGGCAACCTCGGCTCGCGCATCGAAGAGCGATTGTTCAGCAAGGCCATGGCTGCCCCGCTGTCGGCGCAGGCAGCGTCGCCGGCCAACGAAATCCTGCCTAAGCTGGCCGAGCTGGGTCCCGCTCCCGAGCTCGCCGGCCTCGGTCCCTGGTACAACTCCGCGCCGTTAACTTTGGCCGAGCTTCGGGGCAAGGTGGTGCTCGTCGATTTCTGGACCTATAG
>OBLT010000271.1_pt1 | contig 37170 bp, 30 predicted proteins | sample 1518721 | NCBI WGS metagenome assembly OBLT01 (sample SAMEA3539307, study PRJEB22396) | soil metagenome | biome: tundra; feature: field; material: soil | place: USA | collected 2010-05 | depth 0.15 m | reverse complement strand
CCGAAGAACACTCCACAGCCACAGCCCACCCGCCGCCGCCGCGGCCTGAGGGCCACTGATCCAACGAAAGTTCAGCGGGCAACGATTCAGGGCTGCCGACCGCCGGCGCGGCTTGTGCGTCATGATCTACTGGTTCCTGCCGGGCCGCCCGTTTCCTTTCGCCGGGTCCGGGCGGCTCGGCGCTCCTGACCTGCTATTTGGGTGGCGGCAGCGTCAGATAGTGGGCAAAAGAGGCGCCATCTCCGGGGGGTCGGAGGGTGCCGCAAGGACCCAATCCTCGCCGTCCAGACGGATCCCGGGAGCGTCACCATGGTGCTCGCGGCGCCGGGCGAGGCGGGCACTGACGAATTCGCCGTCCCGGGCTGCCGTCAGGCCGAGAGCCTGCGCCGCCGCATTATGACTGGCGTAGCCTCCGAAGATCACAATTCCCTCGGGTCGTAGCTGGTCACGGGCGCCGCCGTTGTAGCGGACACGCTTCATGGGATCGCCGGGGCTGGTTACCACAGTGAGCACGGCGGTCCTGCTCACCGGCCGCCCCTGAGCTCGGCGGAACAACTCGTTCACGCGCTGCTGGCCTGACTTCCCGGCCATGATGGCGGCGACATCCCATGGCCGCAACCGCAGCAGAACGTTCTCGGGCAACGCCGCGTCCCGGAACAGCCACCAGATGGCGGCGTTACCGGCCGGGCTGAGAGTGCGCTTGCGGTCCCGGTTCGCAGCATCCCGGAGGTAGGCAGGGCTGACCCGGATGAGGCCCGCGCTCCATTCGCCCCTATCGTCGCTGGCCCACAGCAGCAGACACAGCCCGCCTTCGGCCTCAGGCGGGATCATCCAGCCACCCATCGTCTGCGAGAACTTGCAGTCGACGTCGCTGCCGCAAATCCGGTAGTCGAGGCGGTCTCCGTCCATGAAGCCGAACTCGCGCTGCAAGTTGATCTCGACCAGCGTCCCCGCGTGAGTCTTCTCTGTTTTGTGCAGTTCTTCCCAGCGGTACCGCCCGGTGTGCTGCCCGTCGAGCAGCATGTCGATGGTGCGCCGCAGCGCGGCAGCGAACCTGCGGCCCTCGGGGTCCTCCGCGAGCAGGTGCGCGGCGACCAACTCAAGGTTGCCGTTGCCGTTGCCGGGCACCCGGGCCGGGACGGCGAGCCCAGGTAGCGGCACCGCCGTAGCTGACCAGCCCGCGCCGGTCACGCCGGGGCAGGCGTCAACGCGACGGCGGCCTCGCTGGTGGGCATCAGGAAGGTCAGCGTCTCCTGCAGGTACAACTGGACCGTGTCGGCGTCATGCGCGAGATATCCGATCGACGTGTCCTGGCCGAGGTGCAGAGCGAAGTCACCGCCCCGGGTGGTCAGCACGAAGGCTCCGTCAATGGCCGGTGCCCAGACGATCTCACCGCTGATCAGGCGTTCGATGTGGCTGGCCACGGGGTAGCCGTGGTCGCTGGTCTCGCTGACGGCCGTGTACGCCTCGGCGCTCAGCACCACCGAATACGGCCCATCAACGCCCGCCCTCCGCAGGTGCCCCAGCGCCTCGGCGACCGCCGTGGGATAGTCGCGCACATCGGCCGGGAGGGTCATGGACGAGTTGGACGACTCGTGCCGGACGCCGACGATGCCCGCTGCCGGGTACCCCTCGAAGATGGCCCGGTCCTCGGCGAAGGCGATCTGCCGCGAGGCGTCCTTCACGGGCTGCCAGTCGGAGTCCTCGGCGCCCCGCTCGACGTCGTCGATCGCGCCACGGTCCACCGTAAACGGCACCCGCAACTCGACGAGCGCCCTGACCTGCCGCTGACGGGCCAGCACCCCGTCCTGCGGCGCCTCGATGTCGGCTACGTGGCCGGTGCCCACGCCGGACAGCACCTCACCGGCGGGGCCATGCACATCCACCACCCGCCGCCCGGCCAGGTGGCGCTTGATGGTGCGCACCGCCTCCTGTTCGATCTGCGACCAGGCGGCGCTCGAAATGGGGGCAAGCTCGCGGTAGAGGTTATTCATGCTGAGTGACTCCTCTGAGACTGCCGATACCAAGTGATCCGTCGGACGGTGTCGCCACCGGCGCGGCTTCGCCCGTCCCGGGGCCTTCGGCTCCGGCCTCGCTCGCAGCCGGATCTGCCTCCGCAGGCCGCTCGGCCAGGCTCTCCAGCAACGGCATTGACGGCACGAAGAACAGGGTGCCTGTCACGGCCGTGCTGAAATCCAGCAACCGGTCGTAATTTCCGGGGGGGCGGCCGACGAACATGTTCGTCAGCATTTGCTCGATCGGGCCGGGCGAACGTGCGTAGCCGATGAAGTACGTGCCGAAATCACCTCGGCTAACCGTGCCGAAGGGCATGTTGTCGCGAACGATCTGGACTTCCTCGCCGTCCTCAGTGATCGTCGTCAGGGCGTTGTGCGCCGACGTGGGCTTGACCGCGTCGGCCAGTTCAATGTCGGAGAGCTTCGTCCGGCCGACGATGCGTTCCTGCTCCTCGACCGGCAGAGCGTTCCAGCCGCTCATGTCGTGCAGGTACTTCTGCACGATCACGTAGCTGCCGCCGGCGAACTCGGGGTCCTCCGGGCCGATGATGGTCGCCTCGACGGCGCGGCGGCCGGTGGGATTCTCTGTCCCGTCTACGAACCCGATGAGGTCACGGTCATCGAAGTACCGGAAGCCATGCACTTCGTCCACCGGCGACACGGCACGGCCCAGGCGGGTCATGATGTGGGTGGCCAGTTCGAAGCAGAGATCGAAACGCGCAGCGCGGATGTGGAACAGGATGTCCCCGGGCGTGGATACCGCATGCCGGGACCCCGCCTCAATCTCTGGAAACACGTGCAGCCCGGCCGGGCGAGCCGGCCCGGCGAGCCGGTCCCACGCCTGCGATCCGATCCCGACCACGCAGGACAACTTCGCGTCGAGGTCGCGGAACCCCACCGCGCGCAGCAGCCCGGCCAGGTCACTGAAGAGATCGCGCACCGCCGCGCAGTTATCCGCTTCCGGCTGGAGGACCACCACCAGGAAGATCGCGGCGCTCGTCAGTGGGGCCGCTACTTCCTGAGGCTGGACCACTGCCTGAGCCTGGGCCGCTGGCTGACCCTGGGCCGCCGACTGCCCATGAGCCTGCGGCTCCGATCGCGGCGCCTCTGTGGTCATCTGTGGACACTCACCCATCAGGTTTCCCGGCCGCGCCTTCACGTCCGGCGTGCTTCCTGCGACACGCTAGCAAAGAACCCCAGGATGGCCGGCCGCGGAATAGGCGATCGCCCCATAGGCAGCACCAATAGGCAGCCCCGGAATAAGCAGCCCCGGAATAGGCCGTGGCGGTCCGGCGGCTAGCACGGTGGCAGGGCCCGCAACCGCCGGCCCGCAGTCTGCCTCCGGAGGACCCGGTGAACAACCGCAGCGCCGACATCCCACGGCGGATCGACCGCACCCATGGCGTGACGCCACTCGGCCCGGACGCTCAGGTCGACAACAAGGCGCTCGTCATCCCGCCCGGGAACTTCTCCCTGGCCGACCCGTTCCTGCTGCTGTCCGAGGACTGGTTCTCCTCGCCGGGCTTCGAGTGGCATCCGCACCGTGGCCTGGAAACGGTGACGATCGTTCTCGACGGCGCGCTTGAGCATGGCGACAACCTGGGCAGCGCGGGTGTGCTCGGCCCGGGAGACGTGCAGTGGATGACCGCGGGCCGCGGCATCATCCACCGTGAGCTGGCCTTCCGCAACGAGCATGCGCACACCCTGCAACTGTGGGTGAACCTGCCCCGGAGCCAGAAGATGGCCCAGACCAGGTACCAGGATCTGCGGGCGGACACCCAGGGGGTCCTGGCCACTCCGGGCGCCCAGGTATCGGTGATCTCCGGCACGGGCGGGGCCGGCCCGGGCGGGGCGGGAACGGTCACCGGGCCCGCGCGGAATCACTGGCCGATCACCGGGTTGCGGATCGCCATCGAGCCCGGCGCCGCGTTCACCCAGCGGTTGCCAGCCCGTGACCGGGCCTTCCTCTATGTCCTGTCCGGCCGGGTGCGCGTCGCCGGGCGGACGCTCGTCGCGGGAGACGTGGCCTGGTCCGACCCTGTCCGTACTGCGCAGTCCAGCACTCAGCGGTCCAGCACTCAGCAGCTCAGCACGCTGGAGTTGCGTGCCCCGGCTGGAGACGAGGTCGCCACCCTCATCCTGTTCGCCGGCCAGCCGATCGGCGACCCGGTCTCCGTCGGCGGCCCGTTCGTCATGAATACTCGCGCGGAGATTTCACAGGCCTTCAACGACTTCCATTCGGGAAAGTTTGGCCAGGTCCCGCGCAAAGCACGGCTGAAAGTCCGGTAGGCCGGGCGGAGCGGGCAGGCAATTGCGGGCCGGCCGCATTGCCCGGCTCCGCCGGATCGGCGATCATCTGTGGGCGGCCCGGGTTCGCCTGGCGAGCGTGGGCCCGCGATGCGTGCGCGGCAGAGGGTGACGGGCACGACGTCCGGTTGTCGGTAACCGTCACTACGGATGGACGACATGAGATTGGCACCCTCGCCCTCCTCACTACCGCGGCTAGCGCGTCCCGGCCCCGTCGCCGCGCTCCTCGGCGTCCTCGCCCTCATCGCCTCGGCGCTCTCCCTGGCCGCCGGGCACGCCTCGGCCGCCACCGTCACGCTGACAGTCGCCAAGGGCGGCGGGGAGTACACCAGCGTTCAGGCCGCGGTCAACGCGGTCCCCAACAACTCTTCAACGCTCTACACGATCCAGATCGGGCCGGGAACCTACGAGGAGGCCGTGACCATCCCGGCGGCCAAGCTCCACCTGACCCTGCTCGGCGCGACGGGCAACCCGGCGAACGTGGTGATTGACTCAGCGCGTTACAACAGCGAGGCGAACCCGGCCGGGGGAACCTACGGCACCGAGGGCTCGGCGACCGTCCACGTGGCGGCCAGCAACTTCAAGGCCGCGTACATCACCTTCAGCAACTCGTTCAGCAAGGCCAAGAACCCCACGGTGACCGGCACCCAGGCGGTGGCCATCGCCATGGAAGGTGACCGGCAGGTCTACGAGCGTGATGTCTTCTACGGTCACCAGGACACGCTGCTGACCTGGGGTTCGACCGCGACCAAGTCCCTGCGCCAGTACATCTACGCCTCGACGATCGAGGGCGACGTGGACTACATCTTCGGCAACGGCAGCCTGGTCGTCGACCGGTCCAGCGTGGTGGTGCTCAACGATGGCTTCTCCACGCAGGCATTCCTGACCGCGCCAGCCACGTACGGCACCGACAAGTACGGCATCCTGATCACCGGGTCCACGGTGACCACCACGCTCGCTGCGAACCAGCTCTACCTGGGCCGGGCCTGGGTGCCCTACACCGGCGCGGTCCCGCAGTTAGTGATCCGGACGACGAGCCTTCCGTCGCAGGTCAACACCAGCAACCCGTACCTCGGCATCTCCGGCGCGACGTGGACAGCGGGCCGTTACTTCGAATACGACAACACCGGCTCCGGCGCGAACCCGAACAAGGCCACCCGCCCGCAGCTCACCACCGCGCAGGCCGCCTCCTACACCGCGCCGACATACCTGGCCGGTTCCGACGGCTGGGACCCGGTGGCCAGCTAGACGTTGGCGTAGTGGCCGGCTAGCTGCTGGCGCAGCTTGTACTTGAGCACTTTGCCGCCGACGGTCTCCGGCAGCGCGTCGGCGAACAGGATCGCCTTCGGCGACTCGAATCCCGCGAGCCGTTCCCGGCAGAACGTGATCAGCTCGGCCGCGTCGGGCTGGCGCCCCGGCTCGCAGACCACGATCGCGGTGACCGCCTCGCCCCACCGGTCATGCGGCAGCCCGACCACCGCGGACTTGGCCACATCCGGGTGCTGGTGCAGCACCGCCTCGACGCGCAGGCTGGACACGTTCTCCCCGCCGGACTTGATGATGTCCTTATAGCGGTCGACCATGATCCGAAGGCCGTCGTCGTCAACCACGCAGCTGTCGCCGGAGTGGAACCAGCCGTGCCTGAAGGCCTGCTCGGTCGCCGCCTGGTCCTTGTAGTATCCGGACGCGACCGCGGGCGACCGGTAGACAGCCTCGCCCGGGACACCAGGCTCGTGCAGCAGGTCCTGGCCCTCGGTGTCCATCACGGTGGAGGCGAGCAGCGGATTCGGGATGCCCACATAGTTCACTTTCGGGGCGGTGGCCAGGTACTTGTCCGGCCACACGTCCGGCCAGAACCGGTGGCAGGAGATGGCCTCGGTCTGGCCGAAGATGCCGACCAGCAGAAAGTCCTCGGCGCAGCGCTGCTTGAGGCTGTCCAGCACGGCCGGCTCGACCGCGCCCCACCCGTACACGAGAACCCCCAGCGAACTGCCATCCACTCCGGAATTCGGAGCCAGCCCGGGATCGGCGGCAACCGCTCCGGCGAAGGCCTTGACCAGTTGCGGGGAGCCGCCCCACAGGGCCGTGACCTTCTCCCTGGCGACCGCGGCGGCCATTTCCTGCGGCACTGGCTTGCGGCCGATCACCAGCGAGCCGCCGGCCAGGAAGGCAGGCAGGGACAGCACCTGATCCGCGACGTGGTAGATGACCGGCAGAAACGAGCACAGCCGCAGGTCGGCCTCGACGCGGAGGCCGCGGGTGAGCGACAGCGCGAAGGCATAGGCGCCCATGTGCGCGTAGGAGTGGGACAGCATCACTCCCTTGGGCAACGCCGTGGTGCCCGAGGTGAAGAGGATCTCCCAGATGTCATCCCCATGCACCACCGTGTCCGGTTCCGTCGCCGGCTGGCCGGTGATGAACTCTCCGAACGACACACCGCCGCTGATCACGTCGCCGCCGATCGGGATGCTCACATCAGCCCGCAGGCCCGCCGCGGTGAGTGCGTCCCCAGCCTGTGGCCACAACTCGGCGTCAACCACGACCAAGCTGGGCTCGGCCAGCGCGACCAGGTGCCCGAGCACGTCCGGGGCGAGGGAGGGGTTGACCGGGACGGCTACCAGGCCAGCCTTGGCCGTGGCCAGCTTGACCAGGTACGCCTCGACGGAGTTCTCGCAGACCAGCAGGACCCGGTCGCCGCGCTTCAGGCCCCGGGCCAGCAGGCCGTTGGCGAAGCGGTTGACGATATCGTTGGCCTGCCGGTAGGTCAGGCGCTCACATTCTGGTTCGGCGAACGCCCCGGCCCAGCCGACGATCGCGACCTGATCCGGGCGGCTCCAGGTCACTCGTTCCAGGATGTCCCCGACACAGACCCGGTCCCAGCGGTTGTCCGCACGTCGGTCGTAGAGGCTCGTGACATCGATCGGCACGGCGGGCTCCCTCGCTCGCGGCGGTGCAAGCTCCTCGCTTCGCGGCGGTGCGAGCTTTTCTTCGCTTCGCGAAGGCTGTACGAGCTTCTCTTCGCTTCGCGAAGGTCGGCTCCCTCGCTCACGCCAGCGTTTGTGAATCATGAACCACAATCTGGGAGCCCGTCAAGGTTTCCCCTCTCCCCTTCCGGCACAGGCCGGTGCTGTGTTTTGATCGGGGGATCCCGGCTCCTCAAGTTACGACTAGTGAATTTCGGATCACTAACGTGGTTAGTGCTGTAGAGCGCTCAGTCATGTGGAGATGACATGGACTTCGCGGAGACCGTTGAGGATCAGGCTTTGCGGAAGACTGTCGCGGAGATCGCGGGGCGCTTCGGTGGCGCCTACTACGCGGCCCGGGCACAGGCCCGGGAGCCGTGCACGGAATTGTGGCAGGCTCTCGGCGAGGCCGGTTTCATCGGGGTCAACCTGCCCGAGGAATACGGCGGCGGCGGGGGCGGCTTGGCTGAACTGGCCATCGTCTGCGAGGAGACCGCCGCGCAGGGCTGCCCGCTCACCCTGCTGCTGGTGTCCAGCGGGGTGTCCGCCGAGGTTCTGGCGCGCTATGGCAGCCCGCAGCAGAAGCAGCGCTGGCTGCCGGGGATCGCGGCGGGAACCAGCAAGATGGTCTTTGCCATCACCGAGCCGGACGCGGGCTCCAACAGCCACAAGCTGTCGACCACGGCCAGCCGCGACGGCGAGGACTGGGTGCTGCGCGGGACGAAGTACTACATTTCCGGCGTCAACGAGGCTGAGGCGATCCTCGTGGTGGCCCGGACCGGGGTGGATAGGGCGACCGGGGAGGGAGCGAAAGACAGCAGAGCCACCGGGCACGGGCGGCTGAGCCTGTTCGTGGTCCCGACGGACGCACCCGGCCTGGTCGCCAGGCCGTTGCCGGTTGACGTGATGCTCCCCGAGCGGCAGTTCACCCTGCATTTCGACGACGTCCGGCTCGGCGCGGACGCCATCGTGGGCGCCGAGGGCGACGGGCTGCGCCAGGTCTTCCACGGGCTGAACCCGGAACGGATCACCGGCGCGGCGTCCGGAGTGGGCGTCGCCCGGTACGCCCTCGCCCGCGCGGCCGAGTACGCGCGGACCCGCACCGTCTGGGACGAGCCGATCGGCAGCCACCAGGGCGTCTCCCACCCGCTGGCCAAGGCGGCGATCGAGACGGAACTGGCCGCGCTGATGACCCGCAAGGCGGCCTGGCAGCACGATCACGGGATGTCGGCGGGCGAGGCGGCGAACATGGCCAAGTACGCGGCCGCCGAGGCCGCGATCGCCGCGGTTGACCAGGCCATCCAGACGCACGGCGGCAACGGCGTGAGCACCGAGTACGGGCTCATCCCGCTCTGGGGCCTGGCCCGCCTGCTGCGGATCGCTCCGGTCAACCGGGAGATGGTGCTCAACTACGTGGCGCAGCACACCCTGGGCCTCCCGAGGTCGTATTGATGATCCCCAGGGTCGCCGAGGGGACGGTGCTGAGCTCGTCGCTGGACACGGGCTCGCCGGAATACCAAGCCAACCGGGACGCCCAGCTGGTCCTGCTCGGCGAGCTCGCCGAAGAACTGGACAAGGCACGGGCCGGCGGCGGTCCCCGGTATCAGCAGCGCCACCACGACCGCGGCCGGCTGCTGGCCAGGGAGCGGATCGAGCTGCTGCTGGACCGGGACGGGCCGTTCCTCGAACTGTCCGCCCTGGCCGCGTGGGGCACCGAGTTCACCGTCGGGGCCAGCATCATCACCGGCATCGGCGTGGTCAGCGGGGTCGAGTGTGTCTTGATCGCGCACGACCCGACGGTCCGCGGCGGCGCGATGAACCCCTACTCGCTGCGCAAGTCGTTGCGCGCCCTGGAAATCGCCCGCCGCAACCGGCTCCCGGTGATCAACCTGGTCGAGTCTGGCGGTGCGGACCTGCCGACCCAGTCGGAGCTGTTCGTCCCGGCCGGGAAGATCTTCCATGACCTGACGGAGCTGTCCGCGAGGGGCGTGCCCACCATCGCGCTGGTCTTCGGCAACTCCACCGCCGGGGGCGCGTACGTGCCCGGGATGTGCGACTACTCGGTCCTGGTGGACGGTCAGGCGAAGGTGTTCCTCGGCGGTCCGCCCCTGGTCAAGATGGCCACCGGGGAGGACGCCGACGACGAGGAACTCGGCGGCGCGCAGATGCACTCCCGGGTGTCCGGGCTGGCCGACTACTTCGCCACCGACGAGCGGGACGCGATCCGGCTCGGCCGCCGGATCGTCTCCGAGCTCAACTGGCGCAAGCTGGGCCCGGGCCCGACGCTGCCGGCCGACGAGCCGGTCCATGACGCCGAGGGACTGCTCGGCATCGCGCCCGCCGACATCAGGGTGCCGTTCGACCCACGGGAAGTGCTGGCCCGGGTCGTGGACGGCTCCAGGTTCGGCGAATACAAGGAGTCCTACGGGACCAGCCTGGTCACCGGGTGGGCGTCGGTGCACGGCTACCCGGTGGGCGTGCTGGCCAACGCCCGCGGCGTGCTGTTCAGCGAGGAGGCCAAGAAGGCCGCGGAGTTCATCCAGCTGGCCAACCAGACCGGCACGCCGCTTGTCTTCCTGCAGAACACCACCGGCTACATGGTGGGCGCCAGTTACGAGCAGGGCGGGATCATCAAGGACGGGGCCAAGATGATCAATGCGGTTACCAACAGCACCGTGCCGCACATCACCCTGAACATGGCGGCCTCGTTCGGCGCCGGCAACTACGGCATGTCCGGCCGGGCCTACGACCCCCGGCTGATGTTCGCCTGGCCCGGCGCCAAGCTCGCGGTGATGGGAGCACCCCAGCTCGCTGGCGTGATGTCTATTGTCGGGCGGGCCGCCGCCCAGGCGGCTGGGCGGCCTTTCGACGAGGGCGCTGACGAGCGGCGCCGCGGGATCATCGAGGCGCAGATCGAGCGGGAGTCGCACGCCTTCTTCGTCACCGCCCGGCTGTACGACGACGGGCTCATCGATCCCCGTGACACCCGCACCATGCTGGGCATCGCACTGTCGGCCGCCTGCTCCGCGCCCGTCGAGGGACGCCGGGGCTTCGGCGTGTTCCGGATGTGATCCCCGTGCATCGCACAGTGAGCCCGATCACCAAGCTCCTCGTCGCGAACCGCGGCGAGATCGCGCTGCGGATCATGCGGACCGCGCGGGAAATGGACATCGCGACCGTGGCGGTGTTCAGCGACCCCGACTCCGGCGCACCGTTCGTGGCCGCCGCCGACGAGGCGGTCCGGCTGCCCGGGGCCGCGCCCGCGGACACCTACCTGCGCGGGGACGCGATCATCGCGGCCGCGCAGGCGACCGGGACCGGGGCGGTCCACCCCGGCTACGGCTTCCTGTCCGAGAACGCTGGGTTCGCCCGGGCCTGTGCGGCGGCCGGCCTGGTCTTCGTCGGGCCTGCGGCGGACGTGATCGAGGTGATGGGCTCCAAGATCGCGGCAAAGGAACTGCTGGCGGCGGCCGGGGTGCCGGTGCTGCCCGGGGTGACTGTTGACCCGGTCGGGGAGCCAGATCTGGCGAAGCTGGCCGCAGCGGCTGACGAGATCGGGTACCCGGTGCTGGTCAAGGCCGCGTTCGGCGGTGGCGGCCGGGGCATGCGGATCGTGGCGGATCCGGCCAGCCTGGCCGAGGCGGTGGCCAGCGCCAGGCGCGAGGCCACCTCGGCCTTCGGCGATGGCACGGTGTTCCTCGAGCGGCTGCTGGACCGGCCCCGGCACATCGAGGTCCAGATCGTGGGGGATAGCCACGGCACCGTCAGGCACCTGTTCGAGCGGGAGTGCTCGATCCAGCGGCGCTACCAGAAGATCATCGAGGAGGCGCCGTCGCCAGCGGTGGACGAGCGGCTCCGCACCAGGCTGGGGGACGCCGCCGTCGCGGCCGGCCAGACCATCGGCTACGTGGGCGCCGGAACCGTCGAGTTCGTGCTGGACGCCGACGGCTCGTTCTACTTCCTGGAGGTCAACACCCGGCTGCAGGTCGAGCACCCGGTCACCGAGCTGATCACCGGCCTGGACCTGGTCCGCGTGCAACTGGAGGTGGCCGAAGGCCGGCCGCTGGGCCCCGACGTCACCAGTGCGCGAATCAACGGCCATGCGATGGAGGCCCGGCTGTACGCGGAGGATGTGCCGGCCGGTTTCCAGCCCGCCATCGGAACCCTGCACCGGTTCGCCATCCCCGCGCTGCCGGGAGTCCGGGTCGACGCAGGAGTCAGCGACGGCTCGGTGGTGGGCGTGTACTACGACCCGATGCTGGCCAAGGTCATCGCGCATGGCGCTAGCCGCGACCAGGCGCGGCGGCGGCTGGCCAGCGCGCTGGCGCGAGCTGAGCTGCACGGCGTCACCACCAACCGGGACCTGCTGGTCGGCGTGCTGGGCGAGGCGGAATTCAGCGATGCCGCGATCGACACCGGCTACCTGGCCCGGCATGATCCCGCCGTGCTGGCCGCGCCCCTCGGCGGCGAGGCGCTCGACCTGCACGCGGCCGCGGCCGCGCTGGCCGGGCAGGCGGCTCGCCGGGCCACCGCCCCGGTGCTGCGCGGCGTCCCGTCCGGATGGCGGAACGTGCCGAACGAGGACCAGGTCACCGTGCTGCGCTGTGGCGGGCAGCACCTGGAGGTGCGGTATGCCTTCGGCCGCGACGGGCTGCGCATCGCGGTCGGCGGGCGGGATCTGCCTGGTGTGGCCGGCGGTGAGATCGGACCGGATGGGGCCGATCTCACCGTCGGCGGCATCCGCCGCCGCTATCGCGTGCACTGGGTGGGCGACACCGCGTACGTGGACAGCCCGCTCGGCTCCAGCGTGCTGGCCGAGGTGCCGCGCTTCGCTGAGCCCGTGGTGGCCGCGGCCGCGGGCTCGCTGCTCGCGCCGATGCCCGGCACCGTGGTGCGGATCGCCGTTGCGCCGGGTGACCATGTCGGCGCCCACGACCCGATTGTCGTGCTGGAGGCCATGAAGATGGAGCACGCGGTCCGCGCACCGGCGGCGGGTGTGGTCACCGGGGTGAACGTGCGGATCGGCCAAGCGGTCGACACCGGCACCGAACTCGCCCGGGTCGATCCGGCGGCCGGGGCCGGGCCAGCCGGGCCAGCGGGGCCAGCAGAGCCAGCAGAGCCAGGAGCGTGAACATGGGCGATGAGATCCTTTACGAGGTCGGCAACTCCGTGGCGTGGCTGACGATCAACCGGCCGGAGGCCCGCAACGCGCTGTCCGCCGCAGTCCGAGCGGGGCTGGCCGCGGGCCTGCGCAGCTTTGCCGAGGACGGCAGCGCCCGGGTGCTCGTGATCACCGGCGCCGGGGACCAGGCGTTCTGTGCCGGGGCTGACCTCAAGGAGATGGCCGCGACCGGGCTGAAGGTTCCGCCGCCCGAATACCTGCCCCAGGTAGGCGCGGTGGCCAAGCCGGTGATCGCGGCCGTTAACGGGGCGGCGTACGCAGGCGGGTTCCTCCTCGCCCAGAGCTGTGACCTGTGCATCGCCGCGGACAGCGCCCGGTTCGCCATCAGCGAGGTGAAGGTCGGCCGCGGCGCACCCTGGGCGGCCCCGCTGCCCTGGCTCATCCCGCCCCGGATCGCGATGCAGCTGCTGCTCACCGGCGACCCGATCACCGCCCTGCGGGCACACGAGATCGGCCTGGTCAACGAGGTTGTCCCGGCGGCGCAGTTGCGCACGGCCGCGCAGGCCATGGCGGAGCGGATCGCCGCCAACGCGCCGCTGTCCGTGCTGGCCGCCAAGCGGACCGTCTCACTCATCGCGGAGATGCCGCTCAGCGCGGCGCGGCAGGCCGCGGATGAGATCTGGGAGCCGGTCTACCTGAGCGCGGACGCCCAGGAGGGCCCGGCCGCGTTCCGGGAGAAGCGGCCACCCGTCTGGCTGGGCCGCTGATGCCCCTCACCATGACCGCCCTGGTCGGCGACCTGGCCGCGGAGTCCGCGCAACTGACCTACATCCTGGCCGCACTCACCGATGAGCAGTGGGAGCTGCCCACACCGGCGGTCGGCTGGGCCATCCGCGACCAGGTCAGCCACCTGGCCTACTTCAACGACGCGGCGGCGCTGGCGGGGACCGACCCGGCCCGGTTCCGCCGCGAGGCCAGCAAGCTGATGCGCAATGAGCATTTCCCTGACGAGATCGCCCTGAAATACCAGCACCTGTCCCCCCGCGAGCTGATGGACTGGCTGGACCGGAGCCGCGGGGAGTACCTGCGCGTGTTCGGCGGGATCGATCCGCGGAGCAGGGTGCAGTGGTACGGCCCTTCGATGAGCGCGGCGTCGTCCGTCACCGCCCGGCTGATGGAGACCTGGGCCCACAGCCAGGACATCCTGGACGCGATCGGCCGGGCCCGCTGGCCGACGGCCCGGCTCCGCCATGTCGCGCACCTGGGGGTCGCGACGAGAGGATTCAGTTTCCAGTTGCGGGGACAGCCGGTGCCGGACGCCCCGGTGCGGGTGGAGCTGACCGCGCCCGACGGGTCGGCCTGGGAGTGGGGGCCGGCCGACGCGGCCGACCGGGTCGAGGGATCGGCGCTCGACTTCTGCCTGCTGGTGACGCAGCGCCGGCACCGCGCCGACACTGCGCTGCGGGCGACCGGGCCGGTCGCCGACGCCTGGCTGGACCTGGCCCAGGCGTTCGCCGGCCCGCCCGGCCCCGGCCGGGCTCCGGGAGCCGCCCGGTGAATCCGGCCGGGCCGGCCATGTCGGCCCGGCCGGCCCGGCCGGTCCGCATCGCCAACTGCTCCGGCTTCTACGGCGACCGGCTCTCGGCGCCGCGGGAGATGGTCGACGGCGGCCCCATCGACGTGCTGACCGGTGACTACCTCGCCGAGCTGACGATGATGATCCTCTGGAAGGCCCGGCAGAAGGATCCCGGAGCGGGCTATGCCCGGACCTTCCTGATCCAGCTGGAGCAGGTGCTCGGCAGCTGCCTGGACCGGGGCATCAAGATCGTTACCAACGCCGGCGGGCTCAACCCGGCCGGCCTCGCCGACGAGGTGGGCAAGCTCGCCGCCGGACTCGGCCTGCAGCCCAAGGTCGCCCATATCAGCGGGGATGATCTGCTCGGCCGGCTGCCGGACCTGCTGGCATCCGGGATCGGCCTGGCCCATCTGGATACTGGCCAGCCGCTCGCGGACGCGGGCGTCCAGCCGGTCTCGGCCAACGCCTACCTGGGCGGCTGGGGGATCGCCGAGGCGCTCGCGGCGGGCGCCGACATCGTCGTCTGCCCGCGGGTCACCGACGCTTCGCTGGTCCTCGGCCCGGCGGCCTGGTGGCACGGCTGGGCGCGCACCGACTGGGATCAGCTGGCGGGCGCGGTCGTGGCCGGCCACGTCATCGAGTGCGGGCCGCAGGCGTGCGGCGGCAACTATCCCTTCCTCGACGAGATCACCGACCGGCGTTACCCGGGATTCCCGATCGCTGAAGTGAGCGCCGACGGAAGTTCCGTCATTACTAAGCACAACGGAACAGGCGGGCTGGTCTCGCCAGGAACAGTGACCGCCCAGCTGCTGTACGAGATCGACAGCCCGCAGTACGCGGGTCCCGATGTGGTCGCGCACTTCGACTCGGTGCGGCTGGCCCAGGTAGCGCCCGACCGGGTGCTCGTCTCAGCCGCCCGGGGGACACCACCGCCGCCGACCCTCAAGGTGGCGCTGAACTACCTCGGCGGCTACCGCAACACCATGACGCTGGTGCTCACCGGCCTGGACATCGAGGAGAAGGCCGCGTGGGCAGGCGACGAACTGTTCTCGCTGCTAGGCGGCAGGGAACGGTTCGCTGAGGTGGATGTACGGCTGCTGCGCTATGACCGGCCCGACGCGTCCGGGAACGAGCAGGCCACAGCGCACCTGCGGATCACCGTTAAGGATCGTGATCCGGATCGGGTGGGACGGGCATTCTCCGATGCGACGATGGCACTCGCCCTCGGCGGGTACGCCGGGTTCCACACCACGACGCCGCCCACGGCGGCCAGCGCCTACGGGGTGTTCTGGCCCGCGCTGGTGCCCGTGGATGTGGTCGAGCAGGTGGTGGTGCTCCCGGACGGGTCAAGGCGAGTCGTGCCGCACACCCGGGGGGAGCCGGACGCGGATCAGCCGGCCGCGGCCGACGTGGCCGCCTTGCGGCCGCCGGGTGGCCCGACCGTGCGGGTACCGCTGGGACGGATCGCGGGCGCCCGGTCCGGTGACAAGGGCGGAAATGCCAACGTCGGCCTGTGGGCCCGGCGCCCGGAGGCCTTCGGCTGGCTGCGCGACGCACTGACCGTAGAGCGGTTCAGGCAGTTGCTGCCCGAGGCGGCCGGCCTGGACGTGCGGCGGTACGAACTGGCGAACCTGCACGCGCTGAACTTCGTGGTCGTGGGCCTGCTCGGCGAGGGCGTGGCCGCAGCGACCCGGCCCGATCCGCAGGCCAAGGGGCTCGGTGAGTACCTGCGTTCCCGGTACATCGACATCCCCGTCGCGTTGCTGCCCGAGGAGGCCCGTGAGTGAGGCGGCCGGCGTCCGGGTCCGCGATCCCGGACGCCGGGACAAGATCCTGCAGGCGGCCGTAGAGTTGATTGCCCGCCGTGGCTACCACGCGGTGAGCCTGGCGGACATCGGCGCGGCCGCCGGAATCGTCGGCTCCGGCATCTACCGTCACTTCACCAGCAAGTCGGCGATCCTGGTGGCGTTGCTCGATCAGGTGATGGACCGCCTGCTGGACAACACCGCGAGCGTCGTGGCAAGCGGCCGGGAAGACGCCCAGGTGCTGGCGGCCCTGGTGGCCGACCAGGTCGCCTTCGCGGTGGACGACCGGTACCTGGTGCGCTTGTACCAGCGTGAGGTCCACACGCTCCCTGAAGCCGATCGCCGCCGTCTGCGCCGGCTGCAGCGGCACTACGTCGAGGAGTGGGTACACGTACTGGCCGGGCTGCGCCCCGAGCTCACTGACGGGCAGGCCCGGGCGATGGTGCACGCCGCCATCGGCGCGATCCAGTCCGGCGCCTCCTACAACAGCGGCCTGCCGCCCGACCAGCAGCGAACCCTGCTCGGCAGCGTCGCGCACGCCTGCCTCCGGGCACCGGTCACCGCCCAGTGACCTACAGGTGCGGGCCGAGCAGGGTCAGGTCGGCGGGCGAGAGCCGGTCGCGGGCGGTCTTGGCCTGGTGCCAGTACGGGTAGATCAGCGGGGGTGCGCTGGCCTTGTCCAGCTGATCCCGCTCCTCCGGGCTGAGGACGAGGTCGGCGGCGGCCAGGTTGTCGGTCAGCTGCTCGGTGGTCCGGGCCCCGATGACCACGGAGGTGACCGCGGGCTTGCCGATCAGGTACGCGAGCGCGACCTGGGCGGCGGAGACGCCGCGGCGCGCGCCGATGGCGAGCAGCACCTCCACGGTGTCGTAGAGCATCTCCTGGTCGTAGACCGGTGGCTCGTTCCAGTCGGTCAGCTGCCGGGAACCGGCTGAGGGCCGCCGGTCACGGCGGTATTTGCCGGACAGCAGGCCGCCCGCCAGCGGGCTCCAGACCAGCACGCCCAGGCCCTGGTCGACCGCGGCCGGGATCAGCTCGTACTCCGCGTCGCGGGCCTGCAGGGAGTAGTAGATCTGCTCGCTGGCGAACCGTGGCAGGCCGGTGCGCTCAGCCGTGCCGAGTGCCTTCATCAGCTGCCAGCCGGCGTAGTTGGAGGCACCGACGTAGCGGACCTTGCCCGCCTGGACGAGCAGGTCCAGTGCTTCGAGGGTTTCTTCGAGCGGAGTCTCCCCGTCCCACTCGTGTACCTGGTACAGGTCGATGTGGTCGGTGCCGAGCCTGCGCAGGCTGGCCTCGCAGCCGGAGAGGATGTGATGCCGCGAGAGCCCGGCGTCGTTCGGCCCGGGGCCCATCGCCATCCGCACCTTGGTGGCCACCAGCACCTCGTCGCGGCGGCCGTGCAGCACCTGCCCCAGGATCTCCTCGGACAGCCCGTCCGAGTACACGTCGGCGGTGTCAATGAGGTTGACGCCGGCTTCGAGGCACAAGTCCACCTGCCGGCGTGCCTCGTCCACGCCGGTCGAGCCGACGTTCGCGAATCCTCCCTGGCCGCCGAACGTCATGGTGCCCATGGTGAGCACGGAAACCCTGAGACCCGAAGCGCCAAGCGTGCGATATTCCACCAGGCCACCCTACCGAGGCCCGGGATCCCGGCTCAGTCAGCCGCCCCCGCTGGTCAGTCTCTGCTGGTCAGTCTGCGGCGACCCGGGTGAGCGCCCGGGCCAGCAGGTCCTGTTCCCCGGGTGTGAGCCGGTCGAGCAGCAGGTCGCGGATGGCGTCCGCGTGGACTGCCGCGGCGCGGCTGAGCACCTCGCGTCCGGCCGGGGTGATGCTGGCCAGGACGCCGCGCCGGTCATCCGGGGCGCCAGCCCGGCGCAGCCAGCCGTGCCCCTCCAGGCGGGCGACCGCGCGGCTGAGCGATGGCTGGGTCAGCCGCACCGCCGAATTCAGCTCGGCGAGCCGGAGCCCGGGGGGTGGCGCCCGGTCCAGCCGGAGCAGCAACTCGAAGTCGTTGATGCTCAGGCCACAGGCCCGGGTCAATTCCGAACTCAGCCGCTCAGTGACCCGCGCGTGCGCAGCGGTCAGCGCCGACCACGCGCGTGCGCACCCGTACTCGCCGGTGCGGGCCGGTGCATTCACCATCGTGGCCAGGCGGACCAGGTGCGCAGTGTGCCGGAGATCTGATCCTCCTCGTACTGCAGATGGGCCAGCAGGTCCGCGCTCAGCGTGTCCAGTGCCTGGGTGAGCCGTTGCCGCGCCGCGGGACTCTCCTCGGTGCTGAGGTCGCCTGCCGCGGCCTCGACCTCATCGAGCAGGCCGGAGACGTGGACATGGTCGGATTCCAGCTTGTCGACCACCGGATTCAGGGCCGGGTCCGCCCGCCGCAGTTCCGGGAAGAGCAGCACCGACTCGGCATGGTGGTGGGAGTGGACGAAACGGCAGTACTGCAGGCAATTGATCCTCAGCTGCCAGAGCGGGCCGTTCGCCGCGAGTGACCGGATGGCGTGGCCGACCTCGTCGGCCGGAAGGCCCGCCGCAACATCAGCGGCCATCCGGCGCACTGTCGACAGGTCACGGCGGATCATGTCGTGTACCCATTTCAGCTCGGCTACCAGGGCCTCGCCGTGCGGATTCGGTGGCCGGGTCTCAGCCAGGGCCATCGTCGCGGCCGTCCCGTGCTGGCGATAGTAGATACATGCGCATGTATGTACTATACCGGCTCGTAGCTGATTCCCTGCTCTGTCGCGATGCGCCGGATCCGCCCGCCGGCCGCGAGCAGGTCAAGGTGCACGGCGGTCTCGAAGACGGCCATCATCTGGTTGAACGGGTCGAGGTCGTCGAAGCGGTGCCCGCGCCGGGTCCACGGCAGGCCCCGTGCGGCCTCGAAAGCCGTGGCCGCCCCGGCGACCACGCGGGTGAGGCAGGCGGCCAGCCGGTGCTCGTGATGCGCAAGAAGCTCGTCAACCCTGGAGTGGGTGCTGTCGGCCACCGCGCCGTGCGCGGGCAGCAGCCTCATGTCGGGCATCTGAAGCATGAGCCGGAGCGAGCGAAGGTAGTCACCCAGCGGCTGCTCCGCGAAGGCCGCCTCGAACCCCACGGACGGAGTGATACGCGGCAGCACATGATCCCCCGCGAACAGCAGCGCCCGGTCGACGTCGGCGAACACCATGTGGCCCTGGGTGTGCCCGGGGGTGGGCACCGCGAGCAGGTCACGGCCGGTCAGCCGCACGGTGCTCTGGCCGTCCAGCCATTCGTCGGGCTGCTCCCAGATGTCTGTCTCGGTGTGCAGCGCCCCCTCGGTCCGGCCAAATGCTTCCGCTACCGACTCGGCACCGTAGCGCTGGAGCCGGCCCAGGTAGGCGGTGGCCGTCGCGCGGGGCCCACGCGCGACGAGGTCCAGTGAGGGCTTGTCCCCGATGCCCAGCGCGACCTTGGTGCCGAACCGCCGGCGCAGGATCACCGCCATGGTGTAGTGATCGCGGTGGACGTGGGTGACCAGGCAGCGGGTGATCTCGGCCAGGCCGCGGTCGATCCGGGCCAGCGCCGCCTCGAGCAGGTCGGCTGATCCTTCCAGGGCCCAGCCCGCGTCGACCAGCACCAGGTCGTCGCCCGACTCGATGGCGTAGACATTCACAGCCCGCAGGCCGTCGTTGGGTAGCGGGAGCGGGATCCGGTGCACGCCGGGCGCGACGGTGAAAAGCCCGGGCTCGGTCCAGTCGGGTGCGTCGTGCCCTGCAGTTTCTGCCATGCGGGGTCCATCCGGTCGGCCTTCGGAAAGGCAGCGGCTTGGAAAAGTCCAGGCAGAACAGTATGTCGCCGCGCACCGCCGGTGCCCCCTTATCAGCCCAGCGGAGTTCAGGCCAGCCCGTAGACGCGGCGCGCGGTGCCCCCGGCCACCATCGCGGCTACCCGGGCGGCATCGGCGGCCGACCAGTCGCCAGCGTCCACCCATCCGCCCAGCGTGGTCGCCATCGCGCGGCGCCAGAGCACCGCGCCGAGGTAGTGCAGTTCCGGCGGGCCCCAGGCGTCCGAGGAGTACAGCTGCTTCGCGAACGGGGCCAGCTCGAAGGACTCGGCGACCAGAGCGAGGCTGCGTGCGCCCAGGAAGTTCACGCTGAGCCCGACATCGAAGTAGACATTATGGAATGCCTGGGCCAGGTAGCCGGCTTCGCGGTGGTACGGATAGCAGTGCAGCAGCACGACCGGCACCTCGGCCACTTCCGGAATTCGCAGGAAGTCCAGCAACAGCAGCGGATTGACCTTGTGCAGGTCCAGGTCACGGTCGCCGAGACCGGTGTGCACCTGGATGGGCAGGCCCAGGTCGACCGCCGCGTGCAGGCCGAACCGCAGCAGCACCTGATCGTCCAGCCGCGCAGGCCCGCCCCCGCCGGCGGGCTGGGTGGCATCGATCCACCGGCTGGCCGCGTCCCGGACGGCCACCTCGTCCGGCCTGCTGAGATCGATGTCGAAGCCGGAGCGGTAGGCGATGATCGTCTTGACCCCGGCAGCGTCCTTCGCCGCCGCGGCGAGACGGGCCCGGAATCCCTCCGCGTAGTCGCGGCCCGAGACGCCACTGGTGGCCAGCTGCTCGGCGAGCGACTCCAGCCGCACGATCGTGTGCGCGCGCCCGCCGGACGCCACCGACATCCCGGCCGGCCCGAGGATGTTGTCCGCGCCGTAGCCGGTGTCCAGCAGCCAGTCCGAGACGCCAGCAGCACCGAGGAAGAGCGCGGTGACCTGGCTGCCGCCCAGCTCGCCGCGCCGCGCCCAGTAGTCGTCGGCGGGAGCATGCGCGGGCAGGCCGAGCAGTGGCGCGCACCATCTTCGGATCGCGAACCCGAGCTGGGAGTCGAACTGCGTCATCCAGTCCGGGATGGGGTCCGGCGATGCCTCGTTGAGTGACTGCTCGAAGTCAGCCCGGCTCAGATCGACGGTGAACGCGCCGTGTACGTGGTGATCCACCAGCGGCACCGACGCGAGGTAGCTCACCAGATCGCGGTCACTCGCCGGCGCGATGTCTGTCACCTCACCATCGTGCCGCACCGCCCGGGCAATCCTGATCGATCACCCTCAGCCCGGCCCATGAGCCCATGGCAGACTGGGGTAATGGCTTTCGACTTGCCCGGACTCCTTGCCGAGCGGCAGGGGCAGGGATACGAACTCTCCGCTCGCTACCTCAATCCCCAGCTGGCCCGCATGCTGCACGCGATCGGCTTCGACAAGGAGTACGTCCGGGCCGAGGGCACCTACCTCTGGGACCGTGACGGCAACCGGTACGCCGATTTCCTCAGCGGGTTCGGTGTCTTCGCCTTCGGGCGCAACCATCCGGTTGTCCGCCAGGCGCTGCACGACGTGCTCGACGCCGAACTCGCCGACCTGGTCCAGTTCGACTGCGCCCTGCTGCCCGGCCTCCTCGGCGAACGGCTGCTCGCCCAGGCGCCGGGACTGGACCGGGCCTATTTCTGCAACAGCGGCACGGAGGCCGTTGAGGCGGCGCTGAAGTTCGCCCGCTATGCGACGGGCCGGTCGCGGGTCATCTACTGCGACCGCGCTTACCACGGGCTCACGGCCGGGTCGCTGTCGGTCAACGGCTCGGCGGAGTTCCGGCGCGGGTTCGACCCGCTGCTGCCGGACGCGAGCATCCCGCTGGGCGACCTTGAGGCGCTGGAGCGCGAGCTTCGCCAGGGTGACGTGGCGGCGTTCATCATCGAGCCGGTGCAGGGCAAGGGCGTCCGGATGCCGCCGCCGGGGTTCCTCGCCGCCGCGCACAAACTGCTGCACGACCACGGCGCGCTGCTGATCTGCGACGAGGTGCAGTCCGGCATCGGCCGGACCGGCCGGTTCTTCGCCTACCAGCACGAGGACGTCGAGCCGGACATCGTCACCGTCGCGAAGGCGCTGTCCGGCGGGTTCGTGCCGATCGGCGGCACCCTGGCCAAGGGCTGGATCTTCGACAAGGTGTACTCGTCGATGGACCGGGTGCTCGTGCACGACTCGACCTTCGGCTCGAACGCGGCCGCGATGGCCGCCGGGCTGGCCTCACTGGCCGTCATCGAGGACGAGGACCTGATCGCCAACGCCGAGCGGACCGGGAAGGCATTGCAGGACGGCCTCCAGGCGATGGTCGGGGAGTACGAGCTGCTGGCCGAGGTGCGCGGCCGCGGCCTGATGCTCGGCTTCGAGCTGGGCAAGCCGCGCTCGCTGAAGCTCCGCACCGGCTGGAACATGCTGCAAGCGGCGCGGCACGGCCTGGTCGCGCAGATGGTGGTCGTCGCCCTGTTCCAGCAGCACCGGATTCTGACCCAGGTCGCCGGTGACCACATGGAGTTCATCAAGCTGCTGCCGCCGCTCAACATCGGGGACGCGGAGGTGGCGTTGTTCCTCGACGCGTTCGCCGACGTCATGAAGGACGCGCACCGCGGTAGTGGCCTGATGTGGGACTTCGGCCGGACACTCGTGAAGCAGGCAGTCACCCGCTAAGAATCGTTGTATTAGTAGATAATCTGATAGCAGACCTACTTGGTATGCTCGTGGCATGCCCGTGCCAACCAGGCCCGTGCCAACCAGGACTGTCCTCGACCTGTCCTTCCTGCTGAACCACGCCAGCCACGTGCTGGCGACCCAGATGTCGGCGGCCATGGGCGAGATCGGCCTGACGCCGCGCGGGTACTGCGTGCTGTTCCATGCGCTGCAAGCCGAACGGACCCAGATCGAACTGGCCGAGATCTCCGATCTGGACAAGACCACGATGGTGGTCACGGTCGACGACCTGGAGAAGGCCGGCCTCGCGGAGCGCCGGCCATCGAGCGCGGACCGCCGGGCCAGGATCATCGCGGTCACCCCGGCAGGTGAGCGCGCCGTCGCCGATGGGACCGCGGTCGCCGACCGCGTGCACCGCGACGTCCTCGACGCGCTCCCCACGGAGCAGCGCGAGGTGCTCACCGGCGCGCTGACGCGGCTGGTCGGCGGGCACCTGGCCACCCCGGTGGACTCGGCCCGGCCAGTCCGCCGAGCACGGCAGAGCCGAAGTTAGATCTAAAGCAGATCATCCACAACGAAACATTCTGCTAATGTATCTCCTGTTGGCTTTGCCTAGCAGGAGGTGGCTTCATGCCCGACACGGCGGCTCTCACGTCCCGCTCGCGGCGGCTGGCCCTCACCGTGCTCTGCGCGGGGATGCTGATGGTCATCCTCGACGGCAGCATCGTGACCGTGGCGCTGCCGGCCATCCAGAATGACCTGGGCTTCTCGTCCGCGGGCCTGACCTGGGTCGTCAACGCCTACCTGATCGCCTTCGGCGGCCTGCTGCTGCTGGCCGGGCGGCTCGGCGACCTGGTGGGCCGCAAGCGGGTGTTCATCGCGGGCCTGGCCATCTTCACCGCCGCGTCGCTGCTCTGCGGTGTCTCCACGAACGAGCAGATGCTGATCGCCGCGCGGTTCGTCCAGGGCATCGGCGGGGCGGCGGCATCGGCGGTGAGCCTGGGCATGATCGTCACGCTGTTCCCGGAGCCGCGCGAGCGCGGCGCGGCCATCGGCGCCTTCAGCTTCGTCGGCGCCGCGGGCGCCTCCATCGGCCAGGTTCTCGGCGGGATCATCACCCAGACCCTCGGCTGGCACTGGATCTTCTTCATCAACCTGCCGGTCGGCGCGGTGGCCGCGCTGCTGGCGGCCAGGGTGCTGGCAGCCGACCACGGACCCGGGCTCCGCGCGGGCGCCGATGCTCTGGGTGCTCTCCTGGTCACCGCGGGGCTGATGACTGGCGTCTTCGCGATCGTCGAGACGAGCCGCTACGGCTGGGGTTCGTCACGCACCATCGGTTTCGGCGCCATGGCCGTGGTCCTGCTCGCCGCTTTCGTCGCGCGGCAGGCAACCGCGGCGAGCCCGCTGCTGCCGCTGCGTATCTTCCGCTCGCGCAACGTCGCGGGGGCCAACCTCGTCCAGGTACTGGCGATCTCCGCCATGTTCGGGTTCCAGATCCTCATCGCCCTCTACCTGGAGCGCGTGCTCCGCTACGGCGCTGCTAGCACCGGCCTGGCGATACTCCCCGCGGCGGTGCTGATCGGCGGGGTCTCGCTCGGCTTGTCGGCCCGGCTCAACGCGCGCTTCGGCGAGCGCCGCATGCTGCTCACCGGGCTGGCCCTGCTGGCGGCGGCGCTCGGACTGCTCACCAGGCTGCCGCTGGATGGCCGCCCCGTGTTGGCCAGCCCCGTGTTGGCCAGCTATGTCGTGTACCTGCTGCCGACGATGCTGCTCGCGGGTGGCGGCGGCCTGGTTCTCCCGGCCATGACAAGCCTCGGCATGTCGGCCGCGAGCCCCAGCGACGCTGGGGTCGTCTCCGGGCTCTTCAACACGACACAGCAGGTCGGCGGGGCGCTCGGGGTGGCGGTGCTGGTCACCCTGGCGGGGAGCGGCGGCTATCACCTCGCGTTCGGCATCGGCGCTGGCCTGATCGGAGCCGCCTTCGTCCTCGCCGCCCTCATCCTGCGCCAGCCCGGGCGGGGCGGCTCAGCGTCCGAGCAGCGCCCCGCCGTTCACCTGGAGGATCTGGCCGGTGACGAAGGAGGCATCGGGGGAGGCGAGGTAGGCGACCGCCGCCGCGACGTCCTCCGGCCGGCCGGCGCGGCCGACCAGCGTCTGGGCAACTAGCCGGCGATGGGTATTAGCGGCCCGAGGACGTCCAGCGGCGGATCATCTCGATCCGCGCCCGGATCTGCTCCCCGGTGGCCTGGGCCAGCGGCGGCCCTCCGCAGGCCCGGCGCAGCTCCGCGTGAATCACGCCGTGTGGCTGGGTCGTGCGGTGATGCCAGGCCCCGATGAGCCCGTTCAGTTCCTTGCGCAAGGCGGCGAGCGTCTCGCGGGATGTGGGCGGCGCGGCCGGGGTGCCGTTGCTGTCGTGGCCGGGATGGCTGCCGCCGCGCTTCCTGAGCTGGCCAGCCTGGTGGGTCCGCAGCAGCAGGGTCACCTGCTCGGGGTCGAGCAGCCCCGGCAGGCCCAGGAAGTCATCCTCCTCCGCCGACGTGCCGAACTCGCCCCCGTCATACAGCACCCGGTCGAAGTGCGCCGACGCCTGCAGGGCCTGGAAGGGGGCCTCGTCAAGCTGGTCCGGGGTGTCACGGCGGCGCTGCGCCTCGGCGAATTCCTGCTGTTCGTCGTCGTCGCGGCGGCCCAGCACATGGTCCCGTTCGGCTTCCATTTCCCCGGCATAACCGAGCAGGACCGGAATGGACGGCAGGAACACCGACGCCGTCTCGCCGCGCTGCCTGGCCCGGACGAACCGGCCTACCGCCTGCGCGAAATACAGCGCGGTGCTCACGCTCGTCGCGTATACACCGACGGCCAGCCGCGGGATGTCCACGCCCTCCGAGACCATCCGCACGGCCACCATCCACCTGTCCGCCGATCCCGCGAACGCGGCAATCTTCCTGCTGGCCGTGGGATCGTCGGAGAGCACCACCACCGGGCGGGTCCCGGTCAGGCGGCGCAGCAGCGCGGCGTAGGCGCGCGCGTCGGCGTGATCGCCGGCGATCACCAGGCCGGCCGCGTCCGGCATGCCCCGGCGCACCTCGGTGAGCCGCCGGTCCGCGGCCTCCAGTACCCGGGCCACCCATTCACCCTCCGGGTTCAGCGCGGTCCGCCATGCCTGCGCGAGCTGGTCGGGGATCATCGGGGCGCCCAGGGTGCCGGTGATCTCGTCGCCGGCCCGGGTCCGCCACCGCATCTCGCCTGAGTAGGCGAGAAAGATGACTGGCCGGACGACGCCGTCGTCGAGGGCCGGACCGTATCCGTAGACGTAGTCGGACGAACTGCGCCTGCCGCCGCCGGCGTCCTCGACGTAGCTGACGAACGGGATGGGGTTGGCGTCGCTGCGGAACGGGGTCCCGGTCAGCCCGAGCCGCCGCCGGGCTGGCTCGAATGCCTCCCTGATCGCCTCACCCCAGGACAGCGCGTCGCCCGCGTGATGGATCTCATCGAAGATCACCAGGGTGCGCTTGTTCACCGTGCGCGCCCGGTGCAGCGCCGGGTGGGCGGCCACCTGGGCATACGTGACGGCTACCCCGGTGAAATCGGCCGATGCCCGTCCTTGCGCGTTGCGGTACGACGGGTCCAGCGGGATCCCGATGCTCTGCGCGGCCCGCGACCACTGGTGCTTCAGATGCTCCGTCGGCGTCACCACGGTGATCGCGGCGATCTCGCGGCGCGCCAGCAACTCGGCCGCGATGGTCAGGGCGTACGCCGTCTTTCCCGCTCCCGGTGTCGCGACCAGCAGGAAGTCGCGCCGGGAGGTACGGAAGTACTCCTCATACGCATCCTTCTGCCAGGTTCGCAACGGCAATAGCAGCTCTGGCCGGACGGAAGCTTCGCGGCGGCTGCCATCATCATCCGTCGCGGTCGCGGGGGCACTCACAAGGCCGAGAGGCTACCAGTGGTGCACCCAGGCAGCTCCTCGCCGCAGGTCGGTCCGGAGCGTCGATGTTCCGGGCCGTCGGCGTCAGGATGAGTACGTGGTCGTGCACACCGTGCCGTTGAGGGTGAACGCGGCGGGCGAGGGATAGGCACCGTTGTTGGCGCCGACGAAGCCGATGTCCGCCGAGTTGCCGCCGTTGGCCGCCAGCGTGCCGTTCCAGCTGAGGTTGGTCACCTGCACGCTGCGGCCGCTCGCGCTCCAGTTGCCGTTCCAGCCGGAGCTGAACGACTCGGAGCTGGCCGGGAACGTGAAGGCCAGCGTCCAGCCGTCGATCGGGCTGGGCCCGGTGTCGGTGACGCTGATGTTGGCGACGTACCCGTTGCCCCATCCCTGCGTCACGTTGTAGGTCACGGCGCAGGTGCTGGTGCTGGGCGTGCTCGTCGTGAAGGTGACCGGAGCGGACGGCAGGGACAGGAAGCCCCGCTGGTCCGTCGCCAGCACGTTGAGCGTGTATGAGGTGCCGGGAACCAGGTTGTTCACGGTGAACGAGCCCGAGGTCGAGTCGCCGAGCAGTTCGCTGTCGGTGCCGAACTGCCGGTATACCTCGTACCGGCTCGCCTGCCCGCCGGTGGACGGGGCCCAGGAAATGGTCGCCTGCGTGCCAGTCACATTGCTGGCCGACGGCGTTCCCGGCGCGGACAGCGCGCTCTGCGTGCCGGCCTGCGGCGCCAGCACAACGGTCTCGATCGAGTACGGCGGCAGTACCTGGCTGGACGCGGTGCCCTGGGCGGCCGACGTGATAGACGACGCCTCGTCGCCGTAGGTGTAGACCGTCGGCGTGGCCGCGCTCGGGGTGAAGCCGGCGTAATGCAGGCTGACCTGATAGGAGTTGGCCGGGTCCTTGTTGACGAGCATGACGCTCAGGTCGCCGTTGGCATTGCGCACCGCGTGCGCGGCCACCAGCTGCTGGTCGGTGCCCGCGCGCAGCATCGTGTCGCCGGGCAGCCCGACCTTGCTGAGCATGGCCAGCGAGTAGTAGGTCGGGAACGGCGTGTTCAGCGGTGGCTCACAGGTCGTGCCAACGCATGTGCCGCTGGACAGGACGCCACCGTCGCCGTAGTCGGTGGCGCCGTCGGGCGCCGTGGCGATCGCGGACGGCCCGTTGTGGGTATCCCACCAGTCCACGGTGAACACGCCGTTCTCCAGCGCGGTCAGGTAGGTATCGGCGGCGAACAGAGCGTCCGGCTGCGTGTCCTCATCAACGCCGCCGTTTGTCTCGGTCATCGCGATGGCGATGTTGGGCCCGTTCGGCCCGGCGTACTGGTCGATCTCCTGGCGCAGTTGCGCCAGCTCACCAGACACCTGCGCGGGTTCGTTGAGCATGCTTGCTGTTCCGGAGCCGCCGGGGTACCAGTGCACGATCACGAAATCGATGGCTGATCCGGCGGCCGCGAGCACGATCCGGTTCCAGTCCCCGCTGTCGCCGGAGCCCACCACGCTGTCCGGCCAGTTGCCGGGCAGGGTGACCACGGCGCCGATCTTGATTGACGGGTCGACCGCCTTCATCGCGCTCGCGTACTGCAGTACGTTGCTCGCGTAGGTGGCCGGGCTCTTGCTCGCGTGGTTGTCGGCCTCCCAGTCGGCGCCGTAGTAGCCGTTGCCGTACAGCTCGTTGCCGATCTCCCAGTACTTCGCGCCGTATCCCTTGGTGATGTTGGCGTACTGGACCCACGCGGCGGCTTCGGCCGGCGTCCCCGTCCCGTAGTTGGCGATGAGCATCGGCTGGGCGCCGATCTTCTTGACTGTGCCCATGAACGAGTCGAAGCCGGTCCCGGGAGCCACGTAGCCGCCGGGCGCGGTGTTGTCCTGCCAGTGGTAGATGTCACCGTAGGAGCCGCCCGGGTAGCGGAGCATCTCGACACCGGCCTGCTGGAGCAGTCCCTGTACCTGCGGGACGTTCATCTGGCTGTCCCAGACGGCGGAGTTGAGCCCGTAGGCGGTGGACGGGATCGTGCCGAGGCCCTCGTTGGCGTTGACGCTCACGTTCACCGTGGCGGGCCCGGCGGCCGGGGCCGGGGCGGCGGCCACGGCAGGCGCGGCCGACAGAGCCCCGGCGGTTAACAGCAGCGAGGCGATGATCGCTGGCCTGCGCCGCGCGGCTGTTAGCCGCCGAGCCCGCACGGACGTCGAGATCAGGGATGGGCGCATGTGAGCTCCTCGGGGCCTGCGCAGTGATCGGTGTGATCGTGCGAGCCGGTCCGGTGGCTGTCAAGCAACGGCCGCCGGGCGCCCGCACCGCCGCCCCGTGGCATCGCACAATCCCCGGTCGCCTGGTGAAACTTACAGATCGCCGTCGCACCGGGTGCCGTTGTGCCTGGCCGGGGCATCGTGGCTGTCACCAGGACAGGGGCGCACCCGAGACCGCTCGCGAACCCGGCCCGGCGAGGCCCGGGGGCTGGTGACTTCCGCGCGGCCGGACGTAGCCTCGCCGCAACTTGACCGGTACAGCCGCGACGTGACCGGTAGAGCCCTGAGGAGCGTCCATGAGCATCTCCGCCAGGCGCTGGGGCAGCGCCGCCCTGGCTATCGCGGCGACCGCGGCGACCGCCGTCACGGCGGTCACGCTAGGCGCCACGCCCGCGCCGGCCGACACCGGGGCATCGTGCGGCGTGAGTTACGCGATCGCCTGGCAGACGCCCTCCAACAGCCCGCCCGATTTCGGCGCCACCGTCACGGTGACCAATAACTCCTCGTACGCGATAAGCACGTGGACTGTCACTTTGACGTTCACCGCGGGTCAGACGATCGTCGCGGGGTCCCCTTACAGCGCGAACGTGACCCAGAGCGGTTCCAGGGTGACGGCGACCCCCGGAGGGACCTACAACGCCAACCTGACCCCGGGGCAGAGCGCCACCTGGGGCTTCGACGGGGACTACAACGGCACCTCCAACCCCATCCCGGCCGTCACCTGCACCGGGCCGACCCAGGGATCCTCCAGCGCGACCCTGTCAGGTCCGCTGGACCCGCTCGGGGTCAACACGGCCGCGTGGGACACCAACTTCCTGGACCCAGCGATCTCCACGGACCTCTCCGCGGCCAGCACCGGCCTCATCCGGTACCCCGGCGGCTCGTGGGCCGACCAGTACCTGTGGCAGCCGAACACGGTCAGCGGCTCCGCCCAGCCGGTCGACTTCGCCCAGTACTCGACCCAGGTCGACGCCATTTCCGGCGGGCAGAAGTTCGTCACGGTCGACTACGGCTCCGACACCCCGGCGAGCGCTGCGGCCTGGGTCACCCAGTCGGCGGCTTCTGGCCAGGGGGTGGCGCTCTGGGAGATTGGCAACGAGGAGTACGGGTCGTGGGAGGCCGACTCCCACGCCAACCCGCACACGGCAACGTCGTACGCGACGAATGCCTTGCCGTACATGCAGGCCATGAAGGCGGCCAACCCCAACGCCCAGATCTGCTACGACTACGGGATGGACGGCAACCTCGCGCCCGGCTCCGGCGTGACGGGCTTCCAGACCTGGAACGACACGATCCTGCAGGCGGACGCCGCCGACATCAACTGTGCGGACGTCCACTGGTACCCGATCAACGGGGTGCCCACCGAGAGCGTCCAGTCGATCATGGAACTGATCGACAACATCCCCGCGGCGGCGGCCGAGGTCCATACCGCGCTGTCCACCTATGACCCAAGTGCGTATTTCGTGGTCGGTGAGACCAACATGTCCCAGACGGCGAACGCCTGGAACGAGGAGCCTGTCGGTGCCCTCTTCGCGGCCGCCAACAGCATGGAATGGCTGTCCTTCGGGGCGCAGAGCGTGGACTGGTGGGACGTCCACAACTACGGCACCCCGACGGCCGACTTCGGCATGTTCTCTTCCGCGTCCAGCGGAGAGCCGGCCGTGGACACGCCGTACCCGCCTTATTACGGCTACGAGCTGGCGTCCAAGCTCGCCGTCAAGGGGGCCAAGGTAGGCACCCTGGCCCTGTCGACGCCCAATATCTACAGCTACTACTCTGACCTGCCGGGTGGCTCCTACGCCGTCATGCTGGTCAACGCCGACCCCGCCAACTCGTACTCGGTCGCCGCGTCCAGCCTGGGGATTACCAGTTCCTCGGAGACCGAGTACACCTACGACAACGCCAACCCGGCCATCGTTTCGAGCAGCTTCTCCGGTAGCTCGGTGTCGGTCCCGGCGGAGTCCGTCGTCGTCTTGACGAACGGCAGCGGCACGCCGCCCCCGACCCCGACGCCGACCCCCACGCCAACGGCGACGACCGCGACACCCACGCCCACCCCGACGCCAACCATGACCCCAACGCCCACGCCAACCGTGACGCCGACGCCGACGCCGACCGCGACCAGCACGTCGTCCCCGGCTGGCAGCTGCCAGGTGAGCTGGTCGGTCGTCAACTCGTGGAGCGGCGGCTTCCAGCTCGGCTTCACGGTGACGAACTCCGGCAAGGCGGCGACGGCCGGCTGGAGCACGAGCTTCGCGTGGCCGGGGGCGCAAACGGTCTCGCAGATATGGAACGCGACCTCAACCCAGTCCGGGGCCGCGGTCAGCGTGACCAGCGCCAGTTACGACGGCGCCATACCAGCCGGCGGTTCGACCACCTTCGGCCTGCTGGGAACCGGCAGTCCGCCCAGTGCGCTGAGTAACGTGCAGTGCTCGGTGCACTGACCCGCCGCGATCCTCAGGTCGTCTTGAACGATTTGGTCAGGTCGATCGCCGCCGCCTCGCGGCGCTGTAATCGATCGTCGCGGGCCGCCTCCGGTGCCGTGCTCGCTGTCGGCCTGCGAGATTTGGCCGTCGGTAACGGCCGGCGTCAGTCTGGGGGCTTGCTTGGTGTGGTGGTCGTGGCGGCAGACGGGCTTCTGGTTGCAGTAGCACACACGGCGACCTGGGTCACCTACGCCCGGGTCAGCGAGGATACGCTGGGCGTCGGATGCGGTGTCGCCGACCAGTTCGCTGACCTGGAGAAGCGGGCCGCAGTACGTGGCTTGGAAGTCACGGACAAGCCCAATGGCAACGGCATCGTGTCCAGGGAGGACCCACAGCCGAGGGAAGGTGCCGGCCGGGGTATGAGGGGCACTGCGGCTGGTCGACTCCCAACGTCCGGCGAATCGCGTCTGATTCACGACGTCGCCTTGGCGACGAGCCGGTCGATCCGCGCTGCAGTCGTCAGATCGCCGGGTGCGAAGCGATTGCGCATCACGGCCACCGCGACACCGGAATCGATATCCGCGTAGGCGGCCGAGCCGTTCATCCCCACCATCCCGAACGTAGAGCCGGGGCGCGACGGAACGCCGCCAGGACGGTCCGGGCTGTAGCCGAATGCCCACGAGATGGGGAAGCCCATCACCTGGTCCATTCCGGTGAATGCAACCGCTGCCATGATCGCAAGCCGTCGCGGTGAAACGAGGGTGACACCACCGACGTGTCCGAGTAGGGCGGAATACATCCGGGCGACGCCGCGTGCGGTCATGGTGCCCTCGGAGGGGATGTCGGATGTGAGAACATCGGAGCGGTTAGCGTATTTGGCGTCGGGCAGGACGCCGCGGGGCATTGCGCGGTCTAGCGGCGATCCTGGCTCCGGGAAATCCGGCACAGGATCGTCGGACGCAACTTGTCGCGCGACACGCGGCAAAAGCGGCCGCGGTACCCCGAAGTGGACGTCGTCTTCGACGCCGAGCGGGCCGGTGACTACGTCTCGCAGGAGCGTCGATATGGTGCGCCCGGTCGCCCGGCGCATGATCTCACCGAGCAGGAACCCGAAGGTTTTTGCGTGGTAGCCGAAGCACGTGCCAGCCTCCCACCAGGGCTCCTCGTCGGCGAGTACTGCGCACATGTGATCCCAATCGCAGAGGTCGCCCACGGTGGTGCCCGGTGGAAGGCCGGGGACGCCGGCAGTGTGGAGTAGAACGTGGCGCAACGTCACCTTGTCCTTGCCGTGCGATCCGAACTCCGGCCACACGTCAACGACTCGCATGTCGTAGTCAAGCTCGCCCCGCTCGACCAGGACGTGCGCCACAGAGGTCGCAACACCTTTCGCCGTGGACGCTGCCCAGAACAACGTGTCCCCGGAGACTGCAACTCCGGTCCGGGGATCAGCGGTTCCGCTCACGGCGTCGGTAACCACACGACCGTTCTTGATCACCGCGACTTGCAGTCCGATTTCCGCGCCGGAGGTAACCAACTCGTTTATTGCGGCCTGAATCTCGGCCTGAATACGCTCATCATTCATGCTGTACCTGCCTCAGCCTCAGTGAAGCTCCACCGGGTCTGGCTGTACGGGGTGCCCTTACCGAATCCGAAAGCCGTCATGGGAGCGACCCGGAACACGAGGGCCTCGTCCCGCCGGATGGCGTCACCGAGACCGAACCAGGTACCCTCAGGCGCCGTGAAGTGCGCACCGTACTTCGACTCGAATGTGTCGGCGACGCTACGGAGTTCGGCCGGGTCACTCACCTTTGCCGCCTGACCTTCGACGACGAGGTCCAGCCCGTCGAGTCTGTTGCAACCGGTCGTAAGGATGCAGTGGGGGTTGCGCGCGAGGTTCTTGGCTTTGCGTTCGTCTGGGCCGGTGCAGAAGTACAGGGCACCGTCCAGCCAGATGCCCAGCAGCGGGGTGACATGCGGACGGCCGTCCGGACGGACCGTTGACAGCCAGTACACCTTGGCATCCTGCAGCTCCCTGCGTCCTTGCCGCCACTCGGTCGGGATCGCATCGTCGCTGCTGAAGGCGCTCAGTTCGGTTACCGGCCCGGGCTCAGCCATTCGTGTCTCCATCTTCATCACTCACTCAGGTTGGACGACGGCCAAGAGCATCGTGGCGTCATGGCGCACTCAGTGCGGGTTCGGGCGCTGGTTCCGGCGGGCGAGCCGAGGCCGCCGTCTGTTCGGCTCGCCGGAGCAGGAGCCCGGCGGCGAGCGCGGCGGCAATGCTGAACCCGGCGGCCACCAGCGCGCCGCGCTGGAAGCCTGCGGTCTGGGCGAGAGCGCGGACGGCCGTCTGGCTCCCGGCGGCATGCGTGACCTCTGCTGAGCGGGCGAGCGCGGCGGTCGCGATGATCGCGAGCCCGAGGGCGGCGCCGACTTCTTGCGCGGTGGAGACCATGCCCCCGGCGAGTCCGGAGACCTTGTCTTTGACCCCGGTGAACGCCGCGACCTGGACGGCCACCCCGGACAGGCCGATGCCGATTCCGGACGCGAGGAACGCGGGGAACAGGTCGCTCAAGTAGCCGGCGTTCACGGGGATCCTGGACAGGTAAAGCAGCCCGGCGACGGCGATGCCCTGCCCGATGACCAGCGTCCGTGCGGCGCCGAGTCGTCCGACCACTCGCGCGGCGATGGCGCTGGCGACGATTATCGAGCTGACGGCGGTGATGACACCGGCGGCGCCGGTGCGCAGCGGGGAGTAGCCCAGCACCTGCTGGAGGAACAGCGTGCTCTGGAAGCCGGTACCGAAGAAGGAGCCCGTCACCAGGCCGGCGACGATGTTGGCGGTCGTGAGGGTCTTAAGACGGAACGTCGACAGCGGAATAAGCGGTGCGGTGACTCGCTGCTCGACGACGACGAACAGTCCGAGCATCGCCGCGCCGCCGGCGAGAACGCCGACGGTGGTGGGCGAGGTCCAGCCGTAGCTGGCGCTCTTGTTGATGGCGTAGACGATCCCCAGCATTCCAGCGGTGACCGTGACCGCGCCGAGCACATCGGCTGATCCGCGGTGGGCCCGTTCACTCTTGGGGACACACGTGAGCACGAATCCGGCCAGCGCGATGCCAATCGGCACGTTGATCAGGAAGATCCACCGCCAGCCGGGGCCGCCAACAAGTACCCCGCTCACGACCAGGCCCAGGCAGGCGGCGCTGCCAGCCACACCCCCGAAAATCCCGAGTGCCTTGTTGCGCGCCGGGCCCTCAGCGAACGTGCCGGTAAGGACGGACAGGGCGGCCGGCGCAGCCATCGCCGCGCCGAGTCCCTGCACCGCGCGGGCCACCAGAAGCGGGATGAGCGATCCGGCGAGACCGGCGCCCAGCGAACCAGCGGTAAACATCATGAGCCCGGCGACGAGCACGCTACGCCGTCCGAGAAGGTCAGCGGCGCGACCGCCCAGCAGCAAGAAGCCGCCGAAGGTCAATCCGTAGATGATCACAACCCACGGCAGATCCGATGAACTGAGACGGAGATCCTTCTGCATGGTTGGGAGGGCTACGTTCACAACCACGAGATCGAGGATCAGCATGAACTGTGCTGCGCACACCAATGCCAGGATCACGCCCGGGCGTGTGCGGCCACCAGCCGCCCGCAGCGGACCCTCCCGGTATTTCATCCCGCCAGCGTGGCACCGGCCAGCGGCTCCGGTCTTGAACCGGTCGGACATTCCGGCGAGCTGCGGAGCAGTTGCGCGGGTGTCGTCCCCATGATGGACCGAACCTCGCGGGTCAGGTGGGGCTGGTCGGCATAGCCGGCGTCGATCGCCAGGCCGGCCAACCGTGGCGGTCTTGACTCATCACGAGCCAGCTGCAGGAAGCGCTGGATGCGATGGATACGCAGCAGAAACTCAGGCCCGTACCCGAATGCGGCAGTGCACCGGCGGTGGAGCTGACGCTCGGACAGACGAGTGGCGCGGGCGAGTTCCCGCGCTGATGCTGTCCGTGCCGTGCGCAACCTGCCGGTCACCGCCAGCGCCACGACATCAAGTCCCCACGCACCCGCCGCCATCTGGCGCACCGCGTTCTCGAGCTCGATTGCCCGGCCGTCGTCATCGTCCTGGCAGCTAACGCGTTCGGCGAGCTCGCGGGCGGCCCGGCCCCCCCACAACTGGTCGAGGCAGACCCGCACGTCGCGCAACTCCGACGCCGCCACCCCCAGAAGCGACGGCGCCACGCCGGAACGGAAGCAAACACCGACCGCATCGGTGCCAGGCGCTGCGGCAGAAGGCCATGATCGTGTCTCAGGTCCTGACACCCACACCGATCCGTTTACCCAGTACATATCGACGCACTCGTCCGGCAGCAGTGTCCGTGCCTCACCGACGTCGCCACGCCACGCACAGACCAGCTGCTCTGCGAGATCAGCGGGCGGCTGCCGTTCGAGCAGCCATTCATCCACGAGCAGCCCCGATGCCCTCGCCCACGAACCCGACCGAGGCGAGTTCGTGCGCGTGCAGTACGAAACTGCTGTGAGCGTCATCGGCAGCTCCCGGTCGGCGAACGCCAGCGCTAATGCGCTACCAGGCGTCTGGAGCAACGCTCCCGGAGAGTGCCGTCATAACGGCACGTACCAACACGGCATGGGAACCGGCCCGTGTCAAGATCAATGCTACTCCAGACGACGCCGCAGAGAACGGAAGCCGCGGGACCGCCGCCGTGCTCGCTACTTCACCTGCGGCCCGGCGCGGAGGATTCGCCATGTCCGCATCAAGTCAGACGCAAGCGGCCCGCCGGTCATCCTCGGGCCGCCAGAGGCGCTGGTGTGTGGTGTCACGTGCGGCGGTTGCTGCGGAAGATCAGCGCGAAACAGATCGCGCTGCTCGCTGGTGAGCGGGGCAGGCTGTCGATCATTTCCTGGATATATAGGCGTTCAGGTCGATGAGCCATGCAGGAGCCGCCGCGGTTTCTTTTTTCTCGTCGGACAGGATACAACGTCCGTGGTCAATACACCTAGACCGCGCTGGCGAGGCCGATCAGGTGACCTTCCGGGTCGGTGAAGTGGCCGACGAACAGGTCTGTGCCTGGGTTCTGCTCGGGGCCCATCCGGCGCGTCCCGCCGAGGCTTTCGGCCTTCTGCAGCGCGGCCTCGATGTCGGGCACGCCGACGTAAAAGATTGCGTGGCCCTCGTAGCTGCTCCCGCCGCCGATGCCGCCCGGGATCCCGGTGCCGTCGCTGGTCGTGTTCGCGCCGATGAACCCGTAGTTACCCGGCTCGGAGACGGCCGGCGAGACCGGCCCGCTTGTGTCGAACTCCCACCCGAACAGTTCCCTGTAGTAGTTGCGGAGTAGCTGCGGGTCGGTCCCGGTGATCTCGAAGTGCACAACGGGGTTTCCCATGGCCGGTCCTCTCTGTGCCGGTTGCCCGGCGTCGATGGTGCATGACTGTCGCAAACCCGCTCGCCGGGCTCGGAGCCTGAGTGAAGTACTGCTACAACGCCCAACCATGCCACAGCAGGTTGTTAAAAGCAACTAAAAAGTTGTAATTAAAAATCTGATGGGATAGTGTGGCGGCATGCCAACCAGCCGTAGCTACGGCGACGCCTGCGCGATAGCCCGCGCCCTCGACGTCGTCGGGGAACGCTGGGCCCTGCTCGTCGTGCGCGAACTGCTGCTCGGACCTCAGCGTTTCTCCGACCTGCGCCACGCCCTGCCCGGCGCGAGCTCCAACCTGGTCGCTGACCGGCTGCGCGAGCTTGAAGGCCGCGGCGTCATCGACCGCCGCAAACTGCCCGCCCCGGCCAGTTCGCGGGTGTACGAGCTGACCGCGTGGGGGCGCGACCTCGAATCCATCCTGCTCGCGCTCGGCGACTGGGGCAGTCACGTCCCGCTGCCGCCCGCGCCCACCACTCTCAGCGCCACCTCCGTGGTGCTCTTCCTGCGAAGCTCCGCCCGCCCTGATCCCGAGGCGCCCCCGGCCACGTATCGTCTCGAGCTCGGCGACCGCGTGTGGACCATCCGAACCGAGGCCGGACGACTGCAGGTGCAGCCAGGCGAACCCGCCAGCCCGGACGCCTCCCTCCGCGCCGATCCCGCAACACTCAACGCCCTGCTCGCGGCCCCCAGGGAATTTGACGCTGCCGTCGCCGACGGGAGCGTCGTCGCTGCGGGCGACCTGCCGGCCCTCCGCCGGCTCGTGCAGGCAGTCACCGCCCCCGCTCCCGTGTAGCGACGAGACCCCGGGCGCGGCGACCCGCCCCACGCGGTCAGCGGCATTTCCCGGAAGTTCAACCGTCCTACGACACCGCTGCGCG